>Ga0055479_10000039_pt1 | contig 16508 bp, 15 predicted proteins | sample Muzzi_PWC_D1_FD_57941 | JGI IMG/M metagenome (GOLD analysis project Ga0055479, IMG submission 57941) | Wetland microbial communities from San Francisco Bay, California, USA, that impact long-term carbon sequestration - Muzzi_PWC_D1 | ecosystem: Environmental > Aquatic > Marine > Wetlands ...
CGACTGGAACGCTCCCCCGCTCGAATCCGGATGGGGCCGATCATCCCATAAAGTCCGCATTCCCTTCCCATGGTCGGTCCTCGGGCCCGCTCGAAAGAGCGGGCCCACCGGTTTGTTTGGACTGGTTTTCGGCGCGGCAAACGGGCCATAATGGCATCAGCAGGGGGAATGGCTTCCGCGATCGGAAGTTTGGGCCTGCTTCGTCACCATGGGATACAACGAGCGTCTTCAGATCGTCATCGACCTGATCTACGAGGCGGCGATCAAGCCGTCGGGTTGGACTGACGTGGCCGATGCGATGGGCTGTCTGTTCGACGGCTCTGCGGTTCTGATCGGAATCGGCTTGCCCTACGACGGCCGCATCGAACCGCACTACAGCTCCGGAATATCGCCCGAGTTCGCGAGCGGATATCCGGAGCACCTGGTGAACGGCTTGCCGTGGAAGAACTCGTACTCCCATGCGTACACCGATCGATTCGGTCGCATGGACGAGCTGTTCACGGATGTCGAACTCGCAGAAACCGAATTCTACCGGACGTTTCTGAAGCCGCAGGGGCTGGCCGCCGAGTGGCCCATCGGGCACACGATCGCGATCGAGGGTGGCCGCGTGGTCGGCGGCCTCGGGATCTACCGCCGCGTCGGTTGCGAACTGGGGCCGTTTTCCAAAGACGATCTCGCGTTGGGCGACGTGCTCGTGCGGCATCTCTCTCGCGCGCTGCAGGTCCACACGACACTCGGCGGCGTCCGACACGAACGGCTCGCGATGGGCGAGGTGATGGACCGTCTGCCGACGGGCGTGATCTTGCTGAACTCGTCGCGCCAGGCCGTCGTCACCAACCACAGCGCGGATCGGATCATCGCTCAACGCGACGGTTTCCGCGTCGACGCGGGCGGGCCGTGCGCTTCGGATGCGCGCGAAAACGCGCTGATGCAGGGAATCCTCGCCGACGTGCTCGATGCACCTCCGGGGCGCGAACTCGAAAGCAGCGGTTTTCTGGCCGTGACGCGGCCGTCCGGGAAACGCGCGTATGCACTGATGCTGACACCGTTGATGGCGGTCCCGGTCGGTGGTCAGACCCAGGATGCGACCGCCGCGATCTTCATCAGCGACCCGGAAGCGGGGTTGGCCTCGGCCGCGGAAGTGCTCGAGACGATCTACTCGCTGACGCACTCCGAAGCCGAACTGGTCCGCTTGTTGTCACAGGGGATGTCGCTCGAAGAGGCGGCGACGGCTCGCGGGGTCGCAATCAACACGGCGAGAAGCCACCTGAAGCGGGTGTTCAGCAAGACGGACACGAGGCGGCAGGGCGAACTCGTCCGGCTGGTGCTGGCCGGCGTCGCGTCGTTCGGCGACGAGTAGCGCGATCGATTTCGGCGGGTTGCCGGAGGTGCGTCAGCCTTCCCACTCGAAGCCGGGAATCGGCTGGTAGCGCGGTTCCGGGCTCAGCACCACGATCGGAATCGGCGACAGGACCATGTCGAGCAGACCCGTCCCGCTGCGATAGGCGAACATCAGCGTGCCCTGCACCATGCCGAAGAAGCGCCCAGTGACCGGACCGCCCGGAAACTCCGTGTACTCCTCGGGCGGATCGACCACGTTCATCACCGGATCGGCCGGGCTGGTAACCAAACCGTTGAATCCGGTCAGAAACTGGCTGCCGACGCGAGAGAAGTAATCGCCCATGCTTTCGGTGAAATCGGAGAAGTCCGCAGCCGCGCTGGTCGCCATCGCGGTAGAAGCCAGCAGCGCCAGTGTGATGAAGCCTTCTCGCATGAAAGGTCGCCTGGACGGTCGCATCGGTCGAATTCCCCTCTGGCCGAACTTCCTGCGAAACCCCGACGCCGATACCCGAGTCGAAGCCCCGACACTAGAAGTCGAAATCGCTGTTCCCGAGCAACCCGATCCGGGTCCCGAGTCTGGACGTCGCGCCGAGCACCTCGTCCACCAGGCCACGACGGCCGGCATTCTACCCGCTGCGAGCCGATCTGTACAAGACGCAATTGTCGCCCGAAATCGCGCGGATCATCGCCGGATCGAGGATCCGCTATCGTCCCCGGTACCGATGATCCCGTCCCGATTCGCTCGCATCCGACTGTTGTCGATTGGACTGCTGACAGCGTGTCTTGCCGCGGCGTGTACCAACCCCGGCATGGTCCCGTATCACGACGAAGACATGCCGCGGAGCTGGGAGGGCGAGCACATCGACCGCCTGATCCGCAACTGGGGCCCTCCATCGACCGAGATGAAGCTGAAAGACGGCGGCACCTCGTACATGTTCGAGCACGCGACCTACCTCGAAGGCGAGGAGATGTACTGCTGGGCGGTCTTCGTCGCCAACCGCGAGGGCGTGATCCGCTCGTCGAGCGTGGGTGGGAGTGTGCCGGGCTGCAATGCGATCCTGGCATCGGGGAAGCGCACACCCCGCAAGGGTGTCGGGCGCGAGCGTCGCACCATTCAGCGCTGACTCACGGCGCTACAACCGGTAGCGGCGCAGCGATGGAACCCCCGCCCAGATCGTCGCGAGTACGCCGAGGCAGGCGGCTCCGCCGGCCACGACCGAAAAAGTCGCAGTCGTGAGCGCAGCGAGGAATCCCGATTCTGCCGCGCCCAGCTCGTTGGACGCCCCGATGAAGATCATGTTGACCGAGTTGACCCGTCCCCGCAGCGCATCGGGGGTCGACATCTGCAGGATGACCGATCGCGTCACCATGCTGACCTGGTCGGCCATGCCTGCGATCAGAAACGCCAGCACGGAAACGGGAAACGAACGCGACAGCCCGAACACGATCGTCGCGACACCGAAGAAACACACCGACCACAGCAGCGCGCGTCCCGGCCGCAGGATCGGCCGGGCAACCAGCAACAGTGCGGCCATCAGCAGCGTTCCAACCTGCATCGAAGCGCTCAGGATCCCGTATCCCCACTCACCCACTTCGAGAATCTCGTCGGCGAACACCGGCAGCAATGCGGTCGCACCGGCGAAGATCACCGCGAACATGTCGAGCGTGATCGAACTCAGGATGGCGGCATGACCGCGCACGAACGCGATCCCCTCGCGGATCGACACCCAGTCGACACGTGCTCGCTGGCCGCTGATCGACGGGCAGTCGACGCGAGCCAGCGCCGTGATCGACAGGGCGAACAGGGCCGTCGTCAGCGCGTACGCGGCCGGGATTCCCGCCAGCTTCGTGGCAGCGGCCATCAACACGGGGCCAGACACGGCGGCCAGGTTGCGGACATTCGAGCTGACGACGGTCGCCGCTTGAAACAGCTCGCGCGGCACCATCGCCGGCAGCAATGCCGAGCCGGCGGGGTTTTCGAATGCGGTCGTCAACGCCAGCGCAAACGCGCTCGACAGCACCAGTGGCACTTCGGCCGCCGCGTTGGTGCTGCCGAACCACAGCGTCGCAGACGCCAACATCGCGACCAATTGCGCGAGCGCAATGATCCGCTTGCGGTCCCAGCTGTCGGCCAGCGCGCCCGCGACCAGCGAAGCCGGAATCACCGGCGCGAACTCGACCGCACCGAGCCAGCCGAGGTAGGCGTAGGATCCCGACGCCTTCCACAGATGCCATGCGAGTGTCGCATGCAGCAACGAACGGGCGAGTGTCGCGAAGAAACGCTGCGCAATGAAGCGGCGAATGTTCGGGATCGCGAGAACCTGCAGCGTGGCGTGGCGTTCGGTTGGCATCGGGTCGGCAGCTTGCCAGCGAGGGCCGTGTGTCGCCATCCCCCCGGACCGAATCGGACCCGCATTGCAGTATCGTTCCGCGCGACGCGGCGCCGACCCGGTCGGCGGCGAGAACCTTCGGCGGAGAGCCTTCAGCCAACGGGAGCCTTCAGCCAGACCATGAGAGATCAGTGATCGATGAGTGTCGTCGGCCCTGAACATCCGCCGCCCGCGACGCGCGCGTGACGACACGATGACCGGTCGCCGCGTCTGGATCCCGCAGCTCGTCGCCGTGATGTTGGTTGCGGCGGCAGCGTGGATGTTCTGCCATCGGGATCTGCCCTGGACGTTCCTGTCCGGCGACGAAGCCGAGTACGCCGAGGTGGCGCGACGGCTCGCTGCGGGGCAGGGATTCACCACCGGCATCATCTATCCGATCGAGATCCAATGGGGTGTGAGTGACCAGCATCCCTCGCTGCTTCGAGCGCCGTTGTGGCCGCTGACACTCGCGGCGATCTTCCGCTGGACCGGACCCGACGAGGCGGCCGTGATCGCGGCCGCGGGGGTTTGCCACGTGATCGCATCCGGTCTGGTCTACGTGCTCGGCTTCACACTCGCGGGGCCGTGGGCCGGGTTGGTGGGCGGTCTGGCGGTCGCGACTTCACCCGACGTGTTGCTGTACGCGCAGCTGGGAGCCTCCGAGACGCTGTTCGGGTTGTTGACCGCATGGGTGTTCGTATTGATTGCGCGTCGGGCCGACGCGGTCTGGATCGGCGCGGCCTGCGGGCTCGCGTATCTGACGCGCTACAACGGCGGGCTGCTGTTGGTGGCCGCTGCGGTGTTGATCGCGCTGCGCCGCTTCGATCGACCGTTCAAGCTGCCTCTGGGGCCGCTGTTCCGGCTCGGGGTGGGTTTCGCGGTGATCGCGGGGCCGTGGTGGGTGCGCAACTTTCTGGTCACCGGCGATCCCGTCTACTCGCTGTACGGCGTCACGCTTCACTTCAGCCCCAGGTTGCTGCCTCCCAACGGCAGCCTGATCTACATGATCGAGCCCGATTTTGCTTCGCCGGCCGCAATGGACCCGCTGCAGAAGCTGCAGGTGTTGCTTCCGACTGCGATCGCGCACTGGCCCCTTTGGACCGGCAATGCGGTGGCGTGCCTGGGCTGGCTGCTCGGTTGCGCGCGTCGCGATCGCCTCAGCCTGTCTCTGTTCGGTGTGGTCTCGGTGACCACGGTCGTGATCTGCGCGATGGCGCTGCGGGGTCGATACCTGATTCCGTTCATCCCGGTGATGATCGGGCTCGGAAGTGCCGCGTGGTTTCGTCATGGCGGCCGATTGCGGGTTCCGGCGTTGTTGCTGATGCTGGTGGTGCCGTTCGCACCGTCTTTTCCCGCGGCGTTGTTCGACACCCGACTGGCCCACGAGCACCTCGACCAGGTTCGAGCCGAGGTTCGCAGCGGCACCTATCCGGCCGAGTCGATGGCGTCGAAGTTCGCCGAGTGTCTGCACGGCCACCCGTTGGTCATCGCCCAGAACGCTGCGGCGGTGAACTGGGCGAGCGACACGGTCACGTTGCACATGACGCGCACCGACGCCGACTTCTGGAAGCTGGTGAACGACTACCCGATCGAGTATGTGAGACTGACGCGAAATCATCGGCTGATCGATCAGCCGGCGTTCCGCGATCGATTCACCGAGGCTCCCGAGTGCGGTGAGGGTGTGTTTCGCCGTTCGTCGGCGAACGGCGCAGCTAGGGGGAATCCTCCGGCTCCGCCTCTCCATCCAAACCGCCATCCAAACCTCCATCCGAGCCTGCATCCGCCCCTGCATCCGAACCCGGATCGGGGCGTGGCTCCGGCAGACCCTGCATGATGCGATGGATCTGGTCGCGGTAGACCGACAGGTCTCCGATGTAGGTCTGGTTGCCGTACACCGCGGTTCGGGGGGGCTGGCCGGCATAGGACCCGACGGCCAGCAGGATCCCCGCCAGTTCCCAGCGATCGGCCCCGCGAACGAAGGCCGCGCCTCCGGAATCGCCGCGTGATGCGATCGCTTCGTGTTCCGAACCGGCGATCGAAAATCGCGCCGCAAACACCTCGGTGTCATCGACGGACCCGAACGCCAGCCGGGGCGAAACCACGCTGGTGCCCCATCGCATCGGGGCTTGTCCGTCCCAGCGGAAACCCGAGAAACCGTAGAACCAGAACGGGGCGCCGCGACCCAACCCTTTGCCGATCAGGATCAGCGGTGTGAAGGCTGCCGGTGTCGATTCGGAAATCTTCAGACTCGGAAGCGGCGGTGCGCGGTTGATCCGAAACAACACCAGATCCGTTTGCGTACCGTCTTCGTTGGTCAGTACGACCGGAGAATCGCGCACCAGATTGTAGTTCCGGTGGTCGATGACGATGTCACCGGGTCCCACGTGACGGGCCGTGATGACCCAACGGTCGCCGAGGTACACGGCACTGCGACGACCGCGGTAGGCGACGTTGTTCCAACCGGGATCGTCGGGTGGCGCGGTGGTGTTCCCCGTGCCGTCGCCGCTTTCGATGATCACCGCGCCGGCGGGTCCGGCCCCCATCAGCATCGCGATGACGACGCCGCTCACCACAACAATTTGACGAATAGCGGTTGGACGAATACAGCCGGTTCCGAGTCGCCGCCTGGCGAACGCAAGTCGGCACGACGAACCCATCGTCGGTTAATGCCGAATCGAACCCGGTGCTGTCAACGCCGGCGGGAAACGTGCGCTGCCCTCAGCGTCTCGAACGCGGGTGTCGGGCAGGGCGGGCGCTAGTGGCGTCCCCAACCACCCGGTGGTTCGTAGTGCGTGGCCAGGATCGACGATTCGCGCTCGGCACTGCCCAGCATTCCGATCGACGAACGCGGTTCCGGTCGCGATACGGAGAGCGGACCCACCGTCACCAGCAGCAGCATCACAGCCATCGACAACGTCGCTGCGGCCGCCCGAATCGCCATTCCGTTTGCCGGGTCCGATCGGAATGGCTGCGGCAGCCCTGCGGCGACGCGGAGCCCGAGTTCCGTCGCGATCGACCAGCGTTCGGGCACCAGTGACGCCGGCATCCGCCGCAGCAGCGACTCGGCGGCCTGGATCTCGCGAAACCGGTGACGACACTGCGCGCAACGATCGAGGTGACTTCGGACGTGATGCGCCTCGTCGGTGGTGAGTTCGTCGTCGAGGTAGGCCGACAATCGTCGCTTGACACTCCAGTGCATCATTGGGATGTCCTCCCCAGGTCGTGAAGCATCGGAGCGAGGTGTTTGCGCAGCTCTTCCCGGCCTCTTCTCAATTGGGTCCGGGCGGTCGCCACGGGAATTCCCTCGCGCTGCGCAATTTCGCCGTTGGACAGATTCCATACGATCCGCAGCGTCAGGATCTGCCGATACTTCGGTGGCACTTGCAGCAGTGCGCGTGACACACATTCGATCATTTCCGTGCCCAGCACCTGTGCTTCGGAATCGACCGCACAGCGCGATCCGGTCTCGATCAGGTGTTCGAGGTTCTCGGTCTCGAGCGCCAGCCGGCGTTTGCGTGTGCGCAGCACCGACAGCGATCCGTTGACTGCCGATCGATACAGGTAGGTCCAGAGGCTGGCCGTCCCCTTTCCCGTGACACGGCCGACTGCGACGAACACGCGCTGGACGACGTCTTCGGCATCCGCGTGATTCTTCAGGATCCGAAACGAGACGGCTTCCAGCTTCGATCGATAGCGGGTGTGCGCCAGGCCGAGTGCCTGCGCATCCCCGCGGATCCAGAGTCGGTTGATCTCCAGATCTGCAGCGGCAGCACTGTCGGGTGCTGATGTCGAAGATTCCACCGGGCGCGCCCCTTTTCCGATCCCCCTCGTCGCATTATACGCATCGCGGAGCGAGATTGATTCGACGTTCGCGAAGACCCGATTTCGCGCGGAGCGGCCAGCAGCGCTATTGCGGCGCGCGTTCGACGGCGCGCAGTCGGTCGCTGTCGAGCGTCAGCACCGGGCAGTACGCACCGAGCGGCTCCCGCTGCCACCACAGACCGGCCTGCCCGAGTGGAGCGAATCGGTAGCGATAGACGGTCGAGCGGACATAGCGCGGCGGCTCCTGCTCGAACGGGTCGTGTTCCAGCAATCCCGCCACCGGGCGGGAACCCGACAACAGGCGCTCGAGGAAGCGCACGAACCACGGGTTCGACCGGCAGTCGCCGAGTGCCGCGAACCACATCTGCCAGTCCAAGCGGGGCATGTGGGGCTCGGCGAAACCCGGCGCCCGATCGAGTGGCCCGGGCTTCCAGCGGAACGTGTACGGGCTCCAGTTCTCGCCATCGCGGCTTCCTTCGACCTCGATTTCGTTGCGATCGGTCGTCATCACCGCGAACAGTCCGTAACTGTTCGCCGATCGCAGCGGCGCCACCGCGGCGAGTGCCGTGCGCACCGCACCGGGCCACGGCAGCCGAAGCCCGATTCGATCCAACATCCGGATCGTCCCGATCCCCGCGTGCAGTGCGAGCAGCACACACACCGCCGTGCGTGCGAATCGTCGAACCTTCGCGGCCGGGCTGGCCGGCGGCAGCGGCAAGAATCGCCGCAGCTTCGAGTCGTCGAGCAGCACCACACACAGTGCGAGTGTCGACAGATTGAAGAAGCCGTAGTTGCCGGTCAGTCCGATCGCGATCATCAGCGCGGCGATCGCACCCGCCGCGATCGTCCGCGGCCGGCCGGGAACGAAGATCAGAAGCGGTGCGACGCATTCGACGACGAGTGCACCGAGTGTGGAAAGCCTTTGGACCGCGTTCGGAAGCTGGTAGGCGAAGTAGCTGATCGCGTGGGGCAGGGGTTGGGTCCAGTAGTGAAACTCGAGCGCAGTGAGGTTGCGCCAGGTCGGATCGCCGCTCGCGAGTTTGACGACGCCGGAAGTGAACACGAGCCGGAACAACAGCCAACGCAATGCCCAGATTCCGGCTCTGGGAGGTGCTTGGTTCAGCCCCGCACGCCTCGTCGGTGCGCACAGGCACGCAACCAACCCGGTCTCCAGCAACAGCGTGTCCCATTGGTAGGAGAAGAACGGCTCTGCGACGACGACGAACGACAGATACAACAGCCACATCAGCGCGAGTTGGAACACCGGCGCGACGCCGAACATCGACAGCACCGCAGCCACCACGCCCGCGGCGCAGGCCGCGTGAAGCACCGCATCGCTCGAGCTGAACCAGAACAGCGTCGGCAGTTGCCAGAATGCATCCGGGCCCGCCTGCTCGCGCACGGCCGACAGGTAATCTTCGGCGGGAGAAATGCCGCTGCTGCCGATCAAGCCATCGAGTTGGACCCACAGCGAGACGAACGCGATCGCATAGACGATCGACAGGGCAACCAGGAAGACCCGTCGCGAGAGGATCCAGTTCGCAGGCTGTTCGCTCGGTTGCGCGTCCAATTCGAATCCGTCGCTGAGCGGGCTGTCCAACCGAGTCTCGCACAACGCCCGCGAGGCGCCGCCACGTCCGAAAACCGCCAATGCGGCTTCGCGCACTCGCTATACAGGTTCCTGTCGCGTTGGACTGCGACGCCAAGAGGAGGACCCCATGGAGTTCGAGGCCAGCACCCAGCGAAACCGATCGAAACATTCCGATTTCGAGGCGAGTTCCGAGCTGCTCGAGTTCGACGAGATCGAATCTCCGATCGGAACCGTGATCGTCGTGGCGAGATCCGGTGTGTTGTTCGCACTTGATTTTGAAGACTGCTCGGATCGGTTGAACGAGTTGTTGGAGGCTCGCGTGGGACCCGTTCGCATGGAACGGGTCGACGATCCGGGAGGCTTGTCGTCGCGCGTGCGGGACTACTTCGGGGGTGAACTCGACGCCCTCCAACACGTACCCGTCGAGATGGGGGGTACACCGTTTCAACGCACGGTCTGGCACGCACTGCGCAAGCTGCAGCCCGGCGAGACCGCGAGCTATGGCGAACTCGCTGCTTCGATCGGACGTGCGGGTGCCGCACGCGCAGTCGGAGCGGCCAATGCCACGAATCCGATTGCGCTCGCCGTTCCGTGCCACCGCGTCGTCGGCTCGGATGGCTCTCTGACCGGCTATGCGGGCGGTGTGGATCGCAAGCGCTGGCTGCTCGAACACGAATCCAGCGCCCGCTGAAGGCGGAGAGCAGAGGGAGAGCAGAGAAAGTAGGAAGAAGGGCTCCCAACGCGATTCAGCCGCGCTGGGAGCCCTGGCGCCACGAGACTCAGAGGAACTGGAGACCGCAAAGGGCAGGGGGACGGGACGGGTCTCCGGGTGTCTCCGAGTGGATTGCGGCGTCCTCCTATGGGGGCAAAGTAGGAACGATCCCGAGCGGCCACAGTGAACTAGTTCACACTGGGAAGAATTTCTGGCCATGGCCGCCAATCGCCGCCGCGCTCGTACGGCCGCAGCGCGGGCGGCGCCATGGCTAAAGGATCCCCGGCGGTAGCCCGATTCTGACGTTCGGGAGATTCCGCGCCGGGCAGCAGCCGAGCGAACCTCCCGTACCGGATACGAGGGGGGGAACATGCGCGCTGTGAGAGGCGGGAGTTGGGCTTTGGTGGGGTTGTTGCTGGCAGCGCCCACGGCGTGGGCAGACGACGTGGCCGGGCAGATCACGGCATCGACCGGGAGCATCGAAGGCGGCGAACAGGGCGCCGTCAGTGACGGCGAGCACGTGAACCTGGGTGACGACGGCGGGTGTTCGATCCTGGTCGACCAGGATTCGCTGGTCGAGCTGTGCGGCGATACCTCGCTGGTGCTGCGCAAGGAGAAGCAGCGCCGGGTCGTCGCACTCGATCGCGGCGAGATCAAATTGATGGTCGAGCCGCGAACTTTCGACAAGCGCGTCGAGATTCATACACCGGCGGTCGTCGCGACGCTGCTCGGAACGATCGTGCACGTGTCGGTGGACGAAGACGGCGTGACGACGATCTCTTCGGCCCAGCACAAGATCTCGGTCCGGAGCCGGAATCCGGACGTGCGCGGCACGACCGTGATCGATACGTCGGAGCAGATCGTCGTGGCTCCCGGAGAAGCACCGCCCGCACATCCGCGTCGCCTCGAGCGTTCGCAGGTCGCCGCGTTGGGCGGATGTCTGGTCGATTTCCATTCGGCCGCGATCGGGCGCGACGTCGATGCACATTCGCTGGAAGTGACCGAAAGGCTGGCTGCGCTCGACGCCACCGATTTCGATCCGGGCAAGCCGAGCAAAGAGGCGGAGTCGGGCTTGCTCGGGTACGTGTTGCCCAAACGCATCCGGGACGCACTCGCGCTATCGAAACCGGTTCAGTCGCCACAGCCGACCGGTCTGTCGGGGTTGCGCGACGTGATCGAAGAGGATCCGATCACCGCCCAGGAAGGCATCTGCACCACGACAGATTGTGTGGATGACCTGCTCGAGTTGGATCCGAACCTCGGGTCGGTCGATCCCTACGACCCGAGACAGCAGCTCTAGACGGCAAGGCTTCGATCGGCTGGAAACGGTGGCCGTCGCCGGCTGTCGGCGCGGCGTCGATCGGTTTCGAATCGGCAGCCCGCTGATCAGCGCGCCACGTAGCGGCCGCCGCGGAGTTCGCAGTCCGATTTGCGGGTGAAGTTCACTCTTCCCGGGGTCTGGCATCTCACGATGATGTCGTTCGGGTCGGGGCCGACAGGTTCCTCTTCGAGGACGTTGCGCCACCACTCCCCGACCTGCGCCTTCCATTTCGACAGCTGCGATTCTTCGGAACCTGTGTCGGCGGCGGTTGGCTCGGTCTTCGCGACCTTCGTCTTCTTCGCGGCCGCGGAATGTTCATCCATGATCTCCATGCCGCTGTCGAGTTCATCGAAGACGAAGCAACCCGTCAGCGCGAGCGACGCGAGTACCGAAAACACCCCTGCTCGAAGTCGAGTCTTCACCCCCCTCTCATCGACGAATCCCGGGCCCGGATGAAGGGGGTGTTCGTGCCCGATGCGCGATCACCCGGCCGGTGTCGGCAACTCGCGATCGGCGGGGTGCAGTCGATGCGCAACGGTCGTGCAGCGGGCGCCGGCCGCCGCAGAACGCGGCGATCAGCCGGCCTCTTCCAGCGCGTGGAACTCGGCGAGGATCCGCTCGCCATCGGGATGGGCACTGATTCGATCGATGTACAGCTGGCGCTGCTGGGCGGCAGCGAGCCGGGGTTGTTCGGCGGTCGCCCAGTGGACGATGCCCTTCCACATGCTGTCGACGATCTCTCGGCCCGGCAGGGTTCCGCCGCTGTGGGCCTTGAAAGACAGCTGCCGGATCTCGCCGAGATACAGACGCAGCGAGGATACGTGCACCAACTCGTCGGTGCGGATGCGGCCGACGATCTCGGCCGCGTACTCCGCTTCGCTGCGGCGATCGACGAACAGTTCGGGGTCGCGCAACAGATCTTCGGTCATCGAGAATCCGCGCTCGGCCCTGAACTCGATCAGCAACAGATTCAGCAGGAAGTAGATCGTCCGCTCGATCGCGTTGGCGATTTCCGGAAACTGCTGTTCCGTCGTCTCCGGGCGCCCGATGTTTTCCGGCACGATCGCGTCGGGATAATCGACTTCGCCGAACGCGATGTCGCGCAGCGCGAACCACATCGCGTCGTGACCACCGACCCCGGATTCCGGCTCGCCCCCCTCGTCGATGCCGTGCGCCTGCAAGAGTCCCTTGTTCAGGTGTCCCAGCGCCCAGTGGGAGATGTCGACATCGACCGCGTCCTGGAAATCGGGGAAAGCCATCGTGGCCAGCACCTGGCCGCGGGCTTCGATCTTCCCGGTGATCGTCAGCGTATTCCAGAAGCTCTGCCCGAGACCTTCGCGCAGCAGCAGCTTGGTCTGGGCGAACGACGGATAGCGGATGCCGGCGAGCAGGGACGAGTCGGCTTCCAGCAGCTCGCCGCCCCGCTCCCGCAGTGCCGTGGTCCAGGCTTCGATCGCGGGTCCGCGGTGAACCAGCCGCGGAGGGATGTAGGTGCCGTCGGCGTCGAAGCCGCCGTGCAGCCGCATGCCGGCCTCGAACTGCGGTCGGGCATAGTCGTGCGACTGCATCAGTTGTTGTCGGGAATAGACGAGTTGGGCCATTCGGAACGATCTCCCTGAACTGGGTGCGCTGGCGCCTGGCGGCTGACTCGATGGGTTGTGAGCCGTTTTCGGCGGAGCCTGCGCGGATCGCGGAACCGTCCGCCCCTGGCGCCATCACTCCAGCGCATCGCCTGCGCGGCATCCACGGTACACCAACATCGACGGAACACCGACAGCGAACGAATCGGACCGGTTCACGCCAGCACGGCCCGCGCCGCGTGATAGCCGCACAGCCCGTGGACGCCGCCTCCCGGCGGAGTGGATGCGGAACACAGCCAGACCCGCGGGTGGGGCGTGCGGTACGGCACGGCGCGGGCCATCGGTCGGAAGAACATCTGCCCGAGGTCGGCCGCGCCCCCGATCACGTCTCCGCCGACACAATTCGGGTTGTGCTGTTCGAGCCACGCCGGCGTGATCGTGTGGCGTTCGACGATCAGATCGCGAAAGCCCGGCGCGAAGCGATCCATCTGGTTCTCGATCGCTTCGGTTCGATCTTCGGTCGAACCGTTGGGCACGTGGCAGTACGCCCAGCCGGTGTGCATCCCCGACGGCGCGCGCGACGGGTCGAATCGACTGGGCTGGCAGACCAGCACGTACGGCCGATCCGGGTGCTGCCCGCGCCCGACGGCGCGTTCGCTCGCGGCGATTTCCTCGAGGCTTCCACCCAGGTGGACGGTGCCCGCTCCGCGACAGGCCTCGGCGCGCCAGGGGATCGGGCCCGACAGCGCCCAATCGAGCTTGAAGACGCCGAAGCCGTACCGGTAGCGCTCGAGCCGACGGCGGTAACCCGCCGGCAGTTCCTCGCGGGCGATTTGCGACAGCTGGGCCGGAGACACGTCGAACAGAACCGGCCCATCGGTCGGCAGCTGTCGCATCGAAGTGACGAGTTCACCCGTTCGAATTTCGCCCCCCATCGATTTCAGGTAGCTCGCGAGTGCGTCGCTGAGCGCCTGGGCGCCGCCTCTCGGCATCGGCCAGCCATCGACGTGGCCCGCGATCGCCAGCATCAGCGCGATCGCAGACGAAACCGGTTTTTCGAGCGGCAGCACCGAGTGACCCGCCAATCCGGCGAACAACGCGCGCGCGTGTTCACCCCGAAACGCCGACCGGGCCAGCGCGGCCGCCGGCCGAATCGCGCGCAGGCCGAAACGCGCCAACGCGAACGGGTGCGTCGGTATGCCGAGGGGCTTCATCGCATCGGCGAAGATCGCTTCCCAACGATCGACCAGCGGCTGCATCCAGGCCGGATAGGTCGTCGCATCGACGCCGAGCGATTCTGCGGTCGTGGTCAGCGATCGATCGAGCACGGCGGCGGAGCCATCGTCCATCGGATGCGCGAGCGGGATCTCGGGGTGGATCCATTCGAGGCCGTGTTCGGCGAGCGGCAGCCCGCGCAGAAACGGCGAGGCGACCGCCATCGGGTGTACCGCGGAGCAGATGTCGTGTTGGAAGCCGGCGATCGTCAGCTCCGCGGTGCGGCAGCCACCGCCGATGCGATCGCGCGCTTCCAACACCAACACGGATCGGCCCGCGCGAGCCAACTCCACGGCCGCACCCAACCCGTTGGGACCGCTGCCAACCACTACCGCGTCGAAGCGCTCCCGGGACACCTTCCGGAAATAGCGGACTCGAAGTCGTTGTGCACCCGTGCGCCGGGTCCGGCGGCGATCAATACGCGCGCTCGACGAGCCAATAGATTCCCACCGCACAGCCGAAGGCAGCGCCCGCTTCGAGCAGGCCGCGGTGGAACCGGCCACCGCGGATCCACGCCAGCCAGCGCAGTGCCGGCCACAGGATGGCGACCACCACCAGCTGGCCCGCCTCGACACCCAGGTTGAAGCCCAGCAGCGCCGACGCGAGTCGATCGGTCGGGAGTTCGACCTGTTCGAGTACGCCGGCGAACCCGAAGCCGTGCACCAGTCCGAACACGAACGAGATCGCGATCCGCCAGCGCACCGGTCGTCTGACGCGTTCGAGGATCGCGAAATAGCACAGCGCGAACACGCACAGGCCGGCGGGGATCGCAGGAGGGAGTGCCCCCAGCCGGAAACCGGCCAGAGCCGTCATCGCGAGCAGACCGGCACCGATGCCGAGCGGGACGATCTTGGGCCGCCCGCCCAGCAACCAGGCGTTCTCGGCGGCGACCAGAGCGATCGACAGGCCGATCAGTGCTTCAACCGCGTTCGACTCGGGCCGCAGACCCCAGACGACCGCGAGTGCCAGCGTGATGCTGTGCGCGACCGTGAACCCGGTGACGATCGAAGCGAGTTCGCCGAGCCGGGTCGCCAGCAACAACAACATCGTCAGAAACACGAGATGGTCGTAGCCGGTGGCGATGTGTTCGATGCCCAGCAGCAGGTACGACCCGAACGAGCTTCCGATCGGCACCTCGACTGTCTCGCCTTCGGTCAGCGACCACGACGGCGCCGACGCCGACAGCACGCGCTCGATCAACTCCGAGCCCGGTCGCCGAACGCGCGCGAAGTGCAGGTGACCGGGGGCCACGTCGAAAAAGAGCCGGCTGCGGATCTCGTCGGGTTCGAGCTCGCCACAATCGACACGCCACTCGAACGCGGCATTTCCCGGTGGCGCCGCCAGCGATCGGGGTGGGTGAATCGGAGCGCAGACCGTGCCAGAAGCGACGAGCTGCAAGCGGTCGGCCAGGTAGTTCGCCAACACCGAATCGAGCGCGCGAGGGCTGCCTGCGCCGGGGCCCAGCCGAGTGAGTTCCAACGTCGCTACGCGCAGCGTGATGTCGGCCTGGTGTCCGTCGATCAGCCAACTCGAGTACGAGACGCTGCGGCTGTGTGCCGAGGCCGGACTGCCGTAGCCGAGTACGCCGACTGCGAGCCATCCCACGGCGATCCAGACCGGGACGGATCGGTTCACGGGGAGCCGAGCGCCGCGTCGTCGATCACCAGGTCGGCCCGCTTGCGCAGGTCCATCAGATAGTCGGCGAGCGCCTCGTCGCCGGCGCGGCGCTGCCACTCGGCGCGGATCTGGGGCTCGAGAGCCTCGAACGCCGGAACCACGTCCTCCTCGCGCTCGACGACCTGCAACACGCGGTACCCGGCATCCGATCGCAGCGGCGCGCTCGATTCGCCGACCGCGAGTTTCATCGCTGCACTCGTTGCTGCGGACCCGATGTAGTCGCGCAGCTTGGTCACGGGCAACAGCGCATCGGGGATCCTCGATACGGCCGGATCGCCCGCGGATCGGACGCTGTCGAAACTCTCGCCGGCAGCGAGGCGGGCGCTTGCATCGGCAGCGCGACTAGCAGCCGTCGCGTCTTCGTCCGGTGATCGAACCCGAAAGAAGATCTGCTGCACCCGAATGCGGCCGGGCCGGGTGAAGAACGCGATTTCGGACTCGAAGAAGGCCTCGAGTTCGGCCGTGGAGGGGACCTGCTGTTCGGCTTCGACCACGACCGACCGGATCACCGCCGACGACAGGTCGCTGCGCACACGTCGATCGCTCGAGGCCAGACCCAGCTCCAGCCCGCGCTGGACGAGCAGTTCTTCGTCGATCATGCTATCGAGCACGCGCCGTCGCGTCGCCTCGGCCGCGACCGAACGGGTATCGCTTTCGACGCCCGCGACGAGCCGTTCGTAGTCCGCGAGCCACAACGGGGCCGCATTGACGCGAGCGATCGCGCCGTCGGGCAACCCCTCGGCGGATCGCGAACCCCGCAGCAGGCCGAAGGCGGCCAGCACCAGCCCGGCGGCGGCTCCCAGCGCGAGCATCCCGATCG
>Ga0055479_10000042_pt1 | contig 16264 bp, 19 predicted proteins | sample Muzzi_PWC_D1_FD_57941 | JGI IMG/M metagenome (GOLD analysis project Ga0055479, IMG submission 57941) | Wetland microbial communities from San Francisco Bay, California, USA, that impact long-term carbon sequestration - Muzzi_PWC_D1 | ecosystem: Environmental > Aquatic > Marine > Wetlands ...
AAGCAGATTCTTGGATAATTCACTCAACTGAAGGGAACAAAAAACAAAAGCGGCGCTGAATGTCAGCGCCGCTTTTGTTTTTCCAGGGAAAATCCACGACGGGTGGAAATTCACCTTGAGGGGGCGGGACAATTCCTTTATCCTGAGGTCTGAAAACCAAGACCATGACACCTTAAATTGGCAGGGAAAATGAAACGAGTGTACCGGATATTCTTTACCAGCCAAGGAAAAGCTTACGAGATCTACGCCCGCAAGGTAAGCCAGGGGGAGTTGTATGGCTTCGTTGAGGTGGAAGCGATCGTCTTCGGGGAGCGCTCATCCATTGTCGTGGATCCTTCGGAGGAATCCCTGAAGAATGAATTCAACGGTGTCAAGCGGCTGTTCATTCCCTTTCACGCGATTAACCGCATCGATGAAGTCGAAAAAGAAGGGACCGGGAAAGTTCTGACCCTGGCCGGGCAGAACGGCTCCGGAAATCCATCTCCGCCGCTCCCCTTTCCGCCCGGCCAGAAACCCCAGGGGAAATAAAGGCCGGTTATTCCCGCAAAAGGTCAGGGCCCGGCATGTCTCACCCCATGATGAAGCTCTTTGCCGCAGCCAGCAGGTGATCCAATTCTTTTTCATTCCCCGCCTCGGCATATACCCGCACCACCGGTTCCGTCCCCGATTTCCTGAACAACACCCAGGACCCGTCCTCCAGCACCAGTTTCACGCCGTCGATAGTGACCACCTTGGCCACCTTCTTCCCGGCAAGGTCCGCAGGGGGTTTGGCCATTTTCACCGGAAAGGAACCTTCCAGTTCGTCGCTGAGCCGTAAATTGACCCGGCGGGTATGAAACTCCCCCACCCGCCGATAGAGGTCGGAAAGAAGTTCCCGAGCGGTCTTTTTTTCGGCGGCCACCATTTCGGCCACAAGCAGGCAGGCAAGGATACCGTCCTTGTCGGGCACGTGTCCCCGCAGGGTCAGGCCGGCGCTTTCCTCGCCGCCGATCATGATGCGGTCCCTGGCGATGTAATCACCGATATATTTGAACCCGACGGGGGTTTCCAGAACTTCGAGCCCGTGATGGGCGGCCACGGCGTCGACGAAATGGGAGGTGGCCACCGATCGCGCCACCGCTCCCGACTGCCCCTTGACCCGGACCAGGTAATCGGTCAGCAGGGCCAGGATGTAGTTCGGCTCGATGAAAGAGCCGTCGGCGTCGACCACCCCGTAGCGGTCTGCGTCTCCATCCGTCGCCAGGCCCAGGCTGATCTGCGGATTGTCCCGTACCAGGGCGATGAAGTCCGCCATATGTTCAGGAGCCGGTTCCGGCGGATGACCGCCGAAATAGGGATCGGGATGATCGTTGATAGTGGTTACCTGGACCCCGGCCTCCCGCAGCAGGGCATCCAGATACCCGCGTCCGGTTCCGAAAAGGGTATTGATCCCGAAGTGCAGCCCGGACCGTCCGATCAGATCGAAATCGATGAGTTTTCGAACCTGGGCGAAATACGATTCGCGGGGGTCGATCATCTCCATCAATCCCGACCGTTCGGCGTGATCAAGACTCATCTCCTTGTAACAGATTTCCCCGAGCATGGCGTTGGCCCGGGTTTCGATATCCCTGGTCTCTTCCGGCAGAGCGGGGCCGCCCGACGCCGGTGAATATTTCAGACCGTTATAATCGCTGGGATTATGGCTGGCGGTAAAATTGATTCCGCCCCCCGCCCGCCGCTGGATAATTTCCCAGGCCAAGACCGGCGTCGGGGTATCCCGGTTGCAGAGCCAAGACTTGATTCCCGCCCCGGCCAGAATGCGCACTGTTTCACGGGCAAACTTTCCACCCATGAAGCGGGTATCGTAGCCGACGACGATGCCGCGATCCGCATCACCGCTGGCCCGGAGATGATCTGCGATGGCCTGGGTTACGACCCGGACGTTCTCGAAGGTGAAATCCTCGCAGAAAATCCCCCGCCATCCGGAGGTACCGAAACTGATTCGCGTCATACTTTAAGCCTCCCAGGCTATTTTCTCGGTCAGCCGAAAAGGGCCAGAGCCCCGCGGTAGCCGAAGTAAAGGCCGAAACAACAGATGAACACGGCGCAGGCTCCCACCAGTGCCCGGTAACCGCGGTCGGTCAGAAACTTCCGGCCGAAACTGACCGTTCCCGACACCAGGGAATACCAGGCCAGGTCCGACAGAATGTGGAAAATATAAAAGACCGCCACCCCGGACAATCCGGCTTCATGGGCAACGGCCATGTAGCCGAGGCCGATGGTGGCCCACCACAGGGTGAAATAGGGATTGGCCAGGCTGACCGCGGCACCGGCGGCAAGGGGATGTATGCCCGTTTCGCGACCGCCGCTCAGATCGAGCCGCAGGCCCGGGAGTCCACGCAGCATCCCCCATCCCATCCAGACCATCATGGCGCCCCCGCCCAAGGCGACGATGACAAAAACCGTCGGGATGCGAAACCATTCCCCCAAGCCGAAAAACAGCAGGGCGACGAGGAGGCCTTCAAGCAGGGCATGCCCGGCCACCAGCAGGGGGCCGGCCCAGGGCCCCCGCCGAACCGACTCGGCGATGGCCACCGTCAACAGCGGCCCGGGCATCATTGCTCCGGACAGACCGAGAACGAAGGAGGTGCCGGCAATTACCGCCAAGGTCATTCGGCCTCCTCCCAGAGCCCGGGGGCCCGATAGTCTCGAATCCCGTCCACGTAGGGACAATCGCCGGGGAGCAGGCCGCGTTGAATCAAATCGCGGGTCAATCGCAGGCAACCCGGCCGGCGTTTGATCCTGTTTTCGTAGACGGTGCAGAGGCGGCTGCGGAGGTCGAGGTGCTCGCAAGGGATGTCGGTGTAAAAAATGTCTCCCTGAAATTCGACTTTTTCGTAGCAGCAACGCCCGCAGCGCCGGCAGTGGGAGTCCCAATCTTCTTCAATCGAATGCTTCTGGTCCATTCAATTACATTAACGGATTGAAAACAGGTCGGTCAAGCGCTCATCGGCTTAAAAAATGTCCTGTCGCCTGATAATTTCGGGGATTGACTCTGGCGGCCATTATGGTTAGTATTACGATTTCGTAAATCACAGCGCCATCTGAAGGAGGCTTCCCGATGCAGTGTCAAACCGTTCTTCCCGGTACCGAGTGTACCTTCTGGTCAAAGCAGGGCTGCAACTTTGTCGACCATACCTGCGAAGTCGTTGTCGAGGCCTGCGAGGGCTGTGAAAGGATCGTGGAAGGGACCATCGGCCCGGTCTGCTCTGTGGCCCCGTCCCCCCGCCAGAAATGGCTCCACGCCCTCTGCAACATGGCCACGCACCGGAAGGTCGAAATCGAAAACGTCGAAACCAAGATCAATCCCCTGAAGGCATCCAAGAAGGCGGCAGCCAAGCGAAAATAGGCATCCTTCTGCTTTTCGATTTATCGGGCGGGTGCCAGGCATCCGCCCTTTTTTTCTGTTTTTTCCACTCCACTTCATCCGGTCGAATTCCAGGAGCCGGATCATCTCCCGACCCAACCCTCCGGACCCTTCATCCCGCACCAAGGCTGAATCCCGAGCCGGAGCAACTCTTTACCCCCAAAGGGAAAACAGCACGGCCAGAATGAACGCCGTCACCAGGCCGTTCAGGCCGATGGCCAGCCCGGAAACGGCTCCGGCCAGCCGGTCCTCCTCCAGCATCCGGGCCGTGCCGATGCCGTGGGCCGCCGTTCCCACCGCGAGTCCGGTGGCCATCCGGTCCCGGATTCCGATCCACCGGCAGAATTCGGGGCCGCAAATCGCGCCGAGACAGCCGGTGCAAACGACCAGGGCCGCGGTCAGGGGAGGAATCCCCCCGATTTTTTCGACGATGCTGATGGCAATGGGCGTGGTGACCGATTTGGGGGCCAAGGACAGGACCACTTCCCGGCTCCCGTGCAGCGTCCAGGCCAACCCGGAGGCCGATATGATCGAACTTACGGCACCGGAAAAAATCCCGGCCATGATCGGCCTCCAGCGCGCCGTGATTTCCCGGCGCCGCTGATAAAGGGGGACGGCCAGCGCCACTACGGACGGGCCGAGCAGAAACAATACATAATTCCCGCCCACGGCATAGGTCCGATAGGGGATTCCGCTGGCCACCAGAAAACCGATGATGGCGACAATCGACACCGCGACCGGATTGAGCCACATGCTGCCGGTGCGCTTATACCCCATCTGGGCCAGACCGTAAACGGCCAGGGTCAACCCGATGCCGAAAAGGGGCGTCTGCAGCAGATCACTGATCATGGGCGTCCCCTTTTCTGTCCAGGCCCTGGGCCGTCCATCCCGTCGCCGCCATGACCACGAACGTACTGACAACCGTCGCCACGACGATCGGCAGCCATTCCTTTTCGATCAGCGCCGCGTAGACCATCACCCCCACGCCGGCCGGCACGAAAAAGAGGGCTAGATGGGAAAGCAGCAGGTCGGCCGCTTCCTGAATCCAGTCGAGGCGAATCCAGCCGAAACCCAATGCGGCCAAAAGCAGGCCCATGCCGAGGACATTTCCCGGCACGGGAATGTTCAGTCCCCGGGACAGAACCTCGCCCAGGAACTGCAGTGCCATTAAAATAGCCAATCCGCGTACCATGAACCACTCCCCTGGAATCTCAGTTACAGTTCGGCTTTCAGCCCGTCCATGACGGCGGTCACCTCCCGCCGCACCTCTTCCGCGCCGGGAGAACGCTCCCGCAGGAGATATTCCTGAAACCAATGATAAGCTTCCCGGGGCCGATCCTGGTCCAGGCAGATGTTTCCGAGGGTCAGATAGGCGAAGGTGAAGTCGGGGTCGAACCGGACCGCCTCCTGGCAGGAGGTTTCGGCCTGGTCCAGGTCCCCGGCATCGTAGGCCATTTCCGCAAGATTGTAGTGGGCCTGAGGATCGTCCGGACTCTGCGCCAGGGCCTTTCGGTAATAGTCGAGGGCGCCGTCACTGTCCCCGGCCGCGTACCGGACATCCCCCATGCAATTTAGGGCAAAACTGCTGCCGGGATCACACCGCAGGGCCTGGCGAAAAGATTCTTCGGCTTTTTCCATCCGTTCCTGGTGAAAATGCACCAGGCCCAGGCTAATCCAGCCCTCCGCCTGATCCGGTTCGGCCTCGACCAGCAGGCGGTAGATTTCGAGCGCCCCGTCGGGTTCTCCGGCCTCGAATCGCGCATCGCCGAGGGCAAAGAGAATATCCGGATCATCCGCCTCCAGCCGGCGGGCTTTTTCCAGTTCCTCGATTCCGGCCCCCAGTTGTCCCGCCTCGATCAATGCCTGGCCGAGGAGCAGCCGGATCTCGGCGGTTTCCGGGGAAGCTTCAAGAGCCTTGCGCAGGCATTTCACCGCAACCGGATAGTTTCCCTCTTCCAGGGCGCGGCGTGCGGTATTGAATCCATCGTCTGTTCCAGCCATGATTCGCTCCCTTCAATTTCAAACGCTGCATCAAAGCGGCAAGGAATCTACACCGGGCTAATCATCTGCAAACCCGGTGTGCACCCTCAACCCTTCCAGGGCGGCCAACAGGCCGGCCGGCGTATTGGGCACCTGGATGGTTGGGACCCCGAGTTGGCGCCCGACCTCTTCCAGGGTCAAATCATCGAGAAAGATCGCCTCCCCTTCCTTGAGCATCACCTCCGGGACAAACAAGGCGGAACCCAGATCCCGGCCGGGCAGCTGGTCCAGAAGATCCCTTCCTGTCAGCAGTCCCGTCACCGATACGTGGCCGCCGAAAAACCGGTTTTCCAGGGGATAAATACGGATTTCGGCAGATGTGGCCCTGCCAAGTTCCTGCGCGAATTGGATCAGTTCGCGCGCCCCCGAAACCCCGGTAACGGCCGAGACCGGGGGTACCTTCATCGGTCGGGCCGATGCCAGCACTCTTTCGGCCTCCTCCCGAAACTGGGCAATCATTCCGACCCCGTTCTCCAATTGTGGCAGGTCCTCATAACTCTCGATGGGCGGAAGGTCCCGGGACGCCAGCAGATAGAACTCATCGGCGGCAAAGAGGAAACGTGTGCCCGCCTGTCTCAGAAAACGGTCCTGGTATCGCTCCAACTCCCAGAGTAGCGCTTCCGCCTCGGCGGCGGTAAAGGCCCGCAGATCGGGGAGTCGCTCTCGGTATCCGGTCAATCCGACCGGCACGATAGCCAGGGATGCGACCCCCGGATGCAGTTGAAAGAGGTCTTCAATCGTGCGGTCCAGCTGAGGTCCGTCATTAATACCGGGGCAGACCACGATCTGCGCATGGATCTGGATTCCACCGAATGTCAGACGCCGCAACAAATCCAGAAGGGGCGGCACCTCCCTGCCGAGCAGACGGTTACGCAACTGATCGTCCGTGGCATGTACGGAGACATAAAGCGGGGAAAGGCGCTGATCGAGAATTCTCCGCAGATCGGGTTCACTGATATTGGAAAGGGTCACATAGGACCCGTACAGAAACGAGAACCGGTAATCCTCATCCTTGACATAAAGGGACGTCCGCATTCGAGACGGAAGCTGATGAACGAAACAAAATATACAGTTGTTGCCGCACTGCATCGGCTCCAGAGGGGGGAATTCCAACCCGAGCGGCTGGAAGGCCTCCTTTTCCACCTCGAGGTCCCACAGTTCGCCGTCGGTTTTTTCAATTTCCAGCAGCAGATCCTCATCGGCAGCCAGAACCTGGAAGTCGATGACATCGTTTACCGACAAGCCATTGATGGTCAGCAGCAGATCTCCCGGCTCCAAGTCCAGCTGATCGGCTATGCTGCCCGGCTCAACCGCGCTAATCGGCAGCACTGCCCCCCCCTTCGACCTGGGTAAAGAAATGGAAGGCACGGTTGCGCTCAATGAGACGGCTAAGAACCACCTTACCCGAGACAGTGACCGGAATCGCCGGCAACAGTATCGGCAGGAACGGCATGGCCGCCGAACGGATCGGGAGCAGAAACTCGCACGGGAAAAGGAAATTCCCGAGCTGGACGGCAATAAACCATGGAATACGTTTGGTCATTAGTTCATCAATCATCGTCGCGGATTTCGGGGAGCGAGCGCATCCCGGCAAGGATGTAGCCAAATCCGGAAACCGGAGTGAGCAGCCCGGTGGCGATGTAAAGGGGCAGAAGTTTTTGCTGGGGTTCACCGGCAATTGCCAGCATAAGGGCTAAGCCGATGGTGACGAACTGAAAAAGAGCCGACCACTTTCCCCAGGACGAAGGGGCAACGTCCAAAGGAAGGCCGGCAAAATAGAGAATTCCCGCGCCCAGGGAAATGAACAGGTCCTTGGCCACGACCACGACCGCCAACCAGGCCGGCAACAGGCCCAGGGCGGCCAGGGAGATAAACGAGACGGAGATGAGCAGCTTGTCGGCCAGGGGGTCGAGATAAAGCCCCAGACGGCTCTCCAGCGCCAAGCGCCGAGCCAGAAAGCCGTCCAAGAGGTCGGTCACCCCTGCGATGGCAAAAAGAATCAAGGCGACGGCAAACCATCGGTACAAAACGGCTATGAGAAAAACCGGGACCAGAAAAATCCGCAACAGCGTCAGGGAATTCGGGAGATTCATCCCACGCCCCACGGTTTCCAACGGTTCCCGCTCCCGTTCCTTGAGCCGAATACCCTCATTCGCCTCTCCGTTCCAGTCCAGGCCGCCCAAAGACAAAGGTCCCCGCAGTATGCAGCAGGGCAACTGTGCGGAGACCTGGATGCGAATCCGAAGGGTGTGTGTGGGCCGAACTAATTAATCCCTGCCGCCGTGGAGGCGGAAAGAACCGTCGGAAGAGGTGATGGAAGAAATCGCGTGCTTATAGAGAAGAATGTCCCCCCCGGTTTCCACCAGCACGCAAAAGCTGTCGAAAGACTTAATAAAGCCCTCCAACTTCTCCCCTGACATCATCACTACACTGACCCGGACCCGCTCTTTGCGAGCTTGATTGAGAAACTGGTCCTGAATGTTGAATGGGGTCTTTGGCATGTCCGCTCCTTAATCTGCATAAAATTTTTCAATTAACGGACGAATTTTAACAGACTCTTTCCAGGTTTCAAACCAAATTATTTCAGGGTCTTGACAAAACCAGGTCAATTGCCGTTTGGCAAAACGCCGGGAGTTGCGCTGAATCAAGGCGACCGCCTCGTCCAGGGACAGCTCTCCGTTGAGAAATTTCAGGGTTTCCCGGTAACCGATGGCCCGGAAAGCCTTCAGGTCGGCGGAATAGCCCTGCGCCAGCAGGCTCCGGATCTCTTCCACCAGCCCGTCCGCGAACATCGCCTCAACCCGCCGGTCGATCTGCTGGTAGAGAAGCTCCCTGGGGGGCGCCAGGCCGATTTTCAGGACGCGGAACGGTCGATCGGAAAAGGCGTGGGCCTGCTGCAGTTTTGAGAGAGGTTCGCCGCCCTGGAAATAAACCTCCAATCCTCTCAGTACCCGTACCCGATCCCGGGGGTGGAGCCGCCGGGCCAGTTCGGGGTCGACACGACCAAGCAGCCGGTGCAGTACGGCCGGCCCGCATCTTTCTTCAATCCCCTGCAGGCGTTTCCTGAGGGTTGGATCGGGGCCTGGGGCGGGGACGAGCCCTTCCGTCAGAACCCGCAGATAAAGTCCCGTTCCGCCCACCACCCAGGGTCGATGACCCCGCTGAAAAACCGCATTAATCGCCCTACGCCCCAGGCGACGAAAATCCTCAGCGGTAAAAGACTCATCAGGCCGCGCCACATCGATCAGGTGGTGGGGCAACATGTTTTGTTCCGCGGAGCTGGCCTTGGCGGTCCCGATATCCATGCCGCGGTAAATTTGCCGGGAATCGGCCGAAATCACCTCCGCCGAAAAGGCGGCGGCTAGTTCCAGCGCCAGCCGCGTTTTGCCGGCAGCTGTCGGCCCGCAGATAAGGATCAGCGGGGACGGATCGTTCCCATTCGCGGCGGCGGACATTAGCTTCTCTTGAAGAACTTTTCGAGTTCGGCTTGATGCCATCGATGCATGACCGGCCTTCCATGCGGACAATGGGCCTGGAAATCGACCAGATCCAGTTCCCGCATCAAAGCGCCCATTTCCGCGGCAGATAATTTTTGCCCGGCACGAATCACGCCGTGACACGCCATGCGGACTAGGACCCGGTCGATTTGGGTTTCGATCGAACTGCTCTTATCGAGGGCTTCGAGATCGTCCGCAACATCCCCCACCAGTTGCCTGATTTCGGCGCCTTGCAGAATCGCCGGAACTGCTTTAACGGCAAAAGAGGGACCACCGAAGGGCTCGATCTCGAACCCAAGACGGCGCAGTTCCTCCAGATGGTCGGTCAGCAAGGCTGCGGCGGCCAACTCCAGATCGACCACTACCGGAAAAAGTAACTGCTGGCTCTCCACGGACCCTTTCCTGAATTGCTGCCGCAGCTTCTCGAAGCCGATTCTTTCGTGCGCGGCATGCTGGTCGATCACCACCAGGTCTTCACCATTCTGGGCCAGGATATAACTGCCGGAAAATTGCCCGATGATCTGCATGCTGGTGAAAAACCCGGCTGGCGGTTCGGCCGCCGATGATTGCAACTCCGGTTGCCGGGCCGGGGGCCGGAAGGCTCCGGGCTCCGGGAACCCCCGGACCGGGGAAAGCCCAGCCGCATAGCGCCCCAGTGATTCGGCGACCCGGCGTCCGGCATCGACCTCTGGCTTGACGGTCGACGATGCCCCGTCGGGGGAGGCAGGTCCCGCATCGTTCTCCCCCGATCGGCCACCGGCCACTGGCTGACGCAGCCACCCCGAGGGTCGAAGAGCATCCCGGATGGCAGCTGCAATGAAATCGTGAATCTCGCCCTGCTCGGAGAATCGAACCTCGTGTTTGGTCGGGTGGACATTGACATCGACCCGACGCGCATCGATTTCGAGGAAAAGCACTGCGACAGGGAAGCGCCCCTGGGGGACCAACTGCCGGTACCCCTCCCGGAGGGCGTGCTGAATCACCCGGTCCCGCACGAAGCGTTGATTGACATAAGTGTAAATGCCCTGGGAAGAAGGCCTGTGCACCGCCGGTTGGGCTATCAAACCCGACAGCACCATTCCCGCTTCGGTTTCCCTGCGAAAAGGTATCAGGTCGCGAGCGAGGGCGCTGCCGAAAAAAGCGCCGGCGCGTTCGAGGATATTTTCATGCCGATAAAGGTCCAGCAAAGACCGCCCCTGGTGCCGGAGACGAAACTGCACGTGCGGATAGGCCAACGCCAGACGCCCCAGCACGTCGCCGATGTGGCCAAGTTCGGTCGTTTCCCGTCGCAGGAATTTCTTGCGAGCCGGGGTGTTGAAAAAGAGGTCCCGCACTTCCATGACGGTCCCATGGGGAAGTCCGCAGGCTTCCGCCTTGCGAATTCTTCCTCCTTCGGCATAGATCAGCCAACCTTCCTCATCCTCGCTGGACCGGCTGCGCAGGGTCATCCGGGATACAGCCGCGATCGAAGGAAGGGCCTCTCCCCGGAATCCCAGGGTATGCGGGCCGAAAAGGTCAGCTGCCGACTTGATCTTGCTGGTCGCGTGCCGCTCGAGACAGAGCAGGATATCGTCCCGGCCCATGCCCCAGCCATCGTCGGTCACCCGGATCAGCCGCCTGCCCCCCATCTCGATTTCCACCGCGATTTCCGAAGCTTCGGCATCGAGCGAATTCTCCACCAATTCCTTAACGACCGAAGCCGGGCGTTCAATCACTTCCCCCGCTGCAATCTTGTTGCAAAGATCTTCCGGCAAAATTCTGATTTTGGAACTCATCGGCGTATCCCTGTTCCCCGGGCCGGGAAAAACCGACGGCCGGATATTCCGGCCGTCGGTTCTGGTCATTCCAATTGGGGTGAAAATCCTTTACTACTTCCCTTCCAGGCGGTCCAGTATACTCTCAATCTCGTCCAGTTCATCACGTTTTTCGGGGTGAATTTCCTGGGGCGAAACCTGCAGCAGGCCAAGGTCTCCGGCGACGCTGAGAACGATTTTGGGAGTGACCTCCTCCATCTTCTGCAAAAAAGCCTCAAACAGGCAATTGTCGCAAATGGTGTTGATCAGGCGCGGAACTCCGCCTGAAAATCGGTGAATGGACGGTATCGTTTCTGGATGGAACAACATCCGCTTGGCACCTGCCACTTGAAGGCGGTGTTTGATATAGTTGGCGGTCGTCCGCCCAGTCAACGAATTGAGGTGATATTTGACCGCCACCCGCTGGGCCAGGGGCGGATCCAGTTGCAGGCAGTTTTCAATTTCGGAAAGCCCGAAAAAGACGATATTCAGCATTTTTTTCCCGGGAAGTTCGAGATTCAGCAGCCCGCGGAATTCCTCCATCAGCTCCCGGCTTTGCAACATCTGAGCTTCATCGATAAGGACCACGGCCCGCCTTCCAGCCTGGTCGATTTCCAGCAGGCGATTGTAAAGCTGCCGAAGAAGGGCCAGGCTATCGGATGCCGGATCCTCGACCCCCAGCTGCATGGCGATCCGGGTAACGATCCATTCAGGGGTGATGCCGGAATGGACCATGACCAGCAGGGACGATTCGTACTTCTCTTCCGGCAGATTGTCCAGCATGCGGCGCGCCAGGGTTGTTTTCCCCGTCCCTACCCCGCCGACCAGAACGGCCAGCCCTTTATTTGAGTCGACAGCATACATCAACCGAACCAGGGCCTGGCTGTGTTGTTCGGTATCGAAATAAAAGCGGGCGTCGGGAGCATTGGAAAACGGATCCCGCTTTAAATGGAAATGGGTCAGGTAACTCATGTCGGTCTTTCCTGAAAAAAATTAGACGTAGGATATCCGGTCCCGTTTATCTTTCGGATCGGAACCGTCGGTCTTGTCCTGACCTTCCTTGCCGAGCAGGGGCTGCAGGCGATCGATCCTTTCCCCCACTTCCCGAAAGAAATGGTCTCGATCGGACACCAGGCGGTAACAATTCAGCGCTTCCTCGTATCTCTCCCCCGACTCATAAAGCAGGCCGAGTTCGAAATTCAGGTTGATCTCTTTGTCCGGGGGCAGCCCGGGTTCCGCCAAGGCGGTCCGCAAGGCCTCTTCGGCTTCCGCCAGGTTCCCCTGCTGAGCAAAGCAAAGCCCTTTCAAAGTCAGGCAATCGATCCGTCTTTGCGGACTGCCCAAGGCCTGATCGAATTCAGCGATCGCCTCGTCCAGCAAGCCCATCTCTTTATAGGCGATACCCAGATTATAATGGGATTCGGTGTCTTCCGCTTCAATCTCGGTCCTGACCCCTTTTTGCGAATCGGAAAAAATTCCATCGAGGCTGAAAGAATCTTCCTCCTGGGGAGCGGTTTCTTCGAGGAAGTCTCCGACTTCCTCTTCAATCTCCTCGATAACCTCGGTCCCCAGGTCAAAAAATTCTTCCGCGGCCGCTGGCTCACGGGTGGTCAGTTCGTGTCGGGTTTGAAGGACCCCGGCCAGTTTTTCCTCGATTTCGGACTCACCGGGAAACTGCCTCATAAGCTCCCGACAGACCCGTTCAGCATCATCCAGGAGCCCTTGGCGCTGATAGAATTCAACCTCCTCCAGATCCTCTGCCCATTCCGGGGGCTCGGGCTCCTCTTCAAGAACCGCGGCGGTCTCCAACTCCACCAGATCCTCGACAATCTCTTCCGCAACGGTGCCGACCGCTTCGCCGGGTTCCAACTCGACGATCTCTTCAAGCTCCTCAAGATCCAGATCACCTTCTTCTTCCGGCAGTTCTTCCGCAATCTCTTCGAGTTCCTCCAACAAAGCTTCAACCTGTTCCGGAGCCTCTTCAGGTATGGCTTCATTCAGGTCTAGGTAGATTGTCTCTTCAGGTTCCCCTTCGTCAGCACCGGGGGTTTCCTCGACGGAATTTCCATCTATTTCTTCTTCCGAACCGGGCGCCGATTCATCGTCCGATCCCGTCGCGAAAAAGCTGTCACCGATTTCGTCCCGGTCGAGAACGGTCGCCTCTTCAATCTCATCGTCGGACTCTTCGGGAGAAAACGTGGCCGACAGAGAGGATGGCTCTTCCCCCTCAAACTCGAGTTCGATTTCCATTTCGACCAGGTCGCCCTCATCCTCCGGACTTGCGGTCAAACTATCTTCATCAGCGACCGGGCCGGATTCCGCCGGGGCTCGTTCTTCCGGCTCCGACTCGACAGCAAGCCCGGTGGGCGGGAGCTCCATCGGTTCCTCAGCCTCGGGCATTTCGGGCTCGGGCAAAACCTCAGGCTCCCCGGCCTCGAACTTGTCGGGTGGTGCGGAGGGTTCGCCGGTACCTACACTTTCGAGGAAATCGAGGGGAATTTCCTCGGCCTCTTGTGCCGGGTGGTTCTCGTCTTCAATTGAAACGTCCCCGGGCTCCGCGGGCGCGGCGACTTCAATCGGCGCTTCTGGCACCGTGGATATTTCCGGAGCAGATTCCGCGGCAGGACCTTCCAGGGCTGCTGAAACGGGCCGTGCTTCGACCGGTGCGGATTTGACCGCATGATCTTCGGCAAGTCCCGGCGATACAAAACCGAGGCGAGCAATCAAACCTTCCAGCCGCCGATCCCCGGGGACAGTTTCCTGAAGAATCCGGCAGAATTCACGCAACGTTTCATCCCGCCCGGCGGCCGAAAAATCGGCCTGCCAACTGTCGAGATTTTCCAGAACCTTGTCGGTTTCGGTCTTCTGGTCCAGACAGGCCCGGAGAAAGTTTTCCCGCAGATCAAGGTCCTTGGGTTGCAGCTTGAGAAGGTGTTTATACGTCAACAGTTCGTTTTCGCTGTCCCGCTTGGTGCGATAGGCTGCGGCCAGCAGCTTCAAAACTTCAGGTTTATCCGGGTGGTCGGGGAGCAGCCCCTGCAGCAGGCTGAGCGCCTTGTCACCGTGGCCTTTCCGAATCAGGGCATCGGCCGCACCCAGCTTGATTTCAGGATTTTTCGGATACAGGGGAAGGAATATTTCGTATAGTTTGAGCAACCGGTCCGAATCGCCGGCCGTCTGCAAGGCGGTGGAAAGCTCACTCAATTCTGCAAGGGCTTTTTCATTTAAATTGTTTTTGGCATATATTTCGGCTACTTTGACCCGGATATTCAGATTGTCCGGATCGAGTTCGCGCATCGCTTCCAGGACTTTGAGGGTCTCGGGGATATTTCCTTCTTTTTCATAAAGCGCCACAAGCGTCCGGAGTTCGGCCAGAGCGTTGCCGAGAAGACCCTGTTTTTTATTCAACTCGGCAAGTTGGAAATAAACGTCGGCCTTTTCTGGTGCCAGCTTCTGCATCTGCTTGTAAACAGCGATGGCCTTGAGATAAAACCCCTGGCCGGCATAGTGCTTGGCAACCTGTTCGTATTGCTGAAGGGCCTCATCGATCTGGTGGACACGGCTGTACAACTCCGCCAGTTTTTGGCGGGTCCGGGTGTCCTTGGGATCCATCTCGACCAGTTTCAAATAGTCTTTGATGGCCTTTGGGATCTGCCCCTTTTGCAGGTTTTTCTGGGCAGAGGCGAGAAGTTTATCTTTTGAAGCCAATGGCTGCCTCGTGGTGGAAATGATACTTTGGCGGTCTCTCGGCGGCTTTTCCGTAAATTGCCGGCCCTATGAGCCAATTCCTTGCCGTCTCGATTTACAAACCCCGCAAGGGGGACTCGGTTCCCATCAGAAGAACCAATTGTGCATGATCATCGTTCGCCCCGAGGGGCCTGTAGTCCCTTGAAAGAACCCGCAACTCACCGCAGAAACAGGTGTTTTCTTTATATCCAATCGACTCTAAACTATTCCCTGGAATTGTGTCAAGATTCCTCCGGGCCCCGCCAGCCTGAGGGTGCAGGCAGGCAGACCATTGCTGGCCAGGGCCACCGCGATGGTTTGCTGTTCGAAGCGGATCAACTGATATTCCGCAATCATTCGGCATCCTGACGGTACCAATTAAAATATTCCACCCCCTATTTCCCCTTCCGGGCCGAACCCGGACCTCTGGCCAGCGATTTCAACTGCAGCACCTCCTTGGAAGCCAGAGACCGAAACTGGCCTGGCGCCAGGTCACCGATATCCAGAAAACCCAACCGGACCCTCTTCAGCCGGCTTACCGGGTAACCGAGAGTTTCACACATTCGCCGGACCTGCCGGTTGCGCCCTTCATGAATGGTGATTTCGAACCAGGAATGACTTCCGGATTGGCGCAGATGTTCCACTCTGGCCGGTGCCGTCAATCCGTCCTCCAGAGCGACCCCCTTCTCCAGGCGATGTCGGTCCTCCGGCGAGAGAGATCCGCGCACCCGGACCAGATAGGTCTTTCCAACCTCGTGCCGGGGGTGGGCCAGCTGATTGGCCAAGGCGCCGTCGTTGGTCAGGAGAAGCAGCCCTTCGGTATTGTAGTCAAGCCGGCCCACGGGAAACAAACGGGCCGGAATATCTTTTACCAGGTCCCGCACAGTGGGTCGCTGCTGGGGGTCACGCCAGGTGGTGACATACCCGGCGGGTTTATTGATCAACAGATAAATCTTTTTTTCCGGGGATGGCAGCGGCTGACCGTCCACCTCAACCCGGTCCCGGTCCGGATCGACGGTCCGACCGAGATCGGCAATTTGTCCGTTGACCGTCACCCGGCCCGCGGCGATCCACTGTTCGGCCTCCCTGCGTGATCCCAGCCCGGCCTGGGCAAGAAGTTTCTGCAGCCGCACGGACTCTCCACGGGGCAGGGGCATCACTCAGTACCCTTTTTCTCAGTTGAGGGGCCGTCGGCTTCGGGCCGTGCCTCCCCTTCCCCGGCCAGTTCGCTGAATTCCTTGAGGGTCGGCAGAGCCCCGAGATCCCGCAACCCGAAAAGGGTCAGAAACTCTTTGGTGGTTCCATAGATCAGGGGCTTGCCGGCCACATCTTTTTTTCCCAGAATCCGAATCAGTCGCCTGTCCAACAGGGTTTTAACAACCGATCCCGAATCGACGCCCCGGAGATATTCGATTTCGGCCCGGGTGGCGGGCTGGCGATAGGCGATGATCGCCAGCGTTTCCATCGCGGCCCGGGAAAATCGCAGAGGCCGGGTCCGGTTCAACCGCCGAATCCATTCTCCATGTTCGGGCCGAGTCCGTAGCTGGACCCCGCCCGCCACTTCCTCCAGTACAAATCCCCGCGGCCGAGCGCCGTAATCCGCCATCATTTCCTGCAGGGCATGCTGAACCTGGCCGCGTTCGGATTCCAGGATGTCGGCCATCCGGTCTATTTTAACCGCTTCCGGGGAGGCAAAGAGCAGGCCTTCGATCACCAGTTTCATCTCAGGAATATCCAAGGGAATCCTCTTCGGAGCGCAGTTGATGCAGATGTTCCGCCTCCACGGCACGCAACAGCCAGAG
>Ga0055479_10000046_pt1 | contig 16079 bp, 12 predicted proteins | sample Muzzi_PWC_D1_FD_57941 | JGI IMG/M metagenome (GOLD analysis project Ga0055479, IMG submission 57941) | Wetland microbial communities from San Francisco Bay, California, USA, that impact long-term carbon sequestration - Muzzi_PWC_D1 | ecosystem: Environmental > Aquatic > Marine > Wetlands ...
CCGGTCAGGCTTCCGGCAACGCAAAAAGAAATCAGAACGATCAAACAAAGGAGAACGAGTCGTCTCATCTCCGAGCCTCCTCAATGAGGGGGAAAGCGATAAATGCCATAATCATGATGGTCTAGAACGCCTTGGAAATCGTTCCGCCAAACGAGAAACTGCTCTTGTACTGCCCTTCCAGGCTGACATTGACCCCGTTGCGCAGGGGCCAGTGAAAGCCGATAAACGCGCCCGCATGATTTTCTTCCTTCAGGGTCTCCTTGGTGGAGTCGGTCAGGGCGGAATCCTGTCCGGTCGCGTTGCTGGTCACATCCACCTCCGAATAGTAGAACACCGGGCCGAAATAGAGATAGGCTCCCTCAATCTGCAATTGCAATACCAGTCCGCCGTTTATGTCGTACATATTGTCGAAATGAACCTTTTCCTTGACCGGTTCGGAGCCGAATCCGAGATTGGCAGATTCGGTGGTGGAGTCGTCATAATTGGAGTAATAGCTGCCCTCGGCGAAGACCCCGACATCGAAACTCTTTCCCGAATATACCAGGCCCCGCAGGCCGCCTGAACCATACAAGGCAAAGTTGCCGTTAAAGTCGGATTGGCGGTGAATGCGGAAGGCGTCGTCGACGTCGAGGGTGGAGCCTCCGCCGCGGACGAAAACCTCCCAGTATTTGCCCAGCCCGAGGCCGGCCTGCACAAAAGCCTGGTTTTGCTGGAGTTCCATATCCTGGAAGCCGCCTTTGCCCTTGAGATCAGCCTGGTGAAGCATGTAGCCCAGCCCGAGATTGAAGGCGGCTAGGTCGTTTCCGCTGGAAGCGAACGGCCCGAACTGTCCCGCAAAGACCAAATTTGTCACCCCAAACAGTAAAAAGACCACAATGATGAGGATTTTTTTCATCGCCTTCTCCTTAACAAACGCCATTAAATAAATTAATAAAACCTTTCGAGTTGATTACCATAAAAGGTAGAGTTGTGCAACTATTTTGTAGTTTTTTTAAGTAGATTGCCCATCAAATAGAGAAAAAGGTTTCTTTGCTTCAATTCCCTGCTTCGAGATTTTCTCAATTCACTGGCGCCAAAACTATCATGTGCAAGTTCAAGGCCGATGTTAATGATTTGTTTAATTTGAATGTGTGTGGATCAATGGTAACGGGAAATTGTCCTGTCCCAGAATGAAGCGGCGGCAATACCTGTTATCATTATTTGCGAGCAAAATTCGCGGCATATTCAAGAAGGAGAACACCCCCATGAATAAAAACAAGTCCGATGAAAAGAGGTCCCTGGAAGTCGCCGAGGCCGCCAGAGAAGCGGAGTGGAAAAAACCGAGTTTCGTGGGTGAGCTGTTTATGGGCAGGCTGCGAACTGATCTGATCTTTCCGTTTCCGGAACAGGATTTGAAAGATCGAAACGCCGGTGATGAAATTTTGCAGAAAATCCAGGATTTTCTGGACCGGGAAGTAGATGCCGATCGAATCGACCGGGAGAAGGAGATCCCACCGGAAGTCGTTTCCGGGCTACGGGAATTGGGCCTGTTCGGCATCAAGATATCCAGTGAATACGGTGGCCTGGGCCTGTCCCAGATCAACTATAATCGCATTATTCAGCTCATCGCCAGCCACTGCGCGTCCACGGCGGTTACCCTTTCGGCCCATCAGAGCATCGGAGTTCCGCAGCCGCTGAAGATGTTCGGCACCAAAGAGCAGAAAGAAAAGTATCTGCCCCGGCTCGCCAAAGGTGAGATCAGCGCATTTGCCCTGACCGAACCGGACGTGGGTTCGGATCCATCCCGGATGACCACCACCGCGGTCCCTACGGAAGACGGTTCCGCATGGATCATCAATGGCGAAAAACTCTGGATAACCAACGGCGTGATAGCCGACCTGCTGGTTGTCATGGCCCGCACCAACGATCTGCAGGAGGATCGGCCGGAAATTTCGGCTTTCATCGTCGAAGGGAAATCCGCCGGCCTGACCGCCGCGCATCGGTGCGATTTCATGGGCCTGAAAGGGATTCAAAACGGTCTTTTGAAGTTTGTAAACGTTCAGGTGCCGGCCGAGAATCTCCTCGGTGAACGGGGCGGCGGGCTGCGCCTGGCCCTGCAAACTTTGAATACCGGACGATTAACTTTGCCGGCGGCCTGCGGGGGGGCTATGAAACAGGTTCTGGCCATGGCCATTCAATGGAGTGGGGATCGTCAGCAGTGGGGTGCGCCGGTGGGGCATCACGAAGCCGTCGGGGCGAAAATCGCCACCCTGGCCGCGGAAATATTTGCTGTTGAAAGTCTGACCTGGCTGACATCCGCAATGGCCGACCATGAAGACCTGGATATCCGTCTCGAAGCCGCCATGGCCAAACTCTTCTGTACCGAGGCCCTGTGGAGGGCTGCGGATGCCGGGGTGCAGATCCGGGGAGGACGAGGGTATGAAACCGCCGATTCATTGCGCGGACGGGGTGAACCGGCGATGCCGATGGAGCGGTTGATGCGGGATGCCAGGATTAATCTGATCATCGAGGGAACCAGCGAAATCATGCATCTGTTCATCGCCAGGGAGGCGCTCGATCCCCACATGAAAATCGCAGGAATAAGCGCCACATCGAGTCGAATGGATATGAAGGGAGCCGTGAAATTCTATAGTCGCTGGTATCCGCCCCTTTGGCTGCCCAAATTCCGTGTTGGAAAAGATTTGCATCTGCCCGGAAAGCTCGCCGGGCACCTGCGATTCGTCGAGCGGAGCACGCGCCGCCTGGCCCGGGACTTGTTCCACGCCATGGTTCTTCATCGGCAGGGGTTACAGAAAAAACAGCAGGTGTTGGCCCGGCTCGTTGACAGCGGGGCGGAGCTTTACGCCATGGCGGCCGCCATTGCCCGGGCCGCGTCCATCCAGGCCGAATCCAACGCCCGGGAGTTGGCCGATCTCTTTTGCCGGCAGGCCAGGCGCCGCCTCATGAATCTGCATCAGGCGGTTTACTGCAACGATGACCGCGCAACCTACCGGACGGCACGAAAAATTCTGGATGGCGACTTCCCCTGGCTCGAAAAGAACATCATGACAACTTGGAAGGAGGGACGGGGTGGATCATGACCGCCCCCTATGACTTTATCATTCTCGGCTCGGGGACCACGGCTTTTGCCGGAGCTCTGAAAGGTGTGGAAATGGGAGCCCGGGTGCTCATGGTTGAACAGAGCCAGCTGGGCGGCACCTGCGTCAATTGGGGGTGTGTTCCGAGCAAAACCCTGATTCATGAAGCCGAGGCTTTTTTTGAAGCCCGACGCCATGCGCCTTCCGGGATCAACCTGCATGCCGGCACCCCCGACTGCAGGTTGTTGATGCAGGCCAAGCAGAACGCCGTGGAGAAGGTACGCCGGGAGAGCTATCAAAAGGTACTGGACAGCCACCCGGAGATTTCCGTTCAACGCGGCCACGGCCGTTTCATCTCCCCCAGAGAACTCCAGGTTGGGGCGGATATCCTGGTATCCAACCGGGTTCTCATCGCATGCGGCGGTGTGCCGAGAACCCTTCGCCTGCCTGGTCTGGCAGACATCGATTATCTGACCAGCTATTCGGCTCTTCACCTTTCATGTTTCCCCCGCTCAATGATCATCATCGGTGGTGGTGTCATTGCTCTGGAAATGGGGCAGATGTTTCACCGCTTCGGGACCGAGGTGACGATTTTAGAGCGGGGGGAAAGGGTCCTCAAGGAGTTCGATTCCCGGCTGACCGATATTTTTCAGAATATCCTGACGGAAGAGGGAATTTCCCTGGTCTTCGGAGCCGACAGCCGCCGGGTCTTCCACGACGGGACCAATTCCTGCGTGGCGGCGGAAGTCGATGGCCAAGAGCGGATTTTCCGAGCCGAAAAAATCATGTTTGCCGTTGGAACCGCTCCCGCGACCCAGGGAATCGGTCTTGACGAGATCGGCGTTCAGGTCAGCGCGGAAGGATTTATTAAAACCGACGAAGAGTTGCGGACCTCCGTCGAAGGGATCTGGGCGGCGGGGGATTGCACGGGCCCTCCGCTGATTGCTCCGGCCGGAGCCCGGGAAGCGGAGGTAGCTGTAGAGAATCTTCTCAATCCACAGGCGCATCGCCGCATCGACCATCGTCACTCCGCCATGGCGGTCTTTACCGATCCGGAATTCGCAACCGTGGGTCTTGCGCCCGAGCAGGCGCGCGGGGAAGGAAAGGAGGTTATTGAAACCTTTTTCGATCTGCGGCGGGTCGCTAAAAGCCATGTCATGGGGGGAAGGAGGGGCGGAATCCTGCTCCTGGCCGAACGGGAATCAGGACGGGTTCTCGGTGTCCAGCTGCTGAGTCCGCGGGGAGCGGACGTCATTCATGAAGCCGTCATGGCCGTGCGGTTCGGCCTGTCCGTTTTCGATCTGGCGGAAACGGTCCATGTCTATCCGACGATCAGCGATGGTCTCCGGCTTGCTGCGCTGGATAATATTAAAACACGGAACAGGCCCCGCCGTGACAATCCGGAATAAGAATCCATGGTAGGTTGTTCGCGGCCAGAATATCCCGGAAAAAACGTTGGGCCATAAATCAGGCGGCACCCCATAACCCATTGCACGGACGGAAAGGGCGACCTCCGCCCCTCCCCGTCAGTCGCAAGACCAAATTCCCTGGTCTCCCCAAATGCTTCTAGAGCGATATGGGACTCAACTCCATCCGTGCAATGGGTTATGAAGTGCCGAACATTTTTTCAAGGGACATGCCCGGGATGAAACGAATTAATCGACCGTGCCGTGAATCGCTAATGCAGGGAGGGAAAGGTGGCGTCCACCGAGATCCCGGCGGTTTGGGTTGAAGGATCATTCCGGAGGACTGCCTGGCTGGTTCTGGAAAAGATGATGTCTCGTTCTGAAAAACAATGGGTCCAGGCGACTGCACGGGCCATTGAAAACTCCAGAAGCCTTTCACTACAACTCCCCTCCGCTGATGGCTGTTTCTCTTCCTCCGGCCGCATTCCCGATGCGCCAAAATGAGGAAGCGTTCTCTTTCGGTCCGGATCGATGATCAGGGTCAGAATTCGCGACGTCCCGCTCTCGAAAATTTCCGGAACCTTGAATCAACAATCGTCCTGGGCATTGTTTACCAAATTCCTGTCACATAGCCAACAAAAAAATTCCCTCACCTACTCAAGCTTCCGCGGAACTATTTGGAACGGAGGCGGGTTTGCCCCAAAGAAGGCCTATGTTTTTCGGAAGGTTAAGCCAAGGTCTCGGGGAGAAACTTTTTCCCGGAACCAGGTTACGGTTGCCTCTCTCCCAAGATGGAAGTATAAGTTGGTGGACAGCAAACGGTCTTTCCACCGGGCAATTCGAAAGGAATCAGCATGGGATACCGAAATCTTGCCGCCTGCGTTCGGGATCTCGAAGCCACCGGGCAACTCATCCGGATTGATCAGGAAATCGATCCCGAACTGGAGGCGGGAGCGATCCAGCGGCGGGTCTACCAGGCCGGCGGGCCGGCAGTTTTGTTCCAGAGGACCAAGGGGTGCCGCTTCTCCATGCTGGGTAATCTGTTCGGCACCCTGGCGCGGGTCCGGTTCATCTTTCGTGACACCCTGGATGCGGTTCAGGCCCTGATTCAACTTCGAGCCGATCCGGCGCTGATAAAGAAAGAAACCGGCAAGGTGCTCCGCTCGGGGTGGCGGGCCATACATCTGGTTCCCAGACGGGTCGGTTCCGGGCCGATTCTGGCTCACACCGCCCGGCTGCAGGACCTTCCCCAGCTCAAGTCCTGGCCCCTTGACGGCGGAGCTTTTGTTACCCTGCCTCTGGTCTATTCCGAAAGCCTCCGGCAACCCGGTTGGCGCCATTCCAATCTGGGGATGTACCGGGTGCAGATCTCCGGAAATCGTTTTCGTCCCAATCAGGAGGCAGGGCTCCATTATCAGATCCATCGCGGGATCGGGGTTCATCATGCCGAGGCGGTCGCCAAAGGCAAACCCCTTCGCGTTAACGTCTTTATCGGTGGGCCGCCCAGTTTGACCGTGGCGGCGGTCATGCCGCTGCCTGAGGGCCTGCCGGAACTTGCATTTGCCGGAATTCTGGGAGGGCACCGGATTCCCCTGGTCACCCCGGCCGGTGGCCTCCCCCTCCCCGCTGAAGCCGATTTTTGCCTGACCGGTACGGTTGATCCGCAGCGCACGCTGCCGGAAGGGCCCTTCGGCGACCACCTCGGTTACTATAGCCTTTCCCACGAGTTCCCGGTCCTGCAGGTCGAGGCGGTTCATCACCGCCCCGGAGCCATCTGGCCATTTACCACCGTTGGCCGACCGCCCCAGGAAGACAGCACCTTCGGAGCGTTCATTCACGATTTGACCGGACCGGTGGTGCCGACGCTGGTTCCCGGCATCCGTGCGGTTCACGCGGTCGATGCCGCCGGGGTGCATCCTCTGCTGCTGGCCATCGGCAGCGAACGGTATGTCCCCTACGCGCAGCAGCGCAAGCCCCGGGAATTGCTGACCCAGGCCAATGCTTTGCTCGGCCAGGGGCAGCTTTCTCTGGCCAAATATCTATTCATCGCCACCGAAGAGGATGCCCCGGAATTGACCGTCCAGGATATCCCCGGATTTTTCCGGCATATCCTGGAGCGGACCGACTGGCGGCGGGACCTGCATTTTCAAACCTGCACGACTATCGACACCCTCGACTATTCGGGCGGTGAACTGAACGAAGGATCGAAAGTAGTGATCGCGGTTGCCGGCCCTCCCCGCCGGGAACTGCCTGCCGAGTTGCCGGGGGAGATTGGCTTGGCGGATGGATTCGGATCGCCCCGGCTGGTTTTGCCCGGCATTCTGGTCATGGAAGGACCACCTTGCCAGCGAAGGCGCGGAACGAGTGATCCGGAAATGGAGAAGTTCTGCCGGGCCATTCGGCCAACGGACCCGTTGAACCGATTTCCCCTGGTGGTGGTGGTCGATGACAGTGACTGGGTTTCACGCAGTCTGGATAATTTTATCTGGACGACCTTCACCAGATCCGATCCGGCTGCCGATATATACGGGGTTGGTGTTTCGGAAAATTGCAAACACTGGGGTTGCGAGGGATCTCTGGTTATCGATGCGCGGCGCAAACCGCATTATCCCCCTGATCTGGAACCGGACCAGGAGGTGGAACGCCGAGTCGACGCCCTCGGAGGGCCGGGAGGGCCGCTCCATGGCATCATCTGAGATGGGATGTAACAGAACATGACAACCGTGCCGGTCAACCGGGCTGGGGCTTGAGGCAGTCCTCGCGCCAACAGCAATCGATCCGGGGACAGTCAAAACGCCAGGCTGCCCCAAAACAGTCCGGGTTCCCTTCGGCCCGCTGGATGGATCGGATCAGGTTGCCCTTGCTGATCCGGCCCATTTGCGGGGCTCCCGCAGCCTTGGCCCGTTCGCGCACTTCCGACATTTTCATGGTGTGCTCCTGAGATGGAGGGGAATCCCCTTTGATTCCATTCAAACAGAAACTTTTCCTGCGGCAACAAAAAAAATGGGGTGGCGGTCCAAAGGGAGGGTTGCAGGGCGTAAGACCTGTTTTTGCTAACGGTTCCGGAACGACCGAAAAGGGAGAAAGCTTTGCCATTGCCTGAATTGATCCGCCGTTCGGCGGAAAAACTGTTGATCGAATTCTGCCGGACCCGAACAGAAGGCGAAGCGCCCGCAACCCGGGTCATATACAGGGTGGAGGAGGATCATGTCACCCTGTTTCTGGAAGTTTCGGACAAGACGGCGAATCCCCCCGCCGAGGTCACGCCGATAGCCCGACTGCGCTTTGACCAGTTGCTCAAACAATGGACGCTCCATTATCCGGCCGAGGGAAATCGCTGGTCGTTTTACTTGAACGTTGGCCCGTCCCTGGACCTGAGAAAATTGCTCCATCACCTGGACCTGGATCCACTTCACATCTTCTGGCCATCCCCCAGGTAACCGATTTCCTCTTCTTGCATAACAATGGAAGACGTAATATTCCGGGAACGAAGAGCCGGGCCGACGGACCAACTCGGCCTGGAAGCCGGCGCATTATTTCTTGGGGGGGGAGGATCAGGCCGACCGAAACGTTTCTATCGAAGGTGCAGGATCGTTCTCACTCCGACGGATTCAGGGAACGGATTCTTAATAAATCCAGAGTATGCGGCCGATGCAGCGCTTCTGCCGGAGGGATCTGGCAGGGCGGAAGACCAGCCTTTCCCGGTGGCAGTTGCCGGAATCGTTCCCGGACTCGGTCACGAGCTTCGGCCGGCGTCGCAGGCAGATCGGTGTAGGGAGTTCCATCAGGTCGGTGAAAATGGTACCGGCCCCGGCTGATGATCGTTTCCTGGCTGACGTCAATGAGATCGAAGGTCAAGGGCGGGTGGGGCGGAAGATGGGGATGCAGCGCGTCAGGGAGATCCAGGACTTTGAACCGAAGTCCCAGGACCCGCTGACGGGGATCTTCCGTAGCTACAAGAGGCAACCGGAGGCCGTTGCAGCAGATTTGAAAACGATCCGGCTCTCTCGATCGCAACAGGACCTGGAGCCGTTCGCAGGAACAATCGACCGGCTGAGCCGGGCCGTCTTCGGCAATGGCCGAACCGAGAACCGGCCAGGGCTCCAGCGCCAGGCGGAGTTCGATATCGACATTAGGCGTCTTGAGGCGGCCAAGGATCGGAAAGCGAAAATCGATCAAAGGCTTCAGCCACCGGGGATCGAAGGCAAATCCCGCCCGCCGCAAATCGTGGGTAACCCGGGACAGGTCCTCGGCAATGAAAAGGGGCAGGGCGAAACGGTCGTAGAGGTTGTCCCCCCAGGCAATTAATTCCTCCCGGTATGGCTCCCGCCAGAACCGTACCATCAGGGTTCGCAACAGCAAGGCGAGGACCAGCCAGTGACGGGCCGAGGGAGTCATCTCGGCCCCTCGCCATTCGACCACGCCCCATCGCCGGTCCGGAAATTCGACGGGAAAAAGTTTGTCGATACAGAATTCGGCGCGATGAGCATTGCCGGTGAGGTCGGTGAGAAAGTTCCGCAACAGGGCATCGGTTTTTTCAGGGGCCAGCCTTTCCCTGTAGCTGAGCCGGCTCAGGGCAAAATTGGCGTCAGCCAGGAGCAGTGGGTGGCTCTGGTCGAGGCGCGGTGCCTGGCTGGTTGGCCCGACAAAGAGCCCGGCAAAGGCATGGGACAAGCCCGGATGATGATTCCAATAACTGAGAAAACTGCGTAGCAGATCGGGCCGTCGCAGCCAGGGGCTCAGCTTCGGATCGTTCCCTCCCAGAGTAAAATGGGTGCCTCCTCCGCTTCCGACCCGGCGACCGTCGGGAAAGAATTTCCATGATATCAGCCCGCATTTGCCGGCCTCCCGATAAAGGGATTCCATGGCATCCACCAACGCTGGCCAGGATTCCTGTGGTGGAAGGTTGACTTCGAGGACCCCCGGATCGGGGGTAATCGTCAATTGCCGGAGCCGTGGATCGAAGGGGGGCGGATAGCCTTCGAGGCGTACCGGAACATTCACCTCGCGCGCCGTTGCTTCCAGTTTGCTCAACAGATCGATGAAGCTGGCCAGTGACCTGATCGGCGGCAGGAAAACCCGGATTGCCCCTCGGGCGGGCTGCAGGCAAAGAGCGACCCGAATAGAGTTGGACGGAACGGAAGAAGGTCCGGAGGCAGAGGGCTGGTGCTCCGGTCGATGGGGGTTGGGAAGGGGCAGGGAATCATCCGTATCCAGCCACTCTTCAAGGAGGTCTTCAGGTAGAGACTCCAGCTGGTGGAGGGGGAGCCGCAGACCCATGGGGGCCTTGCCCGGCAGGAGCGGGATGGTCTTTTTCCAGGGTCCCTCCCAGCGGCAGGTCGTCCAGCGGGGAACGGTTTTTCCTGTTCGAAGCAGCGGAATGGCAAAACCGGCAGTTTCCCCCCCTGTTTTCCGAACCGGCCAGCCGCATTGCCGGTCGATTCCCAGCCGATCAGCCAGTATTTCGAGAAAGAGCCGGGCCTGACGGGAAGAGGCGGGGCGGGGATCGAGGGCAGTAGAAAGCAGTTGTGGTGCCGACCACAAAGGATGACCATCCCGCCGCCAATAGCTGCCGAAAGACCAGCGGGGCAGGTCTTCGCCGGGATAACTTTTTCCCACGGCAAATTGAATCGGCGCGCCGGGAGCCCAAAGCCGACACAGCCGCAGCAGAAGGCGCCGGGCGCGGCGGCGCTTGTCTTCACCCAGGGGAGCGGTTTGCCATTCAGGAAGAGCGGGATCCGCAGCGGCGACAAAGGTCGGTTCGCCGCCAAGGGTGAGACCGACCTTGTCTCGCTCCAGACATTCGTCGATCTGTCGGCCAAGGGTTTGCACCGCTTGCCACCGGGTCGGGCTGAAAGTTTGATTTCCGGTTTTCTGGGGCATGAGTCGGGCGAATCGTAAGGGGTGATCCATCCATAAAGAGTGAAATCAGCAGGCCTCTATTTTCAAGTCGAAAAACAACCTTGAGCGGATTCCACCCCCACGAAAATTCCCGGTCAATGGAGCGGCCGTTGCGGGTTGAGAACAGGCCGCGACGGCAACGTGGCCGTCACTGACTACTAACCCGTGGGTGGGGTCGTAACCGCGCCATCCGCCGCCGGGAAGGTAAACCTCCGCCCAGGCATGCAGTTCTCGCTGCTTTGTGTCGGGGTCGCCGGCCTGATATCCGCTGACGAACCGTGCCGGCAGCCCCTGGTGGCGGCAGGCATCGATAAAGAGAACGGCCAGATCGCGGCAGGAGCCGCGCTGTTCGGAAAGGGTCCTGCCGGGAGGGTAGGGAGCCCCCCGAAGCCGGATGACGATCCGGGATTGGTCATAAATTCTTCGGCAGAGGAGGGTAAGAAAATGGTGGATCTGACCGCCGGCTTCGGCAGCGATTTGCCGGGCGAACTCCTTCACTGTCCGGCTTCGCCCGGGGTTGCGATATCCCTTCAAAATGGCGTCTGTTTCTCCGGTGAAAGGGGGCGGGAGGAGACCGTCGCCGGTATGGGGAAAGATAAAGTCAAATGGATTGCTGCGCAGAGTCTCGACCTGGAAGACGACGGAAATTTCCAGCAACTCGGTCTGGCCGTCAAACCAGACCAGGTCTGCATTGTTTCCTTCCAGGTCCAGCAGACAGGAATGGCCGGCGGGGGAGGGAGAAACCTGCAGGGAATAGCTCAGCAATTTTTGGGTGGCATCTTCCCGTGGGCGCAGCCGAATAACCTGCGGTTCCAGGAAAACCGGTCCGGAGTAGCGATACCAGGTTCGATGCTCGATGTGAAACCGCATAATAAAATATCAGGGTTTGTTTTTAAGCGGATGGACGCGGCTTTCGTCCGGTGCGGAAAGCTTCCCCACGATTTCCTCAATCCATTCGGAAGGAAGGTCGAGGATGGAACCGCGCAATCGTTCCATCCACCAGTTGGAGATGACCTCAAGATCCTCCTTTTCATAGCGGTGCTCAACCATATGAAAAGTGTCCTTGGCGTACAGGACCACATCCACGGGAAAATCGACATCGGTGGCACTGATACGGGTGGAATCAAAGGCCAGGATGCCGACTTTCAGGGCAAACTTCAGGGAGTCCTGATACTTGAGGGTCCGGTCCAGAACCGGCTTGCCGTATCCGGTGGCGCCGACGATCTGGTACGGGGTGCCCTTGCCGATTTCCACCCAGTTGCCCTGGGGATAAAGGAGGTAGAGCTTGGGTTCCTTGTCGTTGGGCATCTGCCCGCCCACCAGGCTGTGAATGTCGAATCGAAACCCGGCATTCTCCAGGCTGCCGCGGTCTTCCTCGATGACCCTGCGAATCTGGGCGGCGAAAGTATTCACGGCCTGGTAAAGGCGGCTGAACGGCTTGTCCTGCTCTTCGAGAATTTCTTCGAAGTAGGTCAGCGCCTTGTCCCGTACCGAGCGCAGGCCCGAAGTCATGAGGAACATGGCATGCCCCTCTCCCTGGAAAATCGAGGTCTTTCTGGCGGTAATCGATTCGTTGCCGGAGGTGATGCGCGTGTCGGCAATACCGACCAGGCCATCGTTGAGGCGCATGCCGAGACAGAAGGTCATTCGTTGGGCTCCTTAGGATTGGTGGGCAAAGATGTTTCTGGGATGGAAAAAAAGGCATCCTGGACCGCATTTCCGACCCGATTCAAACGGCTCTGCAGACCATCGAGAAATTCATGCAGGCCGTTCCCCAGGATCTCCTCCACCTGCAGAAAATCAAGGTCGGCAAGTAATCTGCCGAGTTCCTTGTCGGCGTTATTCCGAAAAGTGTAACGCGGGGTGCCGGAAATAGTCCAGAGGGATTCGGCGGCCACGATCAGGCAGAAATGGATGGCCCGGGGAAATTCCCGATCAAGGACCAGGAAGTCGACGATTTTCTCCGGACTGATGCGGCCGAAGCGTTTCCGGTACATTTCAAAGGCACTGATGGACCGTAACAGGGCCGCCCAGAGGATATTGTCGTAGGGGGTGCCGACGTAGGCTACGGAGGGGAGCAGAATGAAATATTTGACATCCAGAATCCGGGATGTTTTGTCGGCCCGTTCCAGCATGCGGCCCAGCCGGCCAAAATGCCATCCCTCGCTATGGGACATGGTGCCGGAGGTGACCCCGACGAAATGCTGGCTGGAGGTCATGATGTCGAAGAGAAATTCGTGGGAAAGATTGAAGTCTTTGCCGCGGGAGGCCGCGTCGCGGGCTTTCAGGAAAAAAGTATTGACGACCTGCCACATTTCCGAACTGATGTGCTCCCGAATGGAACGGGCATTTTCCCGGGCGGCATAGAGGCAGGAAGCGATGGAGTTGGGATTGGCCTGGTCGAAGGTCAGGAAATGGATGACGTTTTCCCGGGTGGCGTTCCGATATTTTTCGGCGAACAGCTCATTATCACCGGTGATGGTAATCAGGGGCTGCCACTGTTCTTCAGCGCCCAGGGGCAGGTCGAGAATCATCTGAAAATTGGCGTCGATGATCCGGGCGATGTTCTCAGCCCGTTCGATATATCGGTTCATCCAGTAGAGAGAATCCGCAACGCGGCTGAGCATGATCAAATCTCCTCGGAGCCTTCGGCGTCGGTTGAATGATGGACGTTCCCTTCAGTCCTGCCGGCCAGGGGGCCGACGACCCAGGTATCCTTGCTCCCCCCGCCCTGGGAAGAATTGACCACCAGGGACCCTTTTTTCAACGCGACCCTGGTCAACCCCCCCGGCAGGACGTAAATGTCCTCCCCATACAGGGTGAAAGGGCGCAGGTCGACATGGCGCCCTTCGAAATGATCTTCCAGGAGAACCGGCACCCGGGACAGGGAGAGGGTTGGCTGGGCGATGTAGTTGCGGGGATTGGCCCGGATGCGTTTGGCAAATTCGGTCCGCTCCTGGCGGCTTGCGTGCGGCCCGATCAGCATGCCGTATCCGCCCGACTCGTTCACCGCCTTGACAACCAGCTGGTCCAGGTTCTCCAGGACGTATTTGCGGTCGTCGTCGCGCCAGCAGCCGAAGGTCGGGACATTGGCGATGATGGGATCCTGGTCCAGGTAGTAATTGATAATTTCGGGGACATAGGCGTAGATCGCCTTGTCATCGGCCACCCCGGTGCCGGGAGCATTGGCCAGGGCGACGCGGCCGGCCCGATAGACCTCCATCAGGCCGGGAATGCCGAGCATGGAATCGGAGCGGAAGGCTTGGGGATCGAGAAAATCGTCGTCGATGCGGCGATAAATCACGTCGACCCGTTCCAGGCCCTGGGTGGTGCGCATCATGACGTGGCCGTCGGCGACCATGAGATCGCGCCCCTCCACCAGCCTGACTCCCATTTGTTGCGCCAGAAAGGAGTGTTCAAAATAGGCCGAATTGAAAATGCCCGGGGTCAGGACGGTCACGGTGGGATTGCGGATCGCCGCAGGGGCAAGGAACTGCAGCATCTCCAATAGGCGGCTGGGATAATCGGTGACCGGCTGGACCTGGCAGGCGCCGAAGACGAAGGGCAGGGTCTGTTTCATCACCACCCGATTTTCCAGGACATAGGATACCCCCGACGGACAGCGCAGATTGTCTTCCAGAACATAGAAACGGCCGCTGTCGTCGCGCACCAGATCGGTTCCCGAGATGTGGCACCAGCGACCTTCCGGTGGGTCGAGCCCCTTGCAGACCTCCCGGTAGCCCTTGGCGCTGCGAATCAGGTCTCCCGGAATAATCCCGTCCCGGACGATGTTCTGCTCGTGGTAAATGTCGTCCAGGAAAAGATTGAGGGCTTCGATTCGCTGCCGGAGGCCCCGTTCGATAACTTCCCATTCACGAAAATCGAGGATGCGCGGAATGATGTCAAAGGGGAAAATCCGTTCCGTTCCCGATTCATCGCCATAAACCGTGAAGGTGATGCCGAGATGCAGGAGGGCTTTTTCGGCCGCCTGCTGCCGACGCCGCAATTCTTCATGCGGAAGGGATTCGATCCGTTCCACCAGGAGCCGGGCGGCGGGGCGGGGATTCCCTTCGGAATCGAACATTTCGTCGAAAAAATCTCCGGTATCGTAGTCCTTGAAGGGCATGCTTATTGTCTCCCTAAAGCAGAATTCCTCTAAAAGTAGACCCGGTTTGGACGTAGTGTCAAGGTCGGCCGCGGAAGCAAAAAAGAGGCGGGAATGCCGGAACCAGAAGGACGGGCAGCAGACCGTCCCGCCCCTCAGCCCTTGGGGATGGGGAGGGTGAAACTGACGGTTGTTCCTTTTCCCGGCGCGCTCTCGATATGGATGGTGCCCCCGTGTTCTTCGACAATCAATTTGGAGATGGACAGCCCCAGGCCCAGGCCTCTTCTTTTGGTGTCGGAGGTATCGACCCGGTAAAAGGACTCGAAAACATGTCCCAGCTGTTCAGTGGTCATGCCGATCCCCTGGTCGCGAACCCGGACCACCACAGCGCTGCCTTCTCGGGCCAGGGAGAGAAAAATCGGGCTTTCGTCCTCCGAGTACTTGGCCGCATTGCCCAACAGGTTGGAGAGCACCTGGTCGATCCGGATGGGATCGATCAGCAGCAGGGGGAGGCGCTCCGGAAAAGTCCATTCTATCCGATGGCGCGGATAGAGTTGCCGGAGCATGGAAAGGGTCTTGTCCACGACCTGGAGGAGGTCTGCAGGTTCAAACTGCAGCCTGATTTTCTGCCCCGATTCGAGCCGCCCCAAGTCGAGCATGTCGTCGACGATCCGTTCCAAGACTTCGGTTTGATGGTAAGCGATGTCGAGAAACTCACTGCGCTGCCCCGGATCGAAGTCAGTATCGACCGATTTCAGCATTTCAACATACCCTTTGATGGCGGTGAGAGGGGTCAGCAGCTCATGGGCGGCGCTCGAGATGAATTCACTCTTGATGCGATCGAATTCCATGGCGGAGGCCCTTTCCGCTGCCACTTTCGTTTGGGCGCGGAGACTGTTCCGCAGCGGCCGCAGAGAAAAAAAATACAGGACCGGATAAACGACCAGGGACAGCAGGAAAGCGTCGAGCAGGGCCCAGGACACGGAAGATGTCTCGGCCAGCGGCCCCAGGGAAATCATGATCAGGGTTTCGGCGACAAAAATGGAAAGAATGATCGTCAAAAACAGGTAGACAGGCCGGCTTGACGTGCAAACGGTTTTTTCAGGGGAGACGGGTTTCTCCCCGGACATTTCTTGGGCTGGGGGTTTTTTCATAAGTAAAGAGGATTTCTTCCGGGCTTTTTTCAAGCCGATCAAGGCAGGTCCGAGCCATGCTCGATGCCTTCAAATTCCGGTGCGGCAGCCATGCGAGGAGTCCGGACAAACTTTTTCTCATTATAACCGATTATTTTGCCAGTGTCGGCCCTGGGCCACGGGCTGGCTGCGAGGCTTTTCCGGCGAACCTCACGGCGTCTGACCGATGCGTTTTTACATCCGAGCATCCTTTGTTACACTGGTTCCTGATTCGACTCGACCACTCACCGCCCCGCTGCCGAGGTCAGCGTTTGAACTCTCTGGGCGGTTAGGGTCCGAATGGAAGAAGGTGGGGGCGGCATTTATCCGTTAACGGTTTTGGGGGAGATCTTTATGAAAAAATCGCCATTTTTCTGGGCTTTTCTAGTCATGGTCGCGGCGGGCGGCATTTATTCTT
>Ga0055479_10000048_pt1 | contig 15948 bp, 17 predicted proteins | sample Muzzi_PWC_D1_FD_57941 | JGI IMG/M metagenome (GOLD analysis project Ga0055479, IMG submission 57941) | Wetland microbial communities from San Francisco Bay, California, USA, that impact long-term carbon sequestration - Muzzi_PWC_D1 | ecosystem: Environmental > Aquatic > Marine > Wetlands ...
CCAAAACCGGCCAGACCATGCTCAACGTGACGGATGGAAAAATTATCAGACTATACGTCGACGACGAACCGTTTCTCCTCCCGGCGGCCAATCTGATGCTCTATCAAAGAGTTTTGGATATGCGCGGCGGAACCCTTGAGAGAGAGGTCCTATGGGAAACGGCGTCCGGAAAGCAGGTGCTGATCCAGTCCTCCCGGCTGGTCTCCCTTCGGTATCGCCACCTGGCCGCGATTTCCTTCCAGGTGACGATTCTGAACGACTCCGCCCCGGTGGTGATTTCCTCCGAACTTCAGGGTAATCCTCCCAACCAGATCAATAAGGGGGATCCCCGCCAGTCCAAAGGATTCAACGGCCGGGTCATGCAGCCGCAGGTCGATTACGCTCACGACGGTCGGCTGATCATGGGCCACCTGGCCCCCCGTAGCGGCATGACTATGGCCTGCGCCGCGGACCACTTGGTGGAAACCGACTGTTCCTGGACCATGGAAAGCCGCTGCGGAGACGATCACGGTCGGGTCGTCATCACCGTTGACGCGCAACCGGGCAAACCAATCCAGGTCATCAAGCTTCTGACTTACCATACCGCGCTGGACGAGCCGGCGAAGGAGCTCTGTATCCGGGCGGAGCGAACCCTTAACCGGGCGGTTCGGGACGGCTGGTCGTCATTGCAGGAATGCCAGCGGAGCTTTATGGATGATTTCTGGGGGCGCAGCGACGTGGAAGTGGAGGGAGACCCTGATGAGATCACGCGGCCGCTGGGAGAATTTCAGCAGGCGATCCGCTGGAATCTGTTCCAGATTCTGCAGGCCACCGGAAGGGCCGACAGCCAGGGAATCCCGGCCAAAGGCCTGACCGGGCAGACCTATGAAGGACACTATTTTTGGGATACGGAAATCTATCTGCTCCCTTTTCTGATCTACACCGCTCCCAATATCGCCCGCAACCAGCTTATGTTTCGCTACCGCATGCTCGACAAGGCGAGGCAGCGCGCCAGGGAGGTCAACCAGGAAGGAGCCCTCTTCCCCTGGCGAACCATCAACGGTGAAGAAGCATCGGCCTATTATGCGGCGAGCACGGCCCAGTACCATATCAACGCCGACATCATCTACGCGCTCAAGAAATACGTCGAGATAACCGGGGACCGTTCTCTCCTTTTTACGGAAGGGGCGGAGATGCTGGTTGAAACCGCCCGGCTCTGGCTCGACCTCGGTTTTTTCTCCGCGCGTCGGGAAGGGCGGTTCTGCATCAACGGCGTCACCGGTCCCGACGAATATAATACCGTCGTCAACAACAATACCTTTACCAACCTCATGGCCCGGGAAAACCTACGGTTGGCTGTCGAAACGGTGACGATCATGGGTCGGGAGCATCCCGACCTGTATGCGAGCCTGGTCCACCGGACGGGGCTGCTGGAAACGGAAGCGCCGGATTGGCAAAAGGCCGCCGACAGCATGTACATCCCCTACGACGAGGCGACCGGCGTTCACCTGCAGGACGACAGCTTTTTCGATCGGAAACCCTGGGATCTAAGAAGCACTCCCCGCGACCATTTCCCGCTTCTGCTCCATTACCATCCGCTGGTGATCTACCGTCATCAGGTGATCAAGCAGGCCGACGTGGTGCTCGCCATGTTCCTGCTGGAAAACGAGTTCACTCCCGACCAGAAGAAACGCAATTTTGATTACTACGATCCTCTGACCACCGGCGACTCCTCCCTTTCCGCCTGCATCCAGAGCATCGTCGCCGCGGAGATCGGGGATATTTCGAAGGCCATGAAATACGCTCGCTACGCGGTCCTGATGGACCTGGCGGACGTTGGGGGGAATGTCCGGGACGGTTGTCATATCGCCTCCATGGGCGGCACCTGGATGGTCCTGGTGTACGGGTTTGCCGGAATGCGGGATTATGGCGGTCGGCTCAGTTTCACTCCCCGCCTGCCGCCCCAGTTGGGCCGATTGAAATTTTCCCTGAAGGTCCGAGACGGGATTCTGGACGTGGAAATGAGCAAGATGCAAACCACCTACCATTTGCGCCAGGGGGCCGGTTTAATTATCCATCATCTGGGTCGGGAAATAGTTCTCAAACCCGGAAGTCCGGTTCAAATTGCCGCGGAAAATCAGGTGCCGTTGGCGGGTTCCGGCAGTTGATGCGGGGTATTTCCGCCCTTTGCGTTGAGCTGTCCGGCACTTCAAGGTTTACCGATTGGCTGCTGATTTCACACCCTCCTGACCTCGAAAGGAAACCCGATCATGGGCACAGGCTTCATCGGCAGGGGCCTCATCCTGATGCTGCTGTTCCTGACGGCCGGCTGCGGCGCCGACGACCCGACCCGCCTCAATACATTTACCCCCCTGACCGGACTCGCCATCGAGACCGAAAATCCGGCCATCGCCTTCGGAACCAGCAACCGGTTTTCGGCCATCGGGCTCTATTCCGGGGTTTTTCAGAGGGATGTGACTGACCAGGTGGTCTGGACCTCTTCCGACCCCGCCATTCTGAGCTTCAGCGACGACCCGGATCTGGCGGGGGAAGCGGCAGGTCTGTCGCCCGGAGAGGTTCTCGTCAGGGCGGAACTGGACGAATTCCAGACGGAAATCGCTTTTACGGTGACGGATGCTGAAGTGCAGACACTGGAAATTGCTCCTGGCGCCATCTCGAGCCCTGCCGGCCTGACCAGGCAATTCACCGCCATGGGGACCTTTTCCGATGCGACGACCCAGGATTTGACGCGGGACGTCCTCTGGGAAACCTCCGACGACACCCTGGCGACCATCGAAAATGGTTCCCTTCAAGGGGGGTTAGCCAGCGCTCTGCAGCCGGGGGAGGTCACCATCGGGGCGAGTTTCGGTGCCGTTACCGCCGAGGCGGTCCTGACCATCACCTCCGCCAACCTCGAATCGGTGACCGTCGAACCTGAAGATCCCGATATCGCCTTGAACACAACCCTGCTCTTTTCCGCGACCGGCCATTACAGCGACGGTTCCACCCAGGATCTGACCAACAGCGTGATCTGGTCCAGTTCCAACGAAACCGTCGCCACCATCAGCAATACCGCCGGGACCGAGGGACGGGCCTCGGGAAAGATCGTCGGTTTTGCCAAGATCACCGCCGAATTCGGCGATTTTTCCGGGGAAACGTCCCTGAACGTGACCGGGGCGGTTCTCGAGAGCCTGGAGATCGACCAGGTTGATCCGACGGTGAGTATCGGTGCCCAAATCCAGTTGACCGTCACCGGCCATTTTTCCAATGGAACCGAACAGGATTTGACCCGGGATATCGATTGGACCAGTGCGGATGAGGAGATTGTCACGGTGAGCAACACCATCGGCAGCGAAGGGGTGGTTCGGGGGTTCGGAGCCGGGACGGCCGATGTCACGGCCGAATTTTCCGGAATTACCGATACGGTTGCGGTGGAGGTCCCATGAGACGAGCGTTCTGTTTTCTGCCGGGAAGAGGAATCCTGTTGATGCTTTTTTTGATGTTAGCGAGTGCCGGAATCCTCTTGCTGAGCACCGCCGTTCCCGCCCGGGCCCAGGGACCCTACATTGGAGTTCAGGGCGGTTGGGTCTGGGTGGAAGAGGCTGAAAACAGGGACGACCTCGGGCAGTTCAACCTGAGCTTCGATGCTGGTACCACGGGGGCGGTGACCCTCGGCTACGACCTGGGCGAACGTTTCCCCAATATCGGTAAGGGCCGGCTGGAACTCGAAGGGGGGTATCGCAACGTCGATCTGAACAAGGCCGATTTTGCCGACGGCAAGGTCAAGGCCGACGGCAAACTCAAGGTGCGCTCGATTCTCCTCAACAGTTTTGCCGAATATCGGGACTCTGATCCCTGGCGCCCCTACGTCGGCTTCGGTCTTGGCTACGCGACCATCGACCTCGCCGATGCGACTATCTCCGGAACCCCCCTGGCCGACGATAAGGCTCAGGTTTTCGCCTGGCAGTTCGGGGCCGGAGTCGGCCTGGTCCTGGGCGACCATTTGACCGTCGATTTCGGCTATCGTTATTTCGGCACGACCGACCCAAAATTCAAGATGGCCGACGGGACGAAAATGAAGTCCGAGTATGCCAGTCATGCGGCGCTGCTGGGTCTTCGGCTGACATACTAAAAGGCTGATGAAAGACTAGCGTTTCTCTGGCTGATCAAAAATGTCCAAATGCAAGGCGGACGAAATCCAGAGGAATACGGCGTGGCAGGCAAGTACGTCGTCGCCGGGGAATAAGGACAACGCAGCAGATGGGCGTTTTTCATCAGCAAAGGAGATTACATGAAAATCGTCGTTCTGGTGGGCAGCCCCCACGGCATCAAAGGCAACACCTTTAACCTGGCTCGGTGGGTGATGGATGGAGCCCGGAGCGAGGGAGCCGAATTCGAAGTGGTCCTCCTGGACGGACTGATTCAACCCTGCAAAGGGTGCGATTCCTGCCACCGGCTGGGAACCTGCCCGTTGGAGGATGGTTTTGCAGAGGTACGGCAACTTATCGAGGATGCCGACGGGGTGTTGCTGACCAGCCCCAACTATATCAACGGCGTGACCGCGCAGATGAAGGCCTTCATGGATCGCTGCTCGGGGTCGATTCATTGTCTTTCTTTCCGGGGGAAGTACGGGGCCTCGGTGGTGACATCAGGAGGCGGCGGCGATGAACCGATGGTTGAATTTATGAATCGGTTCCTGATAATGACCGGAATCCGGCCGGTGGGGGCTGTGCATACCAGCATGGCGGCTCTGCCGGACGGGGAATTCACCGCCGAAATCAGGGAATCCGCCATGCGGCTCGGCCGGGAGCTGGTGCAGGCATGGAAGGAGCAGCGCATCAACCCGGACCAGGAGATGGAAATGAATCTCTTCCGGGAACGGATGCGCCAGTTGATTGTCTGGAAGCAGGAGGAGTGGCCGTACGAATACAGCTACTGGCAGGACCATCACGGGTTGTCCTGAAACCGGGCGGGAACCTCGCAAAACCGTATCTCGAGATCGGCAAAAGCGCCTTGCCGTAAAAAGGAGCGACAATGGATTACCGCATGATTCACTCCTGCATCCGGGTGCTGGATATGGAAAAGTCGGAGCGATTTTATCAGGAAGCGTTTGGTTTCAAGGTGAATCGTCGCCTCGATTTTTCCGAGCAGAAATTCACCCTCAGCTATCTGCGGGATCCCGGGGGAAGTTTCGAACTGGAGCTGACTTTCAACCATGACCGGAAAGACCCTTATGCCGTCGGCGACGGCTATTCGCACTTGGCCGTGGCGGTCAATGACCTGGAGGCCTCGTACCAGCGTCATCAGGACAAGGGATTCGATCCGAAACCCCTGAAGGGCCTGGCCGGAGGGCCTCCGATGTTCTACTTCATGGCGGACCCCGACGGCTACTGGATTGAAGTCGTCAGGAGTCCGGCCGCGTGAAATTGCTGATGATCTATGCCGACCGGTTCGCCTGGCAACCGGGGCACAAAACCTTGGAAAATGTGCCGGACTGCGAAGAGGGGGCCGTCCTGGTCGATGCGCTGGTCGGACTGATTCATGCCGAGTCGGGAGACGAGGCGGAGCCGAAAAAAGTCGAAACCAAACTGATCAAGAATCTCAAGTGGGGAGCCCGGAAGAACCAGACCAAGACCATCGTCCTGCACACCTTTTCTCATCTGGCCACCACCAAAGCCTCCCCTGAGTTTGTCCGCGAACTTCTCGATCTGGCTGAAGCACGCCTTGCGGGGGCCGGCTATGAAATCCGCCAGACCCCCTTCGGATATTTCCTCGATCTGGAATTGACCGCGCCGGGACGATCGACGGCCAGAATCTTCACGGAGTTTTGAAAAGAAAGGCGGCCAATCGGCCGCCTTTCTTGTTGGTATCGTGGGGAAGAAACAGCTACTCGACCCAGTTGGTCCTCCGGGCCATTTCCGCAGGCAGAGAGAAGCCGTATCTTTTTAACTCGCTTCTGCTGAACACAAAGGCCCCCTTTTCACCAATTTTAGGCGGTATGGATGCGGGTTCTGCCCCTTCGATGATGCCGCGGGCGACTTTCGCGGCGGCCAGTCCCTGCTCCCGGCCGCTCAGGACGAAGCCGCCGATGGTCTTTCCGGCGCCGACGCTGAAATCCCAAAATCCGAAAGGCGGCACCGGGGTGTTTGCCGACGTCCACTGCATGACCCGGTCGGCCGGAACATTGTGGCCGTGGGAGTCGGATAGAGTGTGATAGAGGCCGACCACGAGGGCGTCGTACCCAAGATCCTTGGCGCCCAGAACTTCGGCCTGCCAGAGATCCCAGTTGCCGATCGTCTGCAGATCGACTTCGATGTCGTGCATGATCACGCGCTTTTTCCCTTGAAATGCCTCGGCGACCGATGCCTGGGACGTGGTGCCATGATCGAACAGGACCAGGATTTTTTTCGGCTTTGGCTGGACGATTTGGCCGACGGTCCGGATCGAAAAATTATAGAGCGGACGCTCCAGAATACCGGTGATATTGTGTCCGCCGGGGACATAGTCCTCCGGATTGTTGTTGATGCCGAGGTAGACCACCGGGGTCCCTTTGTCCAGCAGTTTGGGTCCAAGGTACTTGAGGGCGTTGTCGTCGCCGAGAACGATCAGGTCCGGCTTGACTTCGAGGAATTTCTGCCAGGCCAGATCGGCCTGCTGTTGATACATGGATTTGGGCACCCGCTTGGTGTCCATTTGGAAGCGAACCAGCTTTACCTTGGCGCCCAGGCCCTCCCGCAGGCCATTTAGATAGCTCTGGTCCCAGGCGTATTCGGCGTGATAGCTCTCGACCACCATGACGGTTGGATCTGCGGCCCACAAATCAGCGCCGGTCGCCAAGAGCAGGAAAACAACCAGAAGCAAATGTTTCACGAGAACCTCCTCCGAAAAATCAAGATAGTCCCCCCTCCTGTCGGTAGACCCTGAAGAAACCGGCCGATAACCTGAAAAGATAACGGCAGATAAATTAAAGGTCTTACCAATTGCTTTTAAAATAAAAAACTTTTCCAAAAAAATCAATAAAAAAGTGTTCTATTTTTGGCGGCCCCAGAAAAGGTCGGACGGGAATTGAGGACCTATTATTTTAGAGTGGGAAATTCATGGACTTGGCGGGACGAAATAGAGCTGCGAAGGATCAGGCCGGGACCGGAACCAGATAAAAAAGGCAATCATCCCGCGCGATTTTCGAATGGGTGGTAGCCATGGAAAGATGGAGCGGGCGGGTTGGATAAAGTTGTCGGTCCTGGACCTGGAAATAATCGGCTACTTCCCCCAGTCCATGGGGAGTACGGATCACCAGAGCGTCCAAACCGTCATCCCCCACCCAGCCGAGGGATTCTCCGCAGGGCAAGATCCGGAAATTGAAGTGCTCGATGTCGGGACGCAGGGTGACGTCGTCCTCCGGTAGAGGATGATGACGAAAAGCGATTTTGCGTGGAGGGCGGACTTCGACCCGGAGGGGATTGATCCAGACTTCCATGATTCGTCGGGAAGCCTGGGGCGCGAAGAGATCGGGCAGGGTGAAAAAACGTTCAAGCCCCTCATTGGCCGCCGCGTGGGCGGCAGGGTCCTGGGATCCGCCGCATTCGACGGTCACGGCCGGCAGTTGCGCGTCGGCCAATTCCATCAGCGCCCCGAGGCGGAGGTCGGTAAGTATCAACCGGCGGGCAAAGAGACCCGCAAGAGCTTCATGGCGGGGGTCGGCAAAGGCCGCCACCCCGAAAGCCGGGCCGATCCCCGAAGTATTGTGCAGGTCGATCATGGCCTCAGGCCGAAGGTGCCGGAGGCGATCGATGATAGCTTCGGCAATTTTTCCCTCCGGGCCGTCAAACGGGGGACGAAAACAGCGGTTGAGGTCTTTGTGGCCAGGCAGGGAACGGTAGGAAAAGCGCGGAGGGGTCAAGGCGGTTTGTACCGCGCCGACGAAACAGGCGATGTCCACGGCCGGCTGCCGTCCCGATTTAAGCCACTGGTACAGGGCGCGAAAGCCGGACGTTTCGTTGCCGTGCAGCAACGTGGCCAAGGCCCTGGTGCGGGTCCGGTCAAGACCGGGCAACAGCAGCAGGGTCGGTCCGCCGAGACGGGTGAGAAAATCGCCGAGATCGCAACCGATATCTTCGGGGGATGGGGCGCGCCAGAGGCGAACCGAAAAGGGGTTTCCGCTCATATCCCGAGGTCCCATTCGTGGACCGGGCACCCTGATGCTCCCCGTTCGAGATAGAGTTCGAGAAGCCGCCCCAGGGCTTCGGTCCGGGAGCGCTGAGGTTCCAACTGCTCCAGAATCCGCGACTGCCAGCGGGAGCCGTTGATGCCCGTATCCAGGCGGCCGCGGATGATGTCCAGCAAGCGCTTGATTTCTCCCGATTCGACACCCATGACGGCCAAACCCTCTTCGGCGACCGGCACCATGTCGCGAATGAGTATTGCGACGGACGTATCCACAGGGGCCTGAAACGGTCCCGGCGGCCAGAGCAAATCGGCATCCAGGCCGTGTTTTGCCGCCCGGTAGAAATTGTATTCCGCGCACCAGAAGGGAAAGGTCAGCAACATGCGGTCGATAGCGGGACGCAATCCCACAGCCGTACCGAGCAGAAAAGCGGCGCTGGCGGTCATGTCGACGGGTGTCGGCCCGGAAGGAAGGGAACGGATTTCGATGCGCAGGTGGCCCCCTTCCCGGGGATCGTAAACCGGTCGGTTCCACGGCCAGACCGAACTCAGGTGAAGACAGAGTTCGGCCAGTTCGGGAATTCCGCCCGCCTTGGCGACGCCTAAAGGATCTTCCCGGCCGGAAGCCGGCAGCAGCGGTGGAAAGAGGGCGGCGGCTTCCGCAAATAGTTCCATGGGACTGCGTCGACCCCAGCCGTTGCCGAAAAGGACCCGGGACGGTTCCAGGCGCTTCGCCCGGGCGGTCCCCCGGGTATCGACGGCCTGGCGGAACAGGGCGATCCGGGTTTCTTCCCAGAGGCGGTGTTCCAGAAAGATGGGGGAATTGGCGCCGATTGCCACCGCCAGGGGGGTGACCATCTGCAGGGCGTTGAAAGTGCCGATAAATTCGTCGGGAGGGACCCGGAAGTGCAGCTGAAAGGAATTGTTCGCTCCTTCCAGCGTGACATCGTTGGCGCTGCAGCTCAGTGGCTCGGGCCCGTCAATGCGGATTTTAAAGGAACCTCCCCGAAGCTGGCGGATCGTATTGGAGAGGGCCTGAAATCTTGGGATGTCGGACATTGCCGATGAGTCAAGGTCCTCGGGGCGCAGGGTGGGAAGAATGCCCGCCGCCGCGATCCGGCCCCCGAATTCGCCCACCTGACGGGCCAGGGCCTCCAGGGCGCCGGACATTTCGGCCTCCAGTCGGGCAAACGGTTTTCCCTTTGTGTTGACAAAGGAAAGGTTGTATTCAAGGTTAAAACAATTCAGTTCCGCCTGGAGCTGCGGCGAATGGTCGGCCCCCAACAGCGCCTTATTAAAGCAGAGAGCCCGGCCCTGTCCGTCCACGAGCGACATTTCAAGCTCGGCGCCCAGCGTGGAAGGGCCCACACCGAAATCAGGCCGGGCCAGAAGGAGTTCCAGTGCCTGAAGGTTGGCCCTCAGACGCTCCGTGAAGCGCTCAAAATCGGCGGCGGAAAAAGAACTCTGGTGGATGGACATGCCCATGGTTGAGAACTGCCTGCTCCGGAGGAGGGAAAGACCCTGTATCTTCAAGCTCATGATAAGCTGATCACCATACCCTGTCGAGCCCTTTCCGAACTGGATTGTCCCGGAAGCCCTCCGCCTCACGGGCTCTTCAGGATCAGAAGAAAAATTCAGGGATGACGGTAAAAAGACTTCATGCGATAATTCAAATAATGTAACTTTTCCATGAGGGGAATTTTTTCAGCGAGGAGACAGCCCATGACCGAAAAGAAAGCCGCGCATATTTCCTGCTCAAGCTGTAGTGCCATTATGCAGAAATCCGGCACGACCCACTGCTGGAGTGAACCGAACAGCGGTCCGACCCAACCGGCCTACTGTCCAGCCGACCCCCATGCCGACATTATTCGTCAGGCGTTCGAAGTCTACCAGGGAGATGATCAGGATGCCCGATTGGCCTATGTGGCCGCCCAGGTGGAAGGCCTCTGCTACCAGCCGGTCCCCGGGTCAAGCGCGGTCAACGCCCGATGGACCCGGGTAGAGGATACCGTCGCCCTGATCAAATTGATGGGCTGGAAACGGATCGGCATCGCCACCTGTATCGGCATGCTGGCCGAAACCGACCGATTGGTGGAGATTCTCAAGGCCCAGGGGCTTGATCCCTATTCCGCCTGCTGCAAAACCGGCAGCATCGACAAACTCCAGCTCGGCTTGAAGGAGGATGAAAAAGTGCGGCCCGGAACGTTCGAGCCGGCGTGCAACCCCATCGCGCAGGCCCATATTCTCAACCGGGAAGGGATGGAAGTGAACATCATCATGGGGCTGTGCGTGGGGCATGACATGTTGTTCGCCAAACACTCCGAGGCTCCCGTGACGACCCTTGTGGTCAAGGACCGGGTGACCGGCCATAACCCGGTGGCCGTCCTGTACGGGCAGAATTTTTATTATAAACGCCTCCAAAAACAGCAGGTGATAGTTCCTGAAATACCTTCCGGCGGAGTAACAGAAGACCATGGATGAGCGGATTCGCCAGGCTATCGAACGGCAGGTGAAAGATGAGCCCTTTGCCCTTCATCTGGGTCTGGTTCTGACCGATGTTGATGATGGGTTCGCCGCAGTGGAAGCCGATTACCGTCCGGAAAAGATGGACAATCTTTTTCAGCGCGCCCATGGCGGGGCCATATACGGCCTGATTGACGAGGCCTTCGAGGCGGTTGCCCAGACTGACGGGACGGTTTGCGTCGCTCTCAACGTCAATGTGACCTATGTCGCCAGCCCGGAAGCGGGTGACCGGTTGCGGGCGGAAGCCCGCCAGGTCAGCCGGACCAAGCGTACCGCCGGCTATCAGATCGAAGTCAGGAATCAGGACAAAACCCTGATCGCCACCTGTCAGGCGTTGGCCTTCCGGACAGGGAAGCCGCTTCCTTTTCTTTAGACGGCTGATGATCAGCCTGATTCCATCCTCTGCGATCCGTGTCCCTTGAAGAAAATAATTGCCAACTACCTCGAGAGCGGCTAGATTTTTTCAAACGTAGACGACCGCTGGTGACTTAAAGACAGGGACAAGGAGAAATCGATGGCAAAGGCTGAAAACAAATCGCCCACCTACAACACCTGCCGAGGGCCCCGGGAGCATCGGGACCATTTGTGCAATCTGATGGAAAAGGGGATGACCGAGGAAGTACGCCGCCGGGCGGCGGAACCCCGCTTCGCCTGCCGCAACTGCCAGGCTCACGCCCACAACCAGGAAGACCTCTGCAACTCGGAACCGATCTGAATCTTGTTTCAGGGCATTCTTCCCTTGGGAGAACTCGATGCTGCCACCAAAAATCCGCCAGGCCTATAGCGCCTTCTACGATGAAGTCCGCAACCTAGACTCTCTCGATCTCAAAACAACGATCATCGCCGGCCTGGCTGCCTCCATGGCCCTGGGCTGCGATCCCTGAGTGGAGCATTACCTTGGCGTGGCCAGGGTCGAAGGAATCAGCGATGAGGAGATCGGAGCCGTCCAGGGGATCGCCATGGCAGTCTCTGCTGGCCGGGTCAACGCGTTGATGAAGCACAAAAAGGGTTTTTCTCCTGAAGACTGGGAGGGCCCGGGCGAATAACGCCGGGCCACCTTCACCGGCGACAACTCCTCACTCAAAGAACCAGAACCGCGGCCCCTTCGATGGCGCCGCGGCGCAGAAGATCGAGAGCCCGGTTGGCCTTTTCCAGGGGGAACCGGTTAGCAGCGACCCGAACCGGGACCCGGGCAGCCTCTTTCAGCAGCTCGACGCCGTCACGGCGGGTCAGGTTGGCCACCGATTTCACAACCCGCTCTTCCCACAGCAGGCGATATGGAAATGAGGGAATATCGCTCATATGGATGCCGCCGCAGACCACCTGCCCCCCTTTGGCGACGGCCTGCAGTGCGGCAGGAACCAGCTCTCCGGCCGGGGCGAAGATCAGCGCGGCATCGAGAGGCTCAGGGGGCAGCTGATCAGCGGCTCCGGCCCAAACCGCGCCGAGCCCCCGGGCAAAATCCTGGCCCGTCCGGTCTCCGGGCCGGGTAAAGGCATAGACCCGCTTCCCCCGGTGAACTGCGATCTGGGTGACGATGTGGGCGGCCGCGCCGAAACCGTAAATGCCCAGAGCGTCAACATCCTCTCCGGCAAGACGCAATGTCCGGAAGCCGATCAGCCCGGCGCAGAGGAGGGGCGCCGCGGTTAGGTCGTCAAATGATTCCGGCAGTGAGAAACAGTAATTCTGGTCGGCGATGGCGTATTCTGCGAACCCACCGTCCCTGGTATAGCCGGTAAATACCGGGGCGTCGCAGAGGTTTTCCCGGCCGCTTTTGCAGAATCGGCAGACCCCGCAAGTTTGACCCAGCCAGGGAACCCCGACCCGGTCTCCAATCTGGAATCGATCGACGGAGGAGCCCTTTTTCACTATTTTCCCGACAATCTGATGGCCGGGAATGAGCGGCAACTTCGGCTCGGTCAGTTCGCCGTCGACGATGTGCAGGTCGGTGCGGCAGGCACCGCAGGCGGCCACCGCCAGGAGCAGTTCCCCGGGACCGGGATCAGGCACGGGCACCTCTTTCAGGACCAGGCGGCCGGGGGATTTTTCCAACACCATGGCCCGCATGGTTTTCGGGATCGGCATGGGTCTTTCCTTACACGAGAAGGTATTTTGCAATTCAGTTTATCAGACTGTTGGAAAACGGGAATTGATCGGGTATTTCTAAGGAGAGAACCATGAAAGCCACCAGAATCTATGCCGATTCCGCCGGTATTTCCCATTTCGAGGATTTTGAAATTACTCTGGCCGACGGCGGACTCATCGGCCGGCTATCAGAAAAATGGCCGGCCACGGGAATCATTTTTCGTGAAACCGGCGGAGATTACGACTACGCCTGGCACAACGCACCGCGCCGGCAGTTCGTCATCATGCTCGAGGGAGAGGTGGAGATTCAGGTGGGGGACGGCACCGTGCGTCGCTTTGGCACCGGGGATATCCTTCTGGTCGAGGATACCGAAGGGCGGGGCCATGCCAGCCGGGCGGTGAACGGCCGGCCGCGGAAATCGATCTTCGTGACTTTGGAATAGGGGAAATGGAGAGTTACTGCCGGACGACGCAGATGACGTCGACGTCCGGGATGTCGCATTCTTTCCGGAATACCTCCAACGCCGCCACGGGGCCGGACGCCCGGACGAGAGCGGTGAGGATTTCACCATCCTGACGGTAGGCGACTTCGTACTCGGGCAACTCAGTGGGGACGGGTTTTGTCATGGTGCGGGGATTTTACTTCGGTCGGAGGTTCCTGTCAAAGAAAACGGGGATTGTGGAACCATTAAGATTTATAGCTTTAGAGCTATATTTTTGTTTTATAGCTTAATAGCTATAACTATAGAGATTGAGACAACCCGAGGAGGGTGGAATGAGAACAAAAGCAATATCAGCTGCCAGTTTGGGACAAATTTTAAAAGGGGTACGCAAGAAGAAAGGTTTGAGTCAGTCAGAGGCCGGTAGCTTGGTAGGGATAGACCAACCGACCCTGTCAAAAATTGAGCGAGGAGAGTCCAATGTCCGTATCGATACTCTTTTTCGCCTGTTAGCTGCATTGGATCTGGAATTGTTCATCAGGCCTCGCGAAAAGATGCCGACCCTTCGAACTGGAGATGATTGGTAAATGGGGCGCAGGCGATTAAGAGATGAACTATTCGTTTTTATGAACGGTGAAAAGGTCGGTCTTCTGAGACGACCAGCCTCGAAAGGGCTGGAGTTTTCTTATTTCGACAGCTGGCTTGAAAGTGAAAGCGGGCGTCCCGTGTCGCTGTCGATGCCTCTTTCAAGTCAGGCCTATTCGGGCGATCTGGTAGAGAACTTCTTTGACAATCTACTGCCGGACAGCCAGCCAATTCGGAACCGCATTCAAAGACGATTCGGAGCATCATCCGATAGAGCTTTCGATTTATTGTGGCACATCGGCAGGGATTGCGTGGGCGCACTCCAGCTCTTTCCGGAGGACGTGCAAGCCGACGTAAGGAAAATTGAGGCAGAGGAACTTTCCGATAATGATATTGCGAACATCCTGAAAAATTATCGAACCATGCCCCTGGGGATGCAGGAAGACAAGGATTTTCGTATCTCTGTTGCTGGAGCCCAGGAAAAAACGGCTTTACTGCGACTGGAGGGGAAATGGTGCCGTCCGCTCGGAACGACACCGACGAGTCACCTGCTCAAGCTTCCTGTCGGGCGGATCGAACATAGCGGGATGGATCTCAGTGACAGTGTCGAAAACGAATGGTTGTGTCATGCCATTCTCAGAGCATATGGGCTTCCTGTGGCAAATGCGAAAATACAATCTTTCAGTGGATCGAAAGCGCTGGTGATCGAAAGATTCGACCGGCGCTGGGCCGAAGACAGATCATGGCTGATCCGTTTACCCCAGGAGGACATGTGCCAGGCAATGAATATCCCACCGGCGCTCAAATACGAATCCGACGGCGGCCCGGGAATCGAACAAGTTATGAAACTGCTCCTCGGTTCGAGCATCAGCCTCGATGACCGAAGAGTGTTTATGACTCAAGTGTTTCTTTTTTGGCTGCTGGGGGCGATTGACGGACACGCCAAAAATTTCAGTATCTTCCTTTTTCCCGGGGGATCATTTCAACTGACTCCGGCCTATGATGTCATCTCGGCCTACCCACTTGTGGCCAAGGGCCAACTTAAGGAGAAGAAAATCAGCATGGCCATGGCCGTCAGGGGTAAGAATCGCCATTACCGGTGGGAAGAAATCAGCCTTCGTCACTGGCGGGAGACGGCAAAGAATTGCAATTTTCCGGAAGCCGAGATGAGTGGGATCATTACGAGATTATTGGATGAGATGGATGGCGTCATCGAAAAATCGGCTGCGGAACTTCCCCCAGGTTTCCCCGATGAAGTCGCCACGCCGATATTTGAAGGGATGCGTAAAGCCCGTGAGCGGGTGAAGTAATGTTGGAATTTCAAAACCAACCATATAGATTAGATTTCGACATGTGTTCTGGATGGCAGGGACAGCAAGACGCTATCCCTTCGCGCCATTTTTGCCCTTGATACAATTCGGCACGACTTATCGGACGACCGCTCCCTTGACGTTTCATGCAGGGCGGAATAACTTGGCGATGTCTTATTTTGGTCGAGTTTTCGGCGGGTGGGGCAAAAATAAATCCGTCCCCTTTTCCCTTAGGAGATATCCCCCACTGAAAGGTTTGGAGGAAGTTCGTTTTCCGCGTTTAAAATCACCTTGTCTTATTTTAGATTTTTGATAATATCTAAAATAGTAATAGGTGTTAATTCAGGTTTTCGGGGGAAGCTCTGTGAATAATTTTCAGTCCGGTCGCTATCAACAACAAGCGCATTACAAAAGCTTCCAGCCCAGCTTTATCGACCGGCCCTGGAAGCTGGACAATATGGAGCTGCTCAAGCTGCTCGGACAGGCAGATCGCGAACTGGGGCGTCTGGATATGTATTCGGACTATATTCCCAATCTCGATCTTTTCATCAACATGCATGTCTTGAAAGAAGCCACCCAATCGAGCCGCATTGAGGGTACCCAGACCAACATGGAGGAGGCGTTACGGGACCGGGAGGATATTGCACCGGAAAAACGTGATGACTGGGAGGAAGTGCAAAACTACATTGCGGCCATGAGTCAGGCGATTGACAACCTGCAACGGTTGCCGTTCTCTTCACGTCTGATCCGCGCAACTCACAAGACTCTGCTTCAGGGAGTGCGGGGGGAAAACCGGCAACCGGGCGAATTCAGGCGCAGTCAAAATTGGATTGGCGGGGCAACGCTCGATGACGCCATCTTTG
>Ga0055479_10000049_pt1 | contig 15822 bp, 11 predicted proteins | sample Muzzi_PWC_D1_FD_57941 | JGI IMG/M metagenome (GOLD analysis project Ga0055479, IMG submission 57941) | Wetland microbial communities from San Francisco Bay, California, USA, that impact long-term carbon sequestration - Muzzi_PWC_D1 | ecosystem: Environmental > Aquatic > Marine > Wetlands ...
AGGATCGGTATCGTCGATCGGATTTTCACGCGGGTCGGAGCCAGCGACAATCTCGCCAAAGGGCAGTCGACCTTCATGGTCGAGATGACGGAAACGGCTCACATTCTGAACCATGCCACCCCTAGGAGCCTGGTAATTCTGGACGAAATCGGCAGGGGGACTTCGACCTTCGATGGAATCAGTATCGCCTGGGCCGTGGCGGAATACCTGCACGATCACTCCCCGCTGGCGGCAAAAACTCTCTTTGCGACCCACTATCATGAACTGACCGATCTTCCTCTGACCCGGGAGCGGGCCAAAAACTTCAACATCGCGGTTCGTGAATGGAACGACCAGATCATTTTCCTGCGGAGAATCGTCAAAGGAGGGGCCAGCCACTCTTACGGGATTCAGGTGGCTCGGCTGGCCGGACTTCCCTCCTGGGTTATCGATCGGGCCAAGGAAGTCCTGCACAATCTGGAAGCGGGAGAATTTGTCCGGGAGGGCGAGCCGCGTCTGGCCTGCAGTCGGAATCGCGCCGGTCGTCCCGACACACCACAACTTCCCTTGTTTCAGGGCCCGGTTGACCCGATCCGGGAAAAACTAGAGCGGCTTGACGTCACCCAAACCACCCCTTTGCAGGCACTGGTTCTATTGCAGGAACTAAAGGACAGTCTCTGAATCATGCGCGGATCCGCTTGGATAATTTTCGCTTCGCTATTGATCATTTTGCCGCCGCTCTCTCAGGCGCGGACCGGACCTGAATCGGAGTACCGGGAGGCGAAAGATGCCTATATCCAGCTGCAGAGATCGTCGAAAAAACAACTATACCGACAAAACTGGAGTAAGGTTATCGACCAGTTTCTGGCAGTTGCGGAAACTTACCCCGACCACCCGAGGGCCGCTGACGCACTCTATTCCGCAGGCAAGGCCTGTCGGGGCTTACACCGGATTTCCCAGGTCCCCGGGGACGCGTTGAGGGCGATTGAATATTTCGATGCTCTGGTCCGGCAATATCCCAATTCAACCCTGGCCGACGACGTGCTGGTCTTCTCCGCCGAAATCTTCGAAAAAGAATTGGGGGACCCAGGCCAGGCTTACCTTCTTTATCGCCGCGCCGTAAACGATTATCCCGACGGGGATATGCACGATACGGCAACTCGTAGACTTGCCGACCTGGCGCAATTCGCTCCGCCAAAACCCGCACCGCCAAAAGTCGAAACGACGTCCAGCCTCCCATCAGGCGCTACCGAAGGGGTGGTCCTAAACGCTGTCCGCTATTGGTCCAATCCCGGCTATACCCGTGTCGTTTTTGATCTTTCCGATGCGGCTGTCCATGATTCGGGGTTTTTGCCGGGGATTCCGGGTCAAGGGATCGACCCGCGGATTTATATCGACATCGACGGAACCGTGCCGGCCCCGGACCTGGATTCAGCAACTGTCGTCGATGACGGGCTGCTGCGGCGCATCCGGACCGGACGACCGCGGCCGGGAGTGACCCGCGTTGTCATCGATCTATTAAGCTACAGCAACTATAAAGTCTTCCCATTGAAGGATCCCTTCCGAATCGTCGTTGATGTCATGGGGGAAGGGGGGACCCATTCGACCGGTGAATCGCCGGAAATTCACAAACCGAACATTCATGGGGAGGATCGCATTGCCGGTCTGCTGGAACAGGCGCCGAAATCCCCCCCCCTGATGGTGAACCTTCAGGAAGGCAAAACCAGAAAGGACGGGCTAAGAATTGTGGTCGATGCCGGGCATGGAGGAAAGGATCCTGGCGCTATCGGCCCCAGCGGTGTGTTTGAAAAGGATGTGTGCCTGGCTTTAGCCAAAGAACTCAGCCGTCAGCTGGAAAAGGGCCTGAAATGCGAGGTCATCCTGACCCGGGACAAAGATATATTTCTTCCTTTAGAAGAACGAACCGCCATCGCCAATAAGGTCGGCGCCGATCTGTTTATATCAATTCATGCCAATGCCAGTCACAGTCGTCAGGTCACTGGCATCGAGACCTACTATCTCAATTTCTCAAAAAATGATCAGGCCGTTGCGGTGGCTGCCCGGGAAAACGGCATCACGCTGAAGGAGGTCGGCGACCTGGAGTTGATTTTGTTCGATCTGATGGCCAACTCCAAAATTAACGAATCAAGCCGCCTTGCCGCCGAAATCCAGAATGCCCTGGTCGACACGCTTGCCGACCGTTTCTCTGATGTCAAGGATCTCGGTGTGCGCCAGGGGCCGTTCTACGTTCTCCTCGGGGCAACCATGCCTTCCGTCCTGGTGGAGACAGCTTTTATCAGCAACAAAAAGGAAGAAAAACGTTTGACTGATCGCAAATACCTGAGCCTGGCCAGCCAGGCCATCGTCCGCGGGGTGAAAAAATATGCCACCGCGTTGAACCTGATTGCCGTCCAATGAAATCAACCAACCCAGAAAATGAACAAATTGAGACTTTCTTTTCCCGGGAACTTCTGACCGATCCCGGGATACCTTATCCAGAACGACGGGACCTGTTGCGGGATGCCTCACGGGCCTACCTGGAATATCATCGAGACCGGATCAGGGAAAAACACCGGAGCGGAGCCAGCGGTCGGACCATCGTCGGTTGCCTGACTTCCTTTCACGATACCCTGCTGAGAAATTTGTTTCGAAGCGTCTCGGCCGACATGCCGGAGAACGATCCCGGCTCCTGCGCCCTGATCGCCCTCGGCGGGTATGGTCGGGCCGAGCTCAATCCCGGGTCCGATATCGACATCATGTTCTTTCTTTCCGGAAAAGAGAAACAGTTCGCCGAAAACGTTTCGGAACGGATGCTTTACTTGATGTGGGATATCGGACTGGAGGTTGGGTACAGCGTCAGAAACCCCAAGGACTGTCTCGATATGGCTGATCGGGACATCACGGCCCGAACCGCTCTTCTCGATTCCCGGTTTCTGGTGGGGAACGAAAGTTTGTACCAGGAATACGAAAAAACAGTCCTGCAATGGGTCATGACCAAAAATACCCAGGCGTACATCCGGGAAAAGCTGGAGGAGAATAGTCGACGCTTGCAAAAATACGGATCAACCGTCTACCTCCTGGAGCCCAACATCAAGGAAGGCGAAGGCGGGTTGAGAGACCTCCAGACCGCCATCTGGGTGGCGAGGGTCAAATTCAAGGCCCGATCGCTGCAGGACCTGGTTATCAAGGGGGTCATCAATGAACGGGAAGGGCGTGAATTTGAGGACGCCTTCGATTATCTGTGGAAGATTCGGAATGAACTCCATTACCTTTCCAACAGCAAGAACGAGCAGATCCATTTCGACCAACAGGAAAAAATCGCCCAGTTCCTCGGCTACCACGATAACCGGCAGGCTCCGGCCGTTGAGCAATTCATGCAGGAATACTATTCCCACGCGACTTTCGTTGAGCATATATCAGCCTCCCTGATCACCAGGGCAACCAAAGAGAACGAAACGGGAAACCGGATTCTCGGGTATTTGACACGACGCGCCGTGGAGGAGGGCTTTTATGTGCTCCGGGGTGAATTATGGACCACGGACCCGGAACTTTTTGCCCGGGAGCCCGGCCTGATGATGCGCGCCTTTTTATTGGCGCAACGTCAGTCCGTGCGGTTAAGTCTGCCCGTTAAAACCCAGATCCGCCAGAATCTCGACCGCATTAACGACCGAATCCGACGTTCCAAGGTGATGGCCGACGGCTTTCTCGAGATTCTTCGATATCGGGAGAACCTCAGCCAGACCCTTCGGGACATGCACCACCTTCAGTTCCTGAACCACTTTTTGCCTGAGTTCGAGAGGATATTCTGTAAAGTTCAGCATGATGCTTATCACATTTATACGGTCGATGTGCATTCCATCTTTGCCGTGGACGAAATTCTCAAGCTCTGGCGCGGAGCTTACGCTGAACCCAAGCCGCTTCTGACGAAGGTGGCAAATGACATTGAAAAGCGGGAGTTGCTTCTACTGGCGGTCCTGTTTCATGACATCGGAAAGGGGGAGGGAAAGGATCATTGCAACACGGGAGCAGCCCTGGTGCGAACCATCGCCCGTCGCCTCGGACTCAATCGTGAAGACAGCGGACGGCTTGAATTTCTGGTTCGACACCATCTTGAAATGGCGCATATCGCGCAACGGCGGGACCTGCATGATGAAAAATTAATTGCCGATTTTGCCCAGACGATGCAGATGACCGAAACTCTTAAAATGCTTTATCTGCTGACGTTTGCAGACATCAAGGCGGTAGGTCCGGATGTTTGGACGGAATGGAAAGCGCGGCTGCTGGAAGAGCTATATCATAAAGCCTTCGGCATGCTGGAAAGAGGAGATTTTCGACTCGAGGGCAGGTCGGAGCGAATTCGGAACCGGAAACGGAAAGTGGTTGCGAAACTGGCTGAGGAATTCGGAGACAAGAGGGTGCGGGATACCCTGAAACCCATGGGTACCAGATACCTGGTGGCCAATCGATCGAGCGACATGATAGAGCATTTGCGGCTGTTTTTCAGTAGACACGGGGAAACCCTGGCGCTAAAAGTCGAACATGTGGAAGAGGGCGAATATACTCAGGTGACGATTTCCACCCTGGATATTCCCGGACTTTTTTCAAAAATCACAGGCATTCTTGCAGCCAACGGCATCAATATATTAGGCGCCCAAATTTATACCCACAGCGACGGCGAAGCGCTGGACATCCTTCAAGTTCGTGGCACGACCGGTGACCTGGTCCGCGATCAGGTCAAATGGGAGCGGGTCAAGGAGGAACTTGGGGCAGCCATCGAGGGACGCATTCGTGTGGAAGATCTGTTCCGCAAAAGACAAGCCCCGAGTTTTTTAAAAGGCCCCGTCCGACCGCAGCTTCCGGCTCGGGTCGAAGTGGACAACCAGGTGTCGACCGACCACAGTGTAATTGATATTTATGCCCATGACCGGGTCGGTCTGCTTTACGAAATCACTAAAACCCTCAAGGAGCTTGGACTTTACATCGGTGTTTCCAAAATCAGCACCAAGGTCGATCAGATCGCCGACACTTTTTATGTCCAGGATATTTTCGGCCAGAAAGTATCCGATGCGCTGAAAATAGAAGAAATTATTAAGAGCCTGTCGCGGGTTCTCGAAAAGGTCGATTCAACCGACTGAACCTTTGTCCCAAGATGAGGAATGGACCAAAAGTTAGAAACCTTTTTAAATTATCTGCAAGTGGAGCGAGGACTGTCTTCCAATACGCTGGAAGCCTACAGCCGAGACCTTGTTCGCTACCTCGATTTCCTGCATAAAATTCCGGTTACCGACCTTGATGACGTAACCCCCGCCCAAGTACTGAGATTTCTTTCCCATTTAAAAAATTCCGGGCTTGGAGCCCGAAGTCGGGCTCGCGCTTTGGTCTCCCTTCGGGTTTTTCATCGTTTTCTCGTGGCCGAGGGGATGGCCCGGGCGAACCCGACTTCCCAGGTGGAAGCGCCCCGCTCTTTGCAACCCTTGCCCAAAACTCTCTCCATGGAAGAGGTCGAAAAACTCCTGAATGCGCCCCAGGGGGAACGTCCTTTGGACCAGAGGGACCGAGCCATGCTGGAACTGCTCTACGCGACCGGCTTGCGGGTCTCGGAACTGGTCAACCTCAAATTGAACGATCTGCAACTCGACGTCGGTGTGTTGTTTGCTTTTGGGAAAAACCGGAAGCAGCGTCTGGTGCCGATCGGCGAAGCGGCCCAGATGGAATTGATTCTTTATCTTGAACAGGGGCGGGCACTGCTTCAGGGGCAGGGAGGGTCCCCGTTCCTGTTTCTGAATCGAGCCGGTCGGGGGTTGACACGACAAGGCTTCTGGAAGATTATTAAGCGCCGCGCGGGGGAGGCCGGAATCGGGAAAAACATCACACCCCATACCCTGCGGCACTCTTTTGCAACCCATTTGCTTGAGAACGGCGCCGATCTCCGTGCGGTACAGACCATGCTGGGGCATGCGGACATCTCAACCACCCAAATTTATACACATGTGACCCGGGAACGCCTGAAAAAAGTTCACCGGCAGTTCCATCCCCGACAATGAACTGCCGCAGAATAAAGCCCCCTCGGCTGGAGGGCTCAAGCGGGTCGCGAACGACCGGGTGGCCTCAGTTGGATTCTACCGACCCTTCTTAAGAACGCATATAGCGAGGAAGAGTGAAATACATAATATTGCTTGGCGACGGGATGGCCGATGAACCGCTTGAGGAGTTGGGCGGAAAAACTCCTCTGGAGGCTGCTGAAACACCGCATATGGATCGACTTGCCGCGGCCGGGGAAATCGGTTTGGTGGAGACGGTTCCCGAAGGTTTTCATCCCGGAAGCGACGTGGCCAATCTGACCGTTTTCGGCTATGACCCGGCCGTCTGCTATCGGGGCCGCGCCCCTTTGGAGGCGGCCAGCATGGGAGTCAATCTCGGCCCTCAGGATGTCGCCTTTCGACTCAACCTGGTCCACCTCTCGCCACGGGGTGGCGACCTTTACATGGGTGATTATTCAGCCGGGCATATCACGACGGCCGAAGCCCGGGAACTGATCGATGCTCTCCAGGGGGAATACGGGGGAGAAGAATTCCGGTTTTTTCCGGGAGTTTCCTACCGGCACCTGATGGTCTGGCGGAACGGGTCCGACGCGCTCAAGTTCACCCCCCCTCACGACATCTCCGGACAAAGTATCCTGACCCATCTGCCGCATGGGGAAGGAGCGGACCGGCTTATCCGGCTGATGAACGACTCGCAGCTGCTGTTCAACAACCATCCCCTGAATAAAAAGCGGGAAGCGGCCGGAAAGGTTGCGGCCAATTCGATCTGGTTGTGGGGGCATGGTCGGGCGCCGCAGATGGACAGTCTTGAGGAAAAATTCGGAATCACCGGCGCTGTTATTTCCGCGGTCGACCTGGTAAAAGGGATAGGGGTTTGTGCCGGCCTGGATGTTATTGAAGTCGAAGGAGCGACGGGGTACACCGACACCAATTATCAGGGAAAGGTTGATGCCGCGCTGGGCGCTCTGGCAACCAGGGACCTCGTTTATCTTCACGTTGAAGCCCCGGACGAGGCCGGACACAGTGGCAACCTTGAAGAGAAGATTCGGGCGATCGAGGATTTCGACGGCAAGATTGTCGGCCCCGTTCTTTCCGGCTTGAAACAGGCTGGAGCCTATCGGGTGCTGCTATTGCCGGACCATCCGACGCCGGTAAAAAAAATGACCCATACTCTCGATCCGGTCCCCTACGTGCTTTTCGATTCGGGCGGCGGGTTCACCCGAAACAACGAAAATCGGGGATATGGGGAGACCAACGCCCGTGCCAGCAAACGTTATATTCAACCCGGCCACAGAATAATGAAACTGTTGATCAATGGGGGCGTCTAAGCCGAATCGATGCCCGGTTTTGAAGACGTTTGCTCTCCAACCGGCCTGAAGCCGTTCACTCCGTTACTGGTTCACCCATGCCACGCATTGAGTTCATACGTCTGCGAAAACCAGAAAAAGCCAAGCATCTTTGCGAAGCGGCCGAACGGTTCTTTATTGACGGGGCAAGGATACTGATTACGGTTCTGGATTCGAACCAGGGCGTCACGCTGGACCGTTTCATGTGGGCATGGAAAAAAGGTTCTTTTGTTCCTCATGCTTTCGATAACGGAGCAGTGGACTGCTTCGCCGATCCGGTTGTGATTACCACCGATGAACGGAATCCGAACGGCGCCACAGTTCTGATCATGGGCAAGCCCTGCGGAATCGAATTCCTCGCGCAATTCGACCAGGTTGTTGATTTTGCCGAACTGTACGATCCGGACCTGGCCCAACAGTCCCGGGAACGGTTCCGCTCTTACCGGGAGGCTGGCTATGACCCCGGGATGCATCAATGAGGGAGGACTTCCCAGTCTGATAACGCTTGATCACGAACCGGCCCTTGAACAAGAAATAGCTCTCGATGCCCGCGCCGGCGCTGCTCTTTACCGCTGGGACTGTCCGTTGGGTTCGATCGTAACGGTTGCCGGTCCCGACGGGACTTTCTTTCGTGCCCGGATTACTGCTTATACCCCCTTGCCCAGAATCGTTCCCTTTCAACGACTCGCCCGTCCGGTCGAGAGTCCCATCCAGATCGACATCCTTCACGCGTTGCCTGGAAAGGAGCGCTTTGAACTGGTCTTGGAAAAAGTGACCGAGATTGGCGTCACGCGGATTGTGCCGCTTGTCTCGAAGCGGTCGACCACCCTCCGGGAACGGGATGCCAAACAAAAAAAATCACACCGGTGGCCGGCCGTGATTCGAAGGGCGGCCCTGCAGTGCCGACGCGCCGTTATACCGGAACTTTTTCCGATGCTCGATTGGCAGGCGGCCCTGGCGTTCGGTGGTGAGTCCGATCTGCGGCTGATTCTTTGCGAACATGAAAGCACCGGATCGTTATTAAAAGAGCTTTTGTGCCGGGAAATACCCCGCCGGGTGGCCATTCTGGTCGGTCCGGAAGGTGGTTTTGAACAGGGGGAACTGGCGTCGGCCAAACAGCAAGGGTTCCTGCCCGTTTCGCTGGGAGGACGATTGTTGCGGACGGAAACGGCGGCGATATTGGGCGCGGCTCTGGTTCAGTATCATCTTGGCGATCTCGGCTGATTCAAACGACATTTTTTTGGCGGTATATGATGGCCTTTAAAAATATCTGCATCGTCCTGGTTGAACCCCAGGGAGGATTGAATCTCGGTTCCGTTGCCCGGACCATGATGAACTTCGGTTTTTCCGATCTTCGGCTGGTCAGGCCCCTGGTCGACCCCGAAGGTGAAGATGCCAGAAAAATGGCCTTGAAGGCGCTTCCGTTGCTGACGAATGCGCAGCGCCACGAGACCCTTGGCGATGCCCTGGCCGACTGCCATTTTGCCCTCGGGACGACCCGGCGATTCGGAAAATACCGGGAAGACACTTTGCACCCCTGGTCGGCCGCAACCGAGCTTATGCCATTGGCCCGGGAGAAAAAAGTCGGGTTGGTGTTCGGGCGTGAAGACAAGGGACTGACCACAGCTGAACTTGATCTCTGCCAGAGGTTGATCACCATTCCCTCCTCCGATGCTTTTCCCTCACTCAATCTGGCGCAGGCCGTTGCGGTCTGTTTATATGAACTGACCAGGCATCACAGCACCTCGATAAACCGTTCCGAAGGACGGCAGAGCTTTGCGTCTTTGCGCTCATTGGAAGCGATGTACCGGCAAATGCGCGAAACGTTTTTGAGAATCGGGTTCCTCAACCCGCAGAATCCCGACCATATCCTGCATGCCTTTCGACGTATTTTCGGCCGGGCCGGGCTGAATGAACGCGAGGTTCGCATCCTCAGGGGCCTGTGGAACCGGATATCGTTGGTTGAGGATGAGCGTTCCCGCCTTGACAAGGGGAAACAATCGGACTCCTGACAGAGGGTGTTCCATCGCCCCGGCCTCTCCTGGAAAAATTCAATCAGAGTCTGCCTGTGGAAATTTCTACCCCGGCCATGAGGCGCAAGGTACTATTTTCCGATATTTTTGGCTGGCGTTAAATTTCCCAAACTTTAAACTGCCCGTCACATTCGGATCCGATGGAGATATCAGCACACAGCCATGGCTCAAACCACCGAGAAGATCGATCGGCTTTTCATCAAAGGGCTGGCCTTTGGCGGAGCCGGGGTCGGCCACCACGAGGGAAAAGCTGTATTCGTCCCCTTTACCGCTCCCGGCGATCTCGTTTCCTGCCGGGTAGTTCAGGAAAAAAAACGGTTTTTGCTGGGTGAAATCGAGATGATTATTGAGTCATCTCCCCACCGCCGCGAACCTTTATGCCCGGTCTTCGGAACCTGTGGAGGCTGTCACTGGCAGCACTTACCCTATGCCGTCCAATGCCATTGGAAAGAGACCGTTTTCTACGATGCCCTGCAGCGATTCGGGAAAGTCCCGGCCCCGGAACGTCTGCCGGTTCTTTCCGCGTCTTCGGAATGGAGCTACCGCCACCGGGTCCAGGTGAAATGCCATTGGGCGGGGGAACGCCTGGCCATGGGATTTTTTCGGCGGGGCAGTCACTTCGTCGTGGATGCGCCCGGATGTCCCATTGCACATCCCAAACTCAATCGGGCCTGGGAGGTCCTCCGCCAGGCGCTGGCCGACCCGGTTCTCGGAGAAAAAATTCCGCAAATCGAACTGGAAACCGGCGATGGGCCGGACCTCCGAGTGGTGGTCCATTACCTTGGCGACCGGACCGCAGACCTTATAAAGATGCTGGACCCTTTCGCCTTGGCTGAAAAGTGGTCATGGTTTATTCAGTCCGGAAGGAAATCGACCCTCAAAAAGATCAGGGGGAAGGATCTCCTGACTTATTCAGTGGACGATCCGCCCCTGGAATTGGGGTACGGCCCGGGGGGTTTTTCCCAGGTCAACCTGAAACAAAATCAAAGCCTTGTCCATTGGATTATTGAGCAGGTACCCCTGCAGGGGGACGACATGGTTTTGGATCTATTTTGCGGCGCCGGGAATCTTTCTCTTCCCTTGGCAAGGCGTGTCAAATTTTTGACTGGCATTGAGGAATACCGGCCCGCTGTTGAACTGGCGAAACGGTATGCAATCAAGAACCGCCTACACAACACCGAGTTTTTTGCCGCAAAAGCCGATGATGCGGTCGGCCGGCAGGGAAGGTTGAAGGGGCCGTTTGACCTGGTTGTGCTCGATCCGCCCCGGCAGGGGGCCTATCATACGGTCCGTTTAATTATTACCCTGAAGCCGCGTCGGATCCTGTATGTCTCCTGTGATCCAATAACTTTGAGCCGGGACCTGAAGCCCCTGCTCGAAGGCGGATACCGGGTCCTTTCAGCCGTGCCAATAGACTTCTTTCCTCAGACTTACCATATCGAGGGGGTGGTCTTGCTGGAAGCGCCCCCGTGAACCGGCATTTTTCGGCCCACGCAGCTCCTTAAGGCACGGTTAATAATACGATTTTCTGCTTGCAAATCATGCGGGCTTATGATAACAAATAGCAGGTTTTATTGTTCACTTGGCAAGTGGGCTGCACGCTCACTTTTTTTATTGGTGGAAGTTTTTCAGAATGGACTCCAAGGCTGTCATCGACAAAGCACGCCAGTTGATTGAGCCGGTTATCGCGGAGCGGGGACTGGAACTGGTGGACTTGGAATTGGGACTTGAGGGAAGGTCCAGGGTTTTTCGGGTATTTATCGACAAAGAGGAGGGTGTCACTCTCGATGATTGTGTCGAGGTCAGCCGGGATATCGACCCGATTCTGGACGTCGAGGATCTGATTCCCTCGGCATACCGGCTGGAGGTGTCTTCCCCCGGGCTGGACCGACCCCTGAGGACCCCCAGCGATTTTCAACGGTTTCAAGGGGAGCGAGTCAAGGTAAAGACCAAGGAAAAATGCGACCCTGATCAACGGGGACACGCCAGAAAAACTTTTTTCGGCCGTTTGAACGGTTTCATCGATGGCGAAATCGTCATTGAGCAGTTGGACAAAAAGGGCGGGGTTGTCAGATTTTCTCTGGAGAATCTTGATCAGGCCCGGCTTGACCCCGAATTTTAAACAAGAATCAAGGTATTTCACGCGAAAACAGCCAGTGGAGTTGTTCTCCCGGCACAGAGCCCAATTCAGATGATTAGGGAGAAAGTGGCATGACCGTCAATCTTAATCACATCCTCGATCAGGTCGTTAAGGACAAGGGTATCGATCGAAAAGTCCTGGTCGAAGCGCTTGAATCGGCAGTTCTTACGGCCGCCAACAAAAAATACCGCAACACCAGAGATCTCGAGGCCCATTACAACGATGAACTCGGGGAGGTGGAGCTGTTCGAATTCGTAACCGTGGTCGAAGAGGTTGAAGATTCCTATAAGGAAATAGACCTCAGGGAAGCCCGGGAAATAGACCCCGAAGTTGAACCAGGCGATTCTCTCGGCATGAAGATGGATGCCAGCAATTTCAGCAGAATCGCCGCCCAAACAGCGAAGCAAGTCATCATCCAGAAGGTTCGGGAAGCTGAGCGGGAAGGGGTGTTCAATGAATTTATCGGCCGTGTCGGGGAACTCGTCAACGGCATTGTCCGCCGGTATGAACGGGGCGATCTGATTGTCGATCTCGGTCGGGCTGAAGCGTTGCTTCCAAACCGGGAACAGGTGCCGCGGGAAAACTACCGCCAAGGGGACCGGATTCGAGCTTATATTTCCGACGTCCGGCTTTCTCCGAAGGGGCCGCAGATTTTGCTGTCCCGAACCCACCCCGGCGTGGTCGGCGCTCTTTTCAAGGCCGAAGTTCCGGAGATTGCCGAAGGCATCGTGGAAATTATGGGGGTAGTCCGAGAGCCCGGCAGCAGAACCAAGCTCGCGGTAGTTTCCCACGATTCGGATGTCGATCCGGTTGGCGCCTGTGTCGGGATGCGTGGTTCCCGGGTGCAGAATGTGGTTTCGGAATTGCGCGGGGAAAAGATCGATATCGTCCCCTGGACTCCCGACATTGCTCGGTTTGCCTGCTCAGCGCTGTCCCCGGCTGAAGTGACGCGCATTTATCTTGATAACGATGAGAAATCGCTTGAAATAATTGTTCCGGATGACCAATTGTCCCTGGCGATCGGAAAGAAGGGCCAGAATGTCCGTCTGGCTGCCAGGCTGATCGGGTGGCGCATCGATATCAAGAGTGAATCCCGTGCCGCTGAAGCGGAACTGGAGGAGTTGCGCCAGGAGGAAGCAATCAAGGCGGTCGAGGAGAAGACACAGGAACTGCTCAGCCACCATTCCCGGGAGGAACTCTATCAAATTGCCAAGGATCAGGACCTTCCCGGGCGTAGCCAGATGACCAAGGAAGAACTGGCGGAAGGGCTTGCCGAATTAAATCTTTCCGAAGCCGTCGAGGACGATTCCCTGCTTGCGCAAAAGGTTGCCGACTTGACTCAGGAACTTCTTGAAAAACATACCCGGGACGAGCTTTACCAGTTGGCCAAGGATCGGGTGGTCCCCGGACGAAGTTCCCTCAGCAAGGAGGAACTGGCCGCGCGACTTGCCGAAATCGAACTGGAAATATCCACGGCTGGAGCGGCGGAGAAAGAAATCTCCGGGAAAGGCATTTCCGAGCCCGCCACCGAAGAGCAAAAGGAGATTGATGGTTGAATCCAGGGCGGGGACCCCAAAGAACATGTCTTGGTTGCCGAACGGTTTTCGATCAGAAGCAACTTTTGCGCTTCGTTTTGTCTCCACAGAAGGAAGTAGTCGTCGATTACCGGGGTCGCCTGCCGGGCCGGGGCGCTTATACCTGCCTGAACGTTCAGTGCCTCCGGATGGCGGTCAAAACTAAAGGTTTTCAAAGAGCCTTCCACCAGCAGGACCTGAATCTTGCGGCGGATGATCTGGTGAAAGAATTAGAGGGTGCTGTCCGTGAAAAAATTTTCAACCTTTTGGGAATGATTCGTAAGGCCGGGATGGGAATCGTCGGCAGCAATTTGGTTCTCGCCCGGATGCAGCTGAATGCCCCGCTGCTTGGTTTAATCGTGGCTCAGGACATGGCGCCGGGCATGGAAAGCAAAGTTTGCGACAAAGCACGGGGGCGTGACATACCGGTTTATCGGATTGGTACCCGCGCCGAACTCGGAAAAATATGGGGCCGCGATCTGGTCAGCGTTGTTGGTTTGCTGCCGGATTTGCTGGCAAGTCGTTTTGAAGAAGAGATCAATCGTTTCAGAACCATCGCAGAGGGATATTAATGGCGAAAGTCAGAGTTTACGAATTGGCGCAAAAGCTTGGTCTGGAAAGCAAAGTTCTGCTGGATCAGCTTCAGGAAGCGGGCATTGAAGTCAAAAGCCATGCCAGCGTTCTCGATGAAGAGGATGTGAAGCGCTTCGAAGAAGCATCCGCCTCGCCGGCTCCTACGGTGGAAAAGGTCGAGGAGGAACGGATCAATCCCGGAATTATTCGCCGACGCCGGAGAGAAGTTCCCCAGGTCAGCACCGAACCTGTTGAAGAGCCGCCCGGAGTTGAGGAAGAGGCCGCGCCGGAAGAGGCGCGCGAACCGATGGAATTACCTCCTGATGAGATCGCGGCCGCCAATGTTCAGCAGGCTGAAGACGCCCCTTCTCCCGCGTCCGAAGAAACCCCGGAGGCTCTTTCCGAAGCCCAGGAGCCATCAAAAGGGGCAGCTCCCACGCCCGAGCCTGAAGGCAAGGGTTCGCAACCCCATAAGGCCACGGCCTCAAGGGCCAAGATTCTCGGCCGGGTTGAACTGCCGACGGCCGCTCCGGGCAGGCGGGGCACAGCCCCTGCTCCCGGCGGACGGGCCACAACCGGACGAAAGGTTGGTGAAAAGAAGGCCGGCCGGGAAGATGCCGGGCCTCGTCCCCATCGGCAAGCTGTTCAGGTCACCCCCGGGGCTCCTCCGGAAATGGCTCAACCTGGATCAGGGAAAGAAGTTCCCCGTGGCAAGAAGAAGAAGCGCGGGAGGGGCGGCGAAGCTCCGGAATCTGGCGTGCCCGCAGGTGATGCCAGGCGACGCCGTAATCGGCGCGAGATTTTCGAACCGGACCGGAACGACAAATTGCGCCGGGGACGTAAAGGGGCCAAGCCGGTCAAAAAAACGGAAGTGACGGTCTCCAAGGCGATTAAGCGCATTATCCGGATCTCCGATGTTATTACCGTCGGCGAACTTGCCAAGCGAATGGGGGTCAAGGGCAAAGATCTGATCAAAGAACTGATGCGCCAGGGAACCATGGTGACGATCAACCATCCCCTTGACTTTGAAACGGCAGCGCTGCTGGCCTCGGAATTCAGCTACGAAGTTGAGAACGTGGCTTTCGACGAAGAGACCATCCTCAAACATTCCGATTTGCCCATGAGCGAGGATGAACAGGTCGGCCCGCTTGAAACCCGTCCTCCGGTAGTCACCATCATGGGCCATGTCGACCATGGCAAGACCAGTTTGCTCGACGCCCTTCGAACCACCAACGTGACGGCAGGCGAAGCGGGCGGCATTACCCAGCACATCGGCGCCTACGATGTCGAACTTCAGGGAAAGAAAATTACCTTTCTCGACACACCCGGGCATGAGGCATTTACGTCCATGCGGTCCCGCGGGGCGAAAGTCACCGACATCGTCATCCTGGTGGTGGCGGCCGATGACGGAGTGATGCCGCAGACCAAAGAGGCGATCAATCATGCCAAGGCCGCCGAGGTGCCGATTCTCGTGGCCATCAACAAAATCGACAAGCCGGACGCCAATCCCGATCGGGTCAAGCAGGAATTGACCGAGTTTGAGCTGGTTCCCGAGGATTGGGGTGGAGACACGATTTTCGTCGAAGTTTCCGCCAAAAACAAAACCAATCTCGACCAGTTGCTGGAAATGATACTGTTGCAGGCCGAGGTGATGGACCTTAAGGCCAATGCCGAAAAGCGTGGCAAGGGAATCATTATTGAGGCCCGCCTCGATCGGGGCCGAGGTCCTGTGGCCACGGTTCTGGTCCAGGAGGGAACCCTCAAAATCGGGTCCCCGATCGTCACCGGGGTGCATTTCGGGCGGGTCCGGACCATGACCGACGACCGCGGCAGGCCGGTGGAGGAAGCCGGCCCTTCGGTCCCTGTCGAAGTGACCGGCATTTCCGGAGTGCCGGAGGCCGGAGACACCCTGCATGCGGTGGAAGATGAAAAGGTCGCCAAAGAAGTGGCCAGCCACCGCCAGCAGAAGTTGCGGGAAGCCGAACTGGCCCAGTCGAGCAAGATTTCCCTTGATCAGTTGTACGCCAGGATTCAGGAGGGTGCGGCCGAGGAACTCAAAGTTATTCTCAAGGGTGACGTTCAGGGATCTGTCGAGGCGGTCAAAGATTCGCTGCTGAAGCTTTCCACCGGGGCCTG
>Ga0055479_10000050_pt1 | contig 15810 bp, 16 predicted proteins | sample Muzzi_PWC_D1_FD_57941 | JGI IMG/M metagenome (GOLD analysis project Ga0055479, IMG submission 57941) | Wetland microbial communities from San Francisco Bay, California, USA, that impact long-term carbon sequestration - Muzzi_PWC_D1 | ecosystem: Environmental > Aquatic > Marine > Wetlands ...
ACGCCACCATCGGCGAGGCCGAAGCGAACCGGGAAAAGGAAATCCGGGTCGCTGAAAACGCGGCGGAAGCGGTCAAGGGGAAGAAAAAAGCCGAGGCCGACCAGCGCGTATTCGTTCAGGGGCAGGAAGCGCAGGCCATCGATGGTGAGAACAAGTCCAAGGCAGATATCGCGGCCTATAACGCACAGCTGGCCGTGAAGCAGGCCGAGGCATTGCAGCGCGGCGAAGTGGCCAAGCGCGAGGCGGAGGTCGAAATCCAGAAGGCCCAGGCCAAGGCGGAACAGGAACGGTTGACTGCTGCCGAAGTGGTTCGCCAGGAGATTGATAAACAGAAGGTGGAGATCGCTGCCGAAGCTGAGGCCGAGAAAACCCGTCGGGAGGCCAAGGGAGTGGCCGACGCCATCCTACTCAAGTACCAGGCCGAAGCCGAGGGAATCCGCAAAGTACTTGACAGCAAGGCGGCTGGTTACCTGGAACTCGTCAAGGGATGCAACGGCGACGCCAAGGCCGTGGCCACTCTGCTGATGACCGAGAAGATCGAACAGATCGTGCAGATGCAGGTCGAGGCGATCAAGAACATTAAGATCGAGAAAGTTACCGTCTGGGACGGGGGCGGCAAGGAAGGGACTGCGACTGCAAATTTCCTTTCCGGCCTGGTAAAAAGCCTGCCGCCCCTGCATGAAGTAGCCGCCATGGCCGGCATCGAACTACCTAAATACCTGGGCGAGATGACCGCGCCCAAAGGGGATGGGGAGATGGAACCCGGAAACGGTGGAGATCCCCTGGATAAGGAATAAGCCTTAGGGAATTTCCGGCATCCAGGATTTAATGGTATGAAGTTCAAAAGGCGGTCGATTAGGCCGCCTTTTCATTCCCGTCCCCCCGAACCATCATGGAAACCTACCGTTCCACTTCCTCCGCCGGCCCGCCGAGGTTCATGAAACAACCGGGGTCTCTCTTCTGCAGAGGGTCGCGGCCCCAGCCGCAGGTCACCGCCAGGCATCCGCCGCAGACCGGCCGCAGGCGGCAAGCGTCGCACTCCCGGCATCCGCGCCGGTAGGAACGGGCCGCGTTGGATTGGTAAATTTCCTCCAGCGTCTGCCGGTTGAGGTCGCCGATCAGGGAAGGGAATTTGCGGCAGGCGTGAACCTGGCCGTCCGGCAGCAGGGACACGAAATTGAACGCCGCTCCGCAGCCGAACCCGGTGCAGCCGCCGAAGAGCCCCTGCTTCCTTTGCTCCCGTTCAATATTGATCAGACTGTCCTTCATCGCCAGCACCGGGTTGGTTTTCCGAGCTTCGACGTACTTCCGCACGAAGGCCCGGTATTCCCCTGGGTGGGGCGATTCGAGATCGGCCCCTTCTCCCACCATCGACAGGCGGTTGTAGGTGAACAGGTCCACCCGGTCGCGTAATATCTCGGTCAGGGGCAATACCTCGTCCATATTGGCCCGGGTCAGGGTCAGCATGACCATGGAAAAGATCCCCCGCTGCCGCAGTATGTCGAGGAATTCCAGAACGGCCCCGAAATTACCGGGGCCACGGATCAGGTCGTTGTGCTCCTCCAGACCTTCCAGGCTCACCTGGTAAAAGGCTGGGTGGGCGATCTCCAGCAGCGCGTCCAGCCGCTCCCCGGCGACCGGGTTGCCCAGGATGGCCAGGATCAGGTTGCGATCCCGCGCCGCCCGGTAAAGATGAAGAAAATCGGGGTGCAGAAAGGGGTTGCCGCCGGAGAAGGAGACCTGGCCGCCGACATGGTGGCGGAGGCAGAAGGCGCGCATCTGGTCGAGGATTTCCAGCCCCCGGGCCAGGGGCACGTCGGCGCGGGAACTGCGATCGTAGCAGTGCCGGCAGTGCAGATCGCAGCGATGGGTGACGTGCCATTGCAGGGTGAAGACCTCGGCTTGCAGAAACTTCGCCCGGGTGCCCTCCGGCACCGGGAAACCGTCGCCGCGCCGCAACTTGCTCCCCGGCGCTAAAAGCAGGCCCTTGGTCACCGCCTTTTCCAGCACCGCGTCGATCACCCCGACCGGCCGGCCGGCGGCAGCCGCGACCTGTTGCGGATCGAGCCGTTCGGCGACCACCTTCAGGGCCAGCAGGTCCTCCGGTTCGGCCACCGCCTGTCGTTCAGCCCCGGTCCGGGGATGGCGCCAGAAGACAAGCACCTGGGATAAAGGTTCAGGGTTGGATCCCTCCCCGTCGAGCAGGGGAAGCAGGGGGCTCCAGGAGACGTCCAACAGTTCCAGACCGGGATTAATTTGCAGCACCTCGACGCGGGGCGGGGAATCCTGCACCCGGTTCCGCAGCCGGAACCGGGCGAGTTCGACCTTGGCCAGATCGGGCAGATAGCCTTCGCCTGCCGATGCCGCGACAAAGGCCCCGAGCCGCCCGGGAAAACCCTCGGCGGTCTGGTCGGCGTCCGTCGAATCTCGCAGCTGCCTCCAGAAGCCGGCCGGCAGCCGCCCCGTGCAGATGGGGAATATTTCTTTTAGCCGTTCGATCATTAAGGCCCCAGAAAAAAATCGGACCGCCACGGCCCGCGGACGCGAGCCGATGCCAATCCGATTTTACATCATTCAAAATTTTTTCGGTACGAACCGTACCGATTATTTGCTTCCCCCTCAGCCACTCCCTCCCGGCTTTTTGCCGTTGGCCTCCTCAGAGGGTTTGGGGGCATTCTCTATTTCCCCGGTAGTCCCGGCCACTTCTTTTTGATCGGTTTTCTTCTCTTCCTCGGTCTTTACCGTACTTTCTTTCTGATCTGTTTTCTTCCCTTCGTCAGTGCTCACGGCACCGCTGCTTTTGTGCCCTCAACCACTCGCGGCATGCAGCGCCCGAGGCGCCGTCACGCCCACCGCCGAAACCAGGGTGGCAATCCCCAGCCCGGCCAGAATCTTTTTCAGCTCCTTGGGATCCATCCGCAACCTCCTAGGTCCAAAAAGAAATGATGAAGAAAACTTCCTATAAAATGAAAACTTTCCAAAGAACCCAACTAATTAGCAACTTATCAACATCTTTGCTTTTGTCAAGGGTCTCAACCTGCCGGTTTTCCCCGGAAGGGGAGGAGGCGGTCCCCCCGGTCAGGTGAAGGAGCAGATGTATTCGGCAATGCCGACTTCGACGGCGATCTCGAAGGAGGAACGTGCCGGAACGTCGAACCGGGAGCCGGCCGCAAACGCAGACCACTCCTCCTCCCCTGCTATCCGCACCCGGCACTCGCCGGCGATGATTTCCATACGCTCAGGCGCTTCCGTGTTGAATTTGAAGTTGCCCGGGTAGATAAGGCCCAGAGTCTTGCGGCATCCATCGGCAAGGGTTAGGGAATGGCTGACGACCCTGCCGTCGAAATAAATGTTGGCTTTGCAGGTAACTGCGACGTTGGCGAACGTTTCGGGGGTGGTATTTTTCATGGCTGGCTCCTTCTCGGAAATGGACATGTGCCGCTAATTATCACAACAGGGGGCGCCCTGCAAGGCGATTCCATCGTCGGCGTGCGGGCCCAAAAGGAGAACCCTCCCGACAGTAGGGACGATATTTTCCACGATGGCCTGAATCTCCCGCGTCCGGTAGAAAAATCAAAGACAAACCAGTCCCGGAAAACACCTCCCCAGCGTTGACATCTCCTTCTGGAAGGAGTATCTTCGGCCCGTTTTAATACTTTCTCATATTGAGCGGCGTCCCTTTTCACCTCCTGCCTGCGGGTGTTTGAAGGGTCCGCAGCGGCACAATCCAATAACGGGAGGAGACGAAAAGTGAAACGTTTTTTGCTCGGCATTTTGGTGGCGGCACTCGGTTGCGGGGTAACCGCCTGGGCGGGTGACATGGAACAGGGTGGCCACGGGGGCCATGACGCCAAGCCTCATTGGGGATACACGGGCGCGGCAGGGCCGGCCCACTGGGGAAACCTCTCCCCGGAATTCTCGGCCTGCCGGGATGGACGCAGCCAGTCCCCGATCGACATAACCGGTGCCATGGACATCGACCAGCCGCGGATCAAGTTTGCCTACAAGCCGGTCCCGGTCACCATGATCAACAACGGGCATACGGTCCAGATCAATTATCCGTCCACCAGCACCATCAACGTCGCCGGGGAAACATTTCAACTGGTGCAATTCCACTTCCACACCCCGAGTGAAAACGCCGTGGACGGAGGGCTCTTTCCGATGGAAGCCCACCTGGTCCACAAGAACGCATCTGGAAAGCTCGCGGTCGTGGGGGTGTTGTTCAAGGAAGGCGATGCAAACCCCTTCCTGGACAAGTTCTGGAGTTACATGCCTTCAAAGGCCAATTCGGACGTGATCCTTTCCAACCTCAAGATCAATGTCGCAGACCTTCTTCCGGCCAATAAGGATTACTATTCCTGGGAGGGCTCCCTTACCACCCCCCCCTGTACCGAAGGAGTGCAGTGGATGGTGCTGAAGGAGGTGGTCGAGGTGTCCCCGGAGCAGGTCAGGAAACTCGAAGAGGCCGTGAAGGGTCACAATAACCGGCCGGTGCAGCCCCTGTACGGACGGGTTATCGACGAATAGTCGCGTCCCCGACCCAGGGGAAACAAAGTGAAAATTGGAACAGGCGGCCCAAAAGAGGGCCGCCTGTTCCGTTTCAGGCACCGGAATGGACTTCCGGTCCGGGGTTGGGCTCCTTTTCATTCCCGGGAGATTTTTCTGGTCCGGGAAAGGTTGTTTTGCTACAAAGAACCGTAAAAAAAGCAACGTTAAACCTGCCGAATAAATATGATCCCTTCCCGAAACCCCATCATGAAGCTCTTTTCTGAACTGTTCGGCTATCCGAATGCGGAAGGGGTAGCCTGGTCTGAAGAAAATTCAAACGATTTTTCCGGGGCGGCAGCTAGCCCAATCCCCGCGCCGATCATTCCTGTTCATATAATCCGGCGCCGACCACCACAACCTCACCGTCCGCCATCGCCTTCTGGACAAAGGTATTCTTTTTGACCGGAAGTTGGGGCGCGTCCGGCCGCGGCCAATAATAGCTTACCCATCCTTCTCCCTTGTCCAGCGCCAGATCTGTATATTCCCGGACCAGATACTTTCCCTTGATGTCCCGGTCGTCCCAGATGCTCTGCCCCTCCAATGCCGGAAATGCCGGGTTGACCAGCTCGATCCCCGTCACCGTGGTGACAAAAATGTAGGTATCGTGGAAGAAAAACCGACTTTTAGAGTCTCTCAAAGTAACGAAGGCCGCTTTCCCGTCCCTTTCGATCAGGGCCGTGGCGGCTTTTACCGCATCCACGACGAAGGCTTTTTCCACCGGCGCCTGGTAGAGGCCACTGCCGACGAGATACTCCTTGCCCGAAGGTGCGATAGACTTCACGACGTAGGTCGATTTCCAGGTCGGTTTGGACTCATGGGGCCGATTCCATCGGTAGTGCACCCAGCCCTTGCCGTCCCCATCCCGCGCGGCATCGACGATCATTCTGCCGATCGGCTTGCCGCCGACGTCCTCGAGGCCGATCAGATTCTTGCGTTCATGTTCAACATCCGGCGGATAGACATAACGGTTTCCCTGGAGGTCCCAGACAAAAACGTAGCTGTCCCCCTGGAACCAACGACTTCCCTCTTTGCGAAAGGCCGGAAAAACCTTTTCCCCGTCGGCTCGTACGAACGCCGCAGCTTCCTCGACCAGTGCAACAAGGTCTTTGGTCTCCTGGTACTGATAGGAATCCTTTTCTTCGGCCCCGGCCGGTAAAGCCAGGAGTAAACCCAATCCTGCACCCACGAAAATTTTCATCCACGAACATGTTCTCATCATTAATCCCCTTTTCATCCCTCGCGGAAAAATGAACCATCATGGGGTCCAAAGAAAATATAGCATCTCTCCCGAAGAAAACGCCCCGTTCCCCTCCTGCCTCCGCCTAGTTTCCCCGTTCCCCGCGAGATAAAATATAAATGCAAAAGTAGGCATCTTGCCGGGCCCAACGAACCGGCGGACAGGCATTTAATAGCTGTTGCGGCCCGGTGGTTCACCCTTTCGGGAAGGAGAAAGGCCATGGGACGCAAATTTATCGACTGCCGGGATCATCCGGGCGAAACAAAATGTTCCCTCACCCTGGCCGAAGATACGGAGGAGGAACTCCTTGAAGCGGCCATCCAGCACGGCGTGGCGGTGCACCGTTTCCAGAACACGCCGGAGCGCCGCGACCATAAACCCTTAAGGAATGCACAAAAAAGGCGGCCGATTGGCGGCCGCCTTTTGAATTAAGTAAGCTGTCCCCGGAACTCGGAACGCCCGGCGGCATTGATATGGAAGTCCCTCCAGATTACGTCAATTGCCGCCACCCCCTTTCTCCTTTTTTCGATCCTAATCCGTCAAAACCCCGGAAATCGCTTCCAGAGGTTCACGAACCCAGCCGATTTCACCCTTTTCCCCCTGCACCTGCGCCCACCAGACGTTGGTGGGATAGTCCAGCAATTCGGCCCAGCAGGTTCCGTCCCGGGCGCACCTATCCACCTCGGCGTTGTGGAGAATTCCTTCTCCATCCTCGATAAAAACGTCTCCGTAGTGCCAGATGCGGTAAAAGCCCTCCCCCTGGGAATCAAGTAGGTAAAAAACATCCCCGGCAAAGATCCTCCCCCGGTCTCGAGAAGCGAGGGCTCGTCCGCCGGAGACATGGGCCTGGGTTTGCAGAGGTCGTAACTTTTCGTGTGCCTCGAAAAGGCCCAGCTTTTCACCATCGGGGCGTTCGAAATACGGGACAGGTTGGCGCACCGTCCACACCTCGGCGGGGCAGGATCCGTCATAGCATTGGCCGGTTATGTCCGCAATGAAGGGGGCGGGCGGAGCCTCCAGCTCCGGTTTTCGGTCGACCGGGCGGTAAGTGACCTCGAACGGTGCGCCGGAATAGAGTTCGCAGCCGACCTCAGTGCCGAGACTTTGGTAGCGGTTTCCACCTGTTGGGTAATAAAGCAGCGCGGGATTGACCGGTTCCCCGTTGATTAAAAGTTCATCCCACGTACGCAACTCGAGATCTTCGCGGGCGAACCTCAGCATCATGGCGAACCGGTCCCGTTTCTCCTTGATCAAAATTGGATCGTTGGGAAGATAGCCTGTCCCATCGGCATATTCTTTTTCAATCTGCTCTCTCAGGGCCCCGGCCAGAGGACCAGTACCACTTTGTTCCGCCTCAATGAGGGCCTCGACCGGGAACGACAGATCGTAAAAAACCAAGGGGACGGAATTGGGCGAAATGTGGACCAACTCGAAGTTTTGCACCCGCAAGGGAACGGGATCGGTATTCTCGCAATGGGGGCAGACGGTGACCAGGAAAGGGTGGTTTCCCAAAACCGCTCTGGCACGAAGCGCATCTTCCCTGGTTTCGAGCCGGCAGGCGTCGGCCAGAAGGATTTGCGGCAGGGCAAGCAGGAGGAAAAGGAAAAGGGCAGGAAGCTTCATTGGAATCCTGGAAAGAATGGAATGCTTCAATTGGTCGGGGGTAAGTTTTGAAAAATAGTGGTTTCCCTCTAATTCCCTGGATACGTCTTTCGTCAATTATATCTCGACTTTCCTCCCCACCGCAGAAGCATACCCTCCAAAAGGACCGGGGACTCGAAAAAGGGGACGGTTTAGGACCTGCAACACCATCATTCAGAATCGGCGCAACTTTCCAACGCCGGCCGTCTCTACTCTCATTATCATTCCCCGCCGATCAACCGCACCCCCACCACCCACGGCTCATATCGCCGCCCCCAGCGTACGGTAACTCGGTATCGGGGCGCGGGAACCTTTCCCGGCTCAAAATAATCGTACCCCCGGGTGAGACGCCCCCGGTTCGGCAGGGTCATCAATGGAGCCGCCAGGTCGCGAGGAATATGCAGGCTCCCGCCCAGAACGGTTTCGAAATTTCCACGCAGATTCCACTCCGTTTTTTCTCTTTGGGGGTAAATCCTTACCAGCGCCGGAAGGATAATGTAGCGATCGCCATCGGGATACAAGGCGCGCAGGTTCCGCGGGTCGAGCCCGACGTCGACTGCAAAGAGGCGTGAGCCGGCCAGCAACTCGTTCTCGATCCGGGCCCGCTCACTCTCCGCGTGTTTCTCTTCGGCCTCGTTCCTGGGTGGTGGTTCGCGCAGGCTGGCCAGTTCCTCATCCTTCTTCCGTTGAAAGCGTTCCCAGGCCTTCCCCTCGTATTCGAGGACGATGAAGGCCTTCTTCGGCAGGGTGCGCCAACCGCGATAATCCGATTCCGCCTCGTCGCCTTTCCATGGCGTGACATCAAAACCGAGTTCGGCCAGTTTGTCCGTGTCAAACCATTCGGCGACAAAATCATTCTTCCAATCGAGCAGCAGGGCAAGTCCGCTGTTCTCCTCGCGGAAATTGCCGGTCTGCAGCACCAGTTCTCGTTCGGTAAGGGTCAGTTCGGCATCGGGACTCCCGGCACGGTTGCGGGCGATGCCGGCAAGAATGACGGTGTTGACCACGATAAGCAGGGCGAAGGCCAGCCAGAGATGTATTCGTTTCATGAGCGCACCTCCCGACCGGCCCTACGCAGCCGCTGCAGCACCAGCAGCAGGCCGATAGCCATGAAGCCAAGCAGCAGGAAGAAGAGGTATTTGGGCATCCAGTTCCACCACCAGTCGAAAAGCTTGGTGTAAAGGTAGAGAACGAAGAAGGTACAGCCGAGGTTGGTTACCCCGCTCCAGCGGCGGCGAATACCGAGCGCAATGGCCCCGCCGGCGATCACGAATCCGGCCGTCTGGTAAAAGTACTCGATGTGCTTCGCCGACCAGGGCAGGTAGCTGATATGGCCCCAATTGGCTAGGATAAGGATGGCAATAAAAATTGCCAGCAGGCCATAGACGCGGTGTATTCCAGGGAACTGCGGATATTTGCGGTGCGGGATCAACGGCACCATAGCCATCAGGGCGCCGGCGGCGATGAAGTTCTCCGGCCGCTCCCCGAAGGAAAGCCAGTAGCAGCCGCTCCAAGTACCGACAGTGGCGGCGAGATAGCCCATGAGACAAGTCAGTCCGGCCACCAGAAGCAGGCGCAGTCCGTAGCCGTAAGCCAGGATCAGGGCAAAAGCCCCCCAGGCGAGGAAGGCGTTCTGGCTCGGCGTAATATTGAAGATGACTCCCAGCACCGAGAGGTTCAGGACGAAGCAGGTCAGGGCGACCAGCGACAGGAGTGAGGTGAAGTAAAGGCTGCGTTCACGGCGCGAGGCGAATTCGGCGGCGACCGTGGCCAGAAGCGGTGCGGCGAGGAGGATGGCCACCTGGGTCCAGGTGTCGAGCAGGCCCCAGAACCGGTTGAAGAAAAAGAATAGAGCCGCCGAGATGGCCAGAGCGCCGAGGAAGGAGACGATGCGCATCCCCCAGGAGAGCTGCTTTTCGGTCCCCGTGACATCGACATCGAACTCCCGGGCGATCTCCGCAAGCAGGGTTCGATGATAGGCATCGAGGCCGATCTTCTGTTCAGCCCCGAGGGACAGAACTCCTTCCGCTTCAAGTTGCTCCAGTTCAGTGCGAAAAGCCTGAATCCGATCGGCCCGGCGCTGGGCTGCTTCCTTTTGCATGTCCGTTCCGCCCTTTCGTGGAGAAACATGCCTGACCCGGAGTCCTTTCCGGGTCAGGTTCGGAAATAAGTCAGGGAATCGCGGCCGTAAATCTCAGCGTAGCAATTTAGGGTTAGAAGGTAGCGGATAAGAACGTCGCGAACCGAATTAAAGAGGACCAGCATGGAAAAGAGGACGCCGTTCAGAAAGGTCGCCATCAGGATCAAAGACGGGTGGAAACGCAGGAGGAATCGTTTCTGGGACCGACGGATGAATTTTGCTTTTATCATTCCCCCCACTCCCGCTTTTAGTATCGGCAGGTTCCTCAGATGAAATGGAACTTGGTCTCTTCCTTGATACCGGCAGGAAGGAAAAATGTCAATCCATCGGGCCGGTCTTTTCATCTTCAACTGCGTTAGCCAGCATCCTCGGCTTCTCCTTTTGACTTGTCCTCCCCCGTGGGCTAAATTAGCTGAGATTTTTATCTCACCCTGCTCGTTGGTATTTTCGGAATTTCACTGGCCATGCACCCTTTGAAAAAGATTGAAATTACCGCATACCGAAAATATGTCAGGCTCTTGCGTTTTCTGGATCATCTTTTTCACCCTTTGGACTGGCTCCCCTTCGAATCCCCGGATATTTCAAAGTCGAACAAATTGGTTTTCTCCGAAGCGAACTTTTCGGTTCACATGGTCCTGTGCCACCGGGACGTCGAAATGGCTCTGTGGTGTCTGAAATCCTTTTCCCACTTCGCCGAAATCTCTCCGCCGATCATGATCCACGACGACGGAACCCTCACCGCAGATGACAAGAAAACCCTGCGCCGGCACCTTCATCACTGCACGATCGTCCAAAAGGCAGAGGCCGACGCAAGGATGCATGAAATCCTGAGAGATTTTCCGAACTGCCGGAGGATACGCGCCCGGCCCGGTTTTCACTGTGCCCGCAAGTTATTCGATCCTCCGGTCTATGCCACCGGCGAGGTGATGCTCCTGCTGGACAGCGACATCCTCTTTTTCCGGCGGCCATCGGAACTTCTCGACTGTGCCGGACGGGGTCGCCCCTGCTTCAATTCCGACTACCAGAATGCCTATTCCGCCTCAATCGAAGACCTGTCCCGCGCCCTGAAGATAGACATGTTCCCCAGGGTCAATGCAGGGATGGTGATCCTGCCCAAAAAACTCTGTGATTTTTCATTCATGGAGGAATATTTTGGTATTTTTTCGGAACCGATAAAATTCATCAACGTCCACGAGCAGACCTTGAACGCCGCTCTTCTGTCGAGAGCATGCGCCCGGCGACTAAGCGATGTTTACCAGATATCCCGAACGCGACTTCGACCCGAAACGGTCAGCCATCACTTTGTCAATGACGGCTCCCGGAAACTGTTCTATCCAAGAGGAATCCGGACTCTCCTCCGACGGGGCGCGATCCCAGCCAATTACTCGCAGTAGGTGCTGCCGAATTTCCGCATTCCCGGAGAGGAACGGTCTCATCAGACCGAAAAAGTATCGTGAAGATGTAATCCAAACTTAAGAATGAAATAGGGCAGCACCGGTTCCTTGCGTTTCAGAAAGTACAACCATAGGGTTTGAGCATGCTCGAAAGCTTTTTCCGCTACCGTCCCCGTCCCAGGATCATGAACTGGCTGCGGCCCGCAAGGCAGATCGACCCCAATTATGCTCCCTACACAATCCTCTCGGGCAACCCTCCCATTTTTTTCATGCCCTACTGGATCGACGATCAGTTGCTGCCTCTTTCTTCCCTGGATATGCTTTTCGAATATCTGCGGGACCGGAGGGCCTATTTTCTGTTCAACTGGTTCTGGCAGATCGAAGAACCAAGGAAGATAGCGGCTTACCACCGCCTCGAGCAGGCCCATCAACGCGAATATCCGGGCCACCGGTTCATTCACCTATGCAATACGACCCGGCAAATTCAACGTTTTCGGGATGCGGGACTCGAGGCGATATTCTGCAATCAGAATTGTCTGGTGGATGAATCGATCTTTCGCCCTCTTCCCGAGGTGGCAAAAGAATTCGACGCCATCTACGACGGGCGATTGATCGACCACAAACGCCACCATCTGGCAAACAAGGTTGCCAGTCTGGGGCTGGTCTATGCCTTTAATCAAATGGTGGATTCCCGGGCAACTGTCGACCGCATCCGGAAGTCGCTCGCCCATGCGTACTTTTTCAATCATCCGGAGGGCGGCGAATACCGGGTTCTGCCCTCCGCGGAGGTCAACCGAAGCCTCAATAGGTGCCGCGTTGGGCTCTGCCTGTCTGCGGTGGAGGGGGCTATGTACGCCAGCATCCAGTACCTCCTCGCGGGATTGCCGGTGGTCTCCACCCACAGCGAGGGCGGTCGGGACGTGATGTTCGACGAAAACTTCGTGACGATCACGGAAGCCGCCCCGGAGGCGGTAGCCGCGGCGGTGGCGAGTTGGTGCCGGGAAGCGCCGGAACCGGAATTCATCCGCGCAAGGACGCTGGAGAAGGTCCGCGCCCACCGCCGGAGGTTCATCGACCTGGTGCAGACGATTTACGACGAAGAAGGCGTAATAAAAATTTTCGAAGAGGAGTGGTCGGGGATTTTTTTCAACAAACTGTATCGTTCGAAAACCAGCCATCAGGAGACCATCGAGTTCTTGAAAAATCTTTAGTCCGACCTTTCCCGCGCCCCTGCCCTTATCTCCCCGCTCCCCCCTCGCTTCTCCTGCCGTCACCGGATAAACCGGCGCATGACTAAATACCGGGAATGGGGTTTCACAAGCTGGATTACCAATCCCGGCAACCGTCGTTTCGGGACATCCCGGACGGGGATCAGGCTTGCGGTCTCTGCAGCGGCACCCGTTTCCGTATTTCCTCCGCACCCTGGCGGAGCGCCTGATGCTTGAGTCCCATCTTGTGGGTGAACATATTCTCCCAGACGGAGCGGGCGTTAAGGGAGGGATCGTGGCGGTCGAAAATCTGCTGTAAAAGATCGATGAACGTCTGGCGATGCTGCCGCATCTTTTCCAGGGTTTTGTTGCGGATGAATTTGGGGGAAAGGTTCCGGGCGATCAGATCTGCCACGCCGCGCCCCACGGCACCGGGTTCGGGCTCCACGGTCAGGACGTACTCCTCTTCGAAGAAGGTGTCCCGGCCCCCCTTGCTGGGCGTAGTGACCACGGGGAGGCCGCAGAGCAGATACTGGATGCTGGCGAACATAGCCCCTTCCATCGCAGACAGGCAGAGGCCGACCCGGGACTGGTTCAGAATGGCGACAACCTCGTCGTTGGAGAGGTAGCGGAACTCAGCCGACAGGGGATCGTTGGCCCAGTGGGCATGATCGAGTTTGCGGTGAATCATCTCCGCATAGATCCGGTTGAACATGACCGGATGGCGGAAGGAAATCAGGGCGAGGTTCTCGATATCCGCGGCCAGGGCATGGCGTTTATAAGGGGAGAGGTTGGCGTCGTAAACCGCGTCGAAGCGTTTCTCCACTTCCGGTGTGAGCCGGAAGATATTTTCGTCGATCCAGGCGTTGTGGTTGCACCAGACGGCTTCGATCCCCTCCTCCCGTAGCAGACGCTGTTCTTCCAAAGCGTTGCAGAGAAAGATGTATTGGTGATGCGGGAAGCGTCGGTTTTTTTTTCTATCATATTGGACGATTGCCCGAATGGATTTGGGAGATTCAATGGTTCCCCACAGGTTAAAGAAAAAGTAGGCGGGGTTTTCTTTCGCGGCCTGATGCAGAGGGGAAAGGTCACGCAGATGATGGACGAGAAGGACCATCAGGGGAGAATCATGGAGTACCTTGAAAAATGCGTAATCCCCGTAACGGATGCGGCGCAGGTGGTGCTTGGTCAAGGCGCCGACCATCATGGCAGCGTGAGCGGCCTTGGCTTTGATTGTCATGATCGAAGACAGTTCTCCGCTTTGGATGAAAGGGACACTCTTGGGGAATCCGGCCGCCAGCCGAAGTTCAGAGCATGCCACAGCCGACTGGGGAAGGGACCGGACCCATGGCGTTTTCCCAAAACCGCCGCATAAGTCTTTCGGCCCGGTCCGCCGCGAAAACGGCGCAGCATATAAACGCCCCCAATTTAGCCGACTGCAAATAACCAGTCAAAGATTTTTAGTGTTTGGTTTTCGCCGGGAGACTACTCGGCATAACCGCTGCCGATAGCCGAAAAAGGCAGATCGATTTCAAGAGCGGGAACTTGCCTGGCCACCCAGGCGGTGAAGGTGTTGCTGTTGGGCCCCGGGAAGGCCCGGTGGGTTTCCGGCCAGGGGGTAGGCGGCAGCCGCCGCCTCGACCTGGTCGATCAGAGCATCCACCCCGACCCCCCGATGATCCGCCAGCAGCCGGGGCGTCTCGCCGAACCAGAACCGGTCCGGCACGTCTCTTTCGATGCGCAGCACCGGCAGGCCGCGCCGCTGCCGCCAGCCGACGACCTCATAGACGGTGTTGTGAGGCGCGCCGGTCCGCTTGGCCGTGATCCAGGAGTGCACGGCGAACCAGCCCCGCCATCCCCAGGCGCGGGCTACGAACACCTGGATGACAGCCTCCCTGGTCTGCAGGGGATCGGGGGCGATCCCCGCCGGCTCACGGCTGGCGGTGCGCCAATCTTTATCTGGTGAGCAGCCCATCAGGGACAAGATCATATAAAGAATACAGAGAATTTTCTTCATAATTTCCACCTTCCACGCCTGCCGTACAGGAAAAATCTCTCAGACAAGAATTCATGGTTCGCATCTCCTGGTCGTCAGGGTCCGGGAGCCAAAAAGTTGCTTCCCGGTTTGGCCCAAAACCGGAGTCCATGGGATTTCCCTTGACACTATCCTCCCAAAGCTGTTACTGTTCTTTTAATTAAAAGCTGTTCCAGGAAAAAACGAAGTCAACAACGTCATCGTAAGCCCCGGAATATATCCGGGGCTTTCTTTATGGAACACAGAAAGAAGGAATGAATGGATTTTCAAGAGTTTAATTTTCACCCCCAGGTCGCGGCCGGAGTTTCGGCGGCGGGCTACGCTACCCCGACGCCGATCCAGGCGCGGGCGATTCCCTCGGTTATGCAGGGAAAGGACGTCATGGGCCTGGCGCAGACCGGCACCGGCAAGACCGCCGCATTCGCGCTGCCGATTCTGCACCGCCTGATGGCAGGAAAACGCGGCCACGTACGGGCTCTGATCGTCGCCCCCACTCGCGAACTGGCAGAACAGATTCACACGGCGATCGAAAACCTCGGGCGGCAGACCCGCCTGCGTAGCGTCACCATCTACGGCGGGGTGGGATTCAACCCGCAGGCGCAGAAGTTGAAACGCGGTGTCGAAATCGTCGTTGCCTGCCCGGGACGGCTGCTCGACCACATCCAGCAGGGGACCATCGACCTCTCCCGGCTGGATGTCCTGGTTCTGGACGAGGCCGACCAGATGTTCGACATGGGGTTTTTCCCCGACATCCGGCGCATCCTCGGGCATCTCCCCAAGAAACGCCAAACCCTGCTCTTTTCGGCAACCATGCCGGCGGAGATCCGCAAACTGGCCCACGAAGTCCTACGCGAACCGGTCACCATCCAGGTCGACATCGTCGCTCCGGCGACCAGCGTGAGTCACGCCCTCTATCCGGTTGCCCAGCATCTCAAGGCGGATCTTCTTCTCGAGCTTCTTAAGCACACAGATACCGAGTCGGTGCTGGTCTTCACCCGCACCAAGCACCGCGCCAAACGTTTGGGACTGCAATTGGAAAAGTCCGGCTACAAGGCGGCATCCCTGCAGGGAAACCTTTCCCAGAACCGCCGCCAGGAGGCCCTTGACGGCTTTCGGGCGGGGCGCTTCCAGATCCTGGTGGCGACCGATATCGCCGCCCGCGGCATTGACGTGACTCAGATCTCCCACGTCATCAACTTTGACATTCCCAATACCGCCGAGGCCTACATCCACCGCATCGGCCGCACCGGCCGCGCCGCCCGCAGCGGCGACGCCTTCACTCTGGTGACCGGTGAGGATACGACGATGGTACGGGCCATCGAGAAAGTATTCGGCAGGGCCATTGAACGCCGCACAGTCAGCGGCTTCGATTACAATTCGGCGGCGCCTCCAAGACAGCCCCAGGGCCCCCGCGCCCCCCGGCAAAAGCGGGGAATCCACCAGAACACAACCGCCGTCGGCCCGGCAAAAGGCCCCCGGCGTTCCCGGCGGCCTTCAAGTTCCAGTACCAACAAAAGCGGCTCGGCCGGCAACCGCTGACGGGAGCTTTAGCATATCCGTTTTATACAGAAAGGGCGGCCATTCGGCCGCCCTTTCTGTATATATAT
>Ga0055479_10000053_pt1 | contig 15606 bp, 12 predicted proteins | sample Muzzi_PWC_D1_FD_57941 | JGI IMG/M metagenome (GOLD analysis project Ga0055479, IMG submission 57941) | Wetland microbial communities from San Francisco Bay, California, USA, that impact long-term carbon sequestration - Muzzi_PWC_D1 | ecosystem: Environmental > Aquatic > Marine > Wetlands ...
CCCGCCTCTGAGCACGGCGGCGAGAGAAACCGCTCCCGGCACTCGATAGGAAGGTCCCGGCGGCGGCTGTTCACGGAAGAGGCTACCGACGGAAGGGGCAGAAAATGATTCGCATTGTCGAAAAGCAGCTATCGATTGCGTTCCCCCCCGAGCGTCATCTGCACGCCCTGATCTGCCAGGTTCCGAATCGTCTGCAGCGGCGGAACGATCTCTACCGCCTGGCCAGCCCCAGCCTGAACTGGGAAACGGTCCGTTCGGTCCTGGACTTGGTTCTGGGCGGGGAGGGGGAACTGAACCGTCTGCAATTCATCTTCTTTCCCGAAGCGATCCTGCCTCGAGAGCATCTGGACGACCTCCTGGCTCTGCTGCACCAGATGCGGCCCAACACCGTGACCGTGGTCGGCCTGGGCCCGATCAACCTGGCCGAGTACCGGAACCTGCTGATGCGTTTCGGTCCGGACAACCGGGAAACCCTGGAATCGGTCCGCGAGGACCTCGCCCGGGGTGCCCGGGCGCAAACCCCGGTCAATAGCTGTCTCACCGCGGTAAAGGAACAGGACGGCCGCCTGCGAATTTTCTTCGCGGCGAAAAGCCATCCCTTTTCGGGCGAAGAGCATTTCGACCACGACCACGACCTTTACCAGGGAAAGATCTTTCCTCTGTTCCGCTGCGCCCCGAGCTGTTTCAATTTCATGACCCTGATTTGTCTCGATTATGCCTATCGCGATCTTTACCGCTCCAACATCAACACCATCATCGAGCAGGCGAACAACTTATTTTTAACATCACGGCAGCAACTTGACCTTCTGGCCGTGATTCAGTGCAATCCGAAGCCGGAGCACCGGGCATTTCAGGAAGTCGTGCATGGTTTCTACGCGGGGTACCTGGCCTGCAATCCGGGAACTCACGACACCGGCACCTTGTTCTGCAACAGTTCGGAAGAAACCGTTTGCGAAGGGACAGCGCACCCGTCCCCTTTCGGCCGTTCGGCGGTCATTACCAGCAGGCGGCACAAAATCGGCCGGATTGCCCGCCAGGAGTATGTCACCGATGACTACGGCGGCCTGCCGGTCTGCCGGCTGCGCTTCGGTACCGCCACCAGGCTCTATTATTTCAATCTCCCCCGGTTCCATGAAATCGATCCGCGCATGAGTCGAGTGTCGATGAAAATTCACAGCATATTCAAGACGGATTTAAAGACCTGGGTCCGCCTGAGCAGGGAAGAACTGGAAAAATCCCCGGCTCCGGTCGAGCCTTTGGTCCGGGCCGTTTAAAAACAGCGGCCTGTCGCTCCCCGCCAAATCAACATCCCCTGGGCCAGGGAAGGTTCCATTCCCTCACCCGAGGATGCTCCGGCAAGACTCTTCAATTCCCCGAAAATCGCTTCAGGAGATCCGGCAAAGGCTCCCCTTCCCCCTCCAGCCAGTGGATCGGGACGCCATTGCGTTCCATGCGCCGGAACCAGGTTTCCTGGCGCTTGGCGAACTGGTGGATGGCGCTGTTGAGTTTCTGGAACATATCATTGTAACTAAGTTCCCCCTGCAGATATTGTGCGACGAACCGGTATTCGAGACCGTAATATTCCAACTTCTCCCAACCGACACCGGCCGCGTGCAGCCGCTCCACTTCTTCAATCATCCCACCGGCCAATCGGGCCTTGAGACGAACGGTGATTCGCCGACGGAGCCGGTTCCGGTCGCAACGAAGGCCGAAGGTGATCGGATGCAAGGCCGGCATTTCGGACGCGCTAGTCCCATGAACCTCATCGGCCTCCGCAATTTCGATGGCGCGCAGGAGACGATCCCGGTCGAGAAGGTCGGTGGTATTGTGCGGGTCGGGCCGGGACCGGCACAGGCGCTTCCGCAACCGAGCGGTGTCCCAGGAGGAGAGTTCATCCCGGAGAGAACTGTTTTCGGCCACTTTCCGGAGCTGATACCCTCGCAGGACGGCATCCAGATAAAGGCCGGTCCCTCCCACCAGAATCGGCAGCCGGAATCGGCCGCAAATGGCCTCGAAGGCTTCCCTGAACCGTCGCTGGAAATCAAAAACACTGAACTCCTCACCGGGCTCCAGAATATCGATGAGATGGCAGGGAACCCCCTCGAGATCCTCCAGATCCTTGCCGGTGCCGATATCCATGCCGCGAAAAACCTGGCGGGAGTCGGCGGAAATGATCTCTCCGTTCAGGGCCCGGGCCGCCCCGGCGCCGACGCGGGTTTTGCCCGAGGCCGTGGGTCCCAGAATGACGAGCAGATTGACTTGGTCTCCGGCTTGTGACATCTTGACAACCTTCACTGCAACGGCGGTCGATCAGGGCATTTTCGGGCCGCAAGGCCCGGCCGCCGGGCGGCAATCCGATTCCGTCAAATCCTCGGGCTTTCCTTGCCCGAAGAATTTTGCTACATTGAGGCGACTAAAGCAACGTTCACTCGCAACCCCATAGCCTGCATGAACCAATCTCGCCCCCGATCTCGCCGAGAAAACTCCACACCCTCCCTCCCCGGAAATCCGACTATTCTGCCCCGCGCGGAGCACAATATCTCCCGCAAAATGATCGATCCGGACACCCTCAAGGTCATGAACCGGCTGCGGCACAACGGGCATCTGGCGTTTCTGGTGGGAGGCAGCGTACGTGATCTGCTTTTGAATCGGACCCCCAAGGATTTCGATGTCGGGACCGATGCGACACCCGGCCAGGTCCGCAAGCTGTTTCGTAACTGCTACCTGGTCGGGCGCAGGTTTCGACTGGCTCATGTCCGGTTCGGGGCCAACAAGGTGGTCGAAGTGGCGACCTTCCGGCGCAAAGCCCGGGAAGAGGAATTGCCGGAAGACAGCCGGGACCGCATGCTGATCGCGGAGAATATATTCGGATCGCCGGAGGAAGACGCCTTTCGTCGGGATATTACCATAAACAGCCTGTTTTACGACCTCGGGACGTTTTCGGTGATCGATTACGTCGGCGGTCTGGAAGACTTGAAAAACCGCCGGGTCCGGGTTATCGGCGACCCGCTGGTCCGCTTTACCGAAGACCCGGTGCGTATGCTCCGCGCCCTCGAATTCGCCGCCCGGCTCGGATTCTCACTGGACGACTCGCTCCGGGAAGGGATTTACCTGCGTGCTCCGATGATCGCCGAAGCGGCGCCGGCGCGGCTGCGGGAAGAACTGCTGGAGCTCTTCCGCCATCAGGTTGCCGGCCCGGTGTTGCGGGAAGCACAGGCCATGGGTCTGCTCAGCCACCTGCTGGCCGGTTTCGAAGGGGATATCCAGACCTTCCGCCTGCTGGAAGAGGTCGATCGATACACCGCGGCGGGACATGCGGTGGAAGAACCGTTCGTCATGGCGGCCCTGAACCTTTCGCGATTCTGGCGCGCTTGCCAGAACAACGCCAATCTTCATGTCATCGACGCCGCCCGGTTTGCCGGGCTGATTCTTGATCCTCTCGGCCAGTACTTTCGGGTGGCCTCCAAAATCAGCCACCTGGCCCGGGAACTGCTGGTCGCCTGCTATCGCTTTCAGAAAGGGCCGGGACAGCGGGGAGAACGACGGTTTCTGCGCCACCCCCTGACCCCCCAGGCACTCGACCTGTTCCGGCTGTGGACCCGTGCCTCGGGAGAATCGGAAGTAATGGTCACCGCCTGGGCGCAAGCCGTCCAGGACCCGGAGCCCTCAACCCAGGCAAAACCTGAGAAAAAACCGCGCCGCCGTCAGCGGCGCAGGCGGCGGCCGCCGCAGCCATAGCCATCCTTTCAGCTCGCGCCCTGCCTCCTGACCTTTTATAAATCCAGCCCTCTGGTAAAATTGAAGAAATCGCCTTGCGGCTCCAAAGGAAGGTTGAGTCTTCAATGGCGCCATTAAGTTCCCTCCGCGACTCCCTGCGCCTTCGCCTGATCCTCGGTATCGGCATCATGCTGATACCGATGCTGGTGACCGGGATCGTCTACTATTATTCTTTCCTTCGCCTGACCCTCGCCTTCCAGGAGGTGGTGGAAGAGGCGCTGGAAGAATCCGCCCCCTTAAGCCAAATGGAACTGGACATCCAGGAATGGCGCGCGGCCCTGCACCAGCACCATCACCGCCAGAGTCCCGGCCGGAAGAACAACTTCCTCGCCCTGACCCGTCATATCGAGGACGCCTTCATAAACGCCCGCAGTTTTCCTTTTTCACAGGAGGAGGAATATGTCGCCCTGGAAAAAGCCCGGGAGAGCTGGGAGAACGCGCGCCGGACAGGGCTGGCCCATCTGGAGAGCCCATCCCCCCCGAGCGTTGATTTCGATGCCGCCCTGGAAACCTTCGACCGGCAGACCGATGCCGCCATCGGCCACCTGAAAACCATTCACGACCTGGCCCAGGCGGAAATCGTCAGAATGCTCAAGGAGATGGAAAATATCAAAGAATGGGCATCCCTCTCCAACATCCTCCTTTTCCTGATCTCATTCGGCCTGGTGGTCGCCATCGGCCTGATTCTGGCCCGGTCGATTCTGGCGCCGCTGGGAACCCTCGAAGCCGGTGCCCGGCAGATCGCCCGGGGTGACCTGAAATATCGGCTGGAACCGCGCAGTGAAGATGAGTTGGGAAAACTGATGGAAGCTTTCAACCGGATGGCCGAGGATCTGGCAACGAGCCAGACGGCGTTGAAGGAGCTCTCGGTGCGCGATCCGTTGACCGGACTTTTAAACCACCGGGAGTTCTTCCGGCTGCTGGGGGAGGAGGTCAAACGGGCCCACCGGTTGAACCATCCGTTGTCGGTGTTGATGTGCGATCTCGACTTTTTCAAGCGGGTCAACGATACCTATGGCCATCAAACCGGCGATCAGGTCCTGCTGGAGGCTTCGGCCATTTTGAGCAAGCACCTGCGGCAGATCGACCTTATCGCCCGCTACGGCGGGGAGGAATTTGCCGCCATCCTGCCCGAAGCCGATGGCCGGGAAGCGGTCGTCATTGCCGAACGGCTCCACCAAGCCATCCAGGACAATCCTTTCAAGACGGCCACCGGCGACGACATCCGGCTGACCATCAGCATCGGCGTGGCAGTCTTTCCGCGGGACGGGGAGCGGGCGGACGCCCTCGTGGCCAGTGCCGATCGCGCCCTGTACCGGGCTAAAGAAGAAGGACGCAACCGGATCTGCCGGGCCTCCTCCTGACCCGTTCAAACATTTTCAGGAGGACCCTTCCGCTCCGTTCTCCCCTCTGCCCCGGGACGGCGAAGGCCATAAATCAACCGCCGCAGGTATCGGGCCTGATCCCGGGAAAGGGGACGATCCCGGTATACCGCCGCTCCGAAGACTGCCACAAACTCCCGGGCCCGGATATCCTCCATCCGGAGGGCCAGGTCCTCCAGGCCCATCCCCGGCGGGATTCGCTGCAACTTCAGCCGCCGCTGCGCGACACGCAGAAACATCTTCAGCAGATGCTCTTCGGGTGACCGGAAACGGCGGCGGAGCCACCCGATCAGAAATAAAAATCCTCCGCAGACTCCGGCCGTCACGATCCAACACCAATTGATCGCCACCCGCCATTCGATCCTTCCCAGACTCCCCTGAACTTTCCGGAAAATCAATACCTGGCGATCAAGGTCATAGGTAATGACCGCCTGGGTCCAGTAATAGTTCACCAGGTCGAGCCACCGGCCCCAGGTTCCGACCAGGGCAGGCCGGGAGGCGCCGAGGCTCTTGGCCGCGTTGGCCGACAGCAGACTCGGATCAATCCGCCGCCAGTATGTTCCGTCAACCAGGGCCTCGACCCAGACATGGGCGGCGTTCTCGGTCACCAGGTAATAGCCCGCCAGTTCGTTGTAGGTCCCGCCGTGATACCCCCCCACCAGGCGGGCCGGAATGCCGGCCAGGCGCAGCATCAGGGCGAAGGAGGAGGCGAAAAACTCGCAATACCCCCGCTTCGTATCAAACAGAAACGATTCCAGGGGCCGGTCTCCCGTCGGGACGCCGGAGGTGGCATAAACCAAATTCTGGCCGCTAAAAAACCGCCGCAGATTTTCGACAACCTCTTCGGGGCTCTTGGAGCGGGCTTTGATCTCGGCAGCCTTGTCCCGAATCCGCGGCGAAATGTTGTCCGGAAGCCGCAGGTAAAAACCAGGGTCTCCGGCCCCCTGCACCCGGAGGCGGCCATCCAGGGTCGAAACGGTATCGTATTTGATCCGGCGATGCAGGGGCCGGCCGATCAGCATCAGCTCCCCCGTCCGCCGGACCGCACCCGCCCCGATGACCTTCTGCGGCAGATCGAGGGCCATCAGCCGCCCATCGCTTTTCGGCTCGGGATAGACGGTTTGGCGGGTCAGCCGCCCCCCTTCGATCCCGTTTCTTTCCTCGACGGGAGGCTCGACATGGCTCCAGACCGTTCCGGCCGGCTGATTCAGCACCACGACCCGCCAATACAGATCCTCGGGTGGCAGCTGGTCGCCGTCGGCCCGGAAGGCTACGGTCTGGGTTTCCGCCAGTTGCGCCACCGATCCGGGGCTGACCGTGTCCCCTATCCCCGTCACCGCCTGCCCCACCGGATTGAGGAAGTTCCACAACGGATACCGCGTGCGGGGAAGAATCGCGAAGAAGAAGAGCATCAACACCAGGGATCCGAGTGGAAGCACCACCGCCACCGCCAGGGTCCGACGCAGATCGGGCCGGGGCAGGGCCAGATCCCGGTCGCTGGCGAAAAAACAGAGCAGAACCAGGCCCAGGGAGACCAGGACGACTTGAATAATCAAAAACACCAGATAGGCCGCACTGAGACTCAGGAGGGAAGAACCGGCGAGGGCGAAGAGCGCGAGAACGAAAATCTGCAGATAATGCCGCGGTGCCTTTTCGGTCACCAGCCGCACCCCGAGCAGTAGAACCAGCATATTGACAAGGGGCGCCACCGGATCGGTCCGGCTGATCTGCGCGGCGTAGACAACAAAAGCGGCCAGCGACAGGAGGGTGGCGACCCTGGGAGAAACCAGGTATCGGCCGCGATAGTCACTGATCCCCCCCACCGCGAACACCGCTGGAATCAGGATCTGTACAGGCAGATCCAGGTGCGGAAAGAGGGAAGCGAAGGCCAGCAGGCTGACCAGATGTCCGAGGGCCCGAAGCCCGGTATCAATTCTCACCATACGTTGCCAGGGCGGTCAGCAGCCTGATTTTTTGCGCCTTGCCCAGTCCCGGAGGAATCGTGGTCGCGCCCAGCTTCAATCCCACCGGCCGCTGTTCACGGGTCAGCCGAACGATCCAATAACAGACGCAGTTCAACCGGCCCTCAAGGTCGGATCCCGGCAGGCGGGCCGGGTCGAGAATAATCGGGGCCTGTTCCGGATCGCTCAGTTCTCGGACCATAAGCTGGTCCTGGCGGGCCGAAAGCCGCCAGTGAATCAGCTTCAGCGGGTCGCCGCCCCGATACCCGGAAATGCGGCTGACCTCACCTTCATACCCTTTGCGGTCGGCCGGCCGCTCCCCGCGAATCTTCTCCTGCCCCCCGGAACCGATGGCGGGACAGGGCACGGGCCGGGGGAATACCGTCACCGTCCGCTCCAGAGAAAAGGATCGACCGCGGACGAAAAAGTTGACGGGAAAAGGGGACTGGATTCTGATCGACCGGATGACCCGGGTTCCCCGGCGCGGGAAGACTATCTGCCGCCGGCTCCCGGCCTCCGACCCGGGCCCCAGAACCGGAACGAGGGCCGCCGAATCTTCCAGCATCACTTTCAGCAAAAACCGCGGCCACCGGCGGCCGCGGTTCTCCACCCGGACGGTAGCCAGGGTCTCGACACCGGCAAATATTTCATCGGGCAGATCGACTTTGATCCGCAGCCGGTTCAAGTTTTCCCGGCCCAGGATACCCGAGACGGCCATGAAGCCCAACAGGGCCGAGACCAGGAGATAAAGCAGGTTGTTGCCGGTATTGACCGCAGCGAAACCGAGCAGAAGGGTCAGGCTGATGTAGACCAGGCCGGACCTGGTGAGCTTCAGGCCCGAGGAACGGGAAGTTCTTGCAGCAGCGATTGCAGGACCTCGACTTTGGACAAGGTTTCATGTTCGGGCCGGAGCACCAGACGGTGAGCCGCCACCGGCGCGACCACGACCTGCACATCCTCGGGAATGACGAAGTCGCGCCCCTCGAGAAAAGCGGTGGCCTTGGCCGCCTCGGTCAGGTTGATAGCCCCCCGGGTCGAGAGTCCGGCCAGGATGAACCGGTGCTCCCGGGTGGCGGCCGAAATCCGGTAAATGTAATCGACCAGTTTTTCGGAGAGATAGACCTCTTCCCGAACCGTCCGCCTGGCAGCCAGGATCTCTTCCAGGGTCAGGACCGGTTGAGTTTCCCGAACTCTCTCCCGGATGCTCCCCCCTCTCAGGATCGCTTTTTCCATCTCTTCGGGTGGATAGCCGATCCCGGTGCTGATCAGGAACCGGTCGAGCTGCGACTCGGGCAGGGGATAGGTGCCGACCTGCTCCACCGGGTTCTGGGTGGCGATGACCAGAAACGGTTCCGGCAGGCTGTAGGTGGTCCCCTCCACCGTCACCCGCCGCTCTTCCATCGCCTCGAGCATGGCGCTCTGGGTTTTCGGCATCGCCCGATTGACCTCGTCGGCCAGGACGATGTGATTGAAGATCGGGCCCTGCACGAAACGGAAGCGGTTCTCCTCCCGGTCGAAGATGGACAGCCCGGTAATATCGGACGGCAGCAGGTCGCTGGTGCATTGAATCCGTCCGAAAGAGAGTCCCAGGGAATTGGCCAGGGCCAGGGCCAGGGTCGTCTTGCCCAGGCCGGGGATATCCTCAAGCAGGATGTGGCCGCCGGCCAGCAGAGCGGTGATGGCCAGTCGCACCGCGCGGATTTTCCCCTGCAGCAGATCCCCGGTCAGGGTCTCGATGACCTTGATAATTTGGGCATGTCCGTTCAGGAAGGTTTCCCCTGGATTATTCATTATTCCACGGTTTCCCCGGCTTGCTGTCGATGTAATTTGCACCATTTGAATATCTCCATAACCAACAATAGCACAGCGGCCAGAAGTATCATCCCTGTCCAATTTCCTACCGAAACGGGCGCGATGTCCAGTATCTGCTGCATCCAGGGAAGATGCATCGCCAGGATGTGAATCCCCTGGGCCACCAGGACACCGCCGATCAGCAAGGGATTGCGTCTCAGCGGAATCCGGAAGGCCGACTGGCGTTCCGATCGGCAGTTGAAGACATGAACGTTTTCAAACAGGACCATAAGGAGCAGGGTCAGATTGCGGGCGGCCGGCTCGGCGATCCCGGAGCGCAGGAGATACCACCAGGTCCCATAAGTGATCAGGCCGATGGTCAGACCGGACAATACGGTCTGTTGAATCATCAGCCGGTCGAAAACGCCTTCCTTCGGGGCGCGAGGCGCCCTCTGCATGGCGTCCGGTTCCCCCTGTTCGAAAGCCAGGGCGACATCCTGAATGCCGTTGGTCACCAGGTTGAGCCAGAGCAGTTGGACCGCCGCCAGAGGGACCGGCAAGCCGGAGAAGAGGGCCAGCGTAAACAGGACGATCTCGGCGGCTCCGGTCGAAATCAGCAGGTAGACGACCTTGCGCACATTGTCGTAGGCGAATCGGCCTTCTTCCACTCCCGCCTGGATCGACGCAAAATTGTCATCGGCGACCAGGAGTTCGGCCGTATCTTTGGCCACGTCGGTTCCCGACCCCATGGCCACGCCGATATTCGCCCGGCGCAGGGCCGGGGCATCGTTGACTCCGTCGCCGGTGACCGCCACGAAGTGACCGAGACGGATAAGAGCATCGACTATATGCAGTTTCTGCAGGGGGGTGACGCGGCTGAACACCGTTGCCTGGCGCACCGTCTCGAGAAACTGGGGGATTTCCGTCGACCCGATCTCGGACAGTTGCTGGCCGGTGACCAGGTCCTTCTGGTCCCGCGCGATTTCCAGTTCACGGGCGATGCTCAGGGAAGTGGCCGGATGATCGCCGGTGACCATGACCACCCGGACCCCGGCCTGTTTGCATTTTTCCACCGCGTCCCGCGCTTCCGGCCGCAGGGGATCGATAAGACCGACCAGCCCAAGGAAGGTCAGGGGGGGAATCCCCTCTTCAGAAAAATGATCAGGATCCCCTCCGTCAGGCAACCGGCCGTCGGCCAGCGCAATCACCCGGTAACCCCCTTCCGCCAAGGCCAGGGCTTCCCGGCCGATCAAATCCGGATCGACCGGACTCTCTCCGGTCCGCCACTGCATGGTACGGCAGAAGGGAACCACCTTTTCCACCGCTCCCTTGAGAACGACCTCGATACCGGTCTCCTCCCGCAGCATGACCGCCGCGTACCGCCGTTCGGCTTCGAAGGGAATGTCGCCAAGCATCTCCACCCGGCCGGATAATTCGACCGGGTCGACTCCCATTTTATACCCGGCGGCCAGAAGGGCGACATCCACGGCATCCCCCGAATACTCCCAGCCTTCCTTCCCCCGAACCAGGCTCCCTTCGTTGCAGAGAACCGCGGCCCGGACCAGGCGCCCCAAACCCCGCAGGCCATCCTCGTCCGGCATCTTCCCATCGGCCGTTGTCACATGCCCCTCGCCGGAATACCCTTCGCCGGAAACCGCGAAAAGTGCCCCGCCCGGCAGACCGATGGTTTTGACCGTCTGCCGGTTGACCGTCAGGGTGCCGGTTTTGTCGCTGGCAATGCAGGTGCAGCTCCCCAGGGCCTCCACAGCCGTCAGCTTGCGGACGATAACGTGGCGGCGGGCCATCCGGGTCGCGGCGATGGAGAGGGCCACGGTCATGGCGACCGGCAATCCTTCCGGTATGGCCGAAACGGCGAGGGCGACCGCCAGGAAAAACACCTCGAACCAGGACGTCCCCTGAAAATGGGCAACAATGGCGAGAAGGGCAACGAAACCCAGGACCAGGTAACTGATCTGCCTGGCGAACCGTTCCATGCGGATCATCAGAGGGGGCTTGGCCACGTCGGCAGTGGTCACCGCCTTCGCGATCTTTCCGACCTCGGTTAAAAGCCCGGTGGCGACGACCACTCCCATGCCTCGTCCCGCTGCCGCCGTGGAGCCGGCAAATGCCATGTTGGCACGGTCCCCAAGGGGCAGGTCCCCGCCCACGATTTCGATCTTCTTGGCCACGGGCTGGGATTCCCCGGTGAGAAGCGACTCGTCGATGGAAAGATCACGGGCCTTCACCAGGCGGAGGTCAGCCGGAACACGGCTTCCCGATTCCAGCATGACCATGTCCCCGGGGACCAGTTCCTCAGCGGGCACCGTCATTTCCAGGCCTCCACGCCGGACACGGGCGATCACCCTGAGAAGCTGCTGCAGGGCCGCGGCGCTTTTTTCCGCCTTCCATTCCTGGAAGGCTCCCAGGGCCGCGTTGAGGGAAATGACCGCGAAGATAAACCCCGCGTCGGTCAGTTCTCCGATAGCCAGGGATACGATCCCCGCCCCCACCAGGATATAGATCAGGGGGCTCAGGAACTGGTGAAGAATGACCTTGGGCAGGCGGGCGGGTTTTCTGGCGGGAAGGAGATTTTGTCCGAACTCCTGCAGCCGTTCGACAATCTGCCCTTCGGAAAGACCCCTTAAATCCGATTGCAGTTTTTCGAAAACGTCTTCGATCCCCAGGGAATGCCAGGGGACACCGTTTTTCTCCGCACCGAAAGGCTGGCCGGATCTGACCCGAGAGTTATTTTGGATTTTTTCCATGACCGGACCTGTCATTACCGGAAAAGGGGCCCTTCCCCGGCCAGGATTTCCGAAAAAAACAGCCTTTATCCATGTTTCATTGGGGCATTTTAAAAAAATTATATCAGCCCGCCGGTAGAGATCGAGAGCCCGCAATCTTTCCCCGGCTGGCGGGTCGGCCGGTAGTCCCTTTGACGAGGTGGACCCGGCCCCCCTTCTGTGGCAAATCGAATTCAAGAACCTTCGAAAAGGCGGAACATGCGGGCGGAAGGCGCGTTGACTCACGGTGGGGACCATGATTTAATCGGTTCCATCTTTGTTCCCGGAAAAATCATGGCAACGGCATACCTGGCTCTCGGCTCCAACATCGGCGATCGAAAAAATTTCCTCCTCCGGGCCCGCAGCCTCCTTCTGAAAACGCCGGGGGTTCGGATCACGATCTCCTCCCCCCTTTACCAGACCGATCCGGTGGGCGGGCCGCCGGGGCAAAAGTCTTATCTCAATGCGGTGTTGCGACTGGAGACCGGTCTGCCGCCCCATGAGCTGCTTGAAAAGTGCCAGGAGATTGAAGACCGGCTGGGCCGGGACCGCCCCGAGCGATGGTCCCCGCGGACCATCGACCTCGACCTGCTTCTGTATGACGACCTGGTCAGCCGCGATGCCCACCTGGAACTGCCCCATCCCCGGATGCACCAACGGGCTTTTGTACTGGTTCCCCTGGCCGATGTCGCCCCCGACCTGGTCCATCCCCGTTTGGAAAGGACGATCCGGGACCTGCTCGAAATGTTGGCCGAAGGCCCGGCCGTGAAACGAATTCTCAAAGACTGGTGACCCCCATGGTACGGTTGTTATTCTTGCTTTTGTTTCTGTTCCTGGGGTATACCCTGATCAGAACGCTGGGACGATTTCTGTCCGGACCCCGGCAACCGCCGCCGGAGAAAACCGCACGCGGCGAGGACATGGTCCGGGATCCTCTTTGCGGCACTTTTCTGGCGAAATCGGACGCTATCGAACTGTCCCGGAAGGGAAAACATTATTTCTTCTGCTCCCCAAAGTGCCGGGATGCTTTCCTGGACCAGAAGTGATCCTTGCAAAACAGTCAATAACCACTTTATTGAACCGGAACTCTCAACGCATATTCCGATAACGGGCAAAGGAGCTGTCCCCCATGAAATTCTTCATCGATTCGGCTGACGTCAAGGAGATCCGCCAGGCCCATGACCTGGGGCTGGTGGATGGAGTGACGACCAACCCGACCCTGGTCGCCAAGAGCGGTCGGCAATTCCGGGACGTGCTGGAGGAGATTACCACCATCGTCGACGGTCCGATCTCCGCTGAAGTCGTTTCCCTGGATGCCAAAGGGATGGTTCAGGAAGGACAGGAACTGGCCAAGATCAATCCGAAGAAAATCGTCATCAAGGTACCGATGACCCACGAAGGATTGAAAGCCACCCACATCTTCGCGACGGAAGGGATCAATACCAACGTTACCCTGGTCTTTTCACCCCTTCAGGCTCTGCTGGCGGCCAAGGCCGGCGCGGCTTTTGTCTCTCCTTTTGTCGGGAGACTGGACGACATCGGCCACGACGGCATGCAGGGGGTGGAGGAAATCCGTACGATTTTTGATAATTACGGTTTCACCACGGAAATCATCGTCGCCTCGGTCCGCAGCCCGCTACACGTGCTGCGTTCCGCCCTGATCGGGGCCGACGTCTGCACCATTCCCTATAGCGTCATTACCCAGCTGGAAAAACATCCCCTCACCGACATCGGCATCGAAAAATTCCTGGCCGATTGGGACAAGGTCCCCAAGTAATTCTCTTCCCCTCCCGCCGATGACGGTGGGAGGGGAAGCCTGCCCCACCCTCGACCGACGGACGGATATTAAATTTTCGCCACCTCCCCTCCTTCAATATCAATAAAAAAATTGGTCGGACCATTTATTTTTCTTCCGCTATCCAGCATCTTTCTCTTGTTTTCATGGTTGATTTAAGGTAGAAGATTGGTACGACCAAAAACCAGACTAAAATTTTTTTATTTTTACTAAAAAGGACGTTCGGACAATTTCCGCCCTTCCTGGCGGGGAATGACCAATTTCAGGATCTCCCCCACCAGGCCGAGACGGATAAGTAGTTAAATTTTTAAAATTTTTTCATCCACGCTCCGGTTGGCATCCGACTTGCTATTTCTCGAACACGGTTTTCCGGCCGGACCAGCTCGCTCCCCTGCCCCCTGACCATGGGGTGAAACTGACCGGGAAAATGAAACCGGCCGCTTCGGCGCCACCCAATCCAATTTCAGCGAGGACCCAATGAACATTCACGAGTATCAGGCCAAGGCAATTTTGCGTCATTACGGGGTTCCGGTCCCGGAAGGACACGTGGTGTACAACAGCAACTCTGCGCGGGACTGGGCGCGACGGCTCGGCGACGGCCCCTATGCCGTGAAGGCCCAGATTCATGCCGGCGGGCGCGGCAAAGGGGGCGGCGTAAAGATCGCCAAGACCGCCGACGAGGCCAAGCAGTTCTGTCGCCAGATGATCGGGATGACCCTGGTAACGCACCAGACCGGACCGGAAGGGAAACAGGTCAAAAGGGTGTTGATCGAAAAGGGGTGCAACATCGCCGACGAGTTTTACGTCAGTTTCCTGGTCGACCGGGCCACTTCCAAGGTGACGCTGATGGCCTCGGCGGAAGGGGGAATGGACATCGAGGAGGTGGCGGCCCAGACGCCGGAAAAAATCTTTTTCGAAGTCATCGACCCGTTCATCGGCTTGACCGCCTTCCAGGCCCGCAAGATCGCTTTTAAGCTCGGCTTCGCCCTTCCTCAGGTCAAGCAGGCGGTGCCGCTTTTGAAGAACCTGTACAATACCTTCGTCGAGGCTGACTGCTCGCTTTTGGAGATCAATCCCCTGGTGCTAACCGGCAGCGGCAAATTGCTGTGTCTCGACGCCAAGATCAACTTCGACGACAACGCGCTGTTCCGCCATGACCGTATCCGTGACCTGCGCGACTACGACGAAGAGGACCCGATGGAGATCGAGGCCTCCCAGTACGACCTCTCCTATATCGCCCTGGACGGCAACATCGGCTGCATGGTCAACGGCGCCGGCCTGGCCATGGCGACCATGGACATTATCAAGCACTGCGGCGGCGAACCGGCCAACTTCCTCGACGTCGGTGGCGGCGCGACCATCGAGCGGGTGACCGAGGCGTTCAAGATCATCCTCTCGGACAAGAAGGTCAAGGGGATCCTGGTCAACATCTTCGGCGGGATCATGAAATGCGACGTGATTGCCACCGGGGTCATCGAGGCGGCCAAGCAGATCGGGGTCAAGGTGCCGCTGGTGGTTCGCCTGGAAGGGACCAACGTCGAAAAAGGGAAGCAGCTGCTGGCGGAGTCCGGCCTGAACATCGTCAGCGCCGACGGCATGGCCGACGCCGCCGAGAAGATCGTCAAATCCGTACAGGCATCAAGCTAACATTCAGGCTGAGCAAAAATGTCCAGATGCTAGCCAGTCGAAATCCCGAGGAATAAGGCGTACCAGGTAAGTAAGTCGTTGACGAGGGATGAGGCTAACGCAGCGGATGGGTGTTTTTCTTCAGCCTGCTAAGGAGAAATAAACATGAGCATCTTAGTCGATAAAAACACCAAAGTCATCACCCAGGGGATCACCGGCGCCACGGGCCTGTTCCACGCCCAGGGGGCTCGCGAGTACGGCACCCAGATGGTCGGCGGGGTGACCCCCGGCAAGGGAGGAACCAAAATCGACGGTTTTCCAGTCTTCGATACGGTGGAGCAGGCGGTCAAAGCGACCGGGGCCACCGCTTCGGTGATTTACGTACCGCCGATCGGCTCTGCCGACGCCATCATGGAGGCGGTGGAAGCCGGCATCGACCTGGTGATCTGCATCACCGAAGGGGTGCCGGTCCTCGACATGGTCAAGGTCAA
>Ga0055479_10000055_pt1 | contig 15446 bp, 14 predicted proteins | sample Muzzi_PWC_D1_FD_57941 | JGI IMG/M metagenome (GOLD analysis project Ga0055479, IMG submission 57941) | Wetland microbial communities from San Francisco Bay, California, USA, that impact long-term carbon sequestration - Muzzi_PWC_D1 | ecosystem: Environmental > Aquatic > Marine > Wetlands ...
GCCCATCTATGGCGGCCAGGATTACAAGGTGCAGATATCGGCCCTTAAACGCGGCGTCCAAGTCGTCGTCGGCACGCCGGGCCGGGTTATGGACCATATGCGCCGCGGTACACTGAAGCTGGCGGAACTCAGCTGCCTGGTCCTGGATGAGGCAGACGAGATGCTGCGCATGGGTTTTATCGATGACGTAGAATGGATACTGGAACAAACCCCCGCACAGCGTCAGATAGCGCTGTTTTCAGCAACAATGCCGGCGGTAATCCGCAAAATCGCCCAGAAACATCTGCACAAACCTCATGAGGTCGTCATCAAGACGCTGACCAGCACCGCGGAAACGATCCGCCAGCGCTACTGGCTGGTCCAGGGCATGCACAAGTTGGAGGCCCTGACCCGGCTACTCGAGGCCGAACCCTTCGAGGCCATGATCATCTTCGTTCGCACCAAGACGGCAACCGCCGAACTGGCTGAAAAACTGGAGGCACGCGGTTATGCGGCCGCGGCACTGAACGGCGACATCGTGCAAAAACAGCGCGAGCGCACCGTCGAAAACCTGAAAAAAGGCAAACTCGATATCATCATCGCCACCGATGTCGCCGCCCGCGGCCTCGATGTCGAGCGCATCAGCCATGTTATCAACTATGACATCCCTTATGATACCGAGGCCTATGTGCATCGTATCGGCCGTACCGGACGCGCCGGGCGCAGCGGTGACGCCATCCTGTTTGTCGCCCCCAGGGAACGACGCCTGCTCAATGCCATAGAAAAGGCCACCCGGCAAAAAATCGAGTTACTGCAACTGCCTTCGACCGAGGACATCAATGACCAGCGTGTGGCGCGCTTCAAGCAACGCATCACCGATACGCTGGCGACTGAAGAACTGGAACTGTACACCCGGATCATCGAACAATATCAGCAGGAACATGATGTCCCGGCCGTTGATATCGCTGCCGCACTGGCCAAACAGGTCCAGGGTGACATCCCGTTATTATTTACCAAACCTATCAAGCAGCGTATCGATACACGACCGGGCCGGAGTGGTTCTGCAGACAGAACAGCGCAAGGCCGCAGCAGGAGCGAGCGACTGCGCGCCAAAGGCGGCACGGAGCGCAAGCGGTCGGTGCGGACAGAACGTGGTCCGCAGCCCGGCATGGAACGCTTTCGCATCGAGGTCGGTAATGATCATGGCGTCAGGCCCGGTAATATCGTCGGCGCAATCGCCAACGAGGCCGGACTCGACAGTGAATTCATCGGTCACATCGCCATCCATGAAAACTATAGTTTCGTCGACCTGCCCGAAAACATGCCGGATGATGTATTCCGCGACCTGAAAAAAGTCTGGGTATCAGGTCAGCGGCTGAAGATAATCCGTACAGCAGGATCACCCGCGGATAAGACCAGGACCAATAAAACAAAATCGGGCAAGGCCAAAGCGGGCCATTCTAAAGTCGGCGTTCCCGGTAAAAAACGCGGTACCGGGAAACACGGCAAGCCGGCTAAAAAGAAAACCGCAAAAAAGAAGTCCGTTGCCGAGAAGAAACCCCGTAAGAAACTGGCCTTGAAAACGGGGCCTAAAAAACGGGTCGCGCGCGACACGGGTTGAACATTGCGATACCGGTTGCGCACATTACCTGCAGGGGTGAATCAAGCCGATCTGAAACAATGGTAATATTTGTCCTTAATCCTGTCTATGGCAGGAAAATGGACTGGAGCGCATGATCGAGAGAAGTCCGGCTAAATCCGCTGCCAGAAGCCCTTGCTATTTAAATTAACAGTCAGATCAGAATTTGGTCAGCAGCCAGGATAACCAACCAGCTCCACCGCATGCGCCAAGCCTGACAGGCTTGATTTGCTTTTATTGTGGCATTTTCGGCATTTCCCACCATGGTCCATCAGGACCATCATGCATAAGCCGAATGGGGCCTGTATAAGTCTTCTTACTAGGCGTCGCTTTGCCCCCGCCGAAATCTATTTTGTAGGCCATATCGGGATAGCCCTTTCTTTCCATGCCGGTCCAGAATGCGATTGAAGGGGTCCCCGGAAACACCACCAGGTTCACGCGGGGATTAAAACATTGTCGCTCAACTATAGATGCCAGCTCTGGAACATACGGTAGTCTCCAAGTGCTCACTCCCGCGTATTTCGCTTTATTCACTTCAGAGACAGCAGCCACCGCTTTTTGCCAGTTATACCTGTTAGCTTTTCCTGTACAGGTATGGCCATCCCATTTTTGACCGAGTGAACAACGCATCCAGGTAATCTCTGTTTCTTTATCCGTTACCGTACCATCATCGTTAAGGACATAACGAGAGGTCGGCGCCGATGCCTGGATTGAATTACTACGACATGTCTGCGCCCCTGCAGGGGTCGCCAGTACGATAACGGTAACAAAGACGGCTATTGAATGAATGGTAGTTCGCATAATATCCATGCTCCTTAGAGATAATCATCATCTACACGCGCAGCAACGAGACGAAATGAAAGATGATCAAATGGCCGCTTATGGTTGACTTCCGCTAGCCGGAAAACGTTTTAAATATTATTACACACGGCTATCTCAATAAAACCCACCCGCAGGGTTCGTCCTGCAGGTGGGTTTCGCCTCATACACCAGTTATGGGCCTAGCGATTGCCTTCATCGTTGGTGGGGTATCCGGGCCCACTTTTAACGACCGGAGAGGTCTGCTTGTTCATACCGGGGTTGAGTACAGCACCACGATTCATGTAAGTCGCATAGGCCTCCATCGCAATCATCTCCTTGCTGTCCAGTGGAAAACCCTTCCCTTGCTGGACGACCTGCATGCACCAGTTGAACATCTCTCTCATCGTCCCTACCTTACCCAGATTGGTCTGGTACTTTGGCCAGGATTGTGGTTGGGTAGCCGACGCATCAGGGTGACAATTAGCGCAACCCAGCCCGTTAGTACTGAGGTTTGAGGGCCCCCCGGACTCACCGGTGTGCCACAACTGATCCCCGTAGGCGACGGCCTCCATGAGCTTGTCGAAATCGGCCGCATCATTCAGCGGTTCTTTCGTTAAAGCCGGAGCGCTAATCAAAAGGCCGAGGATACCTGTAGCTACTGCCAAGGCACTTGCTTTGGCAAAGCGATTCTTTCTCTTAATCTTCATTCTCCTATCCTCCTTCAATTGATTAGAGTTTCACGCCACGTGCCACAGCCGGGGGCAGCATGCTCGGATTAAAAGGATCGTAGTGCATCATGCCTGAACCATTACTCGCGACCTCGACGTGGTGGACTCCCATACCGTCGGCGAAATCACCGGGATCAAGCCGGTTATGGCGAATTTCAGGATAGGGCAATTCAACAGGAGGATATGGCCACGGCCATGATGTAGAAGACGTTCCGACAGAACTGATATTTCCAATCTTGTTGAATACGACCTGGTGGACATGCCCATGAACTGCCATGACATTATCAAACTTCCGCAGGATACTCCTGATCTCTGGTGCATCCTTGGTGGCAAAGTTCCATCTCGGGTAGTAATCCCACAAGGGTGAGTGTGAGAAAAAGACAATCGGCGTGCCGGGGCTGACTTTCTTGACATCTTTCTCAAGCCAATCAAGTCCCTCCGGATCAACACCCCATGGCCCGCAGGAATTACACTCGAGCTCCAGTACCCTGCCCATTCTTTCTGTGGGGGTCAGGCCCGGACCTGTCCAGAAGTCATCGATCTTGATGGAGTTCATGCCGATGATATGCGCTCCATTATGGTCCATGGACCAGTTCTCGGCACCGAACATGCCTCGCCAGGCCTTGCCCATATCCAGGTACCAATCGTGTTCTCCCGGGATGACCTTATAAGGCATCTTGAGTTTATCGAGCATCCGCTTGCCTTTCGCGATTTCCACTTCCATACCGGTTTGACCGATATCACCGCAATAAATCACCATATCCGGACGGGGACGCATTTTATTGATCATATTAACGGCATCCATAAACATGCCGTCGAAGCGATGATTCTTGATGTTATACAGATGGCCGTCGGTCATTACGGCAAAGGTGAAAGGCTTGATGCTCTTGGTCTTGGCCTCCGCCACACCACCCAGACCAACCATGCTCCCGGCACTCGGTGCAAACACACCCGCTATCATGGTGGCGGCGGCCCCCTTTGATGCCACGCCTAGAAAATCCCTTCTTGATATTTTCTCCCGATCAGAGAAGGTATCTATTTTGTCATCATTTTCCATTTTACTTCCTCCTGTTTGCTGTTTTTACGTTCACGTTAATCCGAGCAACATGGCTACCTGTATAGTCCCGAGGAATAGTCTTCTATTTGAAATTTTATCGAGTTGTTGATACCCCTTCATGACCCATGGAATTGTTTTTTTAGTTGAAATATTTCTTACATTCCATTAATTAAGATTTTTTCCTAATAAGGAAACTATCTTAATTGATAATGTACGTCAAATTTTATATAGTAATTGATACTAACAGAGAATCTATGCCTATTAATATTTATTGTCAACTTGACGAACATCGACTATAATTTCAGCCATGAAAAATAATGAAATTAGAGACTTACTAAAGCAACACGGTCTCAGGGCAACCCCGCAGAAAATGGCAATAGCGAAACTTTTGCTAACGGAAGATTGTCACTGTACCCCCCAGTCTTTATTTGAAGAGCTGAAAACCAGCTTTCCATCCATCTCGCCTAATACCGTGTACCTGACCCTCGGACAGTTTGAAGAGCTGGGGATCCTTGAGCGTATTCATGTCGGCGGCATGACTGTCTACGACAGCAATACCACTGATCATAATCATGCCTTCTGCACACAATGCGGGCTTATCATGGATATTGAGCACACAAACGCCAAGTGTTCACCTACGGCACTGAACAACTGGAACATCAAGGGCGAACGAAGTATCTGGTATGGTATGTGTGACAATTGTTGCAAAGAAGAAAGCGCACTGCCGCAATAAAATCATACCAGTCTAATGATCGAATAAGACGGATTGAGTTCTTTTGTGGGAAATCCAGACGCCCCTGCCATAACTCCGGAATCAAACAAAGACGACATTCGCCGTCTATTGACCAGCACCATGCGCGCACTACCCGAGGCGCAATTGTATTTTGAGCAACACCTGGAAGATGGCGAACTGTTGAATTTATTATTTGAGTTCGCCCTCAGCGATGATTCCGATTCGATTCGATTACAGTCCTGTTATTGTATTTCACAATATCCTGCCCATCTGTTGAGCACACACGAAGACAGCCTGCTGGAACTTCAGGCTGAAAAGTGGGAAGACCTTTCCGATACCGCTACGACGGCATTGGCAAAAATACATTCGGGCAAAGGCCTGAAGCATTTGATTGACAATCGCATCGCACCAAAATTATCCTGGGAAGCCAGATTACTCCGTAAATACCTCGAAGATTTATTATCGGACTAAGCTGGATAATTCCACTTCGAAAGTAGCGACAACGCCTGGGTTAAGGTTACGCTTCCACTAAACCGTCAGCCCTCACTCCTCGCGCAAGGCCTCGATCGGATCGAAGTGGGCAGCGCGCAGGGCCGGCAGAACACCCGCCAGCAGGCCGATGACGATGGCCAGGATTTCGGCCAGGACGACATACAACCATGGCATATGCACCGGCAGGGCCGGCACCAGTAGATGCAGTAATTCAGCCCCACCAACACCGATGATCAGCCCGGCCACGCCACCGAGCGCAGCCAATACCATCGCCTCACCGAGAAACAGACCGAGTATCTGCTGACGGCTGGCACCGATGGCGCGGAATACACCGATCTCACTGGTGCGTTCGGTAACGGCTATAGTCATGATAGTAAAGATGCCGACGCTGCCAACCAGTAATGAAACACCACCCAGCGCAGCCACGGCAAAGGTCAATACATCCAGTACCGAACCGAGTACATCCATCATCTGCTGCTGAGTCGTTATGGTGAAATCGTCACTGCCATGCCGGGACGTCAGTATCCTTTTGATGCCGGCCACGACCTCATCGACCGGCGCACCTTCGCGATAGATCACATCGACTTCCATCAGGCTGTCGCGATTGAACAAGGATAATGAACGACCAGCGGGGATGAAGACACTATCGTCCATATCCACACCCAGAATCTGTCCCTTGGAGGCCATACTGCCAATGATGCGGTAACGATCGCCACTGATGCGCATTATCTGTCCCAGAGGATTAGTGAACGGAAACAGTGCCTGGCGTACGGTACTGCCGAGTACGGCAAAGGCGCGTGGTGAGGTCGGATCATCGGCAGGCAGGAAACGGCCGGCGGCCACCTCGAGATGAAAACCGCCCGGGAAATCCGGGCCGACACCATAGACTGTCGTGCGCCGGCTGAGACCATTGGCCTCGACCTCGGCATTGCCCTGCACGGCCGGCACCACCGCCACTGTATACGGAACCCGGCGCAATGCCTCGCTGTCGTCGATCGTCAGTGGCTGGACACTGCCGAATATCCCGACGCTGACACCATGGGTCGTCGCCCGGCCCGGGTTGATACCTATAATGTTGGTGCCAAACTGTGAGAACTCGGACAATACAAACTGGTGCACACCCTCGCCGATCGATGTCAACAGCACTACCGCGGCAATACCGATGGCGATCCCCAGCGCGGTGAGAAAACTGCGCAGTCGATAGGCCAGAAAGGCGCTGATGGAAAGACGACTGAAATCACGAACCAGCATCGTCAACTACCGCCGCATCAGTGCCTGCACAGGATCCAGACGGGCGGCGCGGCGCGCCGGCATGACACCGAACACCAGCCCGGTGACCAATGACACCAGCAATGCGGCAAAAATTGCCCACAGCGGCGCGGACATCGGAAAAGCCGGATAGGTACGGCCGACAAAATAGTTACCCAACAGTCCCAGTAACAATCCGAGAACGGCACCCAGTAACGACAACAATGCCGCCTCGGTCAAGAACAGCCGCCGGATCTGAGCCGGTGCAGCACCGAGCGCCTTGAGCAGGCCGATCTCGGACAGTCGCTGGCTGAGACTGATCAGCATGACGTTCATGATCAGGATACCGGCCACAGCCAGGCTGATGGCGGCAATTCCGGCCAGTGTCAACGTCAACGCCTGCAGGATGCGATCAAAGGTCTTCAGGACCGCATCCTGGGACACCACGGTCACATCTTCCTCACCCTGGTGTCGTTCACTCAGGGTCTTCAGGATATAAGACTCGATCTGCGGCAGACTCTCCCGGTTTTTACCCTCGATCAGAATCCTAAACAGCGTGGTCGTATTGAATAACATCTGCGCCGAGGCAACCGGGATGATGACAACATCCTCCGGATCCAGTCCCATAGAACTGCCCGTCGAGGCCAGCACGCCGATGACCCGAAAGCGGCGGTCACCGATGCGCAGCCACTGACCCAGTGCCGGTTCGGCGGCAAACAATTCCTTGCGGGTATTACTGCCGATGACACACACCGGCTGCCCCCGATCCAGGTCCGATTCGGGCAGGAATCGGCCCTGCGCCATCGTCAGATGACGCACCGTTAGCAACTCGGCGCTGGAGCCGAAGATCTGCACCTCGCGCTCGCGCTGTTTCCGGGACACCGCCGCGGAACCGAGACTGACCGGGGCCACGCGCCTGACCAGCGGCAGGCGTTTTAATGCCTCGGCATCCTCGATAGTCAGGTCCCGGGGTGTTTCACTGACCATAAGCGCCGCTCCCATGCCGGCTGTCTCGGTACGACCGGGCAAAACAATCAGTAGATTGGTGCCCAGCGAGGCAAACTCCGCCATGACATAACGACGTGCACCGTCACCGAGGGCGGTCAATATCACCACAGCCGCAACCCCGATGGCCATGGCCAGTAATACTAAAGCGGTGCGACCACGCTGGCCATTGATCGCACCCATGGCAAAGGCCAGCATGTCGGCCAGTCTCACGTACCCTCCTGATGGTACTGATCGTCAGCGATACGACCATCGACCATTTTCAGCTGACGGTGGGCCCGCCGCCCCAGCACAGGGTCATGGGTAACGACAACGAGGGTGATGCCCCGTTGCTGTAACTTTTCCATGATATCGATGACCTCCCTACCCGACTGGCTGTCCAGGTTGCCGGTCGGCTCATCGGCCAGCAGCAACATCGGCTCCATGATCGTGGCCCTGGCAATCGCCACACGTTGTCGCTGGCCACCCGATAACTGATCAGGTCGGTGTTCGCTACGTTCGGACAGGCCCACCGACGCCATCACCGCCTCGGCCCGTTGCCGCCGCTCATCAACAGCCACCCCGGCGAGTAGTAACGGCAGTTCGACATTCTCGATCGCGGTCAATCGCGGCACCAGGTGAAAAAACTGGAACACGAAGCCAATCCGGTCACGACGTATTTTAGCCTGCTGTTGATCGCTGAGATCGGTAACATCCTTGCCGTCCAGGCGGTAATGGCCGCTGTCAGCCCGATCAAGCAGGCCAAGGATATGCAACAGTGTCGATTTACCGGAACCGGATGGCCCCATGATGGACAGATATTCGCCCTGAGCAATCTGTAACGTCACCTCGTTCAGGGCGTGGACTGTTTGCTCACCGACCTGGAATACCCGGGTTAAATTTTCCAGTTCCAGCAGCTTGGTCATCGCGGCGAAGTATTATCCTTGGCGGGACTTTCGGGCCGCGCAGGCTGGCCGGCCTTGACCCCGGCCCGTTCGACAGAAACGACAACCCGTTCACCCTGGCTCAGACCGGACAGTACCTCGGTAAATTGCCAGTTACGCAAACCACTCTCGAACAATCGCTCTTCAAGCACCCCGCTGGCGGGATAAACAAGCACCCGATTCCCCTCCAGTACCGCCTCAGTCGGTATACGTAACACGACATCATGACTGGCAACAATAATCTCGATATCGGCACTGTAACCGGGGATCAGGGCCTTGTATTCATCAGGGTTGGCGAACAGGGCTTCGACCTCGACCGTACGCGCCTGTTTCTCCGTTTCCAGAACATACGGTGCAACACGGTCAACGGCGCCGAGAAAATGGGTATTTGGAAAGGCATCCAGCGTAATCCGCGCCAGCATGCCGGTTCGGATCTGCGGCGCATCGACCTCATCGATCGGCGCCGAAATATACAGGCAGCTGGTATCCACCAGGTCAATAGCCGGCGGTGTGGGAATACCCGGCGGTGACGGCGTGACAAACTCACCCAGTTCACCGTTGACCTCGGCGACATAGCCAGCGAACGGGGCCTTGAGCAGGGTCCGTTCCAGTGCCGCACGAGCCGCATCGACGCGTGATTCCGCGACCTTGATCTGAGCCTGGGCGCCCTGACAACTGGCCCTGCGGGCCCGGGCTTCGGTATCGGCGCGATCGGCACTGCCTTCGGACACCTGGCCCGTTGCCTTCAGACGCAACTGCCGTTTGGCCTCGCGCTCGGCCTCGTCAGCCTGCAGGCAAGCCTGTTTGGCACTGGCCCGTACAACCTTGACATCACCCTGCGCCAGTTGCATCTGGGCCTTAAGATCATCGTTCCACAGCGTCAGCAACACCTGTCCGGCCTCGACGCGATCACCGATATGGACCTGCATCGACGCAATCTGGCCACCGGTCGGCGGTGCCAGCAGGGCGCGCCGGCAGGCCTTGACGGTCCCGGCACGGGTATTAGCGACAATCGATTCGACTTTACCGCGATCTATCGACTGTAATAAAACCGCGACCGGTTTGGGACGTGACAGGTAATGGTACAGTCCGGCCAACGCCGCAACCACGATCAAGGTAATGATCCAGCCCCGCTTGTGTGCCAGAATTGACACCGTAGCAACCTCCTTCATCATCAATATTGCTGAGCATACTACCTCGCATCAACCAGGCACACCAACTATCGGTCACCATCAGCCCCGCTGTCGAGGCCGACAACCCGGACACTTAGGTCATCACATCCCTATCGGGGAACATCCTGGTGATGTATGGGATACTTCAGGAAGCTAAAGGCTTGTATCATTCATTTCGCCGGGACGACAATCCGGCCGACCCTTAGCAATGGATTGATAGCGGGCGATGGTAACCGCCATCCTGTCTTTGATCATGCAGGATTCGCGGAAGGATTCATCCACCTGGCTAAACCGCCAATCGATTGAATGAACTGTTTACGGCGACAGATCAGTCCGGAGACTGTTGCGTACCGCCTCCGGGACTATCCTGGCATCGACAAAATAGCTGGAATGATCAACCCCGGCAGAGATAGCTGCACCTTGTCTGACCGCCTCAACCGCCTTCGGCGTCAACTGATAACGCAGAAAATGAACCGTCGAGGTCTTCTCCTCATCGGTGCGATCCATATCTTCGTCGGCGGTCGGAATAATCGGGGCAAAGCCCTCGACCTGCAACCAGACCTTCTGTTCGATACCCACCAGTTCAACAACCTTGCGCTGACGCTCTTCGACGTCGTCATATTCCAGCATCAGGGTTGCCTTCCAGTTATCGCCATCCGGTATCAATGGATTATAGGCGGCCAGTTCATCCTCGATACCGGCGGTATCAAACACCTTTTCGATGCGCAGCATTTCCTGAATCTGGTACTGCATCGTCAGGCGGTCTTCAAAACAGAGTCGCAGATGATCACCCAGACGCAGTTCACGATCCTTCTTGTGCGCCATCACCTGGCGCCGGAACTCGGACCGGCGCCGATCGTACTCCTCCAGTGACCACAAATCCTCACGCGTTAATGCTGGCATCATTCATTCCTCATAGTCCGTAGGCCTGCCTGAGCAATGACATCGGGTGATCGGGTTTTTCCGTCACCGTCGACAAGCTGCCAATATGCGCCGCCGCCATCGGGCAATCGCTGGCAAAGTGATCAGCCTGCTGTTCGTCCACCTTGCGCACGACCGGGCGGGCGATCTTGACCGCCTTGTCATAGGTCTCCTTGCGCACGGCATAGGTGCCGTCGTGGCCGGAACAACGTTCCTGGGCATGCACGATGGTATCATTGATCAGGCTGAGCACGTCACGTGTCTTCAGGCCGATGTTCTGTACCCGCAGATGACAGGCAACCTGGTAACTGACATCACCCAGCGACTGGACGAAATCCGTCTTCAGTTCCCCGCCCTTGTGGCGTAACCACAGGTATTCAAAGGGATCGAAGAAGGCCTGCTGTACCTTCAGCACATCAGGATCGTCTGGAAACATCAACGGCAATTCCTGCTTGTACATCAACACGCAGGATGGAATCGGGGCTATCAGGTCAAAACCCTGGTCGACCAGTCGCGCCAGTACCGGGATGTTGGCCTCCTTGGCCCGGGCCACGGCCTCCAGATCACCGAGTTCCATCTTCGGCATGCCGCAACATTGTTCCTTCGGCACCAGGGTCACCGACACACCGTTATGATGAAAGACCTTGATAAAGTCGTCACCCAGTTCCGGGCTGTTGTAATTACCATAGCAGGTCGCATACAACGCGACCTTGCCGGTGGTGCCATTGACCGCCTTAGGTGTCAATTCCTGCAGCAATGGTTGTACCCGTTTCCGCAGGGTATTGCTGTGATAGCGGGGCACGGTTGCCTGGTGATGCACGCCGAGCGTGGATTCGAGCACGCGGCGAAAGGTCCTGTTGTTGTTCAGACCATTGACGACCTGCGCCACCACCGGGATCGATGCGAGTTTGGACACGGCATCGGTGCTGGTTAAAGTCCGGTCCCGTAATGTGGGCCCTTTTTCCCTGAAATGTACGGCCTTGGCCCGCAGCATCAGATGGGGAAAATCTACATTCCATTCATGCGGCGGGACATAAGGACACTTGGTCATGTAGCACAGGTCACACAGGTAACACTGGTCCACAACTTTCTGGTAATCCGCCTTGGCGACACCGTCGACCTCCATCGACTCGGATTCATCGACGAGGTCAAACAACGTCGGGAAGGACTCGCACAGACTGACGCAACGGCGGCAACCGTGACAGATATCAAACACCCGCTCGAGTTCGGCCTCCAGCGCCGGGCGGTCGTAAAATTCAGCCGCACGCCACTCCAGTGGATGCCGGGTCGGGGCCTCGAGACTACCTTCCCGTGATGTCGTGACCTCGTTCATGTGCAAATCCCTGCCTATCTATCAACAAAAGGTGGGCCCCGGCGGCAGGCCTACCGCTTGTGTTTCAGCCATCCAGATTATCAAGCGCTTTCTGGAAACGGTTGGCGTGACTGCGCTCTGCCTTGGCCAGGGTCTCGAACCAGTCCGCAATCTCGTCAAAACCTTCCTCGCGCGCGGCCTTGGTCATACCCGGATACATGTCGGTATACTCATGGGTTTCACCGGCTATCGCCGCCTTCAGGTTGTCAGCTGTAGGACCGATAGGCAGTCCGGTGGCCGGATCCCCGACCTGTTCCAGGTATTCCAGGTGACCGTGGGCATGGCCGGTTTCACCCTCGGCGGTGGAACGAAAGACCGTAGCGACATCGTTATAGCCCTCGACATCGGCCTTGGCGGCAAAATACAGGTAACGGCGGTTGGCCTGAGACTCGCCGGCAAAGGCGTCTTTCAGGTTTTGTTCGGTTTTAGTTCCTTTTAAAGACATAGGTTTTCTCCTGCTAGTATCAATGAAATTTCACACTCGATGCAGAGTATAGTTCAGAGTGAACCAACGTTAACAATATTTCAATAATCTGTATAATGAAATTTATTGAATATAATAATCGATTTTTACGATGATCACATTACCGTCACTCAAGCAACTGAAATACCTGTGCGCTGTCGCCAAAACCCGGCATTTCGGCCAGGCAGCCACGGCCTGCCATGTCTCCCAGTCCACATTGAGCGCGGCTATCAGCGAGATAGAGGAAAATCTGGGTACGAGGCTGGTCGAACGCAATAACAAACGGGTCTATCTAACCGATATCGGCGAGGAGGTTGTTCGACGGAGCCAGTCTATATTGACCAATGTCAGTGACCTCGTGACGCTGTGCCGCGCCTCCGGTGAACCCTTTAGTAGCGAATTGCGCCTGGGAGTGATTCCGACCATAGCGCCGTTTCTGCTGCCGGGACTGCTCAGTCAGCTGCGCAGCGATTATCCGAATTTCAGGTTATCGATCAGGGAAGACCTGAGCAAACCCCTGGTCGAACGCCTTTACAGGGGTGAACTGGACGTACTCCTGCTGGCACTGCCGTATCCATCCCAGGGTACGCAAACCCGGCATCTGTTTTATGACGATTTTCTGTTCATCTGTCCTGACAAACACCCGCTGGCCAGGGCCCGCAATATCCACCTCGACGACCTGAATGATCAGGATGTCCTGCTGCTGGAAGACGGTCACTGCCTCCGCGACCACGCACTGGAGGCCTGCAAACTTGACAGCAAAAAACTGTCGACCCCCTATCAGGCCACCAGCCTCAATACCCTGGTGCAAATGGTGGCCAATGGCATGGGCGTGACACTACTGCCGAGGATGGCCGTCGACGCCCATATCCTTACCGGTATACCGGTAAAAATAAAACCCTTCGCGGAAAAAAATGTATGGCGTTCGATCGGACTGATGTGGCGTAACACCTCCCCACGCGTCGATGAATTCAATCTACTTGGCGAGCGGCTGCAGCAACAATGGGCCAGCCATATTTAAAGGCTTCAGGGTAGTTGCAAAAAGCCTTCGATGCTGCCGATACCTGCGCCCCTGACCACGCTGGCAAACATGTAAACGGGTGCACGTGCATACAGGGTGACCAGCTTACGACCGGCGACCGAATCCAGAAAGCCGATATATTTACTGATCTCGTCATCACTGAAATCACGCATGGCATAATTCGAGGCTGCCAGCATGCGTTTCATCAGCCCGGGCATCATCATCGCCTGCATCTGATAAAACTGCTGCTGCATATCCTCGTTCATCCGCGCACGACTGTGCCGCCGGGATTCATTCCTTTCATCATTAACAGCCAGTAATTCGCTCTCAACCATAACCTTGATTATCGCCATATTGATAGCAGAAAGCCGGGCAACGCGAACGAAATGCTGCAACAACCCGAACCGTTCACTATCCAGCGGGAGATTATCCAGTTGCTCAAGTTGCTCGCGCACGGACACCGCCCCGCTCTGTTGTTCCGCCCTCGCGAAGCGACGACCCAATGGCGATTCAAACCAGGTGACAATAGAGAGGATGTCCTGCGCGCTTAATTCATCCTGCACATACGTGCGTAGCTCAGCGACCGTATCGATAGCATGATAACTGTCCAGTAATCGCTGCCGGGCAATCCGCCTGCTCCCGTCGCCCTCTTCCACCACGCCTGCGCGGTCGAACTGCGCCGCCAGTTGCTGCGGATAACTGCTTACCACGGCCTCAAGACCGGAGTGTACCAACAGTCTCTCCAGTAAATCACCCGGCTGAGCCTGAACCACAGGGATATAAAACAACAGGAACAGCAGGAGCAATCTCATCAGTCAGCCTATTAATGCGGGAAAGGATGGCAAGCTTCCAGAGTATACATTGAATTGAATCGTCATGGACCCCGGCAACGTCACTCACCCGCCTGATCCTGGCCCAGCTGCGCGATTGAACAGCGATAGCCGTCGATAGCTGCTGCCGACATTATCAGTCATATACATCACTTGCATTCAAGTTCCGGATTAAAAATCAACGCGTACCACCCGTGTTACGAAATTAGCCTTTATGTATAGGCCATCCTCCGGAAGCAACTGTATACAGCAACTGGCCTGACGGATATATGGACAGCTATTCGCGAGCCCTGACTTGCCCCTGAAAGTTCAGCATGTTAAAAACGGCTCCCAGGGAGGACCTAATGATGCCAACCATTGCCGCCACTGATTATCAGATCAACATGGCCGGGGACGAACGGAGCTCCCTGGAAAGTTACTACACAAGAATCAGACAACGGTCTGAAGACCTGTGCAGGCCCCTGGAAATCGAAGATTACGGTATCCAGACCATGACGAGCACCAGCCCGCCCAAATGGCATCTGGCCCACACCTCCTGGTTCTTCGAGACCCTGCTGTTAAAACCCCTGTCAACAGGCTACCGCGAATTCCATCCATTATTCGCCCACCTGTTCAACTCCTATTATGAAACCCTTGGCAGTTTTCATCCGCGTGCAGAACGCGGACATCTATCCCGACCGACGGTCTCCGATGTATATCGCTATCGTGAATATGTGGATAACCATATGGCCCTGTTGTTATCCGATGACAATAATGAACAACGTGATGAAATCATAAGGCGCACGGTACTGGGACTCAATCACGAACAGCAACACCAGGAATTGCTATTAACAGATATCAAACACAATTTCGCCAACAATCCACTACAACCGATCTACCGTGTGACACAAAGCCTGCCACCAGCACAGGCCGAACCCGTATGCTGGATTCAATACCAGGGTGGCATCAGGGAAATCGGCCATGCGGGCAATCACTTCGCCTACGATAATGAAATGCCCCGGCACAAGGTCTATATTAACGACTTCAGCCTCGCCTCACGCCCGGTAACCAATGGTGAGTACA
>Ga0055479_10000057_pt1 | contig 15407 bp, 14 predicted proteins | sample Muzzi_PWC_D1_FD_57941 | JGI IMG/M metagenome (GOLD analysis project Ga0055479, IMG submission 57941) | Wetland microbial communities from San Francisco Bay, California, USA, that impact long-term carbon sequestration - Muzzi_PWC_D1 | ecosystem: Environmental > Aquatic > Marine > Wetlands ...
CCGCCGTACTCGGTGGGCCAGCCGATACCCAACCAGCCATCGGCACCCATCCGGCCGACGATCTCCCGAAACACCGGCCCACCCATCTCTTCGTGTTCGGCATCGAAGCGCGCCCGCAGCGCGGGAGTGAACAAGTCCTTGTAATAGCTACGGATTTCTTCCCTGAGCCGTTGCTGCGCGGGGCTGTAATCGAGGTGCATGCTGGCCTCGCACCCGATTCCGCGGATTCCGACCGGGGCGCCGGGCGCCGCAGGGTCGGTCGGAGGCTGAGTGGGTTGAGAGTGGATTGACGTGTGCGCGGGACGTTAACGCGAATGACCTGCCGGATTCGAGAGGTGGTTGAGACGTCGAAAGAGGTAGAACATGTTACACCATCCGCCCGCCCGGGTCGGCGGCGGAGTGCACCGCCGGATATGCTCGGCGCGTGTCCGTCTCGCCCGAATGCCGACTCGAGATCGGAGTGACCCCGTGGCGCGAAGGCGGCGACGGTGCCGCGAGCGCGCTGGCCGAGCAGGCCGAGTCGGCCGAGCGGCTCGGGTTCCACTCGTTCTGGCTGCCCGAGAGCCACTTTACCGGCCACAGCGCGATCCCGGCGCCGCTGCTGCAGCTGGCGGCGATCGCCGCGCGCACGCAGAAGCTGAAGATTGCGACGACTTCCTATTTGTTGCCGATCCGCAATCCGATCGCCGTCGCCGAAGAGGTGGCCGTGCTCGACAAGCTGTCACAGGGCCGGGTGATTCTCGGCGTCGGCCGGGGATTTCGCAAAGCGCTGTTCCGAGTCTACGACGTGCCGGCGGCCGAGAAGCGCGACCGGTTCGAAGCGGCCCTCGAAGTCATGCGCACGGCGTGGAGCGGCGAGCCCGTCGCCTGGGAGGATCCCGACGATCCGGTGTCCGCGGCGATTCGGGTGGCGCCGCTGCCGGTGCAGAAACCGCACCCGCCGATCTGGGTGGCCGGATTCGGTCCGAAGGCGGTCGCGCAGGTCGGACGCCTGGGGCTGCCCTATCTCGCGTCGCCGATCGAATCGATCGAACGACTCGAGCAGAACTATGCGCGACATCGCGATGCGATGAGTGCCGAGCGTCGCCGCTCGCCGATCGAAGTCCCGATCATGCGAACGGTGTTCATCAGCCGCGACGAGGCGGTGCTCGATCGGGTTCGAGCGGGGCTGCGGTCACAGGCCGTCGCGCTGGCGCAGTCCCAGGCCGCCAGCATTCGAAGCGCGTCGGGAGACGACGTCGACCAGTGGGCGCTGGTCGGAAGCCCGGAGCAGGTGGCGAAACTGATCGAGCTGCACCGTTCGAAACTCGGTATGACCCATCTGATCGCGCGGACACAGGTGCCGGGTGCCGATCCCGACGCGGTCGAAACCTCGCTCGAGATGCTCGCGGAGCTGGGGCGTTAGCCCGATCGCCACGGGTGGGGACCGGACGCGCGTGTTGATAGGCTGATAAGATGGCCTCGCCCGAAACACTTTCCGTGTTGTCGCTGAACCTGTGGCACGACGCGGGCCCCTACGCGCAACGAGCCGTGCGCCTGCGCGAATGGATCGATCGGCTGGATCCCGACCTGATCGGCTTTCAGGAAGCGCTGCGGGGGCCGGCCCTCGACCAGGTCGCGGAGCTGCTCGACGGCCGCGGCTACCATCTCGATTACGTGTGTGCGTCCTCGTTCGAACGCGAGGGCATCGGCAAGCTGGAGTTCGGCAACGCGATCGCCAGCCGCTGGCCGATCGTCGATCGCGAGACGCTGCGGCTGCCCGACGCGGGAGACGCCGAAACGCGGGCCGCGCTGTCGGTGACGATCGATTCCGTGCACGGCGAGATCGGTCTGACCTGTACCCACCTGCACTGGAAGTGGCGCCACGGCGAAACACGCGAGCGGCAGGTCGTCGCGCTGTGCGACCTCGCGTTGCGACGGCGCCCGCGCGGGGGCTTCCCGCCGCTGTTGTTGGGCGATTTCAATGCGGCCCCCGAGTCTGCAGAGATCCGTTACGTGACCGGCCTGCAATCCCTGCAGGGCCGCAGCGTGGCGCTGCTCGACGCCTGGACCACCGCGGGCAGCGGTGGGCCGGGATACACCTGGTCGAACGACAACCGTTATGCGCAGGCAGATCTGGAACCGAACCGCCGGATCGATTATGTGTTCGCCGGCTTTCCGAACCGAAACGGTGTCGGCCAGATCACGAGTTGCGAAGTCGTCTGCAACGACTGTCGCGATGACGTCTGGCCCACCGACCACTTCGGCGTGTTCGCCCGACTGCGCACCCGGCCGACGGCCGGCCGCGAACAGCAATGGGGACTGGTCGGTGGTGACGACGTGAGCGCCGCGGCACACGATCCGTCGCGGAATCAGCCCGCTGATGATCGAGACTGAAGCCCGCGGGGAGCGCCCCGACCGCGTACCCGCGCTGATCGTGTCCGGCTTTCTCGGTTCCGGCAAGACGACGTTGGTGCGTCATCTGCTCGCCGAGGCGCAACGCGACGCAACGCGCATCGCGGTGATCTCGAACGAGTTCGGCGAACTCGGGATCGACGGCGCGCTGCTTTCCCGGGACGACGGGGGCAGCGACTACATCGAGCTGCAGGGGGGCTGCGTCTGTTGCCGCCTGTCGGACGAGCTCGTCGACACGCTGGTCGGCCTGCGGGAGCGGGTTGCGCCGGATCGGGTGATCGTCGAGACCTCTGGCGTGGCGCTTCCGTTCGAAGTGCAGATGAATTTCTGGCGCGAACCGGTCGCGAGTTGGATCGAAGACGACGTGGCCTTGATCGTGGTGAACGCCGAGCAACTCGCCGCGGGACGCGATCTCGACGCGACTTTCGAACAACAGGTTTCTTCGGCCGATCTGCTGGTGCTCAACAAGGTGGACCTCGTCGCCGAATCGGACCTGCCGCGAATCGAAGCGATGCTGCGCGAGATCGAGCCCGACGCGCCGTTGATCCGAACCGTTCACGGCGTGATCGACCCGATGCTGCTGTTTCCACCGGACCCCGACGGACTGCGAGCGCGCAGACGCTCGGCCGCCGCAGCGCCGGCACCGCACCATCACGAGACGTTCGAGACCGAGATCTGGGAAATCGATGCCGGTGTCGATTCGGAAGCACTGAAGCAACGGCTGGCTTCGCTCGGCGCACTGCGCTGCAAGGGGTTCGTCGAAACTTCAGCCGGCCTGCATCTCGTTCAGGGTGTCGGAAACCGCGTCGAACTCACGAAACCCCGCCAGCCGCCCCCCGGCCGACTCGTGGGCCGGCTGGTGGTGATTCGGAGGCAGCCGTGAAGGCTGTGAGGTCTGCGCGGGCTGTGCGGGCTGTGCGGGCTGTGAGAGTCGGATGCGCGGTCGCGGCGTTCGCCATCGCCTGGGTCGCCGCGCAGTCGGCCGCAGCAGCCGAATCGGCATCGCTCACCTTCGTGCGCGACGGGAAGGTCGTCCGCGTCGTCGACCGCGCGACACTCGCGTCGTGCAACCTGAAGCGGATCGACGTCGATGATCCGTACTACGGCAAGCGGAAGTCGTTCTGGGCCTGCCCGCTGCACGAGGTGTTGGCGATGGGGTTCGGTCCCGATCCCAAACCCTACGGCGGCGACGAGACCAACTTCTTCCTGCGTGCACTCGACGGATTCAGCAAGCCCGTATCGGGCGCGAAGCTCAACGAGGCCGGTGGTTTTCTGGCGCTGTCCGACGCGGACCTCGGCAGCGTCGATGCGCCGGGCTGGGAACCCATCGACCGCCGGCAGGTCGACCCGGGCCCGTTCTACCTGGTCTGGACCCAGCCACACCAGAACGACATTCACCATTATCCGTGGCCCTATCAACTCGCGACCATCGAGATTGCGGCGTTCGAAACGGAGTATCCGCACACGCTTCCGAGTGGATCTGCCGCCGGTTCGGCGGCCCGTGCAGGCTTCGACATCTTTCGCGTCGAGTGCATCGCGTGCCACGCGATCAACGGCGAGGGGGGGATGATCGGGCCGGATCTCAACGTCCCGCGCAGCATCGTCGAATACCGTCCGATCGATCAGATCAAGGCTTTCATCCGCGATCCGCAGTCGTTCCGGTATACGACGATGCCAGCGCACCCGCACCTGAGCGACCGGCAGCTCGACGCCCTGATCGCCTACTTCACGGTGATGAAGGAACTGAAGCACGACCCGCGCCGCTGAAGAACGTCGCGTACACGAAGGGGATCCAGACGGAGTAGTAGAGCTGGTTGGGGACGACGCGCACGAGCCACCCTACGTCGAGATCCCCCCAGAGGATCAGCGCGTCTGAAAACGCCCAGAGCCCGTAGTACAGCATCACGAAACTGACGGTGCGCTGCAGCTTCGCCCGGTTCGGATCGTCCGCGCCGGTGCGGGCGGGGATCAGCCGGTTGCGGACGTAACCCGCGAGCAGCACGAACAGGATTTCATGCAGCATCCACAGCAGCTGTCCCGGGGCGCTGCCGCAAGCGAGACCGATGGCCGCGTGCAGCGCGTATCCGCTGATCGCGACGATCGGGGCCCACAGCGCCGCCTCGCCGACGACCCCCTTCCAGTCCCGCTCCGGGCTGCAGATGCCGAAGACCAGCACGAACACCCGGAAATCCCCGAGCAACACGAACAACAACCCGAGTGCGGTGCCACCCCCTCCGAGCCAGGCGACGAGTGGGCCGGTCGCAACCGGGTCGATCAGCGTCTCGACGCAGAACACCCCGCAGTACAAGCGGACGAATCGAAGCGCGGGCGTCTGGTTCGGGCCCGCGACCGCCCACCAGTACACCAGAAACAGCGCGGGAAGGATCTGCAGCAAGTACACCGATTGCAGATCGCTGTGATAGAACGCGTCGAAACTGTCGAAGGGCATGGGCGTGAGCCTGACGGGGCCCCATCCCAGCCGCAACCTCCCGACCGTGCGCGAAGCTATCGTGACGAGACACCCGAAGTTCCGCCGGGGGTTGCGAATCGGCATCCAGCGGACCCGACGACGTCGGACATCGGACATCGGACATCATCGGACATCGAAAGGCGAAACGGACATTGCAGCAGCAACCGGACCCAAAACCGGAACACGAACGTGAACCCGATCAGCGGCCGCGTGTGGTGACGTTGTCCGACCGGATCGGCTCGCGCGACGCCGGTGAAATCTTCGATCGCTTCCTCGACTGGGTTCGGGACAGCGGGCTCGAGCTGTATTCGCACCAGGAAGACGCGCTGATGGAGATCATGGCCGGTCGTCACGTGGTCCTGTGTACACCCACCGGTTCCGGCAAGTCGCTCGTCGCGATCGCGGTTCACTTCAAGGCGCTGTGCGAAGGCGAAAAATCGTTCTACACCAGTCCGATCAAGGCGCTCGCGAGCGAGAAGTTCTTCGATTTCTGTGAGATCTTCGGCGCCGACAACGTCGGCATGCTGACCGGCGATGCCAGCATCAATCCCGACGCGCCGATCATCTGTTGCACGACGGAAGTGTTGGCCAACATGGCGTTGCGGCAGGGGGCTGGGACACCGATTCGCTACGTCGTGCTCGACGAGTTCCACTACTATGCGGACCGCGATCGCGGCGTCGCGTGGCAGGTCCCGCTGTTGCTGCTGCCACGGACGGTTTTCCTGCTGATGTCTGCGACGCTCGGCAATACTGCGCTCATCGAGCAGCGACTGCGCGCCCGAACGGGACGCGAAGTCGCGAGCGTGTACTCGGAGGATCGACCCGTCCCGCTGGATTTCGAGTACCGCGAAACCACGCTGCTCGAACCCATCGAGACGCTGCTCGACCGTTCGCAGTACCCGATCTACGTCGTCCACTTCTCCCAACGCCAGTGCGCCGAGCAGGCGCAGGGGTTGACCAGCGCCAAGGTTTCGAGCCGCGCCGAGCGCCAGTCGATCGACGCCGCGTTGGGGAACTTCCGGTTCGACTCGCCCTATGGAAAGGACGTCAAGCGCTTCCTCCGCAACGGGATCGGGATCCACCACGCCGGTCTGCTGCCGAAATACCGGCTGCTGGTCGAGCAACTGGCGCAGAAGGGCCTGTTGAAGGTCATCTGCGGCACCGACACGCTCGGTGTCGGTGTGAACATCCCGATTCGCACGGTGTTGTTCTCACAGCTGTCGAAATTCGACGGCGAGAAGGTCGGGATCCTCGGCGTGCGCGAATTCAAGCAGATCGCCGGACGCGCGGGACGGCGCGGATTCGACGAACTGGGCAGCGTCGTGTGTCAGGCGCCCGAACACGTCGTCGAAAACAAGCGCGCTGCGGCGCGCTCTGCGCAGACCGGACGCAAGCGAAAGGCGACGAAGAAGCGGCAGCCGAGCGGGATCGTCGCGTGGAACAAGGACACGTTCGAACGGTTGATCCATCAACCGCCGGAGACGCTCGAGTCGCAATTCAAGATCGATCACAACACCGTCGTCAGCGTGCTGCAACGCGCGCCCGGGTCCGACGACGGGCCGACCGGTTACCGCGCGTTGATCGACCTGATCGACCGCAGCCACGAGCGTCCCGCTTCGAAGGCGCGGCTGCGCCGGCGCGCCGCGGTGCTGACGCGTTCGCTGCGCCTGGGGGGGATCATCGAGGTCGGCCGCGGCGACGACGGTCGTCCGGCGCTTCGCCTCGCGACCGATCTGCAGTTCGACTTCTCGCTGCACCACACGCTGTCGCTGTTTCTGGTCGATGCGGTCGCGGTGCTCGATCCCGATTCTCCGAGCTACGCGATCGAGGTGCTGACACTGGTCGAGTCGGTGCTCGAAGATCCCCGCCAGATCCTCTACGCGCAGGTCCGCAAGCTGAAGAGTGATCTGATGTCCGCGTTGAAGGCCCAGCGGGTTCCGTACGAAGAGCGGATCGCGAAGCTCGATGAGGTTACCCATCCCAGACCCGATGCCGATTTCGTCTACGCCGCGTTCAGCCTGTTTGCGAAGACACATCCGTGGGTCGGGGACGAGAACATCCGCTTGAAATCGATCGCCCGCGAGATCTTTGAGGAGTTGTGGAGTTTCGACGACTTCACCCGGGAGTACGCGATCGCACGCAGCGAAGGCTTATTGCTGCGCTACCTGAGCCAGGTCCTGAACACGCTGGTGAAGACCGTTCCGCAGGCCGCGAAGACCGATGAGTTGTACGACCTGATGGCGTACTTTCGCGCGATGCTGGGCCGCGTCGATTCGAGTCTGGTGGACGCCTGGGAGACGTTGGTTGCGCCCGACGACGCCGAGGCGAAAGCGCGCGCCGAGCGCGAACGGGAGTTCGACCTGGCGAACGAACCCCGACTGCTCGCCGCGCGTGTGCGCTCGGAGCTGCACGAACTGGTGCGGGAGCTCGCGGCCGGGCAGTTCGAACGCGCAGCCGAGCGTTGCCTGCAGGATCCGGATGATCCCTGGGATGCGGCGCGGTTCGAGCAGGCGCTCGCGCCGTTCTTTGCCGAGTACGAACGCCTGCTGTTCACGCCGACCGCGCGCCAATCGCACAGGACCACGCTCACGCGGGAGGCACCACGGATCTGGCGGGTGTTCCAGTCGCTCGTCGATCCGGCCGGTGACGACCTGTGGGCGATCGAAGGCGAGATCGACCTGCGTCGAGAGCGCAACCCCGAAGGTCGGCTGGTTCGGGTGCGGAGAATCGGTCCCTGAGGGCCGTGCGGCCGTTCGCGATCCGCTGTGCACTGCTCGTCGGTTCCGCGCTGCTCGCGGGCGCGTGCACACCCGAGTCGAAGCCTGCGATTCCCGAGCGCGTGATCCTGATCGTGGTCGACACGCTTCGGCGTGACCACCTGTCGTGCTACGGAGGCGAGATCGCGACACCGAACATCGATCGCATCGCCGCGCGGGGGCAGCTCTACACGAACATGCTGGCCTCGTTCCACCAGACGTCGATGTCGATGGCATCGCTGTTCACCGGGCGCACACCGAGCATCGAGTTCGGAACGCTGGCGCGCCCGCTGTTCTGGAACGGCGAGACCTGGTGCGGAATGGCGCGCTTCGCCAAGCAGGGTACGGACGCCGCGTGCATTCCGCCGACGCTGCCCACGCTGGCAGCGGGCATCCGCGAAGCCGGCTACTGGACGATCGGGATCGCATCCAACCAGTTCCTGTACGAACCCTCCGGCTACAGCGGGGGGTTCGACGACTGGGTGGAGGTCGGCGAGCATCCGGCCGAGTCGGGTGCGATCGCCCGGATCGCGATTCCGGATGCATCGAAGACGCGCTCCTGGCGGTTCGTCAACGAAGCGGCGTTCGAGGCGCTGGCGCGTCGGCAGTCCGATCGCTTCTTCCTGTACGTGCACTACATGGATGTGCACGACTACGGGTTCGAGCAGATCCCCTACGCCCAGGGAGTGCGCGAAGTGGACCGCGCCATCGGCTCGCTGCTCGATGGACTCGAACGCGACGGATGGCTCGACGACTCACTCGTCGTGTTCACCGCAGATCACGGCGAGCGGCTGACGGAACAGCACGCCATCGCCGGACACGCGGGGCACATCGGAAACCCGTCGTTCCAGGAGGTGCTCGAGGTGCCGCTGTTGGTGGCTCCGGCGATCGAACGCGATCCACAGGCTCCGATCCGCAGCGACGATCTCTACAGGCTGATGCTCGCGTCGGTGGCTGGACCCCGATCGCACGAGCCCGATCTCGAACCGGGCGAATTGCTGGTGACCGAAACCGACTACCGAACCTACATCCGCGATTCGTGGAAGCTGGTGATCCGGCGCAGTGACGGCGACCAGCAGTTGTTCGACCTGCGTGCCGACCCCGGCGAATTGGACGACCAGGCCGCGTCGCGGCCGCAAATCGCGCAATCGCTGGCGGCGCGGGTGTCCGAACTCGCCGGCCGCTTGAGCGCGCGGCGGGCCGTGCTGGAGCGGATCTCGCCCGCCGATCGCGCCCGCTTGAAGGCATTGGGCTACGACTACGACGACACACCCGACAGCGAACAGAGTGCCGACAGCGACTAGCGTTTCTCGGACCGGATTCTCGCCTGGCTCGCGCACCACGAGCAGATCGGGCATTTCGACAGATCGTGCGAGCGGGCAGGGCAGTACTCTCGACCGAAATAGATCATCTGCAGGTGCACTCGACCCCAGGTCTCCGGCGCGAACAGCGCTTTCAGATCGCGCTCGGTCCGAGCGACGTTCGTTCCCTTCGACAGCCCCCAGCGGGCCGCCAACCGATGGATGTGGGTGTCGACCGGGAACGCGGGATGACCGAACGCCTGCACCATCACGACACTCGCGGTCTTGTGCCCGACGCCGCGCAATGACTCCAGCTCTTCGAAGCTGTCGGGAACGCGGCCGTCGTATTCGTCGACCAGCACCTGTGACAGTTCGGCGATCGCCTGGGACTTCTGCGGCGAAAGTCCGCAGGGTCGAATGATGTCGCGAATCTGCTCGACGGACAGGCGGGTCATCTGCTGCGGTGTGCGCGCGAGTGCGAACAGCTTGGGCGTCACCTGGTTGACCCGCACATCGGTGCACTGCGCGGACAGCAACACCGCGATCAACAGTGTGTATGGGTCCTCGTACACGAGCGGCGCGACGAGCTCGGGGTAGAGTTCATCGAGTTGCCGCTGGATCCGAGACGCTTTTTCCTGGCGTTTCACCGCAGCAACCGTTTCCCGTCCGCAAGAAGAGTCACCCCAACATGCTCCCCGCAACATGCTCCCCGCAACATAGCCGCTCGCCGGTTGTCGTGGCCGGACCCGATCGCCCGTCAGCCGTCGGTCAACGATTCGATGCGCTGCATCAGCTCCAGCAGCTTCGGGCGTTCTTCGAGCAGTTTGACGGAGCCGGGGATGTAGTCGTGCCGCATGGTGATCAGCATCGAGTACACGCTGAGATCGGCCATGCTCAACGTGTCGGAGTAGAAGAACGGCCGGTTGCCGAGAAACCCCACCAGATCGTCCATCCGACCGGCGAGCGAACGCACGATCGAAATCTCCGGCCGTTCCCAGGTTCCGCCCGACTTCAACCAGTCGAGAAACAGACGGAAACCCGACGGCTTTTCGGGGATGGTGTCCCGGGTCGCGCGCCATCGGTTGAAAGACCAGCTCAGGTGGCTGTCGGCCCAGTCCTCGAGCTGACGCTGCTGCCCGGCGATTCTCGGGTCGGCAGAAAGCAGAGGCGGCTCCGGGTAGAGTTCCTCCAGCCGGTAGAGGATTTCCGTCGAGTCCGGAATGTGTTCATCGCCGATCTCGAGCACCGGCAACAGGCCGGTCTTCGGACTCCAGCGCTTGTAGTCCTCCGGGCTCTCGGGTTCGAAGTATTCGAATTCGAGGCCCTTGACGATCAACGCCCGGCGAACCTTTTCCGTGTAGGGTGCGTTGGCGGGGCCGTAGAGCTTGATTTCGCTCACCGAACGATTCGAACCTCCGGTCACCGCGCAGCAGCACGGGCGATTCGCGGCAGCCGATGGGCTGTCAAGCCACGCCTCGTCAAGCGCTCTCCTGCGTACGTCCTCGTGCCTGCACATTCTTTCGACGCTCAGACACCTGTTCGGGAGTCACGGTTCTCTGATGTTCCCGCGATGCCCTCCGCTCGATCTCCAGGCCCTCGCCCAGGCCGACGGCGAAACCGGCGTCGATCACCCGCTTGTAACCTCGCAACAGCTCCGGAACGCAGCCGAGCATGTCGTCGGCCAGTGCGCGACAGCAATCGAGCAGTTCGTCGGGAGCCACCACGCGATTGACCAGCCCCCACATTTCGGCCTGCTCCGCCGACAAATAGTTGCCCGTCAGCGACAGCTCCTTGGCGCGGTGGATGCCGATCAGCCGCGAGAGTTTCTGGCTCAACCCCCAACCGGGCATGATCCCGACACGTGCGTGCGTATCTGCGAAGCGGGCGTTGGTCGATGCGATCAGAAGGTCGCAGGCCAGCGCCAGCTCGAAACCGCCGGTGATCGCGAAGCCGTTGATCGCTCCGATGATCGGGCCCTCGAAGGCTGCGATCGACGCGAGCATGTCGCGATCCGTGACGCCGTCGCCGCTCGACTCACTGCTCGTTTCGATTTCGCCGCCGAGTTCCTTCAAGTCGAGCCCGGCGCAGAACGCGCGCCCCGCACCGGTCAGGATGATGACGCGGGTCTCGCCGTCGCTCGCGAGCGTCCGGAAAGCACGCGCGATCTCCGAGCGCAGCTCCTGGGAGAGCGCATTGAGCGCCTCGGGGCGATTCAACGTGACCGTCGCCACCCCGCGTTGGCGTTCGACGAGCAGCACCGGCTCAGACATCGGGGACCCTCTCCGAAACGGCTGGTTCATCGCCGCATCGACCGAGCCTAGCAGGCTGCCGCAGCCGCCCAGCACTGGATTACCGCCGACTTTTGGCAACAATGTTCCGATGCCCACCGGCTCGAGCACTTACGAGCGGATCTACTCGGTGGTCCGTCGCATCCCCCGTGGTCGCGTTGCGACCTACGGGCAGGTCGCCGAGCTGGCGGGTCTCGGCGGCCATGCGCGCCAGGTCGGATATGCGCTTCATGCGCTGTCCAGCGACCGGGCGGTTCCGTGGCAGCGCGTGATCAACTCCCGCGGGGAGATCAGCCTGCGCGGCGAACCGGGTTCCGATCTGCTGCAACGCGACTGGCTCGAACGGGAGGGTGTGGAGTTCGACGCAGCCGGGCGGGTGGATCTGCGCCGCTATCGCTGGAAGCCGCGCCCGCGGCGGATTCATTCGTCTTCGACGTAGCGCGCGCTCTGCCGATCGTACTCGTCGAAGCCTACCAGCTCCCGCAGGTGTTCGAAGTCGAGCAGGCGTTCGGGCCTGTCGCCGCCGGCCATCGACGAAAGTGCGTCGAGCATCGCGCGCATGGACGCCGACAACAACGTCAGCGGGTAGGCAGCGATCTTGTAGCCGACCTCTGCCAATCGTTCCGCTGACAACAGTGGTGTGTCGCCCCCTTCGACGAGGTTCGCCATCTGGTGGCCGGGCACCTCGTCGCACACGCGCTTCATCTCCTCGACCGTGGTCGGCGCTTCGACGAACAGGATGTCCGCGCCGAGTTCCGAAAACGCCCGGGCGCGCCAGATCGCTTCGTCGAGCCCGAGCGTCGCTCGCGCGTCGGTGCGGGCCATGATCAGGATGTCGACTCCCTCGTCGCGTGCATCGACCGCGGCTCGGATCCGCGCCAGCGCCTCGTCCCGCCCGACCACCCGCTTGCCCCGCGTGTGTCCACAACGCTTCGGCGCGAGCTGGTCTTCGATCATCGCACACGCAAAACCTGCACGGGCGTAGCCGGACACCGTCCGTCTGACGTTCATCGCGTTTCCGTAGCCGGTATCGGCGTCGCCGATGACCGGGAGCGAGACGGCATCGCAGATGTTGCGACCCTGGTCGAGCATTTCCCCGTACGAGATGAGCCCGGTGTCGGGGGATCCCAACCGGGCCGCCGATACCGCGAAGCCGCTCATGAACGTCAGCGAGAAGCCCGCGTGTTCGATCAAGCGCGCGGACAATGCATCGAAGCAGCACGGCATCACGCGAATGCCGGGGCGGTCGAGTTCTGCGCGCAACCGGTCGGCGGGCGTCGTCATGCCCCGAGTTGTAGCGGCGCGGCGACTCATCAGTCCAGCAGGTCGGCGTCGGGCTCGTTGGCGAGCTCGTTGGAGAGCCTGGCGACCGGGATCGATCGATCCGACAGCTTCGTCCGCGGCAGTTCTTCGTCGACGCGCCGGCCGTGTCGCTTCACCAGCCGCGCCGGGGTGCCGGCTGCGGTGCAGTCGGCCGGCACGTCGTGCATGCGAATGAACGAATTCGCACCCACCTTGGCATTGCTTCCCACCGTGATCGGTCCCAGCAACGTGGCCCCCGTTCCCACGAAGACGTTGTCGTGGAGCGTCGGGTGACGTTTGCCGCGATGCTTGCCGGTTCCACCCAGTGTGACATTGTGGAACAGCACGCAGTTGTCGCCGATTTCTGCCGTCTCGCCGATCACGACGCCCGTGCCGTGGTCGATGAAGAAGGACCGGCCGATCGTGGCGCCGGGATGGATCTCGACCCCGGTCCAGAACCGGGCCAGGGTCGACAGGAAGCGCGGAAGCAGCGGCACGCGGAGTCGCTGGTGGCAGAAATGCGCCAGCCTGTACAGCGCGATCGCGTGAAGCGGGACGTGAAACAGCAATGTCTCCAGCCGGCTGGTCGCAGCGGGGTCATTGCGGGTCACCGCATTCAGGTCGGCGATCAGGGCTCGAAACATCGTCGGCGGCGAGTGTATCGGCGCGGCGATTCGCACGCCGCGTGGCGATTGTGCGCGCAAATGGCTGTCCAACCGGTGGTGGGGATGGTAAGACCGGGGCTCGCCATGGCTCCGGGACCGGGTTTTCGCGATCGTTGTCGGGACACGCGCCCCGCGACGAACTCCCGGAAGCCAGGAGGATCAGATGCAGTTGACTGGAATCGTTATCGGAATCGCGTTGATCGAGTACACCGTCATCGTGTTCCTGTGCGGCCAGGCCAGGGCGCGAAGCGGGGTAGCGGCGCCGGCAACCAGCGGCGACCTGGAGTTCGAGCGCTATTTCCGGGTCCAGCAGAACACGCTGGAGCAACTGATCGTCTTTCTGCCCGCCATCGTGCTGTTCGGGACGTACGTGAGTCATCCCATCGGCGCCGGACTGGGGCTGGTATTCGTCGTCGGCAGGGCGCTCTACGCGCGTGGCTACTACCGCGATCCCGCACAGCGAGGGCCGGGTTTCGGCCTGACGGTGCTCGCGAACCTCACGCTGAGCGTCGGCGGGACCGTGGGTGCGATCATCGCCTACCTTCAGGCTTGACCGGCAGCAACGGGATCTTGCCGACTTCGGTGACCGAAAAATTCGCCGATCGCGCCCAGTACGGGTGAAATGCGGGCTAGACTAAGCGGCTTTCCAAGGCCGCGACAGCGGGGTGCTGTCGGCCACGGGTTCCGCGGATTTCCGGCGCGAGCCCAATGCGCACAGTGAATCGAGGAGCCGCTGCTATGAGCGACAATCAGAAGTTGGACACCTGGGTCGGGAAGATGCAAGCCCTGTGCAAACCCGATTCGGTGCACTGGTGCGACGGCTCCGAGGCCGAAAACGACGAACTGATCCGGCTGATGCTCGAGAGCGGAACCGCGCGCAAGCTCGACGAGCAGAAGCGTCCCAACAGTTATCTCGTGTGGTCCGACCCGGCCGACGTGGCTCGTGTCGAAGACCGCACGTTCATCTGTTCCGAAAATGAGATCGACGCGGGCCCGACCAACAACTGGTGCGACCCCGAACAGATGCGCACCAAGCTCCGGGGCCTGTTCGACGGCTCGATGACGGGCCGCACGATGTACGTGATTCCGTTCAGCATGGGACCGATCGGCTCCCCGATCGCCCACATCGGTGTCCAGATCACGGACTCGCCGTACGTGGTCGCCAGCATGCGCACGATGACGCGCATCGGTTCGCAGGTGCTCGACACGCTCGGCGACGGCGCGTTCGTGCCATGCCTGCACTCCGTCGGAGCCCCGCTGGCGAAGGGCGAAGCGGATGTGCCGTGGCCGTGCAACGGCGACAACAAGTACATCGTTCACTTCCCCGAAAGCCGGGAGATCTGGTCGTACGGCTCTGGCTACGGCGGCAACGCATTGTTGGGCAAGAAGTGTTTCGCGCTGCGCATCGCGTCGGCGATGGCGCGGGACGAGGGGTGGATGGCGGAGCACATGCTGATCTTGAAGCTGACTTCGCCCGAAGGCGCCAAGCGCTACATCTGTGCGGCGTTCCCGAGCGCCTGTGGCAAGACGAACCTCGCGATGATGAACCCGACCATCGACGGTTGGAGAGTCGAGACCATCGGCGACGACATCGCCTGGATGAAGTTCGACGACGACGGCCAGCTCTACGCGATCAACCCCGAAGCGGGGTTCTTCGGCGTCGCCCCGGGAACGAGCATGAAGTCGAATCCCAACGCGATGCTGAGCCTGACCGAGAACGCGTTCTTCACGAATTGCGCGCTGACACCCGATGGCGACGTGTGGTGGGAGGGCATGACCGACGAGACGCCGCCGAAGCTGACCGACTGGCACGGCAAGCCATGGACACCCCAATCCGGGACGCCGGCCGCACACCCCAACGCGCGCTTTACCGCTCCGGCGAGCCAGTGCCCGGTGATCGCCGACGAGTGGGAGGATCCCAAGGGCGTTCCGATCAGCGCGATCCTGTTCGGAGGACGCCGTGCGACGGTCGTGCCGCTGGTCAACGAGGCCCGCGACTGGCAGCACGGCACCTTCCTCGGCTCGATCATCAGCAGCGAGAAGACCGCGGCTGCCGCCGGCACGGTCGGCGAACTCCGCCGCGACCCGATGGCCATGCTGCCGTTCTGCGGGTACAACATGGCCGACTACTGGCGGCATTGGCTGTCGATCGGCCGACGTCCCGGCGCCAGGCTCCCGAAGATCTACTACGTCAACTGGTTCCGGAAGAGCGACGGAGGAGACTTCCTGTG
>Ga0055479_10000058_pt1 | contig 15392 bp, 15 predicted proteins | sample Muzzi_PWC_D1_FD_57941 | JGI IMG/M metagenome (GOLD analysis project Ga0055479, IMG submission 57941) | Wetland microbial communities from San Francisco Bay, California, USA, that impact long-term carbon sequestration - Muzzi_PWC_D1 | ecosystem: Environmental > Aquatic > Marine > Wetlands ...
CCTCTGCAGTTGATGCGGTTTCGTTTTTTGCCGATTTGGAAAATGCCCCCTTCGTTCCGTGAGTAGAAATTTACCCTAAATCCAGTCAGGTAGTCAAGGACAGACCCTATTTCTTCGGTTCAATGCCATAGGCTTTTATTTTTCGGTGAAGGTTGGAACGTTCCATGTCAATAACTTCAGCGGTGCGGGAGACATTCCAGTCGTTTTCCTCGAGCTTCTGAAGGAGGAATTGCCGCTCGAATTCCTCCCTGGCCTCCCGGTAATTGTCAGAGTCGATGGCGGTAAACGGTTTTCCTGCATTTTCCTGGCGATCATCTCGAATGGACTCGGGAAGATCACCGATTCCGATCTCCCGCCGGGGGATCATGATCGCCAGCCGCTCGATAATGTTCTTCAACTCCCGTACGTTTCCGGGCCAGGAATAGCGGACAAGAGCATCGAGGGAATTTTCGGTCAGAAATTTAATATCACGGCTTTCCTGGCGGCAAAAGAGTTCAAGAAAGTGGTTTGCCAGCATCGGGATGTCTTCGCGACGCTCTCGCAGGGAAGGAACATTGAACGGCAAGACATTGAGTCGGTAGAAGAGATCCTCGCGAAAGTTGCCCGCACGGATTTCTGCCTGTAGATCTTTGTTGGTAGCTGCAATGACCCGCACATCGACCTCGATGGTCCGGTTGCCCCCGACCCGTTCGAATTTCTTCTCCTGCAGAATGCGCAGGATTTTAGCTTGGGTCTTGAGGCTCATATCGCCGATCTCGTCCAGGAACAGGGTCCCTTCATGTGCCTGGTCGAATTTCCCTTTGCGCGGATTGGTCGCCCCGGTGAATGCTCCTTTTTCATGGCCGAATAATTCTGATTCGATCAATTCTTCGGGAATGGCTGCACAGTTGACTTCGACAAACATCTTGTGTTTTCGGCGTGACAGAAAGTGAATAGCCCGGGCCACCAACTCCTTTCCGGTCCCATTCTCCCCCGTGATCAAAACCCATCCGGAAGTCGGTGCGGCCACCTCGATCTGTTGTTTTAACTGGCGAATAACCGGACTGTCCCCGATCATTTCATGCTCCCTGGCAAGTTTTGCCTTAAGGGTCCGATTTTCGACCAGCAACTCCCCAACTTTAAAGGCATTCTGGATGCAGAGAAGAACCTTTTCCAGCGATAACGGTTTTTCAATAAAGTCGTAAGCTCCAAGTTTGGTCGCTTTTACGGCCGTTTCGATAGTACCGTGGCCGCTCATCATGACCACCATCTGCTCCGGATAGATCTCACGAATTTGTTCCAGGGTTTCCAGACCATCCATGCCGGGCATCCAGATATCGAGGAGGATCAGATCGGGGTTTTCCGACTTGAGTATCGCCAAGGCTTCTTCTCCGGTGGTGGCGAGTAAAGTCCGAAATTTTTCGTCCTGAAGAATGCCAGTCAGGCTCTCGCGAATACTTTGCTCGTCGTCAACGATCAGAATGTTTTTCATAATGATAATAAGTTCCCGTTTGGCGATCTGCCTATGGGTCAGGCGGCCGCGGTACTGCTGGTGACCGGAAGTTCGATAATAAATCGAGTTCCCTTCGGGTAGTTGTCCTTGACCCGAATATATCCGTTGTGGTCGGCGATGACGGTGGACACAATAGCCAGCCCCAGGCCCGTTCCAGATTTTTTGGTGGAGAAATAGGGTTCGAAAAGACGTGGCTTGTCATCGGGCGGAATACCGCACCCGGTATCGGCTACTGAGAAACTGGCGATCTGAAGTTTCGGATTGTAGTGGCTTTCCACCTCGACGGCACCTTCCCCATCAATAGCGCCGACAGCATTGTCGAGTAAATTGATCACCACCCGCTTGATCTGGTCCCGGTCCAACCGAAAGGTGGGGAGGTCGGGGTCGGGATGAAAAGAGAACTCAATCTCTTTATGTCCTTCCTGATAAAGGATTAAGGCTTCATTGAGAAGTTCGTTCAGATTATTTGGCGTCGGATTACTGGCTGGCATTCGGGCGAAATTATGGAACTCATTGACCAGGTTTTTTAACTCCTCAACCTGCTGGATAATCATTCTGGTACATTCGTCAAAGACCGCATCCCCCTCCTGAAACTGGTCCATGTACCGTCGCCGCAAACGTTGGGCCGACAATTGAATCGGGGTCAGCGGATTCTTGATCTCGTGAGCTATGCGGCGCGCCACTTCACGCCAGGCTTCCATGCGTTGGGCTTTTAGCAGCTGGGACAGATCGTCAAAGACCAGGACCGTACCCATGAATTCGTCGTTTTCATCCCGCAGAGTCGTGACATTGATCAGCATAGTCAACTTGTGGTCGCGAAGTTTCAGAGTCGTTTGTTTGCGGATGGAGTCCTTTCCCGAATTGGTCAGGTCCCGCAGAAACTCTTTGATCAGCGCCTTATGTTCCGGTCCAACGACTTCACGGTAATTCCGTCCCAAAACCTTTTCCGCCTTGATTTTCAGTAATTTTTCCGCCGATTTATTAATGGTGCTGATGGTCCCCTCGCTGTCGACGGAGATGACCCCGGCGGTGACGTTGCGAAGGACGATTTCCATATAACGGCGACGCTGTTCCAATTCCAGGTTGGACGCTTGAAGTTCCACATTCGCTTCGTGGATTTTCTGCTGGCTGCGGCGAAGATCTCCGGTCATTTTATTGAAGGCGTCGACCAGAATACCGATTTCATCGTCAGTGTTTCGTTCAATGTGCACTTCGAGGTCACCCTCCGCCACCTTGCCGGTGGCTTCAGCCAATTCCTGGATCGGTCCGGTGATCCCACGAGCCAGATGAAAACCGAACCACGTGGCCAGGAAGACGATTACCAGCGCGATCAGCAACAGCAGGACGATATATCCTTTTTGAATTTTCCCTTTGAGCAATTTCGTGCTTTTGTACTGTTCAAAAGAAGAGGAAATCTCCTTCATCTTATTGACCAGGGAGTAGGGGACGTAATAATTGACGACCACTACGCCGACAACATCCGTTGGGTTCCAATTGGAATAAACCGGGACGAAACCCCGTATCAGATCGGCTTTCCCGACGGGAGTGATGCGGGTAAACCGGTTGTCCTGCAAGGCCTCCCGAATGATATCCGACCCGGGATCGGTAATCTCGGCAACCGGTACCTGGAGGTTCGCGGCCCGCACCAATTCTTCATTGGTGGCGGAGAAAACCTCCACAATCCCCAGATTGTATTCTTGCTGCTTCTGATGGATCAAATCCCTTAACTGAGGCAGATTCCCTTCGTTCAGGAGTTTCTGCTCTTTAACGATGCGGGCGATCTGTTCCCCGTAATAGAGAGCGTTGGCCGCCGAATTCTTGTAATAGGTCTGTGCGACTTCCAGGGATTCTTGCAGAGACGCCTCGATCTGCTCATTAAACCAGTTTTCAATGGTATTGGTGATGAATCCCGCTGAGACGAAAAAGAGCATCATGGTTGGGATCAGGGAAAGAGCGATAAACGCCACCACCAGCTTGGTTCTCAGCATGGCGCCCGGAATGTTGCGGCGGCGATCAAGGATCAGTTTGAAAAGATTACGGAACAGCAGAAAGATAAAAAGGACAATAAGGAGAATATTAAAATTGATCAGGCCCAGAACCAGGATGCTGTTGGAAAAAGGAAGCTCGCCGGTAAAGTTGATCAGCCTCGATTCAAACTGAATGAGCAGCAGAGCAAGGACTGTGATCAGTCCCAGGATCAGCCATTCGCGGCGATACTTAAACGGTTTTTTGAGATCTTTATCCTTGACGGCCATGCGGTTATCTAACGCCTTGCAAGGGGCAAATCAAAATATTTTAGGGGCAAATTAGGAAGCATTGCAAGCTATGCTCCAGGCACGAAATATCCGGACCTATTTCAAGAAAACAACCGGGGTTCTCAGGGCGCCGACTTCAGACTGCGAACAAACCGACCATGCTTTGCGGAAAACAGGGCGACGGCGCAAATCTCTTTCGGCCGCCGATTTTTCCAAAATGACAAGAAACGTCCCCCGGAAATTTTCTGATCAGGGGCTGATGGTATTTTTAACCGGGGAAAAACGGGAGTCATAACATCTTCCAGCATGCAGGCAAAAACCTGCAAAGGCAGCCGGTTGGGCTGCCTTTGCAGGGGAACCTTGGACGCAGGCAAATAGATAACGAATTAAAGAAAATTGGAAACCAGGGCCGGAGAAGGCACTGCTCCCCGCTGTGAGTCCTCGTTGGCGACTTCCACCAATTTCCAACATTCGGGTAAGGCGAGGATTTTATTCACCAGCCGTTGATTTATTTCATGACCGGCTTTAAAGGCTCGGATGTGGCCCAGAATGGGATAGCCTAGAAGTCGGAAATCGCCAATGGCATCCAGGATTTTGTGCCGAACGATTTCATCGGGAAACCGCAACCCGGCGGGATTGATCACACCCCGGCCATCAAAGACGATGGCATTATCCAATGTGCCGCCTCGGGCCAATCCCAGCTCCTTAAGTTTTTCAACTTCGTGGAGAAACCCGAAGGTTCTCGCCGGTGCGATCTCCTTTTGAAACAGCCCGGTTGAAAATTTAATTGAGAGATGTTGCGGAGGGATAGCCGGGTGGTTGAAGGCAATATCATAGGAGAGGCGAAAAAACCGGGACGGAACGATGGAGACCCTTCTTCCCTCATCGACAACGGAAATATGCCTCGTAATCGAAAGATATTTCCGGGGGGCATGCAGCCGTTTGAGGCCGGCGGTTTGCAGAAGCTTGACGAAAGGGAGCGCGCTTCCGTCCTGGACTGGGATTTCCGGTCCGTCGATATCAACCCATAGATTGTCTACCCGACATCCGGCCAGGGCGGCGAGGAAATGTTCGACGGTGGAGACGGTCAAACCCTGGTGGCCCAAAACCGTGGCGAACCTGGTATTGACGACATTGGCAGCGTTTGCGGGAATCGAGACGATGCGCTCCTGTTCCCGCCGGCGAAACACAATGCCGGTGTCGGCAGGAGCGGGACGCAAAACCATAGTGGTTTGAGCCCCAGTGTGCAGGCCGATTCCGCTCAGAGAAACCGAGTTGGCAATCGTGCTCTCAAAAATCATGGACAGGACCTTCCCGTACCCGGTGTCAATTAAGTTGAGAATTTAAAAAAAAGAGCAAGCAGCGTGCCAGGGGAACAGAATCTTTAACCGCCTGAAAACGCTGGAGGGTCGACTTTGCAAGGCCGGTCGAGTTGTTCCGAATGTACCATGAAAGACTGTTGTGTGGCATTTCTGCTACACTGCAAGAATTAAAGTCGGCCCGAGCGAAGGATGGCAATGGCGAGCCATAGGCCTAGGAATCCGGCGATCGAATAGCCGAGAAACCCCAGGATTGGAAAACCGAACAGCATCGGCCCTTTGCTGGTCTGCATGATCAATGAGGAACCGATGATCAGGGCGGCGATCAACAGGCTGAAAGAAAGACGGTTGCTGGCCTTATCGAGGTCTTGGAGGATTTTTTCAAGACCCCGGTGTTCAAGGTCGATCTTGAACTTGTTCCGGTTGACCCGGTTGATGAATTCCTTGAAATCCCGGGGGAGGTTTTTAGCCAGGTTCCCATAGGCTTGAGCCATTTTCCACATTTCCTTGGAAAGGGTGCCCGGAGCCAGCCGGTCGCGCAGCAAATCTTCCATGAACGGCTTGAGATGGGAAACCATGTTGAAATCGGGATCCAATTCCCGACCGATCCCTTCCATGGTTAGGAGGGCCTTGGCCAGCAACATCAGGTCGGGAGGAAATTTGATCCGGTAATGCGTCATGATTTCGACGAAATCGGTGAGGAGTTCCCCGGTGTTTATCTCCTGCAAGGGGATTTCGTAATAATCGTCAATGAATTCGGAAAGGTCCCGCTTCAACTGATTGACATGGACTTCGTCAGTCAACTCTCCGGAGTAAAGAAGATTGTTGATGATTCGGTCTACGTCCCGATCCAGGACCGCCATCAGCAGGTCGGAAAGTTTGAATTTCAGGTCCTCACCAAGGTGCCCCACCATGCCGTAATCGAGAAGACAGATGACATTCCCTTGGAGAATGAAGAAATTTCCCGGATGGGGGTCGCCATGAAACAGGCCGTGGACCAGGACCTGCTTCAGGAAAGCGTCGGCACCGCGCCGGGCGACGAGTTTCGGGTCAAAATCGATGGTTTTTAACTGATCGTTATCCGACACCTTGGTGCCGGCCACAAATTCCATGGTCAACACTCGCTCGGAGGTGTGATCCCAGAAGACCTTCGGCACCTTAACTGTGTCATCATCGGCGAAATTCGCCGCAAAGCGGTCTATGGTGTGCCCTTCACGGGAGAAATCGAGTTCCCGGCGGATGGTGCGGCGAAACTCCTTGACGATGGCGATAGGATCGAACAGGTCGCCACCGGGCAGGTGGTGTTCGAACAGGTAGGCAAGCCCCATGAGAATATCAAGATCGGTTTCGATAATCTTCTGAATGCCGGGGCGACGAATCTTGACCGCGACGTCTTCACCCGATGGCAGCCGGGCGCGGTGCACCTGGGCGATAGATGCGGCGGCGAGTGGAACGTCATCAAAGAAAGCAAAGAGCTTGTCCGTTGGGTAGCCCAACTCCCGGAGGATCTCTTCCCGGACGGCATCAAGAGATATCGGGGCCACCTCGTCCTGAAGCTTGCCGAATTCCTGAACGTATTCCCTGGGGATGAGATCGGGTCGGGTGGAAAGAAGTTGGCCCAGCTTGATGAAGGTGGGACCGAGCTCCTCCATGGCCAGACGCAGTCTTTCCGGTTGGCTCAGCCGCTGAATTTCCTTGGGGGCGCTGTTGAAAGTAACGATCCGACGACCGAGTTCAAGATAGTAATTGATGTTGAGCTGCTCAATGACATGACCGAAACCGTATTTGATGAGGACGCCGAGAACGGCACGGTAACGGCGGATGGATCGGATATTCCGGTTGATCCGGGCGAAGGTCAGCATCGGTTAATGGTCCGGGCCCTGAAGCTCTCAGGCCGAGAGGCCCTTGACCTTTTTCTCGAGGGCGGCAACCTTCTTCTGGAGTTTGGTGAACTCCTCCCGATTTATCAGTCCCATTCGTTCACAGGCACGCTTGACTTCCTCCTTGGCCAATTCCTCAAGTTTTGTTTGGTTCTCTTCGGCGGCCTTGCGCACCTTGGCCAGCAGTTCCTTGCCTTTTTCTTCACTCAGGTTCAACTGCTGTTGAAATTCTTTGGCCAGCTCTTCCGCCTTCTTCTGGGTCAGGGACAAGGCTCCGATGCCCGCCAGCAGGGTTTTTTCTATTAAATCGAACATGGTCTCCTCCGGTAAGGTTAGTTATTTTAGGAGGTTAAATATTATCATAAGGGCTAAGCGTTGCAATCGCCTGCTATCAGCGCACGGATTTTGGCGACCATGCCCCGGGCAGCCCGTTCCCCGGCCTGAATCGATTCCTCCGCACGATGAAACTCCAACAGGGTAATGCCGTTGAGGTCCGGCCGAATCAGGATGTCGATCTCGTTGCGGGCCAGGCGCAAGGCGTTGATTTCGTTCTCCATGATCGCCACGCTCTGGGCGCAGATTTTGAAAATTCCCGGGGGTTTGCGGCCCGCATTCTTTGCGTGTTTTTCTTTTACTTCCGCCTCCTTGTCATTGGGCTTCCAGATGTCGCGAACCAACTTTTCGATCCGTTCAGCGTTGAAGAGGTCGAGGAGACCTTTACCGGAGCTTTTGGACGAGGGTTCGCTTGGCAGGAAGGTTTCCTCGCGTTGCTTGGCCACGGGGGGAATGGCGCAAACACCTATGACCAGATCGGCGCCGAGATCCCTGGTGACATCGGCCGGCACCGGATGACAGAGGCCGCCATCGACGAGAAAGCGGTTACCGAACCGGACGGGGGTGAAAATACCGGGAAAAGCGACAGCGGCGCGAAGCGCTTCCAGCAGATTGCCACGTTTAATGATCAGCGTTTCTCCCGATTCGATATCGGTGGTAACCATGGCAAGGGGGATTTTCAACTGTTCAAAGCTGGATGCCGGGAGGAGTTCGGACATGAAGCGGGCCAGTTTTTTTCCGTCAATGAGGCCGGTGGTCGGAATGATCGGATCGACCCAGCCGGCCATTTGACGCCAATCGACCTCCTTGGCCACTTGTTCCATTCTGGCCACCGGGACGCCCGATGCGTAGAGCGCGCCGATAAAGGCACCGACGGAGGTTCCTGCAATCATATCGATGCCTATTTCAGCTTCTTCCAAAGCCTTGATAACGCCGATATGGGCCAGGCCCCGGGCGGCGCCGCTGCCCAGGGCGAGGCCAATTTTTTTGCCGCCGGTTTTCCCCATGAGAAGAGTCCTTTTTTTTTGATCAGCCTGAACGGAATTTTCAACAACCGGTTGAGGCGCCAGTATTTGTCGTTCCGGCCGGATTGTCCCAAGCCCAGCACATTATAGGAGCGGTGAGGGGACTCTGGCAACCGGCGGTCGGGTCAGCGCCGGAACAGCCAGAGAATCAAGGAAACCAGAACGGAAATCAGGATGCAGGTGGTCAGAGGGAAGTAAAAGGAAAAATTGTCCCGGTCGATTTTCAAATCGCCGGGAAGCCTGCCGAAAAAAGGAATTTTTCCTCCCATCATGATTAGCAGGCCGACGGCCACCAGAACGAGGCCGAGAAGAATAAGGGCTTTGCCGAGAGGCATGGGTTCAATTTCTGCTTTGAGCGCAATACCTTTCCTTTTCCGAAAAGATACAGCCGCAGTACTGCTGCCGATAGAGACCCATGGCCTTGGAGATGTCAATCCCCTCCCGCCATCCGGTCCGAAAGTCCTGATAAAAGAATTGCAGGCCGAAGCGTTCAGCCAGGAGTTCTCCTTCCCGAACGATGAGGTCATGGCGTTGATAGCGGGAGTAAAGCAGAGTCGTGGAGAAAGCCTCGAATCCCTGTTCGGCAGCCAGCCGTGCGGTCTCTTCCAGGCGGGATCGGTAACAATAACCACAACGGGCCAACGGCTCGGAAGCCGTGTTGGCCAGAAATTCCTCCAGCAGATAGTCTTCCCGCCAGACCATCTCAAGCGAAACCCGGGAGGCATAATCCTTGACCGTTTCCAACCGCCGGCGAAATTCCTGGTAAGGGTGGATGTTGTGATTGAAGAAAAAGCCGGTGATCCGATGGTTCCTTTCCCGCAGGGTTTTGACCGGAATAATGGCACAGTTGGCGCAGCAGACGTGCAGAAGAATATTCATGTTAGGTCCTTGATAACGGTGAGTCACCCGAAAAGGGTTCCGGTTCCGGCCTTCGCGGGAGTCCGCTGAAAATGCCTGTAGGCCAGGTCGGTCGCCACTCTGCCCCGAGGGGTCCGGTTAAGAAATCCCTGCTGCAGGAGGAACGGTTCGATGACATCTTCAATCGTATCTTTTTCCTCGCTGATGGTGGCGGCCAAGGTCTCCAATCCGACCGGCCCGCCGCCGAACTTGTCGATGATCGCAAGCATCAAGGTTCGATCCATCTGGTCGAATCCCCGATCGTCCACTTCCAGGCGCCCCAGGGCGGAATCGGCAAGAACCCGGGTAATAACGCCATCGCCCTGCACCTGGGCAAAATCCCGAACCCGACGCAGCAATCGGTTGGCGATCCGGGGGGTGCCGCGGCTGCGCCGGGCGATTTCATCTGCACCTGATTTCTCAATGCTGATTCCTAGAATACCGGCACTGCGGCGAATGATATCGGCCAGTTCTTCCGGCTGATAGAATTCCAGGCGGCTGATGACCCCGAATCGGTCCCGGAGAGGCGAGGACAGCAGACCAGTGCGGGTGGTGGCGCCGACCAGGGTAAAAGGCGGAATGTCGATCTTGACGGTGCGGGCCGAAGGCCCCTGGCCGATCAGCAGATCAAGCTGAAAATCCTCCATCGCGGGATAGAGAATCTCCTCGACGATCGGCGATAGACGGTGAATTTCATCAATGAAAAGGACGTCGCCCTTCTCCAGATTGGTCAGGACCGCGGCGAGATCCCCCGGTCGTTCGATCACCGGACCGGAAGTGCTGCGAAGGTTCACCCCCAGTTCGCCGGCAATAATATGGGCCAGAGTGGTTTTCCCGAGTCCCGGCGGGCCGAAAAAGAGGACATGATCCAAGGCTTCCCGGCGACCCCTGGCAGCATCAATAAAGACCCGCAGGTTTTCCTTGACCTTCCTCTGACCGACGTATTCCGCCAGAATTCTGGGGCGCAACGAAACCTCAAGGCGCGCCTCATCACTCGTCTGTGCCTGGGAAATCAAGCGGTCCGTCGATTCGGCCATGAACATTCCTTTTTGTCCGGCGGTTGGGAGGACCGCCGAAGGGACCTTACTTCACCAGAATTTTTAATGCGCCCTTCAAAACTTCTTCCACCGTCGTGCCGGGGGCGACCTCCATGTTTTCCAGGATCTTGCGGGCCTGGCTGGCTTTATACCCCAGGTTGACCAGGGCCGAAACGGCATCGTCGAGGGCATCGGAACGGACCGTCACAGGTCCGGACGGATCGGAGCCGATTTCCAGTTCGGTATCGCGGACTTTTTCCCGCAGCTCCAGGACAAGGCGTTCGGCGGTCTTTTTGCCGATTCCGGGAAGTCCTGAGAGCCGCTGTACGTCTCCGGCCGCCAGAGCCCCCTTGAGATCGTTGGTCGCAATGTGGGATAGGATGTTGACCGCCAGTTTGGGACCGATACCGGAAACCTGCAGCAGCAGGCTGAACATTTCCTTTTCCGCCGTCGTCAGAAACCCGAATAAGACAATGGCGTCTTCCCGGACTTGGGTATGAACATGGAGCCGGGCCGGCCCACTTTCAGGTAGGGAGTAAAAGGTGGAAAGGGGGATCACCAGGCGGTAGCCCACCCCCCCGACATCCAGAATAATATGGTCCACCGATTTAAAGGCAATTTGGCCGTTGAGCATGGCGATCATTATCTTCTCCGGACAGAGGAATTTCGCTCCGAGAAGACCGGGGCGGTTCGGCTGTGGGCGTGGCAGATCGCAACAGCAAGAGCGTCCGAAGCGTCCTGCGGCGGGGCCAAGGACAAACCAAGCAGAGTGCAGACCATGCGCTGGACCTGATTTTTATCAGCCTTTCCGTAACCGACCACTGCGCTTTTTACCTGCAGGGCGGAATATTCAAAGACCGGCAGGCCGGCAATGACTCCAGCCAGAAGTGCCACGCCTCGGGCATGCCCCAGTTTAAGGGCCGACATGGCATTTTTTGCCAGGAAAACCTGCTCGACGGCCACCGCCTCCGGTTTGAATTGAACGATAATTTTCGCCAGCCCCTGATGAATGACTTTAAGGCGAAGAGCGAGATCGCTGCCGGTCTCGGTGCGGATGGTTCCGTTACCGACATGGCCAAGACGATTTCCCGCCGCATCAATAATGCCGTAACCAGTGATACGGGTGCCGGGGTCGATTCCTAGGATTCTCATAAGGTCCGGCGAGGGGCGAAGGGCAAAGGGTGCGAGGAAAAAGACATTAAGGGTTTACCTTGTGCCTTGAACCCAGAGCCTTTTGCCGGGTTTATGCCATCACCTTTTCCATCTCTTCATCGGAAATGTCGAAGTTGGCGTACACGTTCTGAACATCGTCGTAATCCTCCAACTTTTCCATCATTTTGATCATCTGCTCGGCGGGCTTTCCCTCCAACTTGACCATGGTCTGCGGCAGCATGGTGATTTCAGCCGTCTCCCATTGCAAGCCCTTTTCTTCCAAAATGTCCCGAACGTGAATGAACTCGGACGGATCGGTAATGACTTCGAAAGCGTCTCCTTCATCCTTGACGTCCTCGGCTCCGGCTTCCAGCGCGGCCTCGAAAATCGAGTCGAAATCCTGGCCGGTTTCGAAGGAAATGAGACCCTTGCGGTCAAACAGGAAGCCGACGGAACCGCTGACTCCCAGACTGCCGTTGTGTTTGGTAAAAATATGCCTGACGTCCGCCACCGTACGCGTACGGTTGTCGGTCATGAATTCAACCATGACCGCCACTCCGCCGGGACCGTATCCCTCGAATACCCCTTCCTCATAACTGACCCCGTCCAGATCACCGGTCCCCTTTTTGACGGCCCGGTCGATATTGTCCTTGGGCATGTTGGCCTGTTTGGCCTTGTCGATCGCCAGGCGCAAACGTGGGTTCGTTTCCAAGTCACCGCTGCCGATCCTGGCCGAAATAGTAATTTCCTTGATCAGCTTGGTGAAAATTTTGCCTCGTTTGGCGTCCTGGGCGCCCTTGCGGTGCTTGATATTGGCCCATTTGCTGTGTCCTGCCATGATCCTCGCGACTCCTTAGCAGGCCGATGAAAAACATCCATCTGCAGAGGAGCCTGTCGAACCTGGGAATGAATCTATGGCGAAAACGGTGAATCGGTCCATATTTCCACAAATCCTCGACAAATAGATTGGGCTATTCGCTCTCGGATTTGCAAAAATCTGTCCACAGATTTCCCATTCTCTCATAACGATTCTCCAAACTCGAAAAGCTCCTTGTTGCCCTCATCCCTCGTCAACGACGTACTATTTAAGTACGCCTTTTCCCTCGGGATTTTGACGGCCTTGCATCTGGACCTTTTTGATCAGCCGGGGGAATGAGTATTTCAAAAACCTTGTTAAGGGAATTAACGATTTATTTGCCAAGTTTCCCCTGACGGTCCGGCCCGGCATTCTACCATGAAGCCAATAGGTAGAACAAGATGAAGAGGTTGTGGGGAAGAAGCATCAAAAAAGCCGGCCTGTATCAGGCCGGCCGGAAAAACGGAAAATCGGGACGATCAGTGTTCCCGAGGAAGGTTTCGATATTCGACGATTTTAAGATGATCCTCGAGTTTGTCTATCCCCGGGACAGAGTGAACGGCGGCAAGAAGATTTTGGCGATCGTTTTCGCTATGCACATGGCCGGACAGAGTGACGACCCCGTTCCGAGCCTCCACGATGACATGATGGCCTTCCTCCCGGGGAGTGGAGAGGAGCGCGACTTCCACTTTTTTCTTGATAACCAGATCGCCGAGAATGGCTTTGGATGCCCCCTTTTGCTCGATGAGATTCTGGTCCTTGACCCCTTCGCAGATCAGTTTGATCGCCATTTCCTCCGAAAGACGGGAGGTGTTGATAACCAGATCGTAATTCAGGGGGTCCTGCCAATCCCGGTCGAAATAAAATTTTATAAACCCTGCCCGTTGTTGATCGCTTTTGCGGACCAAAATCCGGGCCAGTTCGGGATCCAGCCATTCCCTTTCGGCCCACCGCTCCACCCGCTCTTCAAAAGGAGCGACAATGCGGACCCGGAAAACGCTTTGGATCCCTCGGAGCAGATCCTGGCCGCCGCGCCCGTAAATGATGACATTTCCGCGCAGGGCCTTTTCGAGGATGATTAATTCTATCTGGTGAAGGTCAACCTCGACTTGTTCATCCAACCGCTCGACAAAAGGAGGGGGCTTTTCATCCGCCTTTTCCAGCGCTTCAGGGGTCAACCCATACTTGGGCGCCGCCTTCCTGATGGCATCGCCGTCAACCAGGGTATAGCCGAGGTTCTCTGCCGCGCCGTGGGCAATGGGAATGCCGCCGCTCCCCATCTCCCTGGATATGGTGATGATGGCCATGTCACACCTCGTCGATTGGTCAAGGGCCGGGGGTTAAAAAGAAAAAAATTTTAACAACTCCATTCGGTACTGGCAAGGTTAAAATTTTTTGGTTAACAAGCCGATGAAAAACGCCCATTTGCGGCGATGTCCTTATCCCTCGTCCACGACGTACTATTCATGTACGTTTTTCCCTCGGGATTCTGACGGCCTTGCATCCGGACATTTTTTTATCCGCCATGACCCCTTCCGGCGCGCTGTCGTTCCCGACCGGCCGCCAGTGCGGCTGCCTCCGTGACGCGAACGAGTTCCAACGTCAGATGGCGGCCCATGACAACTCCTGCTCAATTGATATCAGCTCGGGAAAGCTGAACATTTTAGAATGGTTATGGTTTCGATCTGAGGTCGTATGATGGCATGAAACGATCGGGAAGACAAGTTTGCGGAAGAATGCGGTAAAATTAGAAAAACTGACAAAATCGCCCATCCGCGGTGTTGCCTTCATCCCTCGGCAACGACGTACGTTCTGAGTACGTCTTATCCTTCGGGATTTTGACAGCCGAGGAGCCGGCCGGACCTGGGGGATCGTCACGAGAGGATGGCAGATCGAGGGCAGATTTTTGGAAAAATGAGAAGCCATAGCGGACCTATGGATCAAGGTTGTGCGGGAATATGGGCCGATTCACCGTTTTCGCAGTCGAGTCATCACCGGGTTCGGCAGGTTCCTTTAATCTGGGTATGTTTGATCAGCCCCATAAGTAATAAGGGAGCAAAAAACGATGCCGACGGACCTTTTTATATGGGCCCACCGCGGGGCCTCGGCCCGGGCGCCGGAAAACACCTTGTCCGCGTTCCGCGCGGCGGAGGCAGCCGGGGCAGACGGGATCGAACTCGACGTTCATTTGAGCAGGGACGGGGTGTTGGTGGTCATTCACGACGATAGAGTGGATCGTACAACCAACGGCAGCGGAGCGGTGGCCGACCTGACCGCCTCAGCACTGCAGGAACTGGATGCAGGTTCCTGGTTTTCCCCCGAATTTCGCGGAGAGAGGGTCCCGACCCTGGCTGATGTATTCGCCTGGGCCGGCGACCGGTCAAGGATCAACGTGGAGATCAAGACCGCCGCGGCGGGGGAAGCGGTGCTGGAACTGCTCAGACACTTTCCCGGCACCCGGGTCCTGATCTCTTCTTTCGACGCCGCCCTGCTGGAGGACCTGCGGCGCCGGGACTCTTGCCTTCCTCTGGCATTTCTGGTGGATAAGAAACCATGGCAACCGCTCCTGGATCGAGCGGCCGCCTCCAGCGCGGAGGCTTTTCATCCCAAAAGGAATCTGGTGACGCCCCATCTGATCGCCGCCTGCCGGAAGGTTGGTATGGCGGTCAACGTTTGGACCGTGGCCGATCCGAGCGAAGCGAACCGGCTCCGGAATATGGGGGGGATGGGGGGATTTGCCAACGATCCGGAGCGCCTGCGGGCCGGGCTCGAATAGGAAAGGGCGGTCCGAATTGGTGGTCGAGAAGGGGGCGGGCCGTTTTAACAGGTCCCGGCCGGATGGTAAGCTCGAAAGAATTTTCACGCGATACCGGGAGGGAAAGGAAAGACCGTATGCGGACCGTTTCCGACACCATCCGCTCCATCATTTGCGACCTTGACGGAACCCTCTATGCCAGTCCGGGTCTGGCGCGGGACATCGATGCCGCGGCCGCGGCCCTGGTCGGCGCCAGCCGTGGGGGCGGCCCCGTAGAGGGGCGTGTCCTGATCGAGGGCGCCCGTTCCCGATTGACGGAACTTGATGAGCGGGAACCGACCCTGTCCCGCATCTGTCAGGAATTGGGGATCGAACTGGCCGATCTGCACCG
>Ga0055479_10000059_pt1 | contig 15292 bp, 10 predicted proteins | sample Muzzi_PWC_D1_FD_57941 | JGI IMG/M metagenome (GOLD analysis project Ga0055479, IMG submission 57941) | Wetland microbial communities from San Francisco Bay, California, USA, that impact long-term carbon sequestration - Muzzi_PWC_D1 | ecosystem: Environmental > Aquatic > Marine > Wetlands ...
TGGGTTTCGGGTCTTCGTGATCGGCGGATCGTCCAGCCAGGGCGTCCCCTACCCGCCCGGCCACTCCTTCGCGAGCTGGCTGCAGCGGCGCTTGTCTGCATCTCTGCCCGACCGTCACGTCGAGGTGGTCAACGCCGCACTGTCGGGATACGCCAGCCGACGGTTGCTGCCGATCGTCCACGAGATTGCCGGCTACGAGCCCGATGCGTTGGTGGTCTACATGGGACACAACGAATGGGCCGAGAAGAAGTACTACAGCCACCTGCTCGGCATCCCGCCCCTGCTGTTCCGCATCCTGGAGTGGGGATACCAGACGCGGATCTACGCGCTCGCGTCACGATTGCTCGATCTGGAAGCGTTCGACAAGTCAGCCGATCTCGATCTACCGGCCGAGCGAAACGCCGCACAGATGTTCGGTGTGGTACGCGGACGGGCGAGCGGTGAGAGCCTGCCGACGCCCCGCGAACTGGAATACCGCGACCTGCTGTACGAACACAATCTGACCGAGATGGCGAACACGATGATCTCGGTCGGTGCGCGCCCCATCCTTCTGACACTTTCGCAGAACTTCTCGGACTGGCCCCCACCGCTGTCGACCCATCGGCCGGATCTGGACGCGACCGAACTCGCGGCGTGGGAGCGACACGTGGACGATGGACACGCGCGATTGGCTCGAGATGGCTGCGCCGCTGCGCTGCCCGAGTTCGAGCAGGCGGCTGAGATCGACGCCGAGTACGCAGAGTTGCAGTTCGAGATCGCGGGCTGCCTGCGCGAGTTGGGTCGCTTCGAGGAGGCGCGCGCGCGCTATCGGCTCGCCAGCGACCTCGACCGGGTGCCCCAGGGAGCGCCCACGAATTTCAACACGATCATTCGGCGGGTTGCGAAGTCTACCGGCGCGCTGCTGGTCGACATCGACGCGGTCGCCAACGACGAGAGTGGCGAACATCTCGTCGGCGACGACCTGTTCACCGACTTCGCCCATCCCAGACTGCGAACCCACCAGTTGATCGCATCGGCCATCGCGGATGCGATGCGACGGGCGGACTTCCCCATCGCATCAGCGCAGTGGAGACAACAGTACGTGGACCCCGATCCCGAGCAGATGCACCGGGAGAATCCGCAGCTGCGCGTGCTCGAACTGCAAAGCCGGCTGTTTGCATGCCTGCTCGCGCCACGCGACGGGTGCGAGCAGGAAGCGAGACAGACCCTGACACTCGATCCGACCAACCCGATCGCGCCGCTGGTCCAGAAGAAGATCGGGGCGGATGCGGCGGATCGCGCAGGAAACACTGCACCGTAAGCCCGCATTGTTCATGATCCCTCGTTGCGAGGGCACGGAGTGTGCCGCAGGTTCGGAGCCCGCGGAGTGGAGTGGGCCTCAGCGCAGCAGAACTGCCCCGAGGTGCCTGGAGCGGGGCAGGTCGTGTGCAGTCCGGGGCCGCAGCAGTGGGTTTGATGAATCGCGCGGGCTAGCTGCAAGCGTCGAGTTTCGTTAGCTTTATCAATCACTTCCGCGCCAGGAGAAGCCGAATGTCCGCTTCGAAGGCCGGGCGAGACCGCCCGTGGGTGTTCCGCACCTACTCGGGACATTCGTCCGCCAGTGCCAGCAACGAGTTGTATCGGACGAATCTCGCCAAGGGCCAGACGGGCCTGTCGGTTGCGTTCGACCTGCCTACACAGACTGGTTACGATTCCGATCACGTGCTGGCCCGGGGCGAAGTCGGCAAGGTCGGCGTTCCCATCTGTCACATCGATGACATGAGCCGGCTGTTCCAGGACCTGCCGCTCGACAAGATGAACACGTCGATGACGATCAACGCGAACGCCGCCTGGTTGCTCGCGCTGTACGTCGCCGCTGCGGAGCGTCAGGGCGTCGATCCCCGACTGCTCCAGGGAACGACCCAGAACGACATCGTCAAGGAATACCTGTCGCGCGGCACCTACATCTTTCCGCCACAGGCGTCGATGCGCCTGATCAGTGACATCGTTTCCTACACCGTCCGGGCCATACCGAAGTGGAACCCGACGAACATCTGCTCCTACCACCTGCAGGAAGCCGGCGCGACACCGGTCCAGGAGATCGCCTACGCGATGGCCACCGCGATCGCGGTCCTCGACACCGTTCGCGAACGCGGCGACGTGCCGGAAGCCGAGTTCGCGAACGTCGTCGGCCGCATCTCGTTCTTCCTGAACTCGGGGATCCGGTTCGTCGAAGAGATCTGCAAGGGCCGGGCGATGGCGGAGATCTGGGACGACCTGACGCGTGAGCGCTACGGCGTGACCGATCCGAAGCTGCGCCGGTTTCGATACGGTGTGCAGGTCAACAGCCTGGGATTGACCGAAGCCCAACCCGAGAACAACGTGATCCGCATCGTGCTCGAGACACTCGGTGTGACGTTCTCGAAGAAGGCGCGTTGCCGGGCGCTGCAACTGCCGGCCTGGAACGAAGCGCTCGGATTGCCCCGGCCCTGGGATCAGCAGTGGTCGCTGCGCATCCAGCAGATCCTGGCGTACGAAACCGACCTGCTCGAGTACGAGGATCTCTTCGACGGCTCGCACGTGGTCGAAGCCAAGGTCGAGCAGCTCAAGAAAGAAGCGCTCGACGAACTGAATGTCATCCTCGAGATGGGTGGCACGATTGCCGCGGTCGAATCCGCGTACATGAAGAGGCGCCTGGTCGAGTCGCAGACACGGCGCTCGCGCTCGATCGAAAGCGGTGACATCACGGTCGTGGGCGTCAACCAGTTCACGTCGACCGAACCCTCTCCGCTGACCGGAGGCGCACAGTCGATCCTGAAAGTCGACGAATCTGCCGAACGCGATCAGATCGATCGGCTCCGTGCCTTCCGCGAGCGCCGCAACGACGTGGAGGTGAAATCTGCGTTGCGTGCGCTCGAGGACGCCTTGAAAAACGGAGACAATGTGATGCCGGCGTCGATACAAGCCGCGCACGCCGGTGTGACCACCGGCGAGTGGTCGGACACGCTGCGTCGGATCTTCGGCGAGTATCGCGCACCGACGGGCGTCGTGGGAAACGAGGGGACGGGCGGAACCGAAGAAACCGCCGCCGTCCGCAAGCGTGTCCACGAGCTGTCGAGCCGATTGGGGCGCCCGCTGAAGATCGTCGTCGGCAAGCCCGGCCTCGACGGCCACAGCAATGGTGCCGAGCAGATCGCCGTCAAGGCGCGGGACGTCGGCATGGAGGTGGTCTACGACGGCATTCGACTGTCGCCCGGTGAAATCGCGCAATCCGCGCTGGACGAAGGCGTGCACGTGGTCGGGTTGTCGATCCTGTCGGGATCGCACTGCGTGTTGGTGCTCGACGTGCTCGAGGAACTCCGCAACAAGGGGCTCGGCCACATTCCCGTGATCGTCGGCGGCATCATTCCGGACGAAGACGCCGCGATGCTTCGAAACGCCGGCGTGCGCGCAGTCTATACACCGAAGGATTTCGATCTCACCCGTATCATGGACGACATCGTTTCGGTGGTTGCGGAGTCTGACCCTGACAACTGAGCTCGCCCGCAGGCTGCTGGCCCGCGATCGCACGGCGGTTCCCGAGGCCCTGAACCTCGCGGACGACAGCCGGCCCGAGCGCCAGCGCATGGCACTGGAGATGCTCGACACGCTCGAGAAGGAGGCCCCTTTCCCCGGAGCGCCTCGAATCGGCCTGACCGGCGCACCCGGATCGGGCAAGTCCACGCTGCTCGACGCCCTCGTTCGCACGCTCCGCCCTCGCGGCGAATCGATCGCGATCGTGGCGATCGATCCCTCGAGCCGAAACACCGGCGGCGCGCTGCTGGGCGATCGCGCGCGCGTGCGATCGGCGGCTGCGGATCCCGGAGTGCTGATCCGATCGATGGCGGCGCGCGACCAACTCGGTGGCCTGTCGGAGGGGACCTGGGCAGCCGTGGCGATTCTGTCGGCCAGTTTCGACCGCGTGTTCGTCGAGACCGTCGGCGTCGGCCAATCCGAGAGTGAAGTATCGTCTCTGGTCGATGTACTGGTCTACGTCGCCACGCCGGGCGCGGGCGACTCGCTTCAGTTCATGAAAGCCGGGATTCTGGAATACCCGGACATTTTCATCGTGAATAAAGCCGATCTCGGCGCGGACGCGTCCCGGACTGCGTCGGAGCTTCAAAGCGGCGTCTCACTCGGGGAGCGGGGTGGATCTGCCGAAAAGCCCGAGGTGGTTCTGATCTCTGCACGCGACGGCACGGGAATCGAAGAGCTGATCGAGTGCATCGATGCCACCATCGAAAGACAATCGAAGTGCGGTGCTCTGCGGGACCGCCGAATGCAGGGTCGCGAGAGCCAGATCCTTCGCGTCCTCGAGCACCGCTACGGAACTTTTGGTATCGAACGCTTCGGCGGACGCCAGACCCTGCTGGATCAGATCCGCCAAAGCGACGAAAGGTCTGCGTTCTCGCTGCTCGCTGTGCTCAGTCGACAAATCGAATCTGCTCTGGGAAACCCGTCGATCCATGCCTGAATCCATCGAAGGTTTGTTCCGGGCCGTGCGTTCGGCCTGCACCGCCAGCACCTGGTCCCGTGGCGTCGAGCTGTCGCGCGCCAAAGCCGTCAGCGGCGAGGCCGTGGACGACGACGAGATTCGGATCCGCATCTCCACCCGCGGTGGCCTGATCTGTCCGCTGGTGACGCTGTTTCCGGACGACGAGGACTGGGATTGCGACTGCCCCAGCCGCGAAGACGCCTGTGAGCACGCCGCTGCGGCGATCATCGCCCTGAAGCAGGCGCGCAAGGAAGGTCTAGAACTCCCGGCGGAAGGCGCTTCGGCTCCGGGGCGGATCGGGTATCGCTTCACGCGTCACAACGGGGGGCTCTCGTTGGATCGCGTGGTCGTGACCGGGAAGGACTCGCCGCCGCTGCGCGTCGCGCTCGCGTCGGTGGCTTCCGGACGCACCGACGGGCCGGACTTCCTGGCGACCCAGGCAGACCTGAAGGTCGATCAGTTGCTCGGTTCCCGGCTGTACGGCGTGATCCCGCGCGGACTGGTGACCAAGCTGATCGAAGCGCTCGAAGGTTCCGACAACCTGCAACTCGACGGCGAGCCGATCAAGACGTCGTCGAAACCGGTCGTCCCCCACGGCCGCCTCGTCGACGACGAGAGAGGCTTCCGCCTGTTCATCGAACGCGATCCGAGCATCACCGAGATCTTCCACAACGGCGTGGTGTTGTGCGGCGACGTGTTGCGAACCGTCGGCGACTCGAACCTGACCGGCCGCGAACTCGAACAGTTGAGTCGCGGACGGATCTTCACCGCGGACGCCGTTGCGGAACTGGTGACGGAAGTGCTGCCGTCACTCGAAGAGCGCATCCCGGTCAAAGTGGAGACCAGGGGACTGCCGCGAACGGTCCGCGAAGTTCCGCGACTGGTCATCGATGTCAGGCGCGATGGAGACGCGCTGTCCGTGCTACCGACTCTGGTGTACGGAGACCCGGTCATCGCGCGCGTCGATGCCGGACGTCTGACGGTACTCGGCACCAAGGTGCCGCTGCGCGACGAAGCCGCCGAACGCAACCTGGTTCGGAACCTGCAGAACGATCTCGAGCTGATCCCGGGCCGCAGATTGCGGCTGAAGGGTGCCGAAGCGGTGGACTTCGCCACGCGCCTGCAGGCCTGGGGTGGTGAGGTGCGCGGAGACGGTCACGAGGATTTCTACCTGGCCGGCGCAGTCGAGCCGCGATTTTCGGTCGGAGATGCCGGGTTCACGCTCGATTTCGAGTCGATCCCCGGCCCGGTCGCCGCGGGCAGTGCGGTACCGGCGACCCGTTCGGCCGATCCGACCAGCGTGCTGGCCGCCTGGCAGGAGGGTCTCACACTGGTTCCGCTGACCGGCGGTGGCATGGCGCCGTTGCCGGCCGACTGGCTGACACGCTTCGGAGACCGGGTTGCGGACCTGCTCGCAGCGCGCGACGCCGCGGGCGATCTGCCGAAGTGTGCGTTGCCGGACCTGGCACGGTTGTGCGAAGACCTCGAGCTGCCTCCGCCGCCGGCCTATCGCGAACTGCACGAGCTGCTGACCCACCCCGACGGCATCCCGCCCGCCGAACTTCCCGAAGACCTCACCGCGACGTTGCGCGGCTACCAGCGCGCGGGCGTCGACTGGTTGTGCGCGCTGCGCGAGGCCGGCATGGGCGCGCTGTTGGCCGACGACATGGGCCTCGGCAAGACCGTTCAGGCACTGTGTGCGGCAACGGGTCGAACGCTGGTGGTTTCACCCACCAGCGTGTTGCAGAACTGGGCCAACGAGATCAGCCGATTCAGGCCCGGGCTCGACTACCAGCTGTACCACGGAGCCAACCGGCGACTCGATCCGGATTGTTCGGTCACGCTGACGACGTATGCGATCCTCAGAATGGACGCCGATGCGCTCAGCGCGGAACCCTGGGACACCGTCGTGCTCGACGAAGCCCAGGCGATCAAGAATCCGTCGAGCAAGGTCGCGCAAGCGGCCTATCGGCTGCGCGCCGACTTCCGGCTGACGCTCAGTGGCACGCCGGTGGAGAATCGCCTCGACGAACTCTGGAGCCAGTTCCACTTCCTGAACCGCGGACTGCTCGGCAGCCGCAAGGATTTCGACGAGCGCTACGCCAAGCCGATCGGCGCCGGCGACGTCGAACTGACCGAGAAGCTGCGAGAGCGGATTCGGCCGTTCGTGATGCGGCGCCTGAAGCGGGAAGTCGCGCCCGAGTTGCCGGCGCGAACCGACGTCGTGATCCACGCGACGCTGACGAAGACTGAGCAGGACGTGTACGACGCGATTCGCGCAGCCGCGCTGGCCGATGTCGTCTCGCAGCTGTCGGCCGGGTCGAGCGTGCTGCAGGCGCTCGAGGTGCTGCTGCGCTTGCGACAGGCGTGTTGTCACCCGTCGCTGGTTCCCGGGCAGCAGGCCGAGTCGTCGTCGAAGATCGAACTGCTGCTCGAGTATCTCGACGAGGCGCTCGCCGAGGGACACAAGGCGCTGGTCTTTTCGCAGTGGACTTCGCTGCTCGACCTGGTCGAACCCCACCTGAAGTCTGCGGGTATCGAATTCACCCGACTGGACGGGTCGACCCGCAATCGCGGAGAGGTCGTGGATGAATTCCAGGACGAAAACGGTCCGCCGGTGCTGTTGGCGTCACTCAAGGCGGGTGGACTGGGGTTGAACCTGACTGCTGCGGACTGTGTGTTCATCCTGGACCCGTGGTGGAACCCCGCAGCCGAAGACCAGGCCGCGGATCGGGCTCACCGGATCGGCCAGAACCGTCCCGTGATGGTGTATCGCCTGGTGGCGGAAGACACCGTCGAGGAGCGGATTCTCGAACTCCAGGAACGCAAGCGCGCACTCAGTGAGGCCGCGCTCGGCGGTGCCGGAGCCGCACTGAAACGCGAAGAACTGCTGGCACTGCTGGCCTGAGCCGCTGAACTCTCCGCCACGGCTCCAGCTGGATGATCCACGGGAGCGATGATGGCGATGATGGAATGCTGAGAGTCCTGCGACGTGTGCTGCTCGCGTTGCTCGTATCGGCTCTGGTCGGTTTCGCGATCGGTACCGTGATCCGGTTTCGAATGCAGCGGCCGACGCACTACATCGGTGCAGCATCGGTTCAGCGATCGCGACCGATCCATTCGATGTCGGGAAGTTTCGCCCTCGCGTTCTCGACGCGGGCCATCACGAACAACAGATCGGATAGCCGATTCAGATAGCCGAGAGATTCGGCACTGAGCGGTTCGTCGCGGTGCAACGCGACGGTGCGGCGCTCGGCGCGGCGGCAGACCGTGCGCGCCAGATGGAACGCGGCCGCAGCGGGCGTGCCGCCCGGCAGGATGAACCGCTTCAGCGGTTCGAGTTCGGTCTCCAACGAATCGATGTATCCCTCGAGACGTTCGATGTCCGAGGCCTCGGGCTGCGGCACACCCCCCTTCTCGCGCCGCTGCGCGGAGGGAGTCGCCAGGTAGCCCCCGAGATCGAACAGCAGCCCCTGCACGGTCTGCGAGATCTCGCGAAGGTCGGCATGTGCCGTCGCTGCTGCCGCCTGCCCCACGCAGGCGTTGAGCTCATCGACGGCACCGTAGGCGTCGACACGCGCGTTTTCCTTTCCGACCCGCTCGCCGCCGAACAGGTCGGTCTGCCCCGAGTCTCCCCGCTTGGTGTAGATCTTCACGATCGATCGGCGCTCGCCAGTTCCTCGTCGATGATTCGCTCGAGCTCCGGCTCCAGCTTGCGCGGAGCACTCGGCTCGGGCTTCGCCGCCGCCATCTGTCGGCGCAGATACAGCGCGACGAAGACTCCACCGGCCAGGAAAGCGAAGACCGGAAACACGTAGGCGGTCACACCGAAGCCCCTGGCTCGCGGCGCGGGCCGGATCACGTCGCCGTACTTCGCGAGCAACTCGGCCTCGACATCTTCGCGGGTTCGGCCCGCGGCTTCCTGTACGATCATCCACAACCGGAGACTCTCCGCTTGGGAACTGGAACAATCCGCGATCGTCCGGCCGGGACAGAAGGGGCTCATCAGGTAGTTCGGTAGTTCGTACGCCCAGCCCTTCGATTCGGGTTCCGCCGCGACCGCACTCGACGCGATCCACAACAGCGTCAGGCTCGTCAGTGTCGTGATCAGCAACGTTCTGGCTTTCATCCCTGTTCTCCTGGTGGTTCGTCGGAAGGGTCCGGCCGCGGATAGCGCTCGACGTAGGCCGCGAGATCGCTGATCGCGCGGCCCGCGACGGAGTCACGGCCCCTGCCTTCGAGAAACAATCGGCCGGCGTCGGCGTCGGCGGCCAGTCCGCGATCGAACGGAATTCGCGCGATCACGTCGATCTGCAGGTCGGACCCCGCATTTTCGCGTCCCAGAGCGTCCCGAAACAGCGGCTGTTCCGCCCCGCATTCCGAACAGATCGATGTACCCATGTTCTCGACCATACCGATCAGCGGAAATCCCAGCTCGCGCGCGCGTCGCAGCGATCGGTCGACACTCAGCAACGCGACCTGGGTCGGGATCGCGACCACCACGGCCGCCGCCGTCTTGGGCAGGAACCGCGACAGCGCTGGCAGTCTGTCCGCCCCGGGTGCCAGGTCGATCACCAACCAGTCCAGAGCCCCCCAGTCCGTGCGACCCAACAGGTCGGCCGTCGCGGATTGTTCCAATCCGCTGCGCATCACAGCTCCCCCTCCGTCGGGGCCATCCCAATCGAGTGCCTGGTTGCCCTGCAGGAAGAAATCCATGCTTTGAACCCGCAGACCGAGTGGTCCCGGTACGGCGCCCAGTTCCCCCGCGGTGGACACGCGGACCGGTTGGCCACGCAGTCCCAACATCTTCGCAACCGATGGACCATTGAGATCCGCGTCGAACAAGCCCACCCGGCGCCCCCGCTGCGCCAACGCAACGGCCAGGTTGACCGAGACGGCCGTCTTCCCCACACCACCCTTTCCGCTCATCACCACGATGACCCGATCGATGCCTGCCAGGTGTTCGAGCACCTGCTGCCGGACCACCTGCTCGTCCTCGAACAGTTCGGGTCGATCGACTCGCTCGAGTTCGGACAACGCTCGATCCCTCGTCATCGTCTGGCGCGCTCGTTCGAAAGCGCGGTGGGGTCTGATCGGAGGCTGAACCACCGTCTGGTTGCCAGCCAGAACGCGAGTGTAGCCCAGCCCCGGTGCTGCGACGCGGCACGGAGCGTTGCGAGATCGGCGCGGGACATCGTGTTTGCTGCGTCGATTCTCCGGTGGTAGCTTCGAAACTTCGACCCTCCTCCTCCTCCGTTCGAAATCCGAAATGGCCGAAACCATCGAAACGAGCGCCGGGGGGGTCGTGTATCGGTTCTGCGAAGACGCTCCGGCTGCCCGACACGTCGAGGTCGCGATTGCGCTGCAGCGCGATCGCATCACGGACGCGATGAACGTGCGCCTTCCGAAGGGACACCTCGAACGGACAGAGAGTGCCGAGCAGGCCGCCGTGCGCGAGGTTCGCGAGGAAATGGGGCTGCGAGTTCGCGTAGTCGGCACGCTCGGCACCGCGCGATATGTCTACGAATCGGGTTCCGGACCGGTCGCGAAGCAGGTGCACCTGTTCTTGATGGAATGGGTGCCGGGCGAAGCGCTGCCGTTGGACGGAGAGATGGAACGCATCGACTGGGTTTCGCTGGACGAAGCCGAACAGCAGCTAACCTTCGATACGGAACGACACGCGATACGCCGGGCCCGCGGGCAACTGGCCGAACGAACCGGGAATCAAACGACGTCGTCAACAGACTGAACGAGTCGAGGAAGCCATTGGCCCAGACCTACAGTCACTCGAGACTCGCGACCTTCGAAGACTGCCCGAAGCGATTCGAGTACCGGTATGTGCTGAAGATCCCGACGGACACCGACGGAATCGAGGCTTTCGTCGGCAAACGGGTCCACGAAGTCCTCGAGCGGCTGTATCTCGCGGTCGGCCGCGGCTTGATGCCCAGCTTGCCGCGCGTGGTCGCGCGGTATCACCAGATGTTCGACGACTCGTTCGATCCCGCGCGCATCCGCATCGTGCGCGAAGGCACCCCGGTCAGTTTCTATCGAGACCTGGGAGAGCAGTGTCTGACCGACTACTACCGGCGTCACTACCCCTTCGACGACGGGGAGACACTCGGAATCGAACAGCACGTGTCGTTTTCACTGGACGGCGACGGCAAGTACAAGCTGCAGGGCATCATCGATCGGATCGTCCGGGCGCGCGACGGCGCGATCGAAATCCACGATTACAAGACCGGGCGCCGGCTGCCGAATCAAGAACAGCTCGATTCCGATCGACAGCTGGCGCTCTACCAGATCGGGATCTCGCAGCACTACCCGGGCCAGCGGATCCGCCTGGTCTGGCACTACCTGCAGCAGAATCGCAGCCCGACATCGACACGCACACCGGAGCAACTCGAGACGCTGCGCGTCGACACGATGAAATTGATCGACCGCATCCGGACCGAGTTCGAATACAAGCCGAAACGAAGCGGACTGTGCGACTGGTGCGAGTACAACGACCGTTGTCCGATCTACCCGAAGAATCGCCAGGCGTCCCGGCCGGCACCGGTCACGAGCGCGCCGCCACCCCCCGCACCGATCAAGGGCCAGCTGCAGCTCTTTTCGTCGACCACCGAGTCGTAGGCGCCGCCGACCGCGACTGCATCCCCGACCGCAGCTATGACTGCGCCGGCTCCGATGCGGGTTTCGTCTGCGCCTGCAGCGACCGGTAGTTGAACGCGTCGGTATCGATCTCGTTCAATTCGAGTTCCCCCGCGAGCACCGCGCGCTTCCACTGCTGGTGTTCGGGCTCGCGGGCGTGGAACTCCGGCATGACCTCTCGGGCAAACAGCTCGAGGCTGTCGCAGATGTCCCGGTGCTGGTTCTTGCCGGACTGGTTCAACAGGATCACCTGATCGACGTTCGACTTCTCGAACTTCCGCAGCTTGCCGCGAATCGTTTCGGGTGATCCGATCAGCCCGGTGCGGCGTTGCTTCTGACCGGCCGGGGTGTCACGCCATTTCTGGTACTCGTCCCACAGGCTGACCGAACCCGGCTCGACCGGTCCGTGGGAATTGTAGAACCGCAACGCGAACTGGAAGAACGTCCACCCGTCCGCCTTGCGCTGGGCTTCCTCGTCGGTATCGCAACACATGAAACCGCTGACGACCGCAATGTTCGGGTTCGTCTGGTAGTCACACAGCTTGTCGAGGTCGTGGATGTACGCGTTGTAGTAGGCGTTGACCCAGGCCTCGGCCGCCTCTGCCGAGACGAATTGGAAACCAAGCGCTCCCATGCCCCGTCGTCCGGCCATTCGAATCGTGTCGAGCTGGGAACACGCAACCCAGAGCGGCGGGTGCGGCTTCTGAAACGGCTTCGGCAGGACGTTTCGCGCCGGGAAGTCGAAGTACGTGCCGTGGTACTCCCAGTTGTGCTCGGTGAACATCGGAATCACCGCGCGCACGGCATCTTCCCAGACGTCGCGCTTGTCGCGAAAGCGGCGATCGAACGGGTGCAGTTCGGTCACGCTCGAGCCCTCGCCGATGCCGAACTCCACGCGTCCCTTGCTGACCAGATCGAGGGTGCTGATGCGTTCGGCGACTCGGGCGGGGTGATTGGTCGTCAGCTGGACGATTCCGTGCGCCAACCTGATCCGGCGGGTCCGCTGACTCGCCGCCGCCAGGAACACCTCCGGCGCCGATGAGTGGGAATACTCTTCGAGGAAATGATGCTCGACTTCCCACGCGAAGTCGTATCCGAGTTCGTCGGCGAGTTCGAGCTGCTCGAGCGCGTGCTGGATCAGCTGGAAGTCGCCGTCTTCGGTCCACGGTCGCGGAAGCTGCAGCTCGTAGAAGATTCCGAATTTCATCGGGCACCATCCCGTTTGTGTGGGCCGCTCGTGTGGGCCGGCTGTTTGGGCCGTCGGGGTCTGGAGGGCGGCTCGTCGGTCGCCAGTCTATCACGGTCCCGGCACGGCCGGCCCGCGCGACAGGCGGTACGGCTGCTTGCGTTCGAAGCTCGCGATACGCTCGCGCGCCGCTGCGGTCTCGTCGCCGGGAGCCGACGCGGCAACCGCCTTCAACGCAGCGCGAGCCGTGTCCACTGCTTCGGTCCACTGACCCGTCTCCGCGTACGCAGCGGCCAGCGCGCCGAGCGAATCAGGGTCTTTCGACCGTGTCAAGCGCACCGCGTAGTTCGCCGATTCGACGGCGGCAGCGCCATCGCGCAACGCCGGGTCGGGATCGCAGCACAGCAGCCACGCCAGTTGTGTGTGTGCCCTTGGCGAATCGGGTGCCAGTGCGAGCATCGAACGCAGGTCGCCCACAGCGCCCTCGGAGTCACCGAGCTTCTGATCGACGACCGCGCGGAGGTAGTAGGCCCTCGCAGAGCCGGTGTCCTTCGACAACGCCTGCGAGAGTTCCTGCAGAGCGCGCTGGTGCTGTTCGCGCTTCTCATGGATTCCGGCGATCGCGACGTGGTAGTCGGCTCGCTCCGGATTGATCCGGATCGCCTCGCGAAACTCCGCGATGGCCTCGTCGTAGCGTTGCTGCTTCTCGAGCAATCTGCCCATGTTGTAGCGGGCGCGCTCACTGTCTGCGATCGCGATCGACTTCCGGAGGGCTGCCGCCGCCTGCTCGTCGCGTCCCAGACGGCTCAACACGAAACCCATGTCACTCAGAGCCGACGCGTGTCGGGGTTCCCGCTTCAGTACCTGTTCGAAGTATTCGAGTGCTTCCTCGAGTTTTCCGAGCCGAATCGCGTTCATCGCGGCGTTGTTGTACGACTCGGCATCGTCGACGACTTCGAGTGCGCGCTTGGCCAGTTCGGAGGCCTCTTCGTTCTTGCCGGCCCAGCCGAACACCTTCGCCAGGTTCGTCAGTGCGTGCGCGTGCGCCCGGGAATCCAATCGGCCCTCCACTTCCGCGGCGATTCTGGCGATTTCCGGCACACCCCAGTTCGGCCCGTATTCGAACACGCCGCGATCGTGCAGCGATTCGATGATCTGGATCGCGAGCATCCGGTTCGCGGCGATCGTCATGTGAACGTGGTCGAGAAAGAACTGGTCTCCGACCATGCCGTTCGCCGCCTGCTGCTCGAGGTAACGCGCCCAGTCCACCAACGGGACATCGCGTTCCGCCGCCACTTCCGCAACGGTGTCGGCGGTTTCGGAAAGCGCGCGCAGCGGGCAGACGTCTTCGTCGATCGCAGTCCGAAACGATCGCCTCGCCTCGTCGAAACGCGACATCGCCTGCAGGATCTGGCCGCGCAGGAAGTGAGCGGCTGCATACCGGGAATCGATCGCAATCGCCTCGTCGACGGCCGCCAGAGCCCGGTCGAAGCGTCGGCGACTCTGTCGCCAGCGCGCCTTCTTCATCCATTCGCGAAACGACAGCCGCTCTTGATCGGAGAGCTCGGCGGACAATACCGACTTGAACGGAGAACAACTCGCTTGGTTCGATGCGGGCACGACCAGCATCGGGTGTGCGCCGACCGATTCGGCGATGTCGATCATCCGATTCAGGTTCAGTCGAAAGTGCGCCATCACGCCCGTTCTCATCGCGTCGTCGCGCTGGTAGGCATTCAACCCGACACTGTCGTCGAGAAGCGCTTCCACTTCACCGGGCAGCACGTTCTCCTTCATGATCTCGCCATCGGACGTTCCACGAACCCCGTCGATGACCTTCTTCAGCGTGGTGTAGGTGCGTGTCCGGTTCAGCAACGCCCGCAACTCGAGCAGCAGCGCGGGAGACTCCTTCAGTTCCCCGTAGGTTCTCGCCTCGAGAAATTCGTTGTGGCCCGAGTAGATGACGAACCAGTCGGGTTGATACTCGACGAGTTCCTCCATCAGCGCGGCGACCCGGTAGCTCGCGTAGCTGATGCCGCCGGCGTTGATCAACTCCCACGACCGGGAGGGATCCGCGATCGGAAGCAGTTCGCGCAACCACCCACAGAACGACGTGGGATCGCCGTAGGGACGACCGTAGGTGGTCGATCCCCCGACACAGAACACGCGCGTGGTCCCGTCCGGCTTCTCGGCGAGGAAACGCTGGGCGTTGAAGAAAGCGCGCTTGTTGTCGGCGCGATGCATCCAACCGGCGGAGCCCTTCGCGTCGTCCCGGTCCGCCGCTTCCGGCACGTCTTCCGGCACATAGAGAGGAATGTGGGAAGCGAAGCCCACCAGCGGATCGCTTTCGAACAACGCCGGCTTCACGCCCAACAGCGCGAGTACCCCTTCTGCGACGAGCAGAAACACCACCACCGAAAAGAACGCGAGAGCAGAATTTTTTAGCAGCGACATGCCGGGTGACTTCGTTCGAACCCCGTTGCGAGTCTACCCAAAGTGGCAGCATCTCGATCGTGGTTGCTAGTGTCCGAGATCTCGACTTCGCCGGCATGCGAGCACTGACGGCAGCATCCGCTGCCGTCGATCGCGTCGCGGAGCGCCATCGGCGGGGCACGCGATCAGGGGCATCGATCATGTTGGGGGATCGATCATGTTGAAAGTCGAACGAATTCCGACGCTCGGCGACAACTACACATATCTGGTGATCTGCGAAGATACGGGCGAGGCTGCCGCGATCGACGCGCCGGAAGCCGAACCGGTGATCAAGCGGGTCGAATCGCTCGGTGTGACGATGACCAAGATGCTCTCGACCCATCACCACTGGGACCACTCCGGCGCAAATCCGGACCTGGCGAAGCACTTCGGGATTCCGGTCCTGGGTCACGTCGGTGACGCAGACCGGCTCCCCGGCTTGACCGATGGTTTGGAAGAGGGCGACACGGTATCGG
>Ga0055479_10000061_pt1 | contig 15260 bp, 8 predicted proteins | sample Muzzi_PWC_D1_FD_57941 | JGI IMG/M metagenome (GOLD analysis project Ga0055479, IMG submission 57941) | Wetland microbial communities from San Francisco Bay, California, USA, that impact long-term carbon sequestration - Muzzi_PWC_D1 | ecosystem: Environmental > Aquatic > Marine > Wetlands ...
CACCCATTGGAACCCCCTGCCGAAGACCATGATGAAGAGCCGATGGCGCCCGGGGAACCGCCGGAAAAGAGCCCGGAAAGTCCTCCTCCGGATGAGTCTGGGACCAGCGACGAAATCGGCGAGGAAGAATGGTTCGAGGCCCCCGGGACAATGACCGGACCGGAACCCGCCGAAGAGATTGAATCGACCCCCACTCCCGAACATTGGGAAATGCCACTTCCCGAGGGAGAACTGACCGAACCGGTAAAGCTGGATGTCGAGTCGGGAACGGAAGGAATGGATTGGCCGGCCTTCGATGCGGCGAGCCTGGAGTCAACGGCGCCTGGGGCGGAAAAAATTGAATTTGACGCCGAACCTGAACTCGGCATGGCGGCCCCGGCCGAAGCGATGGAATCAGCGGAAGGGCAGGAGGCTGCAGGGGAGGAAACATTGTCTCTTCCCGAGGAAACCGCCGAACCTGATATTATTGAAGATCTCGATGAGGCGGATATCGTCGAAGAGGAGGCGCCAAAGGTCCAGATTGAGCCGGTGACCCGGGACCCCGTTTCCCGAGCCCTTGCCCACGCTGAAGATCGTGATGAAATCGCGGCGATTCTGCTTGACCACCTTGGCAAAGCATTCTCGAAAGTCGCCCTGTTTGTCGTCCGCCAGACCTACGCTTCCGGCTGGCTGGCGATAAACGACGGGGCCGAAATTCCCGATTTCGCCAACCTGCGCATTCCTCTGTCCCGACCCTCGGTTCTCAAATCGGTGGCGCAGGGGAAAAGCTATTTCCTGGGAGCTCTTCCGGAGACCCCCCTTAACGACCGGATCCTCAATGCTTTGGGCAGGGGCGGTTTCGGCCAGGCGTTGGTCATGCCGCTCCTAATAGCCGGTCGGGTGGTCATTCTGCTGTATCTGGAAGGAGGGCAGACCGGCTCGGCGGACCAAGTGGAGGAGTTGCAGCGGTTACTGAAAAAAACTTCGCTGGCCTTTGAAATTCTGATTGCCCGCGACAAAATTCTGATGGCATGAAAACGGGGGTAGTTACGCCCGTTCCGGATGGCACGGACTTATCCCCGGATAAACCTTCCCCCGCGTCAGGTTAATTCTGTTCCGCGTCAATGACGACCTGCGGCGCCGCCTGCTTCCCCACCGGATCAACCACGCGAACCCCTTCATGTTTCAGCAGTTGTCCGGTCACCCGATAGTAAGCGGTGACCGCCTGATTGTATTCCGCAAGGGCAAGGATCTGATCGGTTCGGGCCTGCGCCAGGTCCTCTTCTCCCTGCAGGACTTGGCGAGTGGTCTCCAGTCCAACCTCATGACGTTTCAGTAAAATACGCAGTCTCTCTTCCGCGAGATTCCGGCCGACCCCTGTCACTTCCACTTTTTTCCGACTGACATCCAGTTGCCGGATCGCCTCGCGAATTTCCCTGCGGACTTCTTCGTGCAGCTGGGCGAGGCGGGCATGTTGCGCCTGCTGTCTAAATTCCACCTGCCGAAGGGTGTTTCTGGCCGCCCGGTTGCCCAGGGGGTAACTCAATTGAACGCCAACCTCCCAATTGTTATAGCTGTTGCCGGACAGGTCATCGATGATGTCACTTTCCTCCCTGCCCAGCCCACGCCGCCCAAAACTGGCGACCATATCGACGGCTGGCAGGGTCTGGTTTGCCGCAACCGTCCTTTCCACCGCCAGACGATCCAGTTGCAGTTGCTGCCGAAAAACATCGGGACGATTTTCCAGCGCCAGGTTATAGCCCCGTTCCTCATCCGTCGGCAGATCGACCACGATCATCTGGTCGTCGGCAACCTCCAGCGTTCCCGATAAACTCAGTAATACCGCAAGTCGGTCGAGAGCGTTCTGGTACTCCCGCTGGGCGTCGAGCAGTTCCCGCTCCCTCTGTTTTACCCCAACCTCAGCTTCCAGGACTTCCACCGGCGCCATGAGACCGACCTCGGTACGGCGCCGGTTTTCATTCAGCACCCGCTCCGCCAACGACACCGAGGTTTTACGATAAGAAATCAGGTCCCGGAATCCCAGAACTACAAAATAACCGTCCCGAACCGCCGCGATGGTCGAAAAGGCCTGCTCCCGCAGATCTTCCACCGAGATGTCCCGGTCCTTGGCGGCCAGCCGGATATCCTGTTCGGTCACCGTCCGGCCGAAATTCCGCAACAGGGGCTGCACCAGGGAAAGAGTTAACTGACCGTCGTAATACGGATTAACGCCGGGGGGCGGGTTGACGTCCTCCCGCAATGTGGTCAGATTCAAGGCGAGAGTCGCGCCGGTCGGCAATTGCTGGCTCAGGCCGGCGTCAACCTGGCGGTAGTCGCTTTTTTCCTTGGCCTGGTAAAAAGCGAAGTTCAGCGGTGTTCGACTTTGCCCCTCCTTGTAGCCGGCGGTGAGGAGAGGATCGTAAATTCCATAGGCGCCGCGAGCGAAAACCTCGGCCGCGCCAGCATCGGCTACCGCCGCCTGCAAATCCAGATTCTTCTCCAGGGCCATCCTGACCGCGGAGGGTAGATCGACCGTGAGAGCCAGGGAAGAGCCCGTGAATCCGACAAAAATCAAGATTGCCAGCAGAAACGTCGTCAATGAGAGCCGCATTTTCAGCCGTCCTTTATGGTTTGGCAGGTGGGAAATTATCCGCAAGGGGACGCTCGATCTTTTCCAGACGAATCACGAACATCAGAATAGCCGGAATTACAAAAACGGTAAAGACCGTTGAACAGGCCAGTCCTCCCAGCAGCACGCTCCCCAGGCCACGATACATTTCCGAACCGGCGCCGGGGATGACAACCAGGGGCAGCATGCCGAAGACGCTGGTGGTGGCGCTCATGTAAATCGGCCGCAGACGGCTGCGGGTCGATTCCAGCACCGCCTCCCTGTAGTCCATGCCCCCTTCATGCAGATTGTTCAACGCCTGATGGACGATGAGAATGGCGTTATTGACCACGACGCCGATCAGGATGACGAACCCGAGCATGGTGAGGACGTCCATGGACTGTTGTCCCAGAAACAGATTGAGCAGCCTCAGACCGATAAACCCTCCGGCGCCGGCCAGGGGAACGGTCAGCATGATGATCAGCGGATAGATGAAATTGCTAAACAGGGAGGCCATCAGCAGATAGGCTATCAGGGCAGCCAGAAGAAAATTCCACTGGAGGACCTTGCGGGTCTCCAGGAGTTTGTCGGCGGCGCCGCTGATGCGAACGCTCAGCCCGTCGAAAACCCCTGAGGCGCGGGCGTCGGGAATGATCTTCCGATCGATGGTTTCCAGTGCTGTCTGCAGAGGCAGGTCGTCCGGAGGGGTGACCTGCAGGGTCACGGTCCGGTTGCGTTCCAGATGGCGAATCTGGTCCATTCCCGTCGTCCGATCCAACCGGGCCAGGCTCGACACCGGAACCACCTTGCCACCCGGCATGGCCAGCACCGACCGATTGAGATCCTCCGGGGTCTGCAGGCCGGTCTCGGGGGCCATCACCAGCAGATCGATCTTCTTTTTCCCTTCCTCCTTGTAGTCACCGATAACCGTTCCGTCCATCAGAACATCCAGGGCGACGCCGAAATCGAGGGAATTCATGCCGTTGGCCTTGAGACGGTCCCGGTCGGGGATGAAGCGGACTTCCGGGTAGGTCAACTCGATGGAGGGGACCGGCCGAACCTGGGCTCCGGGGAGCCCCTGGCGGAGTTTGCCGAAGAGCAGCCCCGCCCCGGCCACGATCCGGTTGAGATCATCACCGCTGATGTCGACCTCCACGCTGCGTCCCTTACCGATTGATTTCTGGAAGATGCCCGGCTGCAGGCTGACCCCGTACATGCCTGGGATGGAATAGATCATGCGGTTAAAGAGCGGCCGCAGTTCACCAGCCCGGTCCCAATGCGTGCTCAGGGCGCCGACGATATTGAATCCCTCGCGGGCGACGAAAAACATGTTGGCGATGCCAGGCAGCCCGTCGACGTCCCGGTTCATATGCGGAGCGGCGATTTCGAAGAATTTGTTCCCTATTTCCAACCGCTCCTGGTCGGAAAGTCCCGGTGGCGGCACCAGGATGCTGAGGACGAAGTTGCGGTTCCCCTGCGGGAGGTACTCCATCTTAGGGGTCAGGAGTACCACGGCGAGAATGGCCAGGCCGGTAAACCCCGCCACGGTGACCACCCGGGTTTTCCAGTTGCGGATCGCCAGGTCGACCAGTCCGGTCATGCCGTCGGCCAGGCGTTGACCGAACCGCGCCAAACCGCTTTGTCCCTGGGAAGGAGGCTTCGGCGCCCGGCTGAAAAGTTTCTGGGCAAACATCGGGATGACCGAGACCGAAACGAACAGGCTCAAGGTCACCGACGCCACTACGGCGATGGCAATATCACGAAAAAGCTGTCCAGCCTCTTCTTCGATAAAGACCACCGGCAGAAAGACGGCCACCGTGGTGACGGTCGAGGCCAGAACCGCCCCCCAGACCTCTTTGGTTCCGTCCAGTGCCGCATCGTAGGCCGATTTCCCCATCTTCCTGTGACGGTCGATGTTTTCTATGACCACAATGGCATTGTCCACCAGCATACCGACCGCGAAAGCGATGCCCGCGAGGCTGACGACGTTCAGGTTTCGTCCCATCAGGTCAAGGAGAACGAATGTTCCGATAACGCTGATCGGGATGGCCAGGCTGACCACGACGGTTGCCCGCAGGCTGCGCAGAAACAGGAGCAACACCGCCACGGCCAACAGACCACCGAAAATGATGTTCTGCTTAATCAGGTCGATCGCGCCCCCGATATAGAAACGCTGGTCATAGATCCAGTGAAACTTCAGCCCGTTGGGACGCAGTTTGGTTTCATTCAGCCAGTTGACGGTCTTTTCGATCTCGTCGGTCATTTCGAGGATATTGGTCCCCGGCTCCGGCCGGATGCCGATGGCCATACCGGCCACCCCGTTATGCAGGACGATCCCCTGCCTTTTAGCATAACCGAGTTCCACGTCGGCCACATCCCTCACCCGGACACGCTTCTGGCCGGTGGAACGAAGAACCACGTGGCTGATATCCTCGGGGGACTTGAATTCCGCAGTGGTCCGGATGCGGTACTCCCGTCGCCCCGCCCCCATGGTTCCGGCCGAAACGTTGACGTTTTCCCTCTGGAGAGCCTGAATCAGGTCGGTGACCGTCATCCCGAAAGCCGCCAGCCGTTCCGGCCTGATGATAACGTGCATTTCCTCTTCGGTACCGGCTCCGACGAACAGGTCTGACACCCCCTTGATCCGCTCGAGGTGCTGGCGGACGTCATTCTCAAAGAAGGTCCGGTAGGTTTCCACCGAACGCGGGTTCCCCTCCATCGTCTTCATAATGACCCAGACGACCGGCGAAGTTGACGCCCCGGAGGCGGTGACCACCGGTTTGTCGACGTCGAAGGGGTAGGAGGGGACTTCGTTCAGCTTATTGGAGACCCGCACCAGTGACTCTTCCACGTCGGAGCCGACCTTGAAACGAAGTGTCACGGTTCCCTGGCCGTTCCTGGAATCGCTTTCCATTTCCACCAGATTGGGGAGGCCCTTGAGGGTGTTCTCCTGCTCTTCGATGATCTCCCTTTCAATCTCGTAGGGCGTGGCGCCCCGCCAGGTGGTCGTCACGGTAATTTCCGGTTCGATCACCGTGGGACTGAGCTGATAGGGCAGGCGGCCGAGACTGATCAGACCGAACATCACCACCAGGATGATGACCGAAATGACCGTGACCGGTTTTTCGATGGAGTAGCGGATCAGATCCATGTTCTTGAGATTTCCCGATTGATTACTTGTCGAGTCGAACCGGCTGGCCGTCCCGCACCCGCTCGTTCCCTTTGGTAATGATCAGCTGGCCGGGAGTCAGCCCTTCGCCTTCTATCCCCACCTGCAGGCCGGCATAGCCGGTTATTTTCACCGGGATCATTTTAGCCGTGCCGGCATCGGCGACAAAAACCATCTGGCGTCCCGATTTATCCACCACCGCGTCCCGGGAGACCAGCAACCCCTCGACCTGCGGCCCTGCCGGAAGCATGGCCCGTGCCTCCATACCCTCGATCAGGTGTTCGGTATTTTTGATGCGCAGTTTGACGGCAAAGGTCCGGGTCGCCACGTCTCCCTGGGGAACAAAGCTGACGAATCTCCCCTCCAGATCCAGGAATCCGCATTTGATCTCCAGGATGCAGCCCTGCTGCAGGTATCGAAGCATCTCCTGCGGAACATCCACCACAACGTCGATGCTGCTGTCGTCGGCCAGCTCCGCCACGGCATTGCCTGCGTCCACCCATTCCCCCTTTTCCACCAGTTTTTTCACGATCAGCCCGGAAAAGGGTGAACGAATGGTCATTTTCTCCCGTTCCAGTTCCAGACGGCGAAGGGAAGCAGCCAGGTTTTCAACCTTCTTCTCGAGCCCCTTTACCCGAAACTGGTGCTCATCATAGAGGGCCTCGGAGATGGCTTTGTCCCGGATCAGAGAAGACATCCGCTCAAGGTTGCGCTGGGCCTGTTCCAACTCTACCAGCGCCTGGCCGTGGGAAGCCTGGGTCTCGGCAATTTTGGTGTCAAGTAGTTCCGTGCCCAGAGTCACCAGGGAACGGCCGGCGCCAACCCGTTGCCCTTCCTCGATGCCAACCTCTTTGACCAAGCCGGCCACCTCGGCCGCCACCCGGGAGAACCGGGAGTAGAAAACCGTCCCCACCATCTCCTGAAACGGCTGGATCCGTCCCGATTGAATCGCTTCGGCGGCCACCAGAAAGGGCGGCGGTCCTTTGCTTTTTTCCGGCTCCGCGGCTCCCGCCGACCCAACTGTCATGGCCAAAATTATCGCCAGGAATCCATATGCGCATTTCCAGATCATTTTGTCCTTTTCCCCCTATTGATATCCCTCTAGCCCGCGGCACGAGAATTGGGTGATGTGGTCGACCAGGTCGTTCAAAAACTCCTCGTCGTATTTGCGCCCGGTGAGAGCCTGGATCACGTCTTTGGCCCGCGCGAAATGGAAAATCTGTCCCGAGATGCTACTGACGCAAAGGGAAAGCCGGCTCTCGGGAATTCCGGGACAAGCATGGCGGAGGGCTCTTTTCAAAAGGCTGTGCAGGGGGGCCGCCAGTTCCTCTACCAGAATGTCCGCCGCGGGTCCCCCCGCCGAGAGTTCATTGGAAACCAGCTGCAGGAAATTGGCGGTTTCCCGGGAAAAAGGGATATTGCCGAGGAACTTTCCGGCGTAGGTGCGAACGATGGAAGGAAGATCGCTAACCGGAGATGAAATCGCCTGATTCATGGCTTCCAGGCGGGGCCGGACAAAAGATCTCAGGTGGCGGCGAAAGACTTCGCGGTAGAGATTACCCTTGCTCTGAAAGTGGTAGTTGATCGCCGCCACATTGACCCCGGCTGCCTCGGTCAATTCACGAACGCTGACCCCTTCATACCCTTTTTCCAGGAAAAGGCGCTCCGCGACTTCCAAAATCCGTTTCTGGGACGAGCGATCTTGAGTTTCATTTTGGTTCATGAAACAGAATTTAAAACGGTGTTTAAATCCTGTCAACGGTTTTTCTTTTGCGAGTGTCCACTCGTCTTCTCCCTGTGGACCGTATCCATAGACGGGATTTCCTCGGTCCCGTCGTGTCGAGGGGGGCATGACCCGCCCATCTCGCCGAGGTTGACCTGATCACCGGGAGAAGTTTATTATGGTGGTCTGGTTTATTAAGTCCCGGCTTGACACTAGGAAGTGTCGGGCTTTTCTTTATCGCTGTTTTTCCGATCATCCAACGATCATCAAAGGCGTTCAAACATGTCTCTTAACTTTCTCAGGATTCGCCTGGCCTTTCTGGCCGCTCTTCTGTGCCTGCTCGCGAGCAGCTTTCCTGCCGGAGCTGCCTGGCCGGAAGTCGATCAGGCCGACCGTGCCAAAATTCTTAGTTTGCTGATTCGACAACAACTCGCCCATCAACATTACAGCCATAAATCGATTGACGACGGTCTCTCGGAGGCCGCGTTCAAGCTTTACCTCAAGCAATTGGACTCCCAGAAACGTTTTCTGTTGCAAACCGACGTCGACCGGCTTCAGGAATTCCAAGACAAAATCGACGACGAGATCAACCAAGGCCAGGTGCAATTGCCGCAGGTGGCTGCCGAGTTGGTGCGGTTAAGAGTTGGTGAAGCGCAGGCCATGGTCGAAAAATTGCTCGGCGGCAAGTTTGATTTTCAAATGCGGGAATCTTTCCAGTCCGACCCGGAAAAACTGGAGTTCTGCAAAACCCGGGCGGAGTTGCAGGATCGCTGGAGGAAAACCCTCAAAGCCCAGATTGCCTCCCGTTATCTCAACCTGCTTGAGGCGGGGAACGCCCTGCCCGACGCGGCTGAGATCCTGCCGATGAATCCCGAATTGCTGGCAAAAGCTCAGGAAAAAGTGCGCAACCGCTTGGAAGATCTCTTTTTCCGGGTCCTCAAAGAAACCGACCAGGACTATTTCGACCGTTACTTCAATGCCGTCGCGGAGGCATTTGATCCGCATACCAATTATCTTCCACCGCAGAGGAAAGAAGACTTCGATATCACCATGCGCGGGTCCCTGGAAGGAATCGGGGCGACGCTGCGCGAAGAAGGGGGATTCATCAAAGTGGTCCGCATTATCCCCGGCAGTGCTGCCAGCAGGCAGGGGCAGCTGCAGGCCGAGGACCTCATTCTGGAAGTTGCCCAGGGTGATGGCGAGCCGGTGGATGTTACCGACATGCGATTGCGGGAAGCGGTCAGCCTGATCCGGGGCAAAAAGGGGACGGAAGTTCGCCTTGGGGTGAAAAAACCGGATGGAGCCCGACTGACCGTGCCGATCGTGCGCGACGTCGTGCAGATTGAGGAAACCTTCGTCAAGGGGACGACGCTGAAAGACCCCGGCAGCGGAAAAACCTTCGGCTATTTGAAAATCCCCAGTTTCTACCGGGACTTCCAGAACTCCAGCGGGGACGGACGCAACTCAACGGACGATGTACGCCAGGAACTGGAAAAATTCCAGCGGGAAAAGATCGACGGGATGGTTATTGACCTCCGCAACAACGGCGGCGGCGCCTTGACCGATGCGGTGAACATTGCCGGCCTGTTTATTGAAAGTGGGCCGGTGGTTCAGGTCAAAAACAGCTATGGACAGGTCCAGACTCTGTCGGACAGTGACGCGGACGTTCTCTACCGCGGGCCGATTGTCGTATTGGTCAATAAATTCAGCGCCTCGGCATCGGAGATCCTGGCAGGGGCGCTGCAGGATTACGGCCGGGCCTTGATTATCGGCAGCCAGCATACCCACGGCAAGGGAACCGTGCAGAGCCTACTGGACCTCGATCGGACCCTCCACGGAGGAAGCTTCACCAAATACAAACCGCTGGGCGCAATGAAAATTACCACCCAGAAATTCTACCGCGTCAGCGGGGACTCCACGCAATACCGCGGAGTGGTACCGGACATCGTGCTGCCGGACCGCTTTGAATATGTCAAAAGCGGCGAGCAGTACATAGAAAATTCTCTCCCCTGGGATTCGGTTCCCGCGACCGATTATTCCCGCTGGACCCCGGCCAAGCAGAACCTCAAGCTCCTCCGCCAGAGCAGTGAACAACGCTTGGCAAAAAACCAGAAATTTCAGGAGATCCTTCGGGAGTCGGCCCGCATAAAAGAAAAAAGCGACCACACCCTGCTGTCCCTGGACCTGGCCGATCTGCTTCGGGAACGAAAAAAAGACGATGAACTCCTGTCCAAAAATTCCCATCTTCCGGCAACCCCGGCTGAGGATGAGGAAAAATCCCCTGCCGCCCCAAAAGATCTGCGGGCAGAGGCCGCCGAAGATCCTTACATCGGGGAAGCCATGCATCTGCTGGCGGACCTTATGGGACTGAACGACACCAGCCTGGCTGAAAGCCGGCTGGCTACTCCTCAGAACCACTACGGAAGGCCGGGGAATTGAGTCCGGGAAGTCCTCGCCTTTTCCCATGTACACAAAAAGCGGCCCGGTTTCCCGGGCCGCTTTTTTAGGCATATGTTTTTGCGCAACCCTGCTGAAAATACTTTGTCCCTCGCTACAGACCACTGGCATCCAGCGAGTCGCCGATCTCCAGTTCATGCAACTTCAAGGCGATTTTCCGGCGCACCGCCGTTGGAATTTCCACATGCAGACAGAGAGTGTCGGCGCGCATCCTGCCGGCCTGGAGCCGTTGCAGGGCGTTTCCCCCGGCCCCGGGCAGCCACCGGATGTCCTCTTCCGGCAGGTACGTCCGTTCCTCCTGGGGTATCAGACTCGCCACCTGGCCGCGGGGATCGATGCATCGTCCAAGGAGCTGAAGCCCACCGAGCATGAAAAAGTGAAAACAGCGGTGGGGGCTCCCGCAAAATTGAACGAAAATTTCTTCGGAGAGGTCGCGAACCATGGAGAGTCCTGATTTCAGCCGCTCTCTGGGAAGAAGGTGAAATAGAGAACCCTTTTCCTCCAGCCTTCCCAGGCCTTCGGGGCCGGGGAAGGGCGGCAGCCCCCCCAAGCCGACCAGAATCCGATGATCGTCGGTCCGGGTTCCGACATAGCCGTGAATATCCAGAATCAGGTCCGGGGGAGCCATTCCGAGGGCGGCGACAAGTTCAGGCAGCCGTTCTTCCAATTTATAGCAGTAAGGATGTCCGTGCCGGTCGACATAAGGAAAGATCACGTCAACATTACTTGGGTTGAGGGGAATACCCCAATTTTTGAGTTTTTCGACATTTTCGTCGGCCAGGGGTTCGCGACCGGAAAAGCCCAGATTGATAATCGCTGCATCCCCTTTGCCGGACCGCAGAAAATAAAAAGTCACCTCCAGGGTATGGGGATCGTATGGGCCATGGGTCGCCGTAAGAAGGGTTGAATCAGGACCCGGATTTTTCCGCCGCAAGAGAATAATTCCACCAGACTCGTCGGCCAGGAAGCTGGCTTCAAACCCCGGCAATTGTCCGGTTGCCGGGCACCAACCAGTATTTCGGGAGGGCACTTTTCCGAACAACCGGGTCAAAACTTGCTGCCTCCAGGTAGCAACGAATTTGACCCTTCGATCCGGTAGCCGGTAAAAAACCGCGTAATTTCCGATATCAAGATAAATTCGAACCTTGAGCCGTTTCAGAAGCTCCCGGTTATAATTGTTTTGGGTCGTTTTCAAAACCCGTTCGGTTATTTCCTCCATGGCCTGGAATTCTTGTTCCCGGGGAGTGCCGCTCAACAGTTCGACCCGCTTCAGATGACGGTAGTCCTCCTTGCCGATTTCAACTTCAAGGCGGTTCAGATAGCGCTTGAAGGGCGATGCCTCGTCGACCCGGAACTGGCTGAGAAACAGCCGGGGCAGGGTCGGCGGCGGGCCATGCAGAAGCGTGTCTGGACGATTCATACCCCAGTCTCCCTCGTTTAAAGAATACCGGCCGCCTTCCGCCTGGCAATAAAAGATTCGTTTTCGATCCGGGACGGCTTTCAAAAAGCCAGTGATTGGATAAACTTATTGCCAGTTCAGGTTAAAAAATGTTATTTTGCGACACGCTTCATTTGTTTTGGCAGGGGCGGCCCGATCGACCCGGGCCGATTCTGGCCGGTCCCTAAGCACCCGGGAAAGGGCCTGCGATGATTCGGCGCCGGATGTCCTTCCTCGCCACCTTCTTTCTTTTTCTGGGGCCAGGGCCGGCCACTTCGGCAACCGCTCAGTCTTTCCAATACGCTGGCGCGACAACCCTGCAAAAACATTTCATGCCCCAGGCAACCCAACTTTTCGAAGCACGCCACGAGGGTATTCATTTTCAGATATTCGGCGGCAATACGGGACCCGGCTTGGCCGCCCTGCTGGCCGGGAGGGTCGATCTGGCCGGAGCAGGCCGCTTTCTTCTGCCCGAGGAGACTGCCGCCGGTTTGCAGGAAACCCTGATCGGGTGGGACGCGCTGCTGGTGGTGGTGAATGCCGGCAACCCGGTTGCGAGCCTGTCCCGCGGACAGCTGCGCGACCTTTTTTCCGGACGGGTCACTAATTGGCAGGACGTCGGCGGAAAGGATGAACCGGTCCTGGTCATTGCCAGCCCGAAAGGCAGCGGGATGTATGCAGCCGTCTCCGAATCCATTCTTCCCGGCGCTGCCCACACCCCCCGTGCGTTGGTGACCGGCATTGTCGCCGAGGCCGATCGCCTGGTCTCCTTTTTCCCGGGCGCCATCTGTGCCGTCAGTTCCAGCATGGTTGATGCATCGGGAACAAAAGTGGTCAAGGTGGATGGGATTTTCCCCTCCGCTGAACATGTCCGGAACGGCCGGTATCCGCTGAAAAAACCGTTGCTGCTCGTCACCCGGAACGAGCCGGAAAAACCGTTAGTTCAGTTTGTTGAATTTGCCCTTGGTCTCGAGGGCCAGAAGATAATCGGGTCGAAGTTTTTTCCGGCAGTAAAAGAGTAAATCCCTCCTCGGCTGGTGCGTAAGGTGCCCGCCGGGGGAGTTAATCCTCAGGCATAAGGTGCAGTCATGCTCAGGTCATTCGCTCTGCAATGGAAAATTCTCCTTTCCATGCTCTTGCTGTCGGTCGCTCCTCTGGTGATCACTCTTTTCGTTGTCTCCTCCCTCACCGAAAAGCAGTTGGAGAAGGACATGAAAGGGCGAGTCGCCCAGGTTTCCAACTTCGTTGACCGAACCGTGGAGGCGACCCGCAGGGAAAACGCAAACTATGTCCAATTGCTGGCGGCCAATGCCGATATGGTCAATGCGATTTACTACACGTCCCTGACCGGGGACGACTCCCAGACTCTGAAAGTCATCCAAGACGCCCAGAAGATATTCGCCATCGACATGCTCGAAGCCCTCGATAAGGAAGGGTCCCTCCTGGTACGCTCCCTAGCCGTCGACCAGGAGATCCCATCCACGACCGGCAAGGACCACCCCCTGATTCAGGCCAGCCTTCAGGGGGCCTCGCAAAGTGCCATTGACTTTTTCGACGGGCAACTCTCCATCGTGACCGTCACCCCGGTTCTGCTCCAGCAGGAGCAGATCGGCCATCTGGTCGGGGTCCAGTTCCTCGATGATCGGCTCGCCAAACGGATCGAAGACCTGAGTGGGGCCAAGGTTGCCTTTTTCTCCAACAATAAAGTCATTGCCGCTTCCAATCCGGCTTTGAAAAACATCGACCCCGAACCGGCCCTGAATCTGGATGGCGCCGATCTGCTTCTGGGAAATTCGCCTCACACCGCCTTCGCCAAGCTTCTCAGCGGAAACGGCAGCGGCGTGGTCATCGCTATTGACCGTTCATCGATGGTCGCCGCCCGGCGCCACGTTCAGGAAATCCTGGTCATTGTTCTGGTCATCGCCATCAGTTGCGCCATCGTCATCGGCATCGCCATTTCACGGGGCATCATCCGCCCGCTGGCGGTCGTCGTGGAAAACCTCAAGGAGATTTCCGAAGGCGAAGGAGATCTCACCCGTTCTCTCGAAGTGAAAACCGAGGATGAAGTCGGCGAATTGGCAGAAAATTTCAACCGTTTCGTGGCCAAACTCCGCGAAATGGTGCTCCGCTCGAAAAAAGTGGCCGTCGATCTGAAGGCGGCGACCGAAAAGGTGCGCCTTATTTCGGGAGAAGTCAACGACGGTGCGGTGGCCCAGTCCGCGGCTCTGGACGAGTCCCACCGGGCGGTGCAGAGCATCGAGGAGAACATTTCCGGCATCGCGGAGAGTACGGGAGCCCTGGTCGATTCGGCCGAGATCAGTTCCTCGGCCACCCTGGAGTTGGGGGCGACCATCGAAGAGATCGCATCTCAGATGGAAAAACTCTTCGCTACGGTGGAGGAGGTGTCCAGTTCGATCAACCAGATGTCGGTCTCGAGTCAGGAAATTTCCGAAAACGTGGAGATCCTCTCTTCATCGACCGAAGTGACGGCGTCCTCCATCGTTGAAATGGATGCTTCGATCAAGGAGATCGAAGAAAACGCCGAACGGACCAGTCAACTGTCCGAAGAGGCGGCCCGGGACGCTCTGAAAGGGAAAGAGGCCGTGGACGAGACCATCCAGGGCATAAATGCCATTCGTGAGACGGTCGACCGGGCGGCCCACGCCATTCAGGAGTTGGGAAACCAGTCAAAAGCCATCGGCAAGATTCTGACGGTGATTGACGAGGTGGCCGACCAGACCAGTCTGCTGGCACTCAACGCGGCCATCATTGCGGCCCAGGCAGGGGAACACGGCCGCGGTTTTGCGGTCGTTGCCGATGAAATCCGGGAACTTGCGGAACGGACGGCTGTTTCTACCCGGGAGATCGCGGCAATCATCAACAATCTGCAGAAGGGGACGGAAGAAGCGGTCAAGGCCATGACCGCCGGAAGCGACCGCGTTCACGAGGAAGTGGAACGTTCCCAGGCCGCCGGCGCCGCCCTCGACCAGATCCGGTCCAGCACCACCAAGGCGACGGAGCAGGTTCGAAGCATCGTCCGGGCGACGCAGGAACAGGCTCGAGGCAGCAGGCAGATCACCGATTCCATCAACCAGGTGGCCTCCATGCTCGGGCAGATCGCCGCAGCCATCAAACAACAGACCGACGGGACCCGTCAGCTCGCCAAGGCCGCCGAGGCGATGAAGGAAATCGCCTCCCAGGGGAAACTGAGCACCAGCGAACAAGCCAAGGGGAGCCGCCAGATCAACACCAGCATGGAACAGATCCGCACCATGATTGAGCGAATCGACGAGGCAACCCGGGAGCAGACTCAACGCAATCGACAGGTTCTGGAAGCGATCGCCTCCATCTCCAACACCGCTGAAAAGACCGCCTCCCGCACCGGAGAAATGGACCAGGTGGTGGAAGTTCTGACCCAGCAGGCGGCTTCTCTGGAAGAGGAAGTGGGCGCCTTTAAGGCATGAACTCCCACCGCTTGACGGTTACCCTGCTGGGGACCGGAACCAGTACCGGGGTACCCATGGCGGGGTGCCCCTGCCCGGTCTGCACTTCACCGCTTCCGGAAAACCAGCGGAGCCGGTGCAGCGCCCTGCTGAACTACCGAAACCGCAACATCCTCATCGACCCCTGCACCGATTTTCGTCAACAGGCCCTTCGGGAAAAGATCCCCGGAATCGATGCGGTCCTTCTGACCCACACCCATGCCGACCATATTCACGGCATCGATGACCTGCGAGCCTTCAATCCTCCCGATGGGGAGTCCATTCCGGTTTTCGGCTCCCGGGAAAGCCTGGATCATCTTCGCGGAGCGTTCAGGTACATTTTCAGCGATGGCGACGCATCCGGTTATCGTCCCCGGCTGACGGTTCACGCCGTGACCGACTCT
>Ga0055479_10000062_pt1 | contig 15248 bp, 19 predicted proteins | sample Muzzi_PWC_D1_FD_57941 | JGI IMG/M metagenome (GOLD analysis project Ga0055479, IMG submission 57941) | Wetland microbial communities from San Francisco Bay, California, USA, that impact long-term carbon sequestration - Muzzi_PWC_D1 | ecosystem: Environmental > Aquatic > Marine > Wetlands ...
GGTCAGGCCCCCCCGGCGGCGGGCGGAGTAAAGACCCGCTGACTCAACTCCTGGTCGAGCATCAGCAATCCCTGGCCATCGTTGCCGATCCGGCTCAGTTTGCGGACATAAAGGGAAAAGTTGGACTCTTCTTCGACCTGTTCGGTGACGAACCAGTTGAGCATGGCCTGGGCGGCATGGTCGTTGTCCTTCCGGGCCAGATCCATGAGCTTGTTGATCCGGTCGGTGACGAACTTTTCGTGGTTCAGGCCGTATTCGAAGGCGTCCAGAGGACTTTTGTATTTATTCTGCGGCTCTTCAAAGCCCAGCAGGTGAGTCCGGCCGCCGACGTTGCAAAGGTAGTTGAAAAATCGTTCACCGTGGGTCATTTCTTCCAGGGCCTGAACCCGCATCCAGCTGGCAAAACCGGGCAGGTCTTCGGACTGGAAATAGCCGGCCATGGCCAGATAGAGATAGCCGGACAGGAATTCGTTTTTCATCTGTTCGTTCATGGCATCCTGAAGCTTCTTGCTGATCATGAAGACCTCCTGAGAAGATGGGGCGTTTATCCCGACGAGGCTGCTGTCGGAACCGGTAAATCATACCAAATCGGTTCCTTTTGTCCAGATTTTTTGGCGGCAATCGACCGATTGCCATCCGCCGGCCACTGGGGTATCCTGGGCCGGGATTTTCCGGAAGAGGAGCGATACACACATGAAAATTCGATCGGCGGAATTTATCAAAAGCGCCACCGGACCTGATAATTACCCGGTGGACGGCTTGCCGGAAGTCGCCTTCGCCGGCCGCAGCAATGTCGGCAAGAGCTCACTGATCAATTTTCTGCTGGAACGGAAAAACCTGGTCCGGACATCCTCCACCCCGGGGCGGACCCAGTTGTTGAATTTCTTCAACATCAACGACGAATTTTACCTGGTCGACCTGCCGGGATACGGTTTTGCGAAGGCGCCGGTCGGCGTTCGCCGGAGCTGGGAAAAAATGGTCCGGCGCTTCCTGGACGGTCGTCGGCAGTTGCGGGCGGTGGTTCTGCTCCTGGACATCCGGCGGGATCCGACGGACCAGGACCTGGAACTGCTCGACTGGCTGGAGGAATTTCAGATTCCGACCATCCCGGTGCTGACCAAGGCGGACAAAATCCGTTCCTCCCAGAGGCCCCGGCAAATGCGCTCGATTCTCGAGGCGACCGGCCTGGACGAGGCGCATTTCACTCTTTGCTCAACTCTCGCCAAACTGGGTCGGGACGATTTGTGGGCGCGTATCGAAAGCGCCCTGGAAGACCTCGGAGAATAATCCCCGCGGCAAGCCCCATGCGACCGGCAATTTCGTTGACAGGCCGAATGCTCATGGGGTAAAAACAGAGGCAAAATAGCCCCGGGTGCCCGCCGCAGCCCAGAAAACGAAGGCGGGAGAATAGGGAAGAGGGTGAGAATCCCTCGCTGCCCCGCAACTGTGTGTGGTGATGAAAGCCGGAACCAAGCCACTGTCCGCCAGGATGGGAAGGCCCGGCGAGTAAAGTGATCCACGAGCCAGGAGACCTGCCCGGAATTTGGACTCGACCGCCGTTTGCTCTTTGCCCCCGGCGGGATGAATCCTTCGGACCTTTCGCGGGGAGGGTTCGGGAGACCTTCCCAGATCACCCGAACTCCCGGCGGAGTCCGGGTTTTTTTGTTTCCGTCGGGGAGCTGGCGGAAGATGGCGGGAAAAGATTTTGGCTGGTCTGATTCAAGTCTACACGGGGTCCGGGAAGGGAAAAACCACCGCCGCCATCGGTTTGGCGGTGCGGACCCTGGGCCACGGGGGCCGGGTGCTGCTGGTGCGCTTTCTCAAGCCGGAGGAACCACCGAGCGGGGAGCTGCAATTTCTGCAAAAGACCGCCGGAGTGGAGATCCTTTCGTCCGGCCTCGGGATTATCGACGGGACCGCCGATCCCGCGGAAGTTCGATCCAGCGTCGCGACCACATTTCAAAAAATGTCCGGCAGGATTGCCGCCGGTTCCTGGAACCTGCTCATTCTCGACGAGATCAATAATGCAGTCCACCGGGGTTATCTCCCCCTGGCAGACGTTCTGCGCTTCCTCGACCACCGGCCGGCCGATCTCGAGGTCGTGCTGACCGGTCGTCACGCGCCCCCGGCGATTGTGGATCGGGCCGACCTGGTCACGGTCATGGAAGCGGTCAAGCACCCTTACGGCAGGGGCGTTCCGGCCCGGCCGGGAATCGAATATTGACATGGGAGGCCTGATCTTCGTCACCGGCGGCGCCCGTTCCGGGAAGAGCCGCTTCGCCCAATCACTGGCGGAGGATTGTTCCGGGCCGCTGTTGTATATCGCGGCCGCCGAGCCGGGTGACCCGGAGATGGCCGATAGGATTGCCCGCCATCGCGATCAGCGCGGGCCGCGCTGGCGGACCCTGGAGGAGCCTCTGCGCATAGCCGCGCGCCTTCCCGGGGAAGCGGCTGGGGCGGATGGAGTCCTTTTCGACTGCCTGACGATCTGGCTGGCCAATCTTTTTGAAGAGTCCGGAAGCAACCCCGCTCCGGTTTTGGAGGAGGTGGACCGCCTGCTGGCGGCCATTGAGGGCCTGGCCATGCCGGTAATCGTGGTGGCCAACGAGGTGGGCGGCGGGATCGTACCGGAGAATCCCCTGGCTCGAGCGTTTCGCGATCTTGCCGGAACGGCCAGTCAGCGGATGGCGGCAGCCGCGGCAGACGCCTGGCTGGTGGTGGCGGGGCTGCCGCTGAGGCTCAAATAGGTTCTGCTCGGAAACGCATTCATGGCTATCCGAAGTTTCCGGATGGCCTCTAAATAATGAATCATGGTCGGCGGCACCTCTGCCGTTTCTTTCCTCTTTGACAAGGTGAATGGTGCTACGATGAAGAAAATGACGTTGAACGCCGCTCTGGACCTGATCAAGCCGGTCGATGCCGGCAAGATGGCTGAGGTACAAAACCGGATCGACGGCCAGACCAAACCCCCGGGGTCCCTGGGCCGCCTGGAAGAATTCGCCCGGCGCTTCGTGGCCATTACCGGCCGGGAGGATATCCGCAGGAAGGCCGTCTTCACCTTTGCCGCCGATCATGGGGTCGCAGCCGAGGGGGTCAGCGCTTTCCCGCAGGAAGTCACCCGGCAGATGGTGCTCAATTTCCTGGCCGGCGGGGCGGGAATCAACGCGCTGGCCCGGCATGCCGGAGCAGAGGTCGTCGTGGTCGACATGGGTGTCGACGCCGATTTCGAAACCCTTCCAGGGCTCCTGGCGAAAAAGGTCGGCCGGGGGACCCGGAACTTTGCCCGGGGACCGGCCATGAGCCGGGATGAGGCCGTGCAATGCCTCGAAACCGGAATCGAACTGGCCGGCTCCTGTCAGGAGTCGGGGATCGATCTGGTCGGCACCGGAGAGATGGGGATTGCCAACACCACTGCCGCGTCGGCTATTTGCGCCGCACTGACCGGAATTCCCGTGGCGCAGGTGACCCATCGCGGAACCGGCATCGACGATCGGACGTTGCAGCATAAGGTGACCGTCATTCAGCGCGCCCTGGATGCCAACCGGCCTGACCCGGAGGATGCCGTCGACGTCCTGGCCAAGGTCGGCGGGTTCGAAATCGGCGGCATCGCCGGACTGATCATCGGCTGCGCAGCGGCGGGCATCCCCGTCGTGGTGGACGGCTTCATATCGACGGCAGGCGCCCTGATTGCCTCCGAACTTCATCCGTGCGTCAAGGAATACCTGTTTGCCGCGCATCGTTCCGTGGAAATCGGGCATATTCATTTATTGGACAAAATCGGTCAGCAGCCGATGCTCCAGCTCGATATGCGTCTGGGGGAGGGGACCGGCGCGGCGCTGGCGATGACCGTTATCGAGGCCTCCCTGCGGGCCCTGCGGGAAGTTGCGACCTTTGAGTCCGCCGGAGTCTCCAAGGGAGTGCAGTAATGAAAGAAGAGTGGCACCGACTTCGCCTGGCCGGAAATTTCCTGACCATCCTGCCCGTGGGGCGGAGGTTGACCGTCGAACGGGACGAGTTGGCCCGCAGCATGGCCTTTTTCCCTGTGGTGGGACTCGTCCTGGGGCTCGGCCTGGTGATCTGCAACTGGCTGCTGCAGACGGTGATTCCCCGTGCGGTCCTCGATTGCCTGCTGGTCCTGGCGCTGATAACGGTGACCGGTGCGCTGCATCTGGACGGGATCGCCGATGTGATCGACGGCCTGGCCGGAGGCCGGGACCGCGAGGGAGCCCTGCGCATCATGAAGGACAGCCGCGTCGGCGCCATGGGGGTCGTCGGCCTGGTCATGGTCCTGCTGCTCAAGTATCTCACCCTGTTCAATCTCCCTTTCGCGGTCAAGTCGGCCGGGCTGGTTTTTTTTCCCGCGGCGGGCCGCTGGATGCAGGTGGTTCTGGCCGCTTTTTGCCGTTACGCCCGCAGCGAAGGGGGGACCGGAGCGGCCTTCATCGAGAAAGTCGGCGAGCGGGAATGGCTCGTCGCCACCGGAACCATTGTTGTCGCCGCCCTGGCACTGTTCGGGATGAAGGGGTTTTTCCTGCTCTTTCTGCTGGGGGTGGGCGCCACCGTGCTGATCCGTTATTTTCATCATCGGCTGGGGGGAGTCACCGGCGATGTGCTGGGGGCCGCCACGGAATTGGCCGAGGTTTTTACCCTGCTCCTGATTCTGGCCATTTCCTAGGAGCCGGATGAAAAAGGTATCCAACAACGTGAAGGATATATGGAGGTCCTATGAAGCCGACCAGCCTCTACCTGGTGCGACACGGCCAGGTCGAAGGATTTGAAGAAAAGCGTTACAACGGCCAGGGGGATGTTCCCTTGACGGCTGCCGGTCAGGCCCAGTTCGGCCTGCTCCAGTTGCGTCTTCAAAACAAGGAGATTCGAGCCGTTTACAGCAGCGACCTGTCCCGCTGCCTGGAGGGCGCCAGAACCCTGGGAGAGCCGTTCGGGCTGGAGCCCGTGGCGGTTCCCGAACTGCGGGAACTGGACATCGGCGCCTGGGAAGGGCAGACCTGGGAGGAGCTTCAGCACGAAAATCCCGAGGAGTGGCAGGCCCGGCTGGCCGATATCGTCAACTACCAGGTGCCGGGGGGGGAAAGCCTGATGGGGATGGCGGAGCGGGTTCGGGAGGCGTTGCAGCCGATAATCGATCGTCACCCGGGCGAGGCCATCCTGCTGGTGGCGCACGGCGGGGTCAACAGGGTCATCCTGCTCGATGCCATTGGCGCCCCCTTGGACCGCTTGTTCAACATCGAGCAGGATTTCGGTTGTCTGAACCACATCGACTATTACCCGGACGGCCGGGCCGTGGTGAAGCTGATCAATGGGTAAAACCCCGCAACCCCTGGTGATTGCCGCCCCCCGCAGCGGTAGCGGCAAGACCACCGTGGCCCTGGGGCTGATGGCCGCACTGAGAGCCCGGGGACAGACGGTGGCTCCCTTCAAGGTCGGTCCCGACTTTATCGATCCGGGGTTCCACGCAATGGCTTCAGGGCGTTCCTCCCGCAACCTGGATGGGTGGATGTGCGGCAGATCGTGGGTGACCCGGGCCTATATCGAGGCCGCGCAGGGGGCCGATCTTGCCGTCATCGAGGGGGTCATGGGGCTTTTCGACGGCGCCGACGGCGGGTCCGATGCGGGGAGCACCGCTGAGATTACTCGCTGGCTGGAGGGCCGCGTGGTCCTGGTGGTCGACGCGGGGTCCCAGGCGCGAAGCGCCGCCGCCCTCGTCCAGGGGTTTGTCCGGTTCGATCCGGAACTTGAATATGGCGGAGTTATTTTCAACCGGGTCGGCGGCGATCGGCATCGGCAGCATCTCCAGGAAGCCATGGAATCGGTGAGCGACCTGCCGCCGGTTTTCGGCTACCTGCCTCGGGATGAATTCCTGACCCTGCCCGAACGCCATCTCGGCCTGGTGACGGCGGCCGAATCCGGGCTGGACCCGATCTACTGGGAGCGTTTGTCGGCCTGGATGGAACGGCATATCGATCTGGGCCGGCTGCTTCAGAACCAAAAGGAGCCGGTCTTCTCGCATCACCGGCCGGGCAATCATGTCGATTCTCTCTTCAAGGCGGAGGGCCGGGCGGTAAAAATCGGGGTGGCCCGGGACGACGCGTTCTGCTTCTGTTATCCCGACAATCTTGAATTGCTGGAGAAGGCCGGTGCCGATCTTGTCTTCTTTTCCCCCTTGGAAGAACAGAAGATCCCGGAAGGGGTCGATGGCCTTTATCTTCCCGGAGGATATCCCGAACTGGCCGCCGACCGGCTTGCCGAAAATATTGGCCTGCTCGAGACCCTGCGCCGGGTGGCCACGGCGGGAATGCCGATTTACGCTGAATGCGGCGGGCTTATGCTGCTCGCGGAAAGTATCGACGGGCGGCCTATGGCCGGGGTTTTTCCCGGCGCCGCGCGGATGCTTCCCCGGCGCAAAGCCCTAGGCTACCGGGAAGTGACCTTGACCGAGGATGCGCCGCTGGGTCCGGCCGGAACGGTGGCGCGGGGGCACGAGTTCCATTATTCCGAACTCGACCTGTCGGAGGCGGTGGCGCGCTGTTATCGACTGAGCGGCCGGGGCGGCGCCGGTTCCGGCCGGGAAGGGTATCGCGTACACAACACTCTCGGTTCCTATGTTCACCTGCATTTCGGCAGCAACCCGCGGGTGGCGGCGAACTTCGTCGAATTTTGTTGGAAAAATCGTTGCTACAGAGACGTTGCCACAGAGACACAGAGCCACGGAGAAAATCCTCAGGGATAAACGATTCATCTCCGGGTTTTTGAAATATCCGACGGCCTCAGGCTGAAAAAATATCCGTCAGCCATTCAAGAAAAGTATTCGGACGTGGAAGGGGAGTTTAAATCTTCCGCGGATCCGCCGGAAAGGGACTGAAAAAATGAAGACCGCCATTTTGCTCATGGGGCACGGTTCGCGCATCCCCGAAGCCAACGATGCGCTCTACGCAATTGCCGCCATGGTTCGGGACCAGACAGGCTTTCCCGTCGTCGAGGTCGCCTTTCGCGAGCAGCACCAGCCGAACATTCAGGCCGGCATCGACCGGTGCGCGGCCCAGGGGGCGGAGAGAATTCTGCTCTACCCCTACTTCCTCTTTGCCGGAGCCCATGTCCTTGAGGATCTTCCCGAGGAAATGGTGACAGCCGCCGAACGCCATCCGGGTCTGGAATTACTGCTCGGCCAACCTCTCGGGATTCATCCCAAGTTGGGCGAGATTGTCTGCGAACGAATTGGGGAATCTCTTGCCTCCGCCGGTTGGAAAAGCCCGGCTGCAGCAGCCGGTGGGATCTGAGGAGCGATTGCAATGACCCTTCCCGATGTTATCCTTGATCCCTTGGAGATCGAGGCGAAAAGCTTTGCCATCATCGACGCCGAGACCGGCCCGCATCAATACGATGCCCGGCAATGGCCGGTGGTGAGACGGATTATTCATACCACCGCCGATTTCGAATTCGCCGAGAAGACCCGTTTTGCGCCAGGGGCCATCGAATCAGCCCTACAAGGTCTGCAGGCCGGCGGCCGGGTCGTGTGTGACACCAACATGGTCCTGGCCGGGGTCAACAAGACCCGCCTGGCATCCTTTAACTGCGACATCGGCTGCCACGTGGCCGATCCCGACGTGGCCGCGGCGGCCAGAGAAGAGGGAGTCACCCGTTCGATCCTGGCCACCCGCAAAGGAGTGGAAAGGGGCGGAGAGATATTCCTGATCGGCAATGCCCCCACGGCTCTTTTCGAACTTCTGCGGCTTGTTGCGGCGGGAACGGTGCGGCCCGCCCTGGTGGTCGGGGTGCCGGTCGGATTCGTCGGCGCCGCCGAGGCCAAGCAGGCATTGATCGCAACGGATCTTCCCTATATTTCGTGCGAGGGTCGAAAAGGGGGATCGGCCGTGGCCGTTGCCATCCTTAACGCCCTGATGATCCTTGCCGAGGAGTCTGGATAAGATGAAAAATTCCTGGAAAATTTTTCCATGGTTCGCCCTGCTGGTGCTCATTCCCGCCACGGCCCGAGCCATGCACATATCCGAGGGAATCCTGCCCGCGTCCTGGTGCGTGCTGTGGTTTGCCCTCTCGGCACCCTTCGTGGCCTGGGGGGTGTGGCAGATCACCCGGCGGAAACAGGTCGATCCCTCTTATATCCCCCTGATCGGGATCTTCGGCGCCGCGGTTTTTGTCTTCAGCTGCTTTCCGATCCCCGTGCCGGTGGCCGGCAGCACGGCCCATCCCGCCGGAACCGGCATGAGCGCCATTTTCCTGGGGCCGGCGGCCAGCGTGGTCGTTGCCTTCATTTCCCTGCTGCTGCAGGCCCTGTTCCTGGCCCACGGCGGTCTTACCACCCTGGGCGGCAATACCTTTTCCATGGGGGTAATGGGCTCCTTTTCCGGGTTTGGAGCATTCCTCCTCGGGCGGATGCTGAAGCTGAATCTGTTCTGGTGCGGGTTCCTGGCCGGGGTGACGGCTGATCTGGTCACCTATTTCGGGACGTCCCTGGAAATGTCCCTGGCCCTGCACGGAACGCAGCCGTTTCTGTCGGTCCTCGGGCAGATCTTCCTGGCGTTCATGCCGACCCAGATTCCCCTCTGCCTGGTCGAGGGCGCGGTGACGGGTGGGATACTCGTCTACGTACGCAAACACCGTCCGGATATCCTCCGCAAGCTCAGGGTGATCGGGGAGGTTTCACAATGAAGCAGGTTCTGGTTGTTCTGTCGATGCTCCTTTTCCTTGGGACGGCAGCCGTTGCTGCGGAGCAGGGAAAACAGGAGGAGCAGCAGCCGAAGTGGCCCGGCGTTGACGAAACAGTGGTGGGAAAATATGCCAAGGAATTGGGACGCCCGCCACGGGATCCCTATATCAATACCGACCAGGGGGATATGCTCCTCTTTCTCTTCGCCCTGGCGGGGACGGGGGGCGGGTTCGTCATGGGGTACTACTGGCACAAGATCTTCGTGGCTGGCAAAAAAGATCAGGACCGGGAGGGTTGATGGGGGGAGCCCATCATTTCATCGATGCTCAGGGTGAAAACCGGCGGCTGCTGGTGGCTCTGGACGGGCGAATCAAGCTGACATTGCTGCTGGCCGCGCTGGTTCTGAATCTGGTGGCGGGCGGGATTCGCATTCCCCTATGCCTTGCCGCCCTCGGTTTATCCATGGTCCTTGGGGCCGGGGTCCCCGCGCGAAGTTTTTTCAGGCGGATAGCGGTTCCGTCGGTCCTGGCGACGGTCGCCTTCGTGACCCAGCTGTTCTGGTTCCAGCAGGGCGAAGCTTTATTTCAGGTGCCGGTCTTCTCCTGGGAACTGGCCGTCTATTCGGGCGGGGTCCTGCGGGGGCTGGAATTGGCTTCCCGGATTCTCGGCGGCATGAGCGTACTGCTTTTTTTCTCCTTGACCACTCCACTGCCGGAGCTGATGCGGGCGGCACGTTTTTTCCGCTGTCCGGCGGTCCTGGTCGAACTGGCGCTGATCATGTACCGTTACATCTTTCTGCTGCTCGAGGAAGGGGGACGGATCCGCACCGCCGAGAAATCCCGCCTCGGTTTCGTCGATTTCCGGTCGGGACTGCGGTCCTCGGGAATCCTCGGCGGCATGCTGATCCTGCGAACCTACGACCGGGCCGAGCGAAGTTTCGCCGCCATGCGCTGTCGTGGATACCGGGGTGTCCTGACGGCCGTTCCGCCGGGCGAATTGCAGAAACGGGACTGGCTGGTTCTGGGGATCGGCCTGGCTGCCCTGGGCCTGTTGTTCGCGTCAAAATAATTCTTTATGCTTTGTTCCGAATGACTTTTCTTCGGGTATGGGTGTCTCGCGTAAACGGAGCGAAGGGGTAGCGGATTGACATGCTGAAGATTGAAAACCTGCATTTCACCTACGAAGACGGCACGCCGGCGCTTAACGGCATCGATCTGGAGATCGCCCAGGGGGAGTTTCTTGCCATCCTCGGCTCCAACGGCAGCGGCAAAACGACTCTGATTAAACACCTCAACGGCCTGCTGCGGCCGACCCTCGGCAGGGTGCTGCTCGACGGAAACCAGATCGAACGGGTCGAGGATCGGGAAGTCTTCAGCCGCATCGGTATCGTTTTTCAGGACCCCAATGATCAGCTTTTCGCCTCGACGGTGGAAGAGGACGTCGCCTTCGGGCCGACCAACATGGGTTTGCCCCCGGAAGAGGTGAAAGAGCGGGTCCATCAGTCCCTGCACCAGGTCAATATGCAGGATTTCGCCCGTAAATCGATTCACGCCCTTTCCCACGGGCAGAAAAAGCGAATTTGCGTTGCCGGGATCCTGGCGATGCAGCCCCAGGTCATCATCCTCGATGAGCCGACGGCAGGCCTCGATCCGATGGGGGTCCATTCTTTGATGCACCTGCTGGAGGACCTCAACAAAAAGGAAGGGATCACCATGATCATGGCGACCCATGTGGTCGATCTGGTCCCTCTGTTCATGAGCAAGATCGCCATTCTCAGCAAGGGGCAGGTCCTGCGTTACGGTTCCCCGGATGAAGTCTTCGGCGATCCGACGGCAATTGAAAAGGCCCAACTCAACCTGCCTTTAGTGGCCGAGCTGATGCATATCCTCAAAACCCGCGACCATGTCAAACTGCACCACGTCCCCTTGACGGTGGGGGAGGCTCGCCGGGAAATATTGAGGCTGTTGTCGGTCCAGGATGTGGTCTCCCGCGTTTAGCCCGGATCATTAATAATTCGGGTTATATGAGCTTTTCTGCATTTCAAATCCTCTAAATTAAAGTGTTTACCCTGGCGCATGCGGCACTGACTCGAATATATTTTCAAGCCTCGAATTCCCTTGAGCCTTTTGGCTGAAGGGAAAGGCCGTACTGGAATCTCGGATGAAAAAATCGCTCCGCCATGGCTACACCACCGGCGCCTGCGCCACCGCCGCGGCGCTCGGGGCCACGCGGATGCTGCACGAACAGCGTCTAATTAATTCGGTGAAAATCGATCTGCCGGCCGGATTTCCGGCGACCTTTGATCTGCACGGACAGAAAATTTCCTCGGCGGCTGCGTCCTGCTTCGTGATCAAGGATGCCGGGGATGACCCGGACGTCACCCATGGCGCGGAGGTCCACGCCGAGGTGAGGGTGTCCCCAGAATCCCCTCCGGGTATCGTAATCGAGGGAGGAGAGGGAATTGGCCGGGTGACCAAACCCGGTCTTGCCGTGCCAGTAGGGGAGTGGGCCATCAATCCGGTTCCCCGGCAGATGATCGCGGAGGCGGTCGGGGAGGTTCTGCAGGCACAGAGCGTGCCTTCAGCGGCCCGCGTAACCATCAGCATTCCAGATGGTGTCCAGCGTGCCGGAAAAACTCTAAACGAGCGGCTGGGAATCATCGGAGGACTCTCCATCCTGGGCACGACCGGAGTGGTCAAACCGATTTCCCATAAAGCCTGGACCGACACCCTGGACGCCGCTCTCGACGTGGCCCTGGCTTGCGGTTGCAGAACAGTCATCTGCTCAACGGGGCGGACCTCGGAGCAGGCGGCACAGCATTTATTACGCCCGGCGAAAGGCGAAGGGCAAAAGGCCAGGGGGTTGAAATTTTCGCCATTAACCATTTGCCCTTTGCCGGAGGAAGCATTTGTGATGATGGGAGACCATGTCGGTTACACCCTGGAGGCCTGCCATCGCCGAGGGATTTCCGGGGTGGTGGTCGCGGCCCAGTTCGCTAAACTCATCAAGATCGCCTGCGGCCATCCGCAAACCCACGCCGGGCGTGTTGAGCTGGACCTTGGACAGGTGGCCGACTGGGTCCGCGAAGGGAAGCTTGACGGAGACTTGGCGAACAGGATAGAGTTGGCCAATACGGCGCGGCAACTTTTTGAAGTGCCTGAAATTCGGGATTTTTTACTGCCGCTGGTGGCTGAGCGGGCGATCCGGCAACTCGGCGTTTGGGGGCCGGATATCGAACTCGGATTGCTGGTGGTCGATTATCATGGCCGGTTGGCAGGGCGGTTCGGTTTCCAGCCGGAAGAGGATTAAAAAAGGGGCGGCTATGGAAAAAATTTACGTTATTGGCGCCGGGGTTGCCGGCCACGAGGAATTCGGTCGCCGCGCGCTTGACATCATTAAGCGGGCCGAACTGCTGATCGGCGGTGAACGCCAACTGGATCTTTTTCCCGAATTCTCAGGAGAAAAACTGGTGGTCGGGAAAAATCTCGGGGAGATCGTCGCGCGGTTGTCCCGAAACGACCGGCCGGTCGCGGTCCTCGCCTCCGGTGATCCGCTCTTTTTCGGCCTTGGCCGGTACCTTCTCCGCAATCTTCCGGAGGCCAAGTTCGAGTTCGTCCCCAACGTCAGCTCGGTTCAGTACGCATTCGCCAAAATTCAGGAGCCCTGGGACGACGCGGTTTTCGTTTCCGCCCACGGCCGGGACATCCAGGGGGCCGTTGACCGGATCGTCGCCAACGATAAGGCCGCGGTCCTGACCGATGAGGAAAATACCCCGGAGGCCATCGCCGCGGAGATGATCAAACGGGGCCGGGACGGGTATACCGCATGGTTGTGCGAAAACCTCGGATCGGATGAGGAGCGAATCCGTCGCACCGATATCCGTGGCCTTCTGGAAATCGAGGCGGCGCCTCTCAACGTCCTGATCCTGATCAAGGAATTCGAGGCGGGTGGTGAAGAATATCTGCCGACCCTGGGAATTCCGGACGAGGAATTCGCAACCGCCAAGAAATTGATCACCAAGGAGGAAGTCCGGGTTATCACCCTGGCCAAATTGAGGCTCCGGCACGACATGACGTTGTGGGATATCGGGTCCGGGTCCGGTTCGGTCAGCATTGAGGCGGATCATCTGCTGCCCAATGGCCGAATCTTCGCCATCGAACGCAATCCCCAGTATCTGGAATTTCTCAAGGAAAACCTGAACCGGTTCAACGCCCGCAACGTTGCCGTTATCGAAGGGGAGGCCCCGGCCTGCCTGGAAAGCCTTCCCGATCCTGATCGGGTCTTCATCGGCGGATCGGGAGGACACCTCTGGGACATCCTGGAAGGAGTGGATAGCCGGCTCCCCGCTGACGGCAGGGTGGTGCTGAACGCCGTGACCCTCGACACCCTGACGGCCGCCAGTGAATTTTTCGACAATGCCGGTTACCAGGTCGAGGTCACCACGGTCAATATCGCCCGGACCAAACCTCTCACCGATTACAAGATGTTCGAAGCCCTGAACCCGGTCTACATCATTGTTGCCGTCAAGGAATAAAAGTCGGCACAGGGCCGAGGGCTGACGCCTCCAGACTAAATATCCTCTGTTCCAAGTACTTTTCCTTTGGCCAGGGCTTTTCCATGTCTTCACGTCTGTATGCCGTCGGCGTCGGTCCCGGCGATCCCGACCTGATCACCCGCAAAGCTGAGCGCATTCTGCGCACGGCCGACGTCATTTGCGCGCCAACCGGTTCGGCCGAAGCCGCCAGTTACGCGCTTGCAATCGTCGAATCGTTTCTCGACCGATCCCGTCAGGAGGTTTTGATCCGGGTTTTTCCGATGCGTAAAGATCAGCGGGGGCTGAAGGATTACTGGGAAGAGGCGGCCGCCGAAATGGCTGCGCACGTTCGGTCCGGACGGAACGTCGCCTTCGTCACTATCGGCGATCCTTTCATCTATTCCACCTTTCTTTATCTTTACGGGATTTTTCGAGACCAGTACCCCGACATTTCCATTGAAATCGTTCCCGGTATCTCCAGCATCAATGCCGCCGCTGCTGCCGCGGGCGTCCCACTGGGACTCTCCTCCGACCGGATCGCTATCCTGCCCGCGGTTTACGAAGAAAAGAATTTGCGCCGGACGCTGCTCGATTTCGATACCATAGTGCTGATGAAGGTTCACCGGGTTTTCGATCTGGTTTATGAATTGCTTCGCGAATTGAAGCTGGAACAAAAGGCGGTCTTTATCCGCCGGGTTGGGTCGAGCGAAGAAGAAGTCATCACCGACCTGGCCTCGCTGGTGGGGAAGAAGCTTGATTATCTGTCGCTGATGATCGTCAGGAAATAGTTTTTTTGCAGGATTATGTCCGTACACGGGGATGAAGGGGGCCGCACATAAAGTTAATAGGATGATCTCTTTTTCAGCGTTTTTACTTGAATCCGTTCAATGTGCCGTAAAGCAGAATCCGCGTTTACGTTCTTTGACAAACCCATACCTCAGACAGTTCTTGCAGCTAGTAGATAGCGATGGAGTTCGCCCACCTTGCCGCGCCGAAGATCCCATCCGGTCGGTTTCCGACGGCCAGACCGTTAACTTTTCCTACGACAAGACCCGTCTGGCGCAAACCGCTTTCCCCAATGGGGTGACCACCGATTACACTTACGAGGTCAACGGCTGGCTGAATGGAATCAATTCGGTCGGTCCGCAGGGAACGGTTCTGACCCGCGATTATGGCTTCGACGGCATCGGCAACATCCTCACCAAGAGTAGCGAGCACGGTTCATATGGGTACGGCTACGGCGCCACCAACCAGCTCACCAGCGCCGACAATCCACAACTTCCCGATGAGGCCTACAGCTACGATCAAGTCGGCAACCGGCTGACCAGCCAGGAGACGACCGGTGACTGGACGTACAACGAAAACACCGAGCTTCTCGGTTACGACGACGTCACCTTCGAGTACGACGCCAACGGAAACACTGTGAAGAAGACCGAGGGCGGGCAGGTTACGACTTACGTCTACAATGCCCGCAATCGGTTGGAGAAGGTCTATCTGCCGGATGGGCGGGTGGCGAGCTATGCCTACGATCCCTTTGGACGGCGGTTCAGGAAGCAGGTCGGCAACGAGGTTATCTGTTTCGCCTATGCCGATGAGGGGTTGGTTGGGGAGTATGATGGTTCGGGAGGGCTGGGAAAGTCATACGGCTGGTATCCGGGCGGGCTGTGGGGGACGAATCCGGTTTATATGGTGGAGGGGGGGAGTTTCTACTTCTATCATGCGGATCATCTGGGGACGCCGCAACGGATGACGGATATCAGTGGGAAGACTGTCTGGAGTGCGGGGTATGCGGCTTTTGGGGAGGCACGGGTTGACCCGCTCTCAACTATTACGAATAATCTGCGGTTCCCGGGGCAGTATTTTGATCCAGAGATTGGACGCTTTAGCCAAATTGACCCCATCGGTTTCGCAGCTGGCGATACCAACTTGTTTCGGTATGCTCAAAATAATCCAATCTTCTGGATAGACCCGTATGGATTAGTAGAGTATCGATATACCGGTCCAGCATATTTTGTTCCTACTGGTGAGATC
>Ga0055479_10000063_pt1 | contig 15228 bp, 15 predicted proteins | sample Muzzi_PWC_D1_FD_57941 | JGI IMG/M metagenome (GOLD analysis project Ga0055479, IMG submission 57941) | Wetland microbial communities from San Francisco Bay, California, USA, that impact long-term carbon sequestration - Muzzi_PWC_D1 | ecosystem: Environmental > Aquatic > Marine > Wetlands ...
AATTCCTTCCAACGATATCGCACGCATCGTTTTGGAAGAATTCGACCTCCGCCCCAGGGCCATCGTCGAAACTCTCGATCTGCTTCGGCCAATCTATCGGAAGACCGCCGCCTACGGCCATTTCGGACGCACCGAGCCGGAATTCACCTGGGAAAGGACCGACCGGAGCGAATCCCTGCGCAAACGGGGAGGACTTTGAAATAGAATTGGATCGATAAAGACCAAAGGCGGGCCGCAAGGCCCGCCTTTTTTGTTCTGAAAAAGCGATTGTCGTGTTTCGCCATTCACGATAGGATTGGAGCACAACAACTTCCGAAAAGAACGATGCCATTTTCTTGAGGGTTGGCAGTCTTTTCGATCGAGCAGGGGGATGTTTGGTGACACCTTATGGAATAACTTTAGACAGCCCTGCCGCCAATTAAATCCTTAAATCGTGGTTCCGCCAAATGCTCTGAAAACAGATCTCATTGGCCTCGAGATGACGGAACGAAACAGATCAAATGCCTGGGGAAAGCTTTCCCCATCCACTCGCAAAAGCCTGGTATGGGGTTTGTGGTTCATCACTTGGGCCGGCCTTGTCTGCGGTTTGATCATCCCTTCCTTTTATCACCTCGTGGTTCTCTTCACGGCCCTCCATACCTTTTTTTTCTGGTTTCTCTTCCGGTTCCGAATCGGCCCCTTCCCGGTTCAGGTCCGATTGGCCTACCTGGCCTGGGTAACTGTCGGGACCTATGTCCCCCATATGGTCATCCTGCTCGACATTACCACCATCGGGCTCGCCACCAACCTTTTTCTCGATTATTGCCCCCTTGCGCGGTTGATGTCCCTGATGCCATGGAACCGGAGGGAACCATTTTCCGCAGGGTTGGTACAACGCACTTTCTTCAGTCCACCGGCCAAAGGGCGTTTCGTTCCGCCGGCCGGAAAGATTTGAATATATGACATCCTCCCGGAAAAGCCTTGCGCCGTTGGCCGGAAATTGTCGTGGATGCGGAGCCTGCGTCGACGGGTGTGGGGAAAAGGCCTTCTGGTTTAGGTTCGGTGCTCCACAAAGAGCGGCAAAGTTTAAAGGAAACGGCCGGATTCAGGAACCGGCCGCCAGGAAACGATGGAGCCATGGCTGAAATCGACAGAGAATTTCAAAAGCGGTTGTCAGGTTATCTTCTGCTGGCTTTCTTTTCTTCCCTTCTGACTTTCTCGGTATTTATCATTTTTCAAAACCCTGATATGTACCTTTTTCAAAAGATCGTCGAGTTCAGGGGGGTCGCGCCGGACCAGTACCGTATCGTCCCTTACCTTATTTTGAAAGGGTTCAGTAATTTTATTGATTTTTTCTCTGTCAAATTCTCTCCATTGAAAGTTGCCGTTATTCTTTTTAATTTTTTCTTTCTTTCCTCCAGTTATGTTGTTCTTTGGAAGTCATTTTCTAATATCCAAGAAAAACAATTTGATTTATCTTTTGTATTATTCAGTTTTATTTACCCAATATCTATGTTTTATGGATTTAGGCCAGTCACAGCATTTTATATTTTTATAATTTCATGCATATTTTTTACCTTAAATAAAATTAAAGGAAATAAAAAATTATTCATTTTTTTTCTATTTTTCCTGGTATTTTGTTTTTCAAGGTCAGACTTGGCCGAAATAATAGGGATTTTCACATGTATTTATTATTTAAAAAATAATAAATTAAGAATTATAGTAATTTTATTGCCTATTATTTCAATATTTATTTTAAAGTATTATCTTTTTCCTGAAAGTGTTTATTATACTCACGTTTTTATGTTAAAGTACAATCTTTCATCAAATCTATTTATTCTGCTTCTTTCCCCTTTAACCTATTTTTTTCTGGCTATTTTCTGCCTGTATAAGGAACAGGTTTCGAATTTCTTTCTTTTTGCTCTTCGAAAGTATCGTCCTCTTGTGGCCCTGATCGGATTTTATCTGGGCCTGGTGCTCGTTTTCGGGAATATTTCCGAATTTCGTCTCTGGATGCCCTATTTCCCTCTTGTGTTTTTTCTGCTGGACCGGAAACTTGCTGAAAAGCCCGAACTGGTTCCTGATTAACCGACGGGACGTAAAGAGATAGGCGGGTCTCGGAGCTCGCCTTTAAGTCGTAACGAATTGGTGGGGATAAGACCCTAGGCGGACGACGATTTATCGTTTCCATTCTGCTCCAGGGCAGAACCGAGGGCCTTCCAGATTTGATCTTTGGCTGGGGTCAGGGACTTGAAAACCGGCTCGGAAGGGGGAACAGCAGCAAAAAACCGGGTCAGGCGCTGGAGCCGTTCAACATCCAGGTCGGCGCGCATAACCTCTTCCAGCCGGTCGAGTGCCTTCAGGTACTCCTGAAAGTTTTCTTTGACCTGCCGGTGATCGTAATCACAGATTTCACCCGCCAGGTGAAGAATTTTTTTGTCGGCCACCAGGGCCCCTTGGGCGACTGCGTTCAACAGTTGGAGGTCGGCCTTTTCGAAAAATCCTACAGCATTCTTTGAAGGACGGTTTTCGGACTTGAGAAGACTGGCTGCCTGAAAAAGCTGAGCCAAAGCCTCTTGCATGATCATATAGCTGGCCAATTTTTCCCGGTAGAGCATCGTGCGCACCCGCTCCATGACGATAATCCAGAAACCGCCGATGCCGACTATAAGCCCGAAGAGAAAAGCGAACATGGGTTACCATCCTTTCGGGAAAAAGTTGCGGGGAGACTTCGGGTTCTTAAGAACAATAGTAACAAAGTTTATAAAGGTGGAAAGGGGCACGGGGGGAAGGGCGCAAATCCAGGGACCGGGGTCGGTTAGGGCGGGGGTGCCGGGGTATATTCTCCCTTGCGGGCATTCGCTCAGGCCGATGGCTGCCCAGGGTGTATTGAGCAATGGGTGAAACGGGGTTATCGGAGATGCTTTCCAGCTTGCAGTGATTCGGTCAGGGACAGCTCGTCCCGCCGTTTACGGGCAAAATCGACATAGGTCTCCCCGGGACAGTCGATTCGGGAGGTTTCGCTTCCCCAGTTGGCGAAAGGATGGATGGCAATACCCCCGCGGGGATGAAAAATTCCGAAGACCTCCAGGTAGCGGGGCGCGAGAAGGGTGCGTAAATCGTTGAGAATGGTATTGACCACGTCCTCGTGAAAATCGCCACGGTTGCGGAAGGAATTAAGATAAAGCTTAAGGGATTTCGACTCAACCATCTTTTTGTCGGCAACATAACGGATCAGCAGGGTTGCCCAGTCCGGCTGTCCGGTGACCGGGCAGAGGCTGGTGAACTCGAAGCATTCCAGCAGGACCCAGTAGTCACGGTCGGCATGCCGGTTGGCGAAGGACTCGAGAAGACCGGGATTGTAATCGGTGGGGTATTCGGCAGTGCTTCCCAGGGCCCGCAAGCCCTTTTCGTCGTCGGGCAGTTTGGTCGCCATGGCGGTTCCTTTCTCTTAAAATAACTCGTGGTAACTTTAGCAGAATTGAAATCTTGGCGCCACATCTGATGGTCTCCCTGGAAACGATTTGCGCCGATTGACAGGGAAGCCCGGTTCAGCCAAGATAACTGGATGAACCGCCCCGAACTGTCGATTGTCGTTCCGGTGTTGAACGAAGCCGCTGGCCTGCCGGCCTTTCTGGCCATGCTGGGCCGCCAGGAAGATGTCGCCATGGAATTGATCCTGAGCGATGGAGGGTCTGGGGACGGGACTCTCGAGCGGGCACTGGAACTGAAGGAGGAACTCCCTTATCCCGTGGCGGTTGTCGCCACTGCGCAGGGGCGAGGGCGGCAATTGAATGCCGGTGCCGCACGGGCTGCCGCCGAGACCCTGCTGTTCCTGCACGCCGATTCGATTCTCCCCGAGCCAAGGACCCTCCGGGGAGCCCTTGATCTGTTGCAAATCCGCCTGGGACAAAGGGGGGACTATCGCGCCGCCGGACATTTCCCCCTTCGGTTTGTTCGGAAAGACCATGCGGTGCCTTCCCTCGGGTTCTCTTTCTACGAGGTCAAAGCCCGCCTCGATCGCCCCGAATGCACCCACGGGGACCAGGGATTTCTGCTGCGGCGAGAATTTTTCCGGGATGTCGGCCCCTTCGATGAATCGTTGCCGATCCTTGAAGATACCCGGCTTGCTGAGAAAATAAGGGCCTCCGGTGAATGGATCCTCCTGCCCGGGGAGATTTTGACCTCGGCCCGCCGGTTTGAGACCGAGGGGCTGTATGAACGGCAACTTCTGAATGCCCTGGTCATGAATTTTGCCGCCCAGGGCTGGGAGGATTTTTTTTCCTCGGTCCAGGACATTTACCGGACCCAGGATCGGTCCGGAACGTTGTGCTTGAGCCCATTTCTCGATCTGATCCGCCGGCTGGAGGGGCGGATGTCTTTGGGTGAATGGTGGTGGCGCTGGTATCGTACCGGAGGCTACGTGCGATCCCATGCCTGGCAGCTTGCCCTGGCCATGGACGTTCGACGGCAGTTCGCGATGAAAATTCCCGTTGGCCGGATGACCCACCCATGGCTGAATCTCTTCGACCGATGGTGGGATCTGTTGACCAACCATCCGCCGGGAAGGACCGCGGCGATGATCCTGACCTGGCTCTGGTTTCGCCGGATCTGCAGACGCCGGCGGCAAATTGAAATGAAATCCCGCCCCGACGCCGGATTGGAGAACTCATGAAACCCGCGACTATGGAAACGGCCAACGCCATTCCGCTGTTGAAGACCCTGGGAATTCACTTGACCGAGATCGGCGATAATCATGCGGTTATGGAAGTCACTGTCGATGATCGGCACGGCAACTATTTCGGCGGCGCTCATGGAGGTCTCCTGGCAACCCTTGTCGATACGGCCTGCTTTTTCCCTCGCCCTTTTCTCCCCTCCGGGCGAAAGGTGACCACCGCCAATCTAGTCGTCAACTACCTGAGCGCTGCCAATGTTGGAGATCATCTGACCAGCCGGTCCGAAGTCCACCATCGAGGCCGCAGGACCGCCAGCCTCAGTGTTCGGGTGACCGATCAGAACGGACGGCTTGTGGTTCACGGCAGCGTCCTTCTGATAGTCCTGGAAGAACCCAAGGAAATTTGCCCCTGAAAAAGAATGAATGAACTCTCACGTATTGGGTGAGAATCGAGGTATAATGGAGTAAATTCTCAAACAATCCCCTTAATGGAGGATAATCATGTTCCGGCGATGGACACTCACCTTGGCAATGATAATTCTTGCTTTTTCCCTTGGCTCCTGTACCTCTTACAAAAGCCAGGAGGTCGGGTTCAAGCCCCCGGCCGCTTATCCGAACATGCAATTCGTGTCCGGTGCTCAGGTCGCCTCGCAATCGTATGCCGACCCTGCGGCGGCCAAACAGGCCTTCGGGTTCGACATTCGGGACGCGGGTCTTCTCCCGATTCAGGTTGTTATCGACAACACCGGCCTGCATGGCCTAAAGGTCGTGCCTGAACAGACCTTCCTGATCGACGCTCAGGGGAACTACTGGAATCTGCTCGACAGTCGCACTGCTTATGAGCGGGTCGAAAACAGTTCCGAATATGCGCGGGTCGCCAAAGGCGCGGGGAAGGGTTCGGTTTACGGTGCGGCGGGCGGTGCACTGGTCGGAGCGGCCATCGGAATCCTGACGGGGGAAAATGTCGGCACTGCCACGGTTCGAGGGGCAGCCGTCGGCGGCGCCGGTGGAGCGGTGGCTGGCGGCGCCAATGCCGGCACTTCCGGAGAGGAAGGGAAGCAGATCAGCCGCGACCTCGCGACCAAACAGCTTGCCAATCAGGAAGTTCCTCCAGGGAGCCTTGGTTCGGGATTCCTTTTCTTCCCCGGTGAAACTCCTTCAGCCCAATCCCTGCGTATTCAGATCCGCGAAACCGATACGGGTCTCGTTCATACGATTACCCTGGGTCTATAATCCCTCCTTACCTTTATCCTTTTAAGGCGGCTTTATAGCCGCCTTTTTTCTTGACCCGATGAGTCTCGTCATGATAAATCAAGTTAAGTTGATTTATATAAATCAAGGAACTTGATTTAATGTTCGAACTGTTGAAGGCCATCGCTGATGCCAACCGGCTGCGCCTGTTGGGTCTCCTGGTTCAAGGGGAGTTCACCGTGCAGGAGTTGACCGCCATTCTGGCCATGGGCCAGTCGCGGATTTCCCACCACCTTAAAGTTCTGTCCGGCGTCGGACTGGTATCCGTCAAGAGGGAAGGAACCTGGGGCTATTACTATTGCGAGCGAACCACAGAAGGACTTAGCGGTCTTTGGCCGGTAATTTCAGCGGCTCTTTCCGAATTCCCCGAGCATCAAGAGGATTTAATGCGGCTCGGCGCGGCGCTGGAGATGCGGAGGAAAAAAAGCCGGGAATTTTTCGATCGTCATTCGGGCGATTGGGACGAACTGAACCGGAAATTGCTGCCGACCGTTGCGTATCAGGAAGAACTGCTTCGACTCCTGCCCGAGGCGACGGTCTTGGTCGAAGTCGGAATCGGAACAGGCTCACTTTTGCCGCAACTCAGCGCTAAGGCCCGGCAAGTCGTTGGGGTCGACCACTCCCCGCCGATGCTCGATGAAGCCCGGGGAAAGATTACGTTCAATCGTCTCGGCAATGTCGACCTGCGATTGGGAGACATGGCCCACTTGCCGGTTGCCGATGGGGCGGCCGACGTAATTCTGCTTAACATGGTGCTGCATCACGCACCTGATCCCGTTGAAGTTTTTGCCGAGTCGCGGCGCGTTCTGCGGTCCGGCGGGACGCTGGTGATTGCCGACTTACAGCGCCACAAAGAGGACTGGGTGCGGCAAGGGCTGGCGGATCAGTGGCTGGGATTTGAACGCAGTCGGCTGGAAGGCTGGCTGGCCGAAAGTGGATTCGGCCCGGGCCGGTTTCAGGAAATAGAGGGGAAAGGCGGCCGACTGGGGGTCATTATTTTGTCGGCGCCCAAATCGGAATAAATCGGACGCCCGGAGGCAAAACCGAGGCCGGGGTGAAAGTCGTTCCCTCGGTGTAAACCATTCAAGGAGAAACAGATGGACGGAGCTGAAAAGCAGGGACAGGAATTCAAGGTTCGGGATCTCAACCTGGCTGAATGGGGGCGCAAGGAAATGACCATCGCCGAAACCGAAATGCCCGGCCTGATGGCCATTCGCCACGAGTTCGCGGCCAGCCGGCCTCTGGCCGGCGCCCGCATCGCCGGGTCATTGCATATGACCATCCAGACAGCGGTTCTCATCGAAACCCTGTTGGTTCTGGGTGCGGAAGTCCGCTGGGCATCGTGCAACATCTATTCGACCCAGGATCATGCCGCCGCGGCCATTGCCGCGAGCGGGATTCCGGTCTTTGCCTTCAAGGGCGAAACTCTGGACGAATACTGGGAATATACCCACCGTATTTTTGAATGGGCTGATGGCGGGACGGCCAACATGATCCTCGATGACGGAGGGGACGCTACCCTCCTGGCTCATCTCGGCGCCCGTGCCGAGGAGGACCCCTCTGTTCTCGACAACCCCACCAGCGACGAAGAAAGGGCCCTTTTTGCAGCCATTAAAAAACGCCTTCAGAGCCATCCCTGCTGGTACGGCAAATTGGCCGAAAACATTCTCGGGGTCACCGAAGAGACCACCACCGGCGTGCACCGTCTCTACCAGATGCACAGGGAAGGGCGGTTGAAGTTTCCCGCCATCAATGTCAACGACTCGGTGACCAAGAGCAAGTTCGATAATATCTATGGCTGCCGCGAATCCCTGGTCGACGGCATCAAGCGGGCCACCGACGTCATGGTCGCAGGCAAGGTCGCCGTGGTCTGCGGTTACGGTGAGGTCGGCAAGGGATGCGCGCAGGCCCTGCGCGGCCTGCAGGCCCAGGTCTGGGTGACGGAAATCGACCCGATCTGCGCCCTGCAGGCGGCCATGGAAGGGTATCGCGTGGTGACCATGGAGCAGGCTTGCGACCAGGCCGACATCTTCGTCACCGCTACCGGCAACTACCACGTCATCACTCATGACCACATGGCGCGGATGAAAAACAACGCCATCGTCTGCAACATCGGCCACTTCGACAACGAGATCGATGTCGCCAGTCTGCGCGTTTGCCGTTGGGAGAACATCAAGCCGCAGGTTGATCACGTGATCTTCCCTGACGGCAAGCGGATTATTCTCCTTGCGGAAGGGCGGTTGGTCAACCTCGGTTGCGCTACCGGGCACCCCTCCTACGTCATGTCCTCATCCTTTGCCAATCAGGTCCTGGCTCAGATCGAACTCTGGACCAAGACCGATCGGTATCCGGTGGGGGTTTACATGCTGCCCAAGGAACTCGATGAAAAGGTCGCCCGGCTTCAGCTGTCCACTCTTACTGCGACTCTGACCGAACTGACCCGGGAACAGGCCGATTATATCGGCGTGCCTAAAGAGGGGCCGTTCAAGCCCGATTGGTACCGCTATTGACTTTTCTTGAACGGGAGATCAATTCGGAGCGCTCTTGGAGCCCCGCCATGCAGGCGGGGCTTCTTTTTGCGGCTGGAAGTTGTCGGAAAAACGATTTTGAAAAAGGCCATGCCGACCGCGCTCATGAAGATTATCCACTATCCCCATTTTACGCGACCAGCCAAATTTTTACTGGTTCCTGGGAGGTTATTGCTAAAGCACCGTTGGTCTGGCAAGGCCATAGAATTTAATTGAATCTCACCCTCCTTCCGAAAGACAGGATTCGACCCCTGACGCTTAATAATGCCAGGCAACCGACAGGAACTCCATCCCTTCCGCAGGATTGATAACCGTTTCGATGGTCGCGGGGATGTTTTGCCAAAGAAAGGCGTCGTTGAAAATGGCACTTACGAAGTGGCCTAGAGCAGCGCCGGCCATGACGTCGGATGGAAAATGCTTGCCGGCCTCCACCCGCGCCCAGGCCGTCCCCGCCGTCAGGGCCGTCAGTCCCATACGGCAAGACCTTCGCTGAAAAGAGGAGAGGGGCAAATAGTCCAAGTTACGGGACGCAAGGGTCGCAAAGACCGCCGCGTCAGATGCGTGCCCGGAAGGAAAGCTTTCCGTATCGGAACCATCGGGGCGGGTTCGTTCGACCGTGCCCTTGAGCAGACCGGTCAGGCTGTTGGTTGCCATGAATGCCGAGACGCCGACGGCCCCTCCCTTTATCTTGTTCAGGGCCCACTCGTCGTCCCCGCCGCTGGGCGTAGCAAGGGCCGTGATCGCATACGCGGCAACGGTGGCGCCGCGCAAAAGATCGCTTCCCCTATCGGCACCCTTTCGTGAGCCGAAAAACGGGTGATGATCGATGGCCCAATTGGAAAGATTGTCGTCCAGATCGGTCACCCGGAAGACGACTGCACCGGCCAGGGGCGCCCAGGTTTCCGGAGCCAGAGCGGCCTCGGCGACAGCTTCGCCGAGGCGGGACCACCCCGACGCCAAAGTAGCGTTCTGACCCCAGAGGTGCCCGGTGGGCTGGGGCGCGCATCCGCCAACGAGGACGGCCAGGAGGGGGAAAATGAATGAAGTTTTCCGCAATTGTTTTTCCCCCGAAGAGGATGACGGTTCGCATCGGTATGCTTCAGCTGGCACGGGTTTCGGTCGCGGTCCGCAGGCCGGTCATCCAAAAGCTGTGATGCCTTTGCCGGGAGAAAAAGCGTTCATTCTCAGGGGATAGTGACGAAGGAGACGGAACTCTCCAGCCCCCCAGGGTTGATGACCTGCAGGGAGACTCTTTTTAGCTCCCTGCTGTAGGGAAACCGGTGGTAGATCAGGGTCCGGCAGTCGACATATTCGAGCCGGTCGGATTGGGGTGGAAGTCCGGGTGACACGGCAATCCGTCTTCCATCGACTGCCAGGGCGGAAGTAAACCGGAAATTTTTCCCCGTTATAACGAGTTCATAGGAATTGACGCGATCGGCCCCCTGGTTTACGTCTAAGATTTCCGGCGATCCGTTAATCATCAGGGATTGGGGGAGGGAGGCCCGCCCCTTGGGATTAACGACCTGCAATTCATGGCGTCCCGGCTGGAGGGAGGGCGGTGAAAAGATGAGATCGGTACGGCTCGCTGCTTTAATCGGGACCGCGGCCCCGTCAAGGAGCAGCACGGCCTCGGGGAGGAAATCCCGTCCCTCAAGGACCACTTCCCGGTCCCCGGGCCCCGTGCATTCGTCCAGTTGGGCCGGCTGGATCGAGAGGACCCGGGGGAGCGGTTCGATGATTCGCAGGATAAAAGGGGTAGTGGCACGGCGGCTGTCCTCGATCACCGCCAGGACGTATTGCCCTTCCGGAAGGTCCGGGACGGTAAATTCAATGCGCTCCGGCGTGACCATGCGGGGCCGGATGCGTTCCTCGCCAAGGAGGATTTCGGCGCCCGGAGGGAGGGAACGGCCGGTCAGGATAATCGTTTCTCCGACCGCCGCCGCCTCGGGAGCCAGGCCGTAAAAATCCTGGCCATTGGCAGCAACTGCCCACAGGACCATGACCAGAAAAAAGAAGGATTGTTTGGTGGTCATCCCATTCTCCTTGCTCGATCCGGTTGCCCTGGTCTGCAGGCGGCCGGACGTTTCACTCGCCTTGGTTCCATTTAATCACGGGTAACCGGGAAAACAAGCCTCTATTCCCTCAGAGACAGCAATAGGCAGAATCCGAGTATTCCGAACAGCAGGTCAGCTGCCCAGGCAGCCACTGACGGCGGCAGAAAACCACCGTAGCCGAAAGCCTGAAGAAATGTCTGGGCCAGATGGAATAACAGGCCGATGATAATGGTGAGAGCGACGCCGCGGCCAAGCCCACTGCTTCGAGACCGCTGCAGGCCGAAGGGGATGGCCAGAAACCCCATTACCAGGGCCGCGAAAGGAGTCGCGAAACGGCTATGAAAATCAGTCCGGACCTGGCGGGGGTCGGCTCCGTCTCTTTGCAGCAGGTCGGCCAGGCGATGAAGATCGCTTATGCTCATGGTCTCCCGGGCATTATCTGAGGAATGGAAATTGGCCGGGGACATTCCGAGCGCTACCGAGAGCGTCGGAGGAGGGGAAGAAACAGCAGGACGGTCGGTCTCTAAATCGAAGGAAAGAGAACGTGCCCCTTGTAGTATCCAGATTCCGTCCTGGAAAATTGCCCGGGGCGCGTCGGTGCGGGAACGCAGCCGGAACCGGTCGTCAATGGTAAAGAGGGTGACACCCTGGAGAAGTTCCTCCTCGGGAACGGCGTGCAGGACGTGGATGAAGGTATCCCCCCGGCGCAGCCACAGATTGTTCCTTCTCAGGGAATGTTCCGGTTTTCCCTTGACCCGCTGCTGAAGAGTCCGATCAGCCAGGCGAGCGGCCCATGGAGAGAGGAATTCTCCTGAGGCCAGCAGCAGCAGGGACAGGGCGAGTATACCAGCCAGAAGGGGCCTGCAGATGCGGGCCAGGCTGATTCCCCCGGCTCTCAGGGCGGTCAATTCATGGGTTCGAGAGAACTGAGTCAGGGTCAGAAACATCCCGAACAGGACCGCCAGAGGAATGACCTCCGCCAGTATCAATGGCAACATCCCCACAAAATAGGGAACGAACAAATGCAGGGGTGCGTGGTGTTCGATGAAGTCGTCGATCTTGGCGACGAATTCCACCAGCAGGTAGAGACCGCAGAACGCTCCGAGGGACAGACACCAGAACCTCGCGAAGGTTCGCAATAGATAACGGTCAACCAGAGTCATGGCCGGGAATTCCTGCCGACCGGTCGGCGTCGTTGCGCAAAAGGTAGTTCCGGGAAACGCCCGTGGGGAAAATGGCTGTTTCCGGCGGGGTGCCAACAAAAGAGCCAGATTCCAACCGTTGCGAACGACAGCTGCAGAGTCCAGAAGGGTATCGCCGCCGGGACCGCGGCTTCGACCGACAGGATTTCTGCAAGGGAAAGGCCCAAATAATAAGCCAGAAAAATCAGCAATCCGGCGGCGAATCCTCCGCTTCGGCCCATCCTCTGCTGCCGGACTCCGAGCGGGACTCCAATCAGAGTGAAAAGTAGCGGAGCCAGGGGGAGGGCCAGGCGGCGATGTAGTTCGGCACGGCGCTGCCGGTCATCCCTCCGTTGCAGGTCCACCGGGGTGGAGATGAGAAGCCCTGTGCCGATTTCCTTCGGCCTGGCGGGGCGGGTCAAATCGGCTGGTCCCGATCCCATGGACAGGCCGAGTTCGTAATGCTCGAAGGCAATCGTCTGAAAATCCATCGGGCTGGCCGGTGCTGGTTGGCGATGAATGGTTCCCCGTTCCAGGAATAAGGTCAGCGACCGGTTCTGTGTCTCGGTGGCAAGTCGCCCCGCTTCGGCGATGATCACCACAGGGACAGGGCCGAATCGTTCGTCGGCGACCATAACGCCCTTTATTTCCCCGGTCCGGCCATCGACCTGCCGGGCATAAATCACCAGGCCGGAAAAGTCGTCAACGAACCGGCCCGGTTGGAGGGCAATAGCGGCCCGATCAGCTGCAATTCGGAACAACTGCTGGCGAAAAACACTGTTCCCCGCCGGCGCCCCCCATAAGCCCAGCAAGGCAACCAGCAGCGCGATCGTAACCGCTAAGGCCAAGATCGGCGCCGCCATGGCTTTCAAACTGAGTCCCGCCGATTGCATGGCGATAATCTCCCGGTCGGCGGCCAGGCGACCGAATGCGATCAGAATGCCGATCAACAGGGACAGGGGGAGGGTATAGACGAGAAAAAAAGGGAGGAGGCAACTTAGGAGCCGGGCGATGGCTTCCGCCGGAACCCCCTTGTCGATCACCAGATCCAAAAGGCGCAATAGCCGTCCGAGAAACAGAACCGCAGTGAGGACCAGTAAGGCGATACCGGCAGGCCCCAAGACTTCTTTGCAGATGTACCATTTGATCCGGCCGGATCCCATGGGAAGGAATGTTAATACACTCATCCAACCATGTAAACTGAAAACCTTTTTCCCTTGCCATGTGGGTTCTGCCATGGTATAGAAACCGGATTATCAAATCCACACGTTCCTCGACCCGCTGAGAGGTCCCTTCGGGGTTTCAGTCGGGGTAGAAGGGAACGAAGGGAAAACCGCCTGGCAAAGGAGAAGGAAAAAATGGCTCAGATCACCATGAAGCAACTGCTCGAGGCCGGGGTCCACTTCGGCCACCAGACCAAACGATGGAACCCCAAAATGAAGCCGTACATTTTTGGGGCTCGCAACGGTATCTACATTATCGACCTGCAGAAAACTGTCCGGTATTTCAGGACCGCCTACAGTTTTATAAAGGAAACCGTGGAAAAAGGTGAAAAGATCCTCTTCGTTGGAACCAAGAAACAGGCCCAGGATTCCATCCGGGACGAAGCCGAGCGGGCCGGACAGTATTACGTCAACAATCGCTGGCTAGGCGGGATGCTTACGAACTTTATTACCATTAAAGGGAGCATCGACCGGCTGAAGAAGATTGAGGCCATGGCCCAGGACGGCACTTATGATCTGCTCACCAAAAAGGAAGCTCTGCAGTTGGAGAGGGAAAAAACCAAGCTCGAAAAGAGCCTTGGCGGGATCAAGGGAATGACCAAAGCGCCCGGCGCAATTTTCGTCGTCGATCCGAAAAAGGAGATCATTGCCGTACGGGAGGCTCGCAAGTTGGGGGTTCCGGTCGTTGCGGTGGTCGATACCAACTGTGATCCAGATGACATCGATTACATCATTCCCGGGAATGATGACGCAATTCGCGCCCTCAAGCTTTTTGCTTCGCGAATGGCCGACGCCTGTCTGGAAGGGGCGCAGGCGCGGGATGCCAAACTTCGGACCGATGCCGAAGGAGGAGAGCCGGAAGCGCCCGTGCCAGAGGTCATTGAAAGCGGGGCGGAAGAGATCGTGGAGGAACCCGCCGCCGAGGCTTGATCGGCTGGGGGAATTTTTTCAGGAAAGGCGGCCAAATGTGATGGCCGCCTTTTTTCCGGAATCCTGGGTATTCCCGGGGGCGAGTATTGAACCGACAACCAATTAAACATTAGGCAGCAACTGAACGATAAGGAGGATTTTCGTGGCTCAGATTACCGCATCGATGGTAGCCGAACTCCGGTCCAAAACCGGGGCGGGCATGATGGACTGCAAAAAAGCATTGACTGAAGCTGCCGGCGATCTCGAGGCCGCCGTCGACATTTTACGCAAAAAAGGGCTTTCCGCCGCTGCCAAGAAGGCTTCCAGGGTTGCCGCCGAAGGGATGGTGGTATCCGGAGGGGATGAAAACCGAGGGGTCCTGGTTGAAGTCAATGCGGAAACCGATTTTGTCGCCAAGAACGATCATTTTCAGCGGTTCGCCGCCGGGGTCGCCCAAGTGGTACTGAATCAGGCTCCAGCTGACCTGGAAGCTCTCCTCGATTGTTCCTTTCCCGATACCGGCAGGACCGTAGGTGACGAACAGACCCATCAGATTGCCACTATTGGCGAGAACATTAACATTCGTCGCTTTGCCCGCCGGGAAGTACCCAGCGGCCTGGTCGCCTCCTACATCCATGGCGCTGGAAAAATCGGGGTCTTGGTGGCGTTAACCGCTGATAAAGCCGATGAGGAAGACGTCCAGACTTTGGCGCGTCAACTTGCTATGCATGTTGCCGCTGCCAACCCCCAGTTTCTGCAGCGGGGTGAAGTCCCTACCCAGGTCCTGGAAAAAGAGAAGGAAATTATGCGGGAAAAGGCTCTGGGCAGCGGTAAGCCCGAGCATATCATCGAAAAGATCATCGAGGGGCAGTTGAACAAATTTTTTGGTGAAGTCTGTTTGCTGGAACAGGCCTTTGTCATCGATCCCGACCTGACGGTTTCCAAGGCTCTACAGGCAACCTCGAAAAATATCGGCGGGAACGTGCAGTTGGTGGCCTTTGATCGGTTCCAGCTTGGTGAAGGTCTTGAAAAAAAGCAGGACGATTTTGCCTCGGAAGTCGCTTCTCTGACCCAGTAAAGACAGGACCAATCCCATGTCATCAACGGTGCCCAGTTATCGGAGGATTCTTCTCAAGTTGAGTGGCGAGGCCCTGGCCGGGGACCTCGGGTACGGTATCGATCCAGTGGTTATTGACACCATTGCTTCGGAAATCGGAGAAGTGGTGGAACTGGGAGTCGAAGTCGCGCTGGTGATCGGCGGCGGCAATATATTTCGTGGCCTGGCCGCCTCTTCCAGGGGAATGGATCGGGCCAGCGCTGATTACATGGGAATGCTGGCGACGGTGATGAACAGTCTGGCCATGCAGGACTCCCTGGAAAAACTCGGCGTAAAGACCCGGGTTCTGTCCGCCATCGAGATGCAGGCGG
>Ga0055479_10000064_pt1 | contig 15220 bp, 12 predicted proteins | sample Muzzi_PWC_D1_FD_57941 | JGI IMG/M metagenome (GOLD analysis project Ga0055479, IMG submission 57941) | Wetland microbial communities from San Francisco Bay, California, USA, that impact long-term carbon sequestration - Muzzi_PWC_D1 | ecosystem: Environmental > Aquatic > Marine > Wetlands ...
GGCGCTTCCTGGCGCTCTCGGGCGCGAGTGCGGCGGTGCTGGCACTGGGGGTCGGCCGCACGAGCGCGCGAGCGGAAGAGCAGGGAAACATGTCAGCCCACGAGACATCAGCCAATAACACGAAGCAGGATCTCGGCTTCGAGCCGCTCGAGAAATCGAAGGCCGAATGGCGCGAGATCCTGCCGCCCGACCGCTACGCGATCCTGTTCGAACAGGGGACCGAGCGACCGGGTTCGAGTCCGCTCGACCACGAGAAGCGCGAAGGCACGTTCGTGTGCGCCGCGTGCTTCCTGCCGCTGTTCGAGTCGCGCGCGAAGTTCGACAGCGGCACGGGCTGGCCGAGCTTTTTCGAGCCGATCCCGAACCACGTCGCGACGCAGCGAGACTTCAAATTGCTGCTGCCACGAACCGAGTACCACTGCGCCCGCTGCCACGGTCACCAGGGGCACGTGTTCGCCGATGGTCCGCCCCCCACCGGCAAGCGCTACTGCAACAACGGCCTGTCGCTCGAGTTCGCGCCCGCGACCGAAGCGCTACCGGCGTTGCGAACATGACGCGGCCCGCGCGACGACTCGCGCTCGCGGCACCGCTCGTCGCTGTGCTGGTCGCGCTCGCGGCGCTGCTGCTCGCCACCAGCGACACGCCGCCCGAAGGGCCCGCGGCTCCGCCGGCCGCCGGTCACAAGGTCGCGATCTTCGCCGGCGGCTGTTTCTGGTGCATGGAGCCACCGTTCGATTCGCTCCCGGGCGTGATCTCGACGACCTCGGGGTATACGGGGGGCTCGTTGGCCAACCCGAGCTACGAACAGGTCTCGTCCGGCGGAACCGGACACCGGGAGTCGGTCCGCGTCGAGTACGACCCCGAGCAGGTCGGCTACCCGGCGCTGCTCGAAGTGTTCTGGCACAACGTCGACCCCACGGATTCGGGTGGACAGTTCTGCGATCGGGGCGAGCAGTACACGACGGCGATTTTCGCAACCAGCGAGACGCAGCGGAAGCTCGCCGAGGCGTCGAAGCAGGAACTCGAACACAGCGGCCAACTCGAAAAGCCGGTGGTGACGCCGGTGTTGGACGCGAGCGATTTCTACCCGGCCGAGAAGTACCACCAGGACTACTACAAGAAGAACCCGGTGCGGTACAAGTTCTATCGTGCCGGTTGCGGCCGCGACCGCGTGCTCGAGCGGCTGTGGGGCCAGAGCGGAGGACACTGACGGCGGTTTCGTCAGTCCGCGCCGCGGCGACCCGTCAGTCGATCGGGATGTCAACACCGGGCGGACACGCCGGCAGCGAAACGCGCAGCCGGGTGCGGCCGGGGATCGAATCGACCTCGATACTGCCCGCGTGTCGCAGCACGATCTGACGCGTGAGCGACAGACCCAGGCCCGTCCCGTCGCGGCTTCCCTTCGTCGTGTAGAACGGGTCGAAAATGTGCGGTTTCACGTCGTCCGGAATGCCGGGTCCATTGTCGTCGACCGACAGCCACGCCCGACCCTCGCCGACCCCCGTCTTCACGCACACGCGCGGCGTCGAGCGGGACTGTCGCGCTGCGTGGAGTGCGTTCAGCGCCAGGTTGAGGATCACCTGCCCGAGCAGGTTCGCGTCGCCGCGCACCAGGGCGTGCGAGAGTTCGAGTTCCAGCTTCACGCGGTTGCCGGCCCGTTGTCGCACGATCGGCAGCACCGACTCGACGACCGCGCACAGATCGACTTCTTGATCCTGGCCCGTGCTTCCGCGCGCGATCCCGTCGAGTTGACCGACGATGCCGCCCATGCGCGCGATCCCGTCGCGGGTTTCCTGCAGAACTTCCTCGAACTCGCCGCGAGCCGACCGATCCTTCTGGAGCGCCTCGAGCTGGTTCAGGTTCGCGGCGACGAACGCGAGCGGGTTGTTGAGTTCGTGTGCGAGCCCGGCCGCCAAGGTGCCCGCAGCGGCCACATTGACGCCCTGTGCGATCTGCAGATCGCGGTCGCGCAGTTCGTGCGCGCGCTCGTCGACCCACTGTTGGAGCAGCGCGGCCTCGTCCTCGGCCGAATCGAGTGCCTTGACCAGGCGGGTCAGAACGATCGAGGTCAGCGAAACCACCAACGCGCAGTTTGCGATCGGCACCAGGAAGGGCATGCCGAATGCGCCGATGTACGCCGCCGCGTCGCTGAGAACGCAGACAGACCAGAGGGTCACCACGGCGAAACCCACGCCCCAGCCGACCCCGCGGCTTGCGGCGTAGCGGTAATGCGCGCGCGCCAGTTGGACGGTGGGGACGACCAATGCGACACCCAAAGCGAACCCGGCAGGAAGCACGTCGACATCCACGTAGGGGGTGGGAAGAAGCCACATCGTGCGCATGACGGGCTGCTCTCTGAAGAATCCGCCGGGTACGAAAGATGCGAGCGTGGCACACGCGACCAGGCCGAAAACGACACGCTCGTTGCCACGAAGTCGTGTATCCAGATAGCCCTCGCTGAAGCGCAGGACGCCGCCGTAGAGTGGAACGAAGCTGACCGCGATCAGCCGTCGCGCCCACATCGCCTGCTCGACCGAGCGCGATTCGTAGAGCAACGCGAAGCTGATCGCGAGCGCGGCACTGCCGAGCGCGGCCGCGCCGAGCCAACGGCTCCCACGCGGCAGACCGGGCGAAGCGAACGCCCAGAAGTGAAGCGGTGCCAGAAAAGCGGTCGCGCTGCCCACGAGGACGGTGATGAGCGTGATCGCACTCATGCTGCGACCGCTGTCGACACTGGCAGCGTGACGCAGAAGCGGGTGGCGGAGGGACCGCTGTCGATATCGAGCCGTCCACGATGTCGCGCGACCAGTTTTCGCGCCACGGTCAGGCCGAATCCCGCAGTCGAGATGTCGCGATCGGCTGTCGTCGCGTCGAACAGTTCCGGCAGCTGCCCGGGGGCCATCGCCGGACCGTTGTGCTGCACGGTGAGTTGCACCCGGTCTCGATCCAGCGCGGTACCGATCACGACCTGGTAGCGGTCTGGATCACCAGGCGGGATGGCTTCCAGGGCCGTCACGACGAGGTTCAGCACGATCTGCGTGAGCAGCCGCGCTTCGCCGTCCACCAGCGGTACGTCGGCGAGCTGTGCGTCGAGATGTGCACGAGAGCGAGCTTCCGGACCCGCAATCGCGAGCACGGTTTCGACGAGCGGCTTCAAATCGACGGGCTCGTCGGGGCCTTCTGCGCAGCGCGAAAGATGCAACAGTTCGGCGACGATCCGGCGGACGCGCTCGATCTGGTCGCGGCTCTGCTGCATCGACCTCGAGAACTCGGTGTCATCGACATCCGGCCAGGTTCCGGCGATCTGATTCAGTTGGTTGCCCACGAACGAGATGGGTTCGTCGAGTTCGCGGGCGATCCCGCCCGCCAGCGATCCCATCGCGGCCAGGCGCGCTCCGTGCGCCAGCTGCAGGTCCCTTTCGCGAAGCTGTTCGGCCCGGCGGCTGGCCTCGCGTTGCAGGGCCTCGGCGTCGGCACCGACACGTTGCATGGCGGTGCTCGCGCGTTGCAGCAGCAGGCCGGTGAATGCCACACCGAAACCGCACAGGCCCAGGTGCGCCAGCAGGATTCCATCCCACAATCCGCTCATCACCGCGATATCGTTGACCACGAAAACCGTGCTCAACGCCAGCGCGACGATCAACGAGCGACTCCCGCGTTCGATCCGTCGACGGTGATGCCGGACGAACAGAAACCCGATTCGCGCCGTCAGCGGAACGAAAGTCGCGATCAGCACGAGTGCGAACCCGGTCAGCTCGGCGCGCACGAACGGTTGGGCAAACCGCCCCGGTTCGACGGTCGCTGTTTCGCCGGTAAACATCGCCGACCGGACCGTGCACAGCAGCACCACGCTCAGACCGACATAAGCCTCGTAGGCACGCCAGAAGCGCGGAGTTTCCAGATGCAAGAACGCCCGCGTGAATCGGAGCAGTCCCACCACCATCGGGATCCCCCCCGCGACGGCTGCGATCTGCGCGTGCTGCGCCTCGGCGAGCGTGTGTGCCCGATACAGCACAGCGATCGCGACCGCCTCGCAGACCATGCCGGCACTCGCGAAGGCCAACCACAGGTGAGAGCGTTCCCGTGGTCGCACACCGTACAGCCACAGATTCAAAGCGGCGATCCAGAGCCCGAGCAGCGCGCAGATCAGCGTGATGAGGGTCGTAGCATCCACTTCCAACGCTTCGGTAACTCTGAGAGCCTGCTTGAACAGCGCGGCAAGCGCTCTGAAGGCCGTTGTGTAGCCATCTGAAGTGGTTGGCGGAACTTCTACGCCGCGACGGTGGGGGTCGGCCGATCAGCCACACACACGGCGCGATCGTCAGGCAGTCGACCCGTCCGATCAGTGTGTCACGGCGTTCGATGAAGCGCGCTCGCACGGCGACGCCAAACGGCTGCTTGCTGGCGATGATGTACACGAGGTCGAGAAATGGAGATCGACCACACCGGACGAGCCGGCGAAGAGCTGGTGGTCGTTGAATCGGAGTTCGGGATTCCCGCGCGCGAGGGCCGGACTCGAACGCGGCTGACTCGCCGCACGCCAAAGGGGGTCGATTTCGGCCGTTTCGTCGTGACGGTACGTCCCGGCGGTCGGGACGGAGCGACCGGTCGCCTCGGGACCTCACTGGGTGGGAATCACAACGGCAACAAGGACGGGAAGTATTCGATTTAATGAGCGAATTCTTTCTATAGCGCGCCAGCGAGAAGGTTTCGGGAAATTTTCCGTACTAGAGGAATCCAGTGGTGGCGCGCCAAAACTCTGTTAGATTTTTCGCCAATTGCTGCCACGTCCTGCCGTGTGGTCTCCAATTCGGAGATCGGAGGGGGACGTGGATCCGAACCTGGCAAGGTGCTGATCTGGAACTGAGGGAAGACCATGCGGTTTTTCACGACACTGCTGACATCGATGTTTGCATCGATCGTCGCGATCGCTGCCACCGCGCACGCGAACACAATGACCTACGACATCGACATGTATCTCACCGGACTCGATTTCGACGACGGAATCGTCGACGAATTTCAGGAAGGTGTCGGTAGCGCCACGTTCGAACTCCCGGCTCTCGACGGACGCGCGTTGCTGGTTGATTTCGACATGCGGATCCTGTCGACGGTGTTCACCGAGCAAGACGATCTCGACTTCCCCGACGCCCCGTGGGCCAAGATCGAAAACGGCGAGCTGGTGGGTATTTCGTTCTCCGGTATCAACGATGTCGGCGCGATCCTGACGATCCACGATACGTTTGCGTTTTCGGTCTATTGGACCCGCAGCGGGCACATCGTGTCGGGTGCACTGGATTTCCGGCCGGTCAGCGACGAGTTTGCAGCCGTCGCCAACACGCCCGAACCGGACGCGGGCCTCGTGTTCGCGATCGGCCTGATCGTCGTCGCACCCTGGTTGCGCCGCGGGGTTCGCTCGACCGCCTGATCTCCGTTCGGTGTGCGATCGGCGTCCCGTCCCGGCCGATGGGCTCGGGCAACGGCGACGCTCGACCGGAGTGCTACGGTCGCCGGGAATTTCCGGATTCGAGTCCCGCTCTGTCCCGAGTCGACCGTCCATGAGTCGCCTGCCCAACTTTCTCGTGATCGGTGTCGCGAAAGCTGGGACGACTGCGCTCTACGAGCACCTTCGCGCTCACCCGGATGTTTTCATGTCGGGGGTCAAGGAGCCGAACTTCTTCTCGCACGACCCGGACGCCGAACGCCCCGTCGTCGAAATCGATCCGCCGGTGGCCGAACTCGACGACTACCGCGCGCTGTTCGAAGGTGCGTGCACGCAGACGGCCGTGGGGGAGGCGTCGCCGCGCTATTTCCACAGCCGTCTGGCGCTCGAGCGCATCGAAGCGCTGCTGCCCAGCGCGCGGATCGTCGCGATGCTCCGTCAACCGGTCGAGCGAGCCTACTCTCACTACCTGCACATGTTGAACTCGCGCGTGTTCGAGCATCGGCCGTTCGAAGATTTCTTTCGCGAGAAGGCGAGAACGGTCGAAACCTGGGGCAGCGAACCGTTCGCGTGTTACGGCTTCAATCTCAGCTTCTACTACGACGCCCTGCGACGCTATCGCGAGCGATTCCCGGACGAGCGGATGCGCGTGTACCTGTTCGAGGACTACGCGGCGGACCCGCGTCCGCTGCTGGCCGACCTGTACCGGTTTCTCGGGGTGGACGACCAGTTCGTGCCCGAACTCGACGAGCGTCACAACCCGACCTACGGCGTGCCGAAGAGCGCGGTGCTGCACAGGGTCTTGATGCAACGAAACGGATTCAAGGCTGCCGCGCGCCGCGTGGTTCCGCCGGCGGCTCGGGCGAAGATCGCGGCGCTGCTGCTGCGGCGCAATCGAACCCCCAAGCCGGCGCTGTCGAGATCGCTTCGCGACGAGTTCACCGAGGTGTACCGCGACGACATCCTGAAGACCCAGGCGCTGCTGGATCGGGATCTGTCGAGTTGGTTGCCCTGATCGCCCGCCGGTCCGCCCGCTAACGCCCGCCGCCTTCGCTCTCGAGCTTTTTCACCAGGTTCCGACACGCCGACAGCACGATCTGGCGGTGCTGGCGTTCGGCCTCGCCGAGCTGCTCGACGAGTCGTTCGCTTTCGTGGTGGGCCAGCAGGTGGATCGATCGCGGTGGTCCGAGGTCGTCGGCAGCGGCCAGGATTGGCAGGAAGGTCGCGCTCAGCGGATCGCGACACAGTTCGGATTGCAGGCTCGCGAGTTCAATGACGCCGCGCGAAATCGAAGTACGCCCTCCGATCACGGCCCTGGCGACGTCGAGAGCTCGGCGACGCGGTGATTCCATCTGCGGAAAATACCCGACGGAGCCACGCAGGGCCGGCTGGCGGCACGGGCGTTTCAGCGCGAAGGGTTTGCGGGTGATCCGGCGGGTTCGGGGCCGTGTCGAGCGGGTTCCGAAGCATCGAGGTATCCCAATTCCTGCAGCGCAGAGAGTTCTTCCGGGCTGAGTTCTGCGCGCTCGCTGTCGGCGGGGGCGTTGCGACCGTCCCGCGCACGGGCTCGCAACGAAAGAGCATCGAGTTCCGCGCGCATTCGCAGCACCACGTCGGGGTAATCGTGCGAAACATCGACCCGATCGTTCGGGTCGAGTTCGCGATCGAACAGCCACAAGGTCGGCTCGGCCGGCTCCGATCCGCGTGGACGCAGCGTCGGCGCACCGGTCGCGGAACGGACGATGCCGCCGGTTCGGTCCGCGATCAGCTTCCAGCGGCCGTCGATCAGCGCTTGCGCGTGAAAGGCACGCCCCAATTCGGTTTCCAGCAGCATCGGTTCGGGTTCCGTCGCTTCGCCGCGCATCGCGCCGACCAGGCTTCGGCCGGCGCGGATCGGACCGTCCGGATCGTCATCGATTTCGACCCCCAACAGATCGAGCACGGTCGGAAGCAGGTCGACGCCCTGCGCAGGTGAAGCGACGTGTCGCGGCGCGAAGCCCGGTGCGCGAATCGCGAGTGGAACCTGTGTCACCTCCCGAAACAGGTTCGAGCCGTGCTGGTCGTGGCCGTGTTCGCCGAACGCTTCGCCGTGATCGGAGGTGAACACCACGACGGTCGAATCGCTCAGCCCCAGCTGTTCGAGCCGCGCGAATACGATCCCGATCTGGTGGTCGGTGAATGCGATCTCCTCATCGTAGAGATCGACCGGCTGTTCGCCTTCGATTCCCAGCTGCGCTGCCGCGGCGGGCCGCTCGATGTAGACGTAGTGCGGGTCGAAGTAGTGGGCCCACAGAAACCAAGGATGGCGTGGACCGCCGGTGCGCGCGCGTTCGTCGAGCCAATGGACCGCCTTCTGTGTCACCTGGGGCGAACTGGTGGCCAGGTGCGACATGCGCAGGTTCAGCGCGAGCTCGTCGTCGAAGGTTTCGAAACCCTGTTGCAGGCCATAGGCCCTGCCCAGAAAGGTGTGGCTGGCAATGCCGTGGGTCGCGTATCCGGCATCGCGCAGGATTTCGGCCAACGTGCGGAACGAACTGCCGAGTCGCGACTTGTGGTTGATGCAACCGTGGGCCGAGGGGAGCAGTGAGGTCAGCAGCGAGGCCAGGGACGGCAGTGTCCAGGAAGAGTTCGCGTAGGCGTCGTCGAAGACCACCGCCGATTCGAAGAACCGATCGAGGGCGGGGGAGGTCGGCCGCGCGTAGCCGTAGCCTGACAGGTGATCTGCGCGCAGCGTGTCGACGGTCAGCAACAACAGGTTGGGCCGGTTCGGCGCCGGCTCGCTGCCACACGCCACGAGCGCGATCGAAAGAACGCTCCCTACGAGCCGCACCACAGCGCTGGTCTGCAACCGCTTCTCCTGGTGACCTGCGCATTCGATCGAGTGCCGTGACGCGAAGGCCGTGACCCGGGTCCGAAGATCGCTGCGACGATCGTCGCGACCCAACCCGACGCTACCATAGCGGCCGGCTTTCGTTGCGAACCAACGTCGCGATCCAGACCGGCAAGCTGATTCGAGATCGAAGCGCGCCTCGCGTGCGCAGGGGGACTGTCGCCATTACGCCGCGCAGCGTCTGTGTGGGAATCGCCGTGCTGTTTACTGTCGCGGTGGGGTTCCATGCGGTCTCGCACAGCCACTTTCGCATCGACGACTACGCGCACTTCGCGCAGTCCGAGCGGATGCCACTGCTCGAATTCGTGCGGACGCCGATCGACGTGCACTTCGCACCACTGCATCGCCTGGTCACCGCGATGCTGCACCAGTATTTTGCCACGCAGTTTCCAGTCGCAGTGGCGCTGCTGGTCGCGCTGCAGATCGGCACGCTGTGGATCGTCGACCGCCTGCTCGAACGGATCGGCCCGAGCCGCTGGAACGGATGGCTGCTGGTGATCTTCGCCGCCAACGTGTACGGGGTCGTGCTCGTCTCGTACTGGACCTCGGGTCTGCACCGGATTCCGTTCATCGCTGCGAGCGCAACGTGCTTCTACGGCTATCTGCGCTTTCGCGACGAAGGGAGGCGTCGCGACCAGTGGTTGGCGCTGCTTGCGTGTCTGGTGGCGATGGGCTTCTACAGCAAGGCCGCGCTGCTGCCGCCGATGCTGCTGGCGTTCGAGTTGTGCCTGATCCGGCGGCCGGCAGCGGCCTCCGTCGGACGGCGGGCCGCCACGTTCGTCGGCTTCGCCGCGCTGTTGTCGCTGTACCCTGTCGCCTATTGGTTCCATCCCCTCGGCTTCGAGCCGCTGTTGCCGGCGTTCGACGAACTTCCGTCGATCTTTGTCCACAGCTTCTCGGTCTTCGCGCAATCGCCGTTCGGAATCGTCGCCACACCCCAGTCGCCGTTCCCGATCGCGGTCGGGGTCGTCTGGGCGTGCGCCGTGGTCGCGACGGTGTACCGGGATCGCTTCAATGCGGTGATCTGGCTGATCCTGGTGGCGACCATGGCGGCCAACATCGCGATGATCGGGCTGTCACAGCGCGCACACGACCTGGGCGGCCTGATCGCCTACCAGTATCGCTACCAGTTCGAGCTGGTGTTGCCGCTCGTCGTGTTCGTCCGACTGATGATCGGCCACGGTGCGACGCGCTCACCGGCGACGCGCATCCCCGCCTGGCTCGCATCGCCCTGGTGGGTGCCGGTGATGGTGGCGGCCTACGCGTTGTATGGCGCTTTCGCAGCCGACCGATTGATGCGCGACCACTACGCGGCCAATCAACGCGCCCACGACTACACCACGCGGATTCTCCAGGAGTTGCCTTCGCAACGGCCACTGACGCTGCTCGAAGGTCGCGTGCCCCGCTACATGTGGGTGTACGATCGGAGCCTGCGCTTCCAATCGAAGTTCCTGCCGCTGCTGGGGATCGATGCGCGCTACGACGTGCCGGCGGAGCCGCTCTACCGGATCGATCTGGATGGCCACGTCGGTCGCGTGGTCGCAGGCCAGACGTTCGAGTTCAGCGATCTCGGCTCGCAGTCCAATCGCGAGCGGCACCGCGCGACGGGAGTGACGATGGACGACAGCGGCTGCATCCGGACGCTGAGTCCCGATCCCGGCGCGCTCGTGCTGCGCCTGCCCACACCGAGTTCGCTGTACCACGGCTACGTCAGTGTGAACTACACGGCGGCCGTGCCGCTGACGCTGCGGATCGCAGCCTGGGACGACACCAGCGGGCGCCGGGAATCGAGTCGCGCTCTCGATCTCCCAGCCGGTGAAGGAGAGCGACTCGTCGATGTGTCGGCGAAGGGACCCGAGCCGCTGCGCATCCGCGCGCTCGAGTTGACGATCCCGGCACCCGGTCTGTGCCTGCACACGGTTCGACTGGTCGGCTACAGGCTCGAGCCCCTCTGACAGGTTTCGGCAGCGACAGGTTTCAGCCGCCTGCCGACCGCCGGCGATCGACCCGTGTTCAGCTCAGGCGAAGCCCGACGAAGTCCGACACCCGGCTCAACGCGGCGTTCGCTTCGGGGATGCCCGCGTTGGCCAGCCCCTGGAAGCCGTGGATCATCTCCGGGTAGATCTCGAGCGTGACGTCGACACCGGCGCGGCCGGCTCGGCTCGCCAGTCGCACCGCGTCGTCGCGCGTGATGTCGACCTGGCCCACCTGCAGCAGCAGGGGCGGAAGGTCGTGCAGTTCGGCGTGCAGGGGCGACACGCGCGGATCGCTGGGATCTCCGTCCGGACCGACGTAGTCGCGGCCACGGGCTCGGATCAGCTCGGGAAGGATGAACGGATCGCGCGCGATCGGATTCGCCGCGGATTCTCCGGTCGCTTCGAGGTCGAACCAGCCGCCCAGCGTCACCGCCAGCGCCGGCAACGCGGCACCGCGCTGGCGCAGCTCCACGAGCGCGGTGAGCGCCAGAGCACCACCGCAGGAATCGCCGATGAAGCCGACACAGCCGGGTGAAACACCGGATTCGATCAGCCCCTGGTACGCGTCGGCGATGTCTTCCAGCGCCGCAGGGTGTCGGTGGTCGGGTGCGAGCCGGTAGTCGACCAGCAGCACACGGGTTCCACAGGTCCTCGACAACATCTCGGCGTAAAACAGATAGCCGTCGCCACCTGCGGCGATGTAGGCACCACCGTGACACAAAAGCAGGATCGTGCGCGCGTCGCGCGAGGTCGGTGTGTCGACCCACGCGCAGCGTATGCCGCGGTAGTGGGTCCATTCGACCCGGGTGCCGACCGCGACGGGGTGTCCGTGCACCGCGTTCAGCTTGTCGCGTGCGACCTCCAGTGAATCGTCCGGCGACACCAGGTCCGATTTCAGGTTCGCGAGCAGCGCTTCGAATTCCCGACTGGCCATGGCCGTCTCCGCGTCACGGTTTGCGGCGTGCGCGCCAGGAATCGAGACGCTCGCGGATTTCGGATTCCGCGCCTGCGTCCGTGGGTTCGTAGAACCGTGCGTCACCGATCTCGTCGGGGAGGTTGCGGCGTGCGACGAAGCGATCCGGCGCATCGTGGGGGTATTCGTATTCGCGTCCGTAGCCGAGACCTTTCATCAAGGGGGTCGGCGCATTGCGCAGATGCAGCGGCACCGGCAGCGACCCGTGTTGGGCGACCGCTTCGCTCGCGCGTTGCAGTGCCGCGTACGAAGCGTTGCTCTTCGGAGCGCACGCGAGGAACGTCACGACCTGCGCCAGCGTCAGGCGGCCTTCCGGCATGCCGATCCGCTCGATCACCAGGTGTCCCGATGCGGCCAGCGTCAACGCCTGCGGTTCCGCGTTGCCGATGTCTTCGGAGGCGAAGATCACCAGCCGGCGCGCCAGAAACAGCGGGTCTTCACCGGCGTCGAGCATCCGGGCCGCGTAGTACAGCGCGGCGTCGGGATCGCTCGCACGCAAGCTCTTGATCAGCGCGGAGACGACGTTGTAGTGCTCTTCGCGGTCTCGATCGTGCACCAGCAGTCGGGTGCCGGCCGCCTCGCGGATCGTCTGTGCCGACAGCGTCCCGGCGCCGGCCGTTCGCAATTGGATCGCTGCGGCGGCCTCGAGCAATCCGAGTGCCCGACGCGCATCGCCGTCGGCGGCGTGCGCGATCGCCTCCACACCCGCGTCATCGACCGCGATCCCCGATCGCCCCAGCCCGCGTTCGACATCCGCCGTCGCGCGCCGGATCAGTTCGGCGAGCGATTCGGTGGTCAGACGCACCAACGTGAATACACGGCAACGCGACAGCAGCGGCGCATTCACTTCGAACGACGGATTCTCCGTGGTGGCTCCGATCAGTGTCACCGTGCCGGCTTCGACGTGCGGCAGCAGCGAATCCTGTTGGGCCCGGTTGAGGCGATGCAATTCGTCGAGGAACAACACCGTCCGCCGCCGCTCGCGCCTGGCCCGCGCGACGACTTCCCGGATTTCCTTGACGCCCGCGGTCACTGCAGAAAGCGGTTCGAATCGCGCACGGGCCCCTCCCGCGAGCACGCGCGCGAGAGTGGTCTTGCCGCAACCGGGGGGTCCCCAGAGGATCAGCGACGGCAGCGAGTCCGAATCGGCCAACGAGCGCAGCGCCGCGCCCTCGCGCAACAGATCGGGCTGGCCGACGACCTCCTCGAGTGTCCGCGGCCTCATGCGTTCGGCCAACGGTGCGCGCGGATCCACCGGTGGAGACGGTGAGGGCGAGGCTTCGGACGGAAACAGCTCCAGCGAATCCTGGCTGTCGTCGGGGGGCATGCGCGGATGCTAGCAACGTGGGATAGTTCGGAGTGTCAGGGGAGGGGAAGTGGAAGCGATGGTCATCCGCGCGATCGGCATCTGCCTGAAGCCCGATCAGCCCCAGCTCGGGCCCTGGGTGCGCGAAGTGCGGCAATGGCTTCTCGATCGCAAGATCGAGGTGATTCTCGGCACCGAAGCCTCGCGCGCGGCCGGCCTGCCGGGGGTGTCCCGCTCCGAGTTGGCGGGACAGGTCGATCTGGTGATCGTGTTGGGTGGCGACGGCTCGCTGCTGGCGGTGGCGCGCGCGATCGGTCGCAGCGATGTGCCGGTGCTGGGCGTCAACCTCGGCACGCTCGGATTCCTGGCCGAGATCTCGAAAGAAGAGCTGTACGAGACACTCGATATCGTGCTCGCCGGCCGCTTCCGCATCGAAACGCGGATGCGCCTGGATGTGCGCATCACCAGAGACGGTCGCGAAGAGGGCAACTACCTGGCTCTCAACGACGCGGTGATCTCCAAGAGCACGTTGTCGAGAATGATCGATCTGCAGACCTGGGCCGACGACGTCGAGGTGACCACCTACCACGCAGACGGACTGATCGCCGCGACTCCGACCGGTTCTTCGGCGTATTCGCTGTCGGCCGGCGGTCCGCTGTTGTTGCCGGGCATCAGCGCCATCGTGCTGACGCCGATCTGCCCGCACGCGCTGACGCAGCGGCCACTGGTGTTGCCCGAGGACTGCGAGGTGCGCATCCAGCTGCGCGATTCACGCGGTGGCGAGGTCCACCTGACTGTCGACGGGCAGGTCGGGCGAACGCTGGAGGAGGGCGAGATCGTCGAGCTGCGCAAGTCGAAATGGCCGCTGCGAATGCTGGTTCCGCCGGACCGCAGCCGGTTCGAGGTGATGCGAAGCAAACTGCGCTGGGGAACCCGTTGATCGAGACCCTGCGGATCGACAACTTCGCGATCGTCGAAAGCGAAGAGTTGGAATTCGGCCCCGGGTTGAACGTGCTGACGGGCGAAACGGGTGCGGGCAAGTCGATCGTGCTCGGTGCTCTCGCGCTGCTGGCCGGAACCCGCGCGAATCCGCAGATCGTCCGAGACGGCTGCGACGAAGCCGCAGTCGACGCGATCTTTCGCACCGACGATCTCGCGGACCTGGCGGCAGAACTCGCCGATCGCGGTTTTTCCAGCGACGACGGCGAACTCGTGGTGCGGCGAACCGTCGCCCGCAGCGGCCGCAGCCGGGCCAGGTTGGGCGGACAACTGGTTCCGGCGACGCTGCTGGCCGAACTGTTTCGCGGACGCATCGAGATCTCGAGCCAACACGATTCCCAGGCGCTGCTGCGGCCCGAGACCCACGGGCGGCTGCTCGATCGCGCCGCCGGCCTGACGACGCTACGCGATTCGGTGTCAAAACAGTACGCGCGTCTTCGCTCGCTGGACGCCGAGTTGGCGGATCTGCTCGCGGCCGAGCGCGATCGCGAACGCCAGCGGGACTTCCTGCAGTACCAGGTCGACGAGATCGACGAAGCCCAACTCGATCCCGACGCGATCGAGGAACTCCGGGCAGATCGCCGCCGGCTGGCCAACGCCGAAGGCCTGCGCGAACAGGGCTCCGCCGCGCAGGCGGTGTTGTCGGGTGATCTCGGTGGCGCCGACGAATCGAACGCCGGGGATCTGTTGGCCGAAGCCGCGCGACGGCTCGAAGCGCTCGCCGAACTCGACCCGAGCCTCGAGTCGCTGTCGTCGCGGATCCGATCGGCCAACGAAGAGGTTCGCGACGTGGCCGCCGACCTCGAGCGCTACGTGTCGGCGATCGAGGCGGATCCGGCGCGACTGTCGGCCGTCGACCAGCGGTTGGCACAGGTCGAAACACTGCAGCGAAAATACGGTGGGACGGTGACCGAGGTGCTGGCGTTTCGCGATCAGGCGGCGAGCGAACTCGCTGCGCTGGAAGGCGCCGGCGCGCGCGCGGCAGCGATCGGGTCGGAGCGCGCGCTGATCGCCGACGCGTTGGCGGCCGACGCCGCGAAACTGACGGCCGGGCGCAAGCAGGCGGCTCGCAAGGTCGCGAAGGCCGTCGAGCGTTCGTTGCGCGAACTCGCGATGCCCCACGCGCGCTTCCAGATCGCGCTCGAGCCGAGCAGCGCGCCCGAAGGCGCGCCGTGCGGACCGGGCGGCAACGAGGCTCCGGAGTTCCGATTCGCTGCGAATGCCAGCGGCGAGCCGATGCCGCTGCGCAAGGTGGCGTCGGGAGGAGAGTTGTCTCGGACGTTCCTGGCGATCAAATCGGCGATTCGCGAAGCCGACGCCGGCATGGTGTTGATCTTCGACGAAGTCGACGCGGGAATCGGGGGGGCCGTCGCCGACAAGGTCGGGCGGAGCCTGGCCGAACTCGCGGTGCGGCACCAGGTGCTGTGCATCACCCATCTGCCGCAGATCGCCGCCTACGCGAGCACGCACTTTCGTGTGCAAAAGAGCGAGCAGGCGGGCGATACGCGCGTCAGTGTGATCCGGGTGGATGGCCGCGAGCGCGTCGAAGAGATCGCTCGCATGGCCGGTGGCGAGCAGGTCGGCGATGCCACCCGGCGTCACGCGCGCGAATTGCTGCGCTCCCGCGCAACGCTGT
>Ga0055479_10000065_pt1 | contig 15184 bp, 10 predicted proteins | sample Muzzi_PWC_D1_FD_57941 | JGI IMG/M metagenome (GOLD analysis project Ga0055479, IMG submission 57941) | Wetland microbial communities from San Francisco Bay, California, USA, that impact long-term carbon sequestration - Muzzi_PWC_D1 | ecosystem: Environmental > Aquatic > Marine > Wetlands ...
ATTATTTTCGAGCAGGACATATTTAATCACAGGAATATTGGCAGCTATTCCAAGCTTCTGCGCTATCTCAGTGACTCGCACAACCATTTTGCGCCCGTAGTCATAGATCGTCATGCGATGCCCAAAACACCTTTGCCTGTCATCTACCGCAACAACAGGGCCGACTCCATCCAGGTTTTTTACGCTACTGAAGGCAGGAACATCGATGTCTATGTCGTTGATGAAAAGGGATCATTATTCTTTCAGAAAATAAAGAATACCGAGGAAAGCATATTTTTAAACCAGTACAGTTGTTTTCTGGGATCGGTTATTCAAAAACAGCAAATCCATCTCATGTCACCGGCGAAAGATGCTGAGCCCGCGGCAGATAACGGTCTCAGTTTCTACCAGATGATCAGGAACAAAAAAGGGGAAATACGCCTGATCCCGCAGGAATGCAGTGCCGCCGACAATTCACACAATTACTTTAATCTGCATGTTGTTGCCGATATCGTCGAAGGCGGACAGACGGTTTTTACCTTGTATTGCAATGACAAGGAGTACTCCAGTCTGGAATACGGCGAGGGCATCTATCAACAAGTGGTGCGTGATGTGTTATCGCATCGTCAGAGCGGATCTACCTATCCTGTTCATATCACCGATATTGAGTTCTCGCGACCACAGCTGGGCAAGAACTCTACCGCTTATCTGCAAACCATCTACTTTCTGATGTATAAACGCAGCATCGAGGAAAACCTGAATCAGGCGATGACAAGCAGCTCCGGCAATCAGGCCCAGGCCTGAATCGCACCCCTTCCGCCTGCTTGATGCTACTTTACCGGAACCTTGCCCGGATCTGTCGGTGGCAATTGCAGATAATAGCCCTGTTCATCGAGCTGGCGCATGAGTTCACTGACGCTGACCCGGGCCAGCTGCAACTGCTGGTTCAGTTCCAGTGTCATGACATATTCCAGCCTGCCGACCATGTTCAGTAATACTTCAGGTATACGGGAAAAATCATCTTCCCGTTCAATGTATAGGTAGCTGTCCGGTTTTTTCCGTCCTTTATAGATGACACACTGCATGGCTCTACCTGTCTTATCGATGCGCCGTCCGGATCAAGCCTGACGCTGTAACTCGCCGGAGCGTTTTTTCAGATGGACCAGCAATAGCGAGATCGCCGCCGGGGTAACACCGGAGATACGCGCGGCCTGGCCAAGAGTTGTCGGGCGGATATCAATCAGCTTTTGCTGAACCTCAGACGACAAACCGCTGACCTGGGTATAATCCAGATGATCAGGCAGGCTGGTCTGCTGGTGACGCCGTTGCCGTTCTATCTCCTGCTGTTGGCGATCAATATAGCCGGCATATTTCGCCTGGATATTGACCTGTTCAATCACCGCCGCATCGGTCAGTGTCAGATCAAGGTCCGGCAGTCGCTGTAAACACTGGTAATCAACCCCCGGACGTCGCAGTAAATCCATTAATGTCAGCTCTCGGCCCAGGGTTTCGTCCAGTACCTGCCGGGCCGCCTGTGCGGTGCGACTATCCGGTCGAATCCAGGTGCTACGCAGGTATTGCTGGGCCTGCTCCAGTGAATCGCGGTAGAGATTAAAGCGACGCCAGCGGTCGTCATCGATCAGACCCAGGCGGCGGGCCTGTTCGGTCAGGCGTAAATCCGCATTATCTTCCCGTAACAACAAACGGTATTCCGCCCGACTGGTAAACATCCGGTAGGGTTCAGTCGTGCCATTGGTAACCAGGTCATCGACCAGCACCCCGAGATAGGCCTGTTCCCGCCCGGGAAACCAGGGTTCCTGATCACGCACTAACAGGGCCGCGTTGATGCCCGCCAGCAGTCCTTGTGCGGCAGCCTCCTCATAGCCGGTGGTACCGTTAATCTGGCCGGCAAAAAACAGGCCGTGGAGGTAACGATTCTGTAATGACGGCGTCAATTCACGCGGATCGAAATAGTCATACTCGATGGCGTAACCCGGACGGGTGATATGGGCCTGTTCGCAACCGGGGATACTGCGCACCAGATCAAGCTGAATATCGAACGGCAGGCTGGTGGAGATGCCGTTTGGATACACCTCATGGGTATCGAGTCCCTCGGGTTCGATAAACACCTGGTGCGACGTCTTGTCGGCAAAACGCACCACCTTGTCCTCGACCGAGGGACAGTAACGTGGCCCACTACCCTGGATGACGCCACTGTACATCGGTGAACGCGACAGTCCGGAACGGATGATATCATGGGTTTTTTCCCGGGTCCGGGTTATATAACAAAGCCGCTGCTCGGGGTGCTGCTCCGCCCGCCCGAGAAATGAAAACACCGGTAACGGTTCATCGCCCGGCTGCGCGATCATAGGGCCGAAATCCAGGCTCCGACCGTCCAGGCGCGGCGGCGTGCCCGTTTTCAAGCGCCCGACCCTGAGCGGCAATTCTCGCAAACGGCTGGCCAGAGCGCTCGCCGACGGATCACCGGCACGGCCGCCCTGATAATTTGCTTCACCTATATGGATGCGACCACCCAGAAAGGTGCCCACGGTCAGGATGACCGCGCGGGCAGAAAACCGCACGCCCATCTGCGTGATTACCCCGGTCACCCGCTCACCTTCGACGATCAGGTCATTGACGGCTTGTTGAAACAGTTGCAGATTGGGCTGCGCCTCCAGCCGTTGGCGGACAACTTGCCGGTACAGAGCGCGATCGGCCTGGGCCCGTGTGGCACGAACAGCCGGGCCCTTGCTGGCATTGAGGCAACGGAAATGGATACCGGCATGATCCGCCGCGGTCGCCATCAGGCCCCCCATGGCGTCGATCTCCTTGACCAGGTGGCCCTTGCCGATACCGCCGATGGCCGGATTACAACTCATTTGTCCCAGGGTGTCGAAATTATGGGTCAACAACAGGGTCGCGGCGCCCATACGCGCAGCGGCCAGCGCGGCCTCGGTGCCGGCATGGCCGCCGCCGATCACGATGACATCATACTGTTGCTGAAAATCCATCACCCACCCGTACAGGTTTGAATAAAATCCGTAGTTTAACAAAATATTACCCTTACGGGCTGCGGCCAGCGTAATAGGCCGCAAAATCAGCACTGCCTTGATAGCGACTGGAGTCAGGCATCATCCCGCGCCGTTTCGCCGGTTAATATAGCACGGCCGACGATAAAGGTTTTATATCGCCAGCCGACATTTAAGAGTATATCCCTACGGATGCGAGTCAAACCATGGCAGCAGTCAACCCGAACTTTAATGATCTTGAAGGCCTCACGCTCGTCAGCAGTGGCGAATTATTCAAGGATCAGCTGATCACCATGCTCGAATTCGTACAAATGTTCGATGATTTCAGCGAACAGGAACGCAGTTCGCTGGCCAATTTTCTCAAAGCCTACGAGGCCGAAAAGGGCACGGTTTTATACCGTGAAGGCGACAGTGTCGGTCACATGTGCCTGCTGGTCGAAGGCAAGCTCGAGGTCTACAAGGATGTCGATTTAACCCACAATAAAAAACTCGCCGAGATTTGTCCCGGCATGTCTATCGGTGAGATGTCGGTCATTGACGGCCTGCCGAACTCGGCCACCGTCGTCGCCGGTGAGCCATCGGTACTGATCCTGATGACGCGTGAGGATTTGCAGCTCATTACCCACAGCCATCCGCAACTCGGCATCAAGCTGTTGTGGCGTTTTGCCAATCTGCTCAGCCAGCGTCTGCGCCACACCAGCGGACGCCTGATCGACCGCCTGTAATCCGGGCGTTATTTCCCGATACAAAAACTGGAAAAGATTGATGCCAGCAGGTCATCGCTGGTGAAGATTCCCGTGATCTGCGAAAGCGCCTGCTGGGCCTGGCGCAGATCTTCGGCCAGCAACTCCCCGGCCTGCTCACCCTGTAAATGTTTACTGCCATGATCCAGATAACCTGCCGCCTGCTCCAGTGCCGTGAGATGTCGACGCCGGGCGATGATAGCGTTTTCACTGCCCGGGTGATACCCGGCGCACTCTTTCAGCTGTTCGATCAGCAGGTCCATGCCCTGCCCCCCCGTCACCGAAACAAAGACCTCGGTCAGCAGACCGCTGCTGCGCCGCGGCTTGTCACCACTCAGATCGATCTTGTTCCAGACGATGACTACATCGACATCATCCGGAACCGCTGAGCGCATTTCTTCATACAGCGCTGCGTCATGACTGTTGGCGTCAAAGACCAGCAGGACCAGATCCGCCTTGCGGATCTGGTCTCTGGCCCTGTTGATCCCGATCTGTTCAACCGCTTCTTCACTGTCACGCAGGCCGGCGGTATCGATGATATGCAACGGCAGTCCATCGAGAACGATATGTTCTCGTAACACATCACGGGTCGTGCCGGCCTGTTCAGTGACAATTGCGGTATCGGTACCGGCCAGCACGTTCAGCAGGCTGGACTTGCCGGCGTTTGGTGGTCCGGCGATGACAATATTCATGCCGTCGCGTAACAGGACGCCCTGCTGCGCCCGCGCAAGCACCTCGGCGATGGTCGTCTGTAACGTCGCCAGACGCTGGCGCACCTGGCCAGCGGACAAAAAATCAATCTCTTCATCAACAAAATCGATCGCTGCCTCGACGTAACTGCGCAGGTCAATCAACTCCTGCACCAGTGCTTCGATCTGCCGTGAAAACCGGCCCTGTAAGGATTGCAACGCCGAGCGTGCCGCCTGCTGTGAATGGCTGTCTATCAGGTCGGCGATGGCTTCGGCCTGGATCAGGTCGATCCGGCCATTAATGAAGGCGCGCTCGGAAAATTCGCCGGGACGTGCAAGACGGGCGCCATGTGTCAACGCGGTTTGCAACAGCATATCCATCACCACCGGTCCGCCGTGACCCTGAAGTTCGAGGATATCCTCACCGGTATACGAGGCCGGTGACTGGAAATAGAGTGCGATACCCTGATCAATGACGGTGCCGTCGGTGGTATAAAAATTATGCAGGCTGGCGTGACGTGCCTCGGGTTCTGCGTCCAGACCCAGCATATGCCGGGCAATCTGGCGCGTTAACGGCCCGGAGATACGCACCACACCGATACCGCCCCGACCGGGCGGTGTGGCTATCGCGGCGATTGTGTCTTCGTGCTCCAGCATTTAACTCGCAGAGAACATCATCAAAGATGTGTCATGAAAGCGACATCGATAATACGATCGATCAACCGTTATTGCTGTGCGACTTCTCTATGCGCCGGGTAATCACCCACTGCTGCAGAATCGAGATCATGCTGTTGGCGACCCAGTACAACACCAGCCCTGCCGGAAAAAAGGCAAAAAACAGCGTAAAGATAAAAGGCAGTGCCATCATCACCTTGGCCTGAACCGGATCGGGTGGCGGTGGATTAAGCCTCTGCTGCACAAACATACTGATACCCATCAGCAAAGGCAGGATATAATAGGGATCCTTGATGGAGAGATCATGTATCCACAGGATGAACGGCGCCTGTCGCATCTCGACACTTTCGAGCAGCACCCAATACAGTGCGATGAATACCGGAATCTGTACCAGCATCGGCAGACAGCCGCCCAGTGGATTGATCTTTTCCTTTTTATACAGCTCCATCATCGCCTGGCTCATGCGTTGGCGATCGTCACTAAAACGTTCACGGATCGAGGTTACGCGCGGTGCCAGTCTGCGCATATTGGCCATCGAGCGGTAGCTGGCTTCCGATAATTTATAAAACAACAGTTTAATGATCAGCGTCAGGACGATGATCGAAAAGCCCCAGTTGTTCAGTAACGTATGGATATGGGTCAGCAGCCAGAAAATCGGCTCCGCGAGTATCGTCAGAATGCCATAGTCGACCGTCAGCTTCAGTGACTCGGTCACCCGCCCCAGACGCTTTTGTTCCTTGGGGCCGACATACAGCCTGCTGCTGAAGCTGCCGCTGTCACCGGGTGTTACAGTCTGCTCCGGTGACACCATCCCCAGGACATAGGGACGATTGTCAGGAGCCTTGGTGTAATACTGATAGGTCTGTTTCTGTGGCGGCAACCAGGCGGTAACAAAATAATGCTGGATCATCGCCAGCCAGCCTGAGGTGATATCCCGGCTCAGGTTGTTATTATCCATTTTGTCGAAATCGATCTTTTCGTATTTTTCTTGCTCGCTATAGATCACCCCGCCAGTATAGGTATAGATAAACCTCGTTTTCTCATCATCACCGGGTCGGGTGCGCTGCAACTGCTGGTACTCATGCCCCTTCCAGTCGGACTTGCTGCCATTATTAACCTGGTGTTCAACACCGATGACATAACTGTTACGGCTAAAGGTATAGGTCTTGATGACCTCGATGCCGTTTTCATCATGCCAGCTCAATGCCACCTTCAGTGCATCGTCGCCCTTTGCCAGACGGTATTCCTGCTTGTCCGCCGTATATACCGCATGGTGGTCCGGCGCCCCGTTGGCCGACAACAATCCGGACTGGGCGATCAGCACCCGTCGCTCGCTATCCTGCATCAGCCGGAACGGTTGCCTTTTTTTACTCAGGTCAACGGGATACTGTAATAGATCAACCTGACGCAGGTCGGCGCCCCGTTTATCTATCTCTGCATCGAGAACATCGGTGACCACATGAATACGGCCGGCGCTTTCCAGCTTGTTGTCGATTATCACCGGGGTTGCCGGCGCTTGCTCCACCGGTGAGCTGGGCACCGCCGGGATATCGACCTTGACAGCGTTATCGGTTACCTGTTCTGTCGTTACTGAAGGGCTGCTCGACGGTGGGGCGAAATCTTTCTGCCAGGCCTGCCATATCAACAACAGAACAAATGACAGGGCGAAAAATAATATAATGCGCTGATTATCCATGTGCGTGCTTATCTGTCCTTTTTTCCGGCACCGGGTCGTAACCGCCCGCATGCCATGGATGGCAGCGACCGATTCGACAGAGTGTTAACCACAACCCTTTAAACAGGCCATGTTCCTGTAACGCCTGTTCGGCATAGGCCGAACAGGTGGGGTGGAAGCGGCAGTGCGGCGCCATAAACGGACTGAGGCAAACTCGATAACAACGCACACACCCTAAGATTAATCTGCGCATTATCCGATCTCCGTCCAGTGTTTCGCCAATTGTTTCCTGATAGCCTGATTCGAAATGCCGTTTATGGCGGGTTTAGTCATGACCACAATATCGTAATTACCAAGCTGCGCGCGTCGCAGACGAAAGCCTTCACGTATCTGGCGCTTTATTCTGTTCCGTTGTACAGCCTTGCGCGCGCATTTTCGCGATACAATCAGGCCCAGGCGCGGATGCCCACACTCATTGGCTCTGATCAGGAACGTGAAACACGAGCTTGAAATGCGCCGTGCCTGCTTGAAGACTCGCCGATATTCCGCTGGGCCGGTTAGTCGATAGCATCTTGAAAACCGTTGATGTTGAACGACACCCAAGCTGTTACGGCCTGTTACGCGCTGAGCTTGGCCCGTCCCCTGGCTCTACGGCGCTTGATAATCATGCGTCCTGCCGCCGTCTTCATCCTGGCGCGGAAACCGTGGGTCCGCTTGCGCTTTAAAGTACTTGGTTGAAATGTTCTTTTCATATGACTACCCGTCCGATTCGCTGCCTGCCGCCGCTGGATAAACCAGCGAAACAAAGTCGGCTAAAATACCCGTATTTGCCTGTAAAAGTCAATATCCACCGACATATTTTTACCCTGACAAAGGCTAGATTAGCGCGTCAAACAGGTATACACTTGCGGGTCTTATGGAGCACACACTGATTCAAGCGGAGACAAAATTGCCGGGTTCGCTATGGCAAAAATGCCTCGAGAATCTTGAATCAGAAGTGACCCCCCAGCAGTTCAACACCTGGCTACGGCCACTCCAGGCAATTGAATCCGACGGCCACTTGCGGCTGCTGGCACCCAATCGCTTCGTCCTTGACTGGGTCAATGAACGCTTTATCAACAACATAGCCGATATCTCTTCACGCCTGAGTGACAATCAACCGATACGTGTTTCCATCGAAATCGGCAGCAACCCCAGAGCAGAGCAGGGGCCGGGGCATAACCAGCCGTCAAACCAGACCATCATGGACGCTAATGCACGCCAAAATGCGGCCTTCACCCGCCGCTCCGATGGCGAGCAGGTCAGCCATATCCGTAGCCTGCGACAGGAATTCACCTTTGAGAATTTTGTTGAAGGCAAATCGAACCAGCTGGCCCGGGCCGCCTCGCAACAGGTCGGTGAAAACCCTGGCCTGGCCTACAATCCGCTGTTTCTGTACGGTGGCGTCGGCCTCGGAAAGACCCATCTAATGCATGCCATCGGTAATATGATCGTGCAACGAAATCCGGATGCCCGGGTCGTCTATGTTCACTCGGAGCGTTTTGTCGGCGATATGGTCAAGGCCTTCCAGCACAACTCCATCAATGAATTCAAGCGCTATTATCGCTCGGTCGACGCGTTGCTGATAGACGATATCCAGTTTTTTGCCAAGAAAGAACGCTCCCAGGAAGAATTTTTTCATACCTTCAACACCCTGCTTGAAGGCCAGCGCCAGGTTATCATGACCTGCGACCGCTACCCTAAAGAGGTCATTGGCCTGGAAGAGCGCCTGAAGTCACGCTTTGGCTGGGGCCTGACCGTCTGCATCGAACCGCCTGAACTGGAGACACGGGTGGCGATCCTGATGAGCAAGGCAACGCAGATGAATATGGATTTGCCCAGCGAGGTCGCTTTTTTCATCGCCAAGCGGATCCGCTCCAATATCCGTGAACTCGAGGGCAGTCTGCGACGGGTGCTGGCTAATTCTCGCTTTACCGGTCGTCCCATTACGCTGGATCTGACCCAGGATGCGTTAAAAGATCTGATCGCGATGCAGGAAAAGTTGATAACGATCGAAAATATCCAAAAAACCGTCGCCGAATACAGCCAGATTCGATTATCCGATATGCTGTCCAAACGACGCTCGCGTTCAGTCGCCAGGCCGCGCCAACTGGCGATGACCCTGTCACGTGAACTCACCAACCACAGCCTGCCGGAGATTGGAGAGGCCTTTGGCGGACGTGACCATACCACCGTCATGCATGCCTGTCGCAAGATCAATGAACTGAAACAGATCGACAGCAAGACAGGTGAAGACTATGCCAACCTGTTGAGAACCCTGACTACATGATGTTAATCAACTGTGGGTAAATATTTCCTGTGTAAAACTCCATATTTATTCCCATGATTTACACAATTTAGTCAGACTTATCAACAGTGATTGTCAACAGTAAATAATATGTTAATTGATTGAAATAATGATATTTAAATTACTTATCCACAATAATCAGCGACACTATTAATAGTAGTTGTATGATTTATAAATATACTTATTAATATAATTATGAAATTTACCATTGATCGTGATTCTTTGATAAAACCGCTGCAGCAGGTCGCTGGCGTTGTGGAACGCCGACAGACGTTGCCGGTGCTTTCCAATCTCCTGCTGACAGTGAAAAATAATCAACTCTCGATGATTGGCACGGATCTCGAGGTCGAAATGCAGACCTATGCACCGTTGGTTGATGCCGATGACGGTGAGATCACCATTCCTGCACGCAAGTTTCTGGATATCTGTCGCGCATTGCCGGACCAGGCCTCGATACAGTTGAGTCTGACCGATAGCCGCGCGGTCATTCGTTCGGGCAAGAGTCGCTTCGTATTGTCGACCCTGCCGGCCGCCGAGTTTCCGAATATCGAGAGTGATAACAGCCGCCTGGCCTTTTCTGTTTCACAGTCAATCCTGAAAAAAGGCATTGAGCGTAGCTATTTCGCCATGGCGCAACAGGACGTGCGTTACTACCTGAATGGTATGCTATTCGAAATCAATGCCGATCACCTGACCCTGGTGGCTACAGACGGCCATCGCCTGGCGGTCTTTGATGCCGGAGAATCGATAGAAACTGATGAAAATCAACAGGTTATAGTTCCAAGAAAGGGTGTCATCGAGTTGATGAAATTATTGTCTGATGAAGACCAGCCCATAGAGATCAGTCTGGGTAATAATTTTATCCGTTTTTCGACCGCAGAAACGACGTTTACCTCAAAACTGATCGATGGCCGCTTTCCGGACTATCACAATGTGGTCCCTAAAAATACGAATAAAACGGCGTCATGTAACAGGGAAACGCTGCGCCAGGCTTTATCCCGCGTGTCTATCCTGTCCAACGAGAAATACCGCGGTGTACGGATGACATTTAGCAAGGATTCACTGCAGATCCTGGCCCATAATCCGGAGCAGGAAGAGGCGGAAGAGGAATTGGCGATCGACTATACCGGCGAGGATCTGGAGATCGGTTTTAATGTCAATTACCTGGTCGATGCGGTTAGCGCCGGAGCCTCGGAACAGATCCGTATGTCGCTGTCAGATCCGAATAGCTGTTGCCTGATCGAGGGTATTGGTGAACAGGACTGCCAGTATGTGGTTATGCCGATGCGTCTGTAACCGACGCCTGTCAGTATGAGCTTACAGCGAGTTGTCATTGATCACATCAGAAACCTGCAAGATGTCAGCATCGATTTATCGGCCCATCTGAATATCCTGTTTGGCGAAAATGCCAGCGGAAAGACCAGTTTCCTGGAGTCTCTGCATGTACTGGCCTATGCCAAATCATTCCGGAGTCATCATTTCCGGCATGTCGTCAATCATGACGCCCATTTTTTACGTGTCACGGGCCAGATTGTAGAGGCGGGCAGGGATCACGCAATACCGGTCGGTGTTGAATACCGTCATGGACGTCTGAAAATGCGCGCGGACGGGCGGAATCTGAAAAAGACCTCCGAACTTGCCCAGCACCTGCCTATTATAATCATCCATCAGGAGTGCCAGCGCCTGCTGACGGATGGACCGAAGTTTCGACGCAAGTTTCTCGACTGGGGCGTGTTCCACGTGGAACAGCGTTTTCTGAATAACTGGCGCCGCTATGTACGGGCACTGAAGCAGCGAAATCGCGCACTGCAGGCCAGAAAAGGCAAGGCTGCCGTTTCGGTCTGGGATCAGGAGCTGAAGGAAAACGCATTGGCGATCCATGTCTATCGCCAGACCTATTGTGATGAGTTGCTACCGGTCTGGCATGCGTGTACCCGGCAACTGCTGGCGGACAGCGAGACGATTTCGGTGGCCTATCAGTCGGGATGGGATACCGAGCAGGACTATTCCGAGGTCCTGGCGGCGTCCTATGAGCAGGATGCCCGGCGGGGCTTTACCCACCAGGGACCGCATCGCGCCGATCTGGCGATCAGGGTGGCGGGGGTTGCGGCACACGAGCATCTGTCGCGGGGACAGCAAAAACTGCTGATTTGCGCGATGTTGATTTCCCAGGCACTGGTCTACCGCCAGCACAGTCAGCGCCCCTGCGTATTCCTGGTCGACGATTTGAAGGCGGAGCTGGATCATGAACATGTCGAGCGTGTGATGGCGCTATTGAGCGAGCTGGACGCGCAGATCATCATGACGGCGACGGAAAAAGAGGCCCTCGAGCCCTATAGCCCGGGAGAGCATAAAACGTTCCACGTGGAACGTGGTCAGGTAACGGAAGTGGTATAATTAACTATTTGTAATGGATGAAATAATGAGCGAAGAACAGGTCTACGATTCGACACGGATACAGGTGCTCCGGGGGCTGGACGCCGTACGTAAACGGCCGGGTATGTATATCGGCGATACCGACGACGGTACCGGCTTGCACCATATGGTGTTCGAGGTGGTCGACAATGCCATAGACGAGGCACTGGCCGGTTATTGTACGGAGATCGGGGTCACGATCCACGGGGATGGCAGTCTGAGCGTCACCGATAATGGTCGTGGCATCCCGGTTGATATCCATTCGGAAGAAGGGCGTTCGGCGGCAGAGGTGATCATGACCGTGCTGCATGCCGGCGGCAAGTTTGATGATAATTCGTACAAGGTCTCCGGCGGTCTGCACGGGGTCGGCGTATCGGTCGTCAATGCGCTGTCAGAGACCCTGCGTTTGACCATTCGCCGTAATCATCAAATCCATCAGCAGGATTACAAGCTCGGTGAGCCGGTTGCGCCGCTGAAGGTGATAGGCGAGACGGATAAAACCGGGACCGAGCTGAGATTCAAGCCGAACAGTTCGATCTTTACCCAGACCGAATTTCACTATGAAATACTGGCGGCGCGACTGCGCGAGCTGTCGTTCCTGAATGACGGTGTCCGTATCCGTCTGACCGATGAACGTAGCGGTAAAGAGGATGTATTTGAGTATGAAGGGGGGATACGCGCCTTCGTCGAACACCTGAACCGCAACAAAACCCCACTGCATGAAACCGTGATCGGTTTCAGCACCGAAAAGGACGGCGTCGGAATCGAGGTGGCGCTACAGTGGAACGACTCGTACCAGGAAAAAATCTTTTGTTTTACCAATAATATCCCCCAGCACGACGGCGGTACCCACCTTGCCGGTTTCCGTGGCGCGTTAACCCGAACAATGAATCAATACATCGAGCAGGGCGGCGTGGCGAAAACGGCACGGGTGACAACAACGGGTGATGATGCACGCGAGGGCTTGACGGCGGTCGTTTCGGTCAAGGTACCGGATCCGAAATTTTCATCTCAGACCAAGGAGAAGCTGGTTTCATCAGAGGTGCGACCCATTGTCGAGTCCACTGTTTCTTCATATCTATTTGATTTTCTTATGGAAAATCCACAGGCGGCGAAGTCGATCACGGCCAAGATCGTCGATGCCGCGCGGGCGCGTGAAGCGGCCCGCAAGGCCCGTGAAATGACCCGGCGTAAAGGTGTCCTGGATGTTACCGGCCTGCCGGGTAAACTGGCCGATTGCCAGGAAAAGGATCCGGAGCTGTCGGAATTGTTTCTGGTCGAGGGTGATTCGGCCGGGGGCTCGGCGAAACAGGGTCGCGACCGTCGCTTTCAGGCGATATTGCCGCTGAAGGGCAAGATCCTGAACGTCGAGAAGGCGCGTTTTGACAAGGTTTTATCATCGGCCGAGGTCGGCACACTGATCACTGCGCTGGGCTGTGGCATCGGCAAGGAGGATTATTCACCCGACAAGCTGCGCTATCACCGTATCATCATCATGACCGATGCCGATGTCGATGGTTCCCACATCCGCACCCTGCTGCTGACATTCTTCTATCGCCAGATGCCGGAACTGATCGAGCGGGGCCATATCTACATTGCCCAGCCGCCATTGTACAAGGTAAAAAAAGGCAAGCAGGAACATTATGTCAAGGATGATATGGCCCTGAACCAGTACCTGATGCAGATCGCGATCGAGAACACCTCGCTGCAGGTCAACGCCGCCGCGCCACCGATCAGTGGCCAGGCGTTAGAGGCGTTGATGGGCAGTTATATGCAGGTAATGGCAACGATACAGCGGTTGTCGACCCGCATTAATCCGCAGGTTCTGGAAAAGATGATCTATATGCCGGCGCTTGAGGGTGACGCCCTGCGTGATATCAACATCGTCAGAAACTGGTTTACCGAATTGCAGGATCGACTGAATACTGACGACATCGGCAACGTCACCTTTGCCATCGATGTTGAACAGGAAGTCGATGAACTGCAATGGCGGGCGACGATCAATGAGACGATCCACGGCTTGTCAACAGGACGCGAGCTGACCCAGGATTTCTTTGCCTTGAGCGAGTATCACTCGATCGCGACACTGGGGCGACAGCTTGACGGACTGATCGGTAGTGATGCCTTTGTTCAGCGCGGTGAACGCAAGAAAGAGATCAGCAGTTTCAAGCAAGCCTGCGACTGGCTGAACGCCGAGGCTAAGCGCGGCCTGCAGATACAGCGTTACAAGGGACTCGGCGAGATGAATCCCGAACAGTTATGGGAAACCACACTGGATGTCCATTCACGACGCCTGTTGCAGGTCAAGATCGAGGATGCGGTGGCGACCGATGAAATATTTACTACCTTGATGGGTGACCATGTCGAGCCGCGCCGCGATTTCATCGAGGCCAATGCCCTGTCCGTCGGCAACCTGGATATATAAATAACAGGACTTGGGACTTGGGTTTTAGTCATGCGCGATGCGCCGGCGCGGTAAGCGTTACTCACATGATTACTTTGATTTCTTCACCTACTCTAAATGGTGAAAGGCGCACGGATTTTTAAATTACGGTAGCGGCCTTTTGAGCCTTCATTACCAGGCGTTCAATCCCGGTGTGGATGACTCGCAAGCCGCCGCGCACCGAGTAGGCCGACCGACTGGTTCTTGATGACCTTGATGGGCAGGGCGCTGAGCAGATGATGCATCTTGCTCTTATGGCAAAAGGCCTGGACAAAATCCGAGTTTACCAGCGCATCGATGTTTTTGGCCGCGATACCGCCGGCGATATAGATGCCGCCAAAGGGTAAACCAACCAGGGCCAGGTTCGCACATTCGGAACCATAGATGTTAAAAAACAGTGCCAGACAGTCGGTACAGGTTTGATCGCCGTCGGCGGCGAGCCGGCTGATCTCGTCGGCGCCCAGCTCGACCTGCGGTTTCCGTTGTTGCTGACAGATAAACTGGTAGATCGTCACCAGGCCGAGGCCGGATAACAGGTGTTCACGTGAAACCACCGGATGCCGCCCTGCCGCAAATTCCAGCAGGCGACGCTGCTGCTGATCGGCCGGGGCAAACCCGGCATGACCCGCCTCGGTCGCCACGATCTGATAACGACGCCCGTTCCAAATTCGCATGGCAACGCCGAGGCCGGTGCCGGCTCCGATCACCAGTTGTGCCCCCTGCGCCTGTGCGCGCCCCTGTTGCAGGGTGACCAGTTCATCGTCAGGCAGGCTATCCAGCGCGGCGGCGACCGCATGAAAATCATTGATCAGTCGTACCTCCGCGATGGCATAGTCCGTGCGCAAACGCTCGCGATCCAGAGTCCAGGGCAGGTTGGTCACCGTGGCGCTGGCGCCATCACCGGCTATCGGACCGGCGATCGCAAAGCAGGCCTGTTCGATGCGGGGATTATTCGCCCCCTGCATAAAGGCACTGAGGACATCATCGAATGAATCATAGTCCTGGCTGGCATAGCGGCATTCATACAGCAGTTGATAGTCGTCGCTATCGTACTCGCTCAACTGCAACAGTGTTTTTGTGCCGCCGATATCAGCAGCCAGAATTCTGGTCATAATAATCATTAATCCTGGCTTGGAAACCGGGGGACAGGCGGTCGGCCGCCTCGTTGTCGATATGCCACTCGCAGAGG
>Ga0055479_10000067_pt1 | contig 15183 bp, 21 predicted proteins | sample Muzzi_PWC_D1_FD_57941 | JGI IMG/M metagenome (GOLD analysis project Ga0055479, IMG submission 57941) | Wetland microbial communities from San Francisco Bay, California, USA, that impact long-term carbon sequestration - Muzzi_PWC_D1 | ecosystem: Environmental > Aquatic > Marine > Wetlands ...
TTCCCTTGCGGATAAGATGTGGAAAATGATCATTCGCCAAGGTCGCTGCATTCAAGATAGATTTGGCTTTTTTGGCTGCGGCCGCATATTTTTCCTGGCGTACCGCTTCTGCGTGTTTCCGTGTCTTTTCGACACGACGCATAAATGCAGCCCGTTCAGATGGCGAATATGACTTGTCTCGTTTGGCCTGCCAATTGTGGGTAAAGTCAGAGGACCAGTCACCGAAACAACCTCCCATACCATCATCAAACAGCTTGCACCAGCCAGCTTTATTATCATTATGTTTGCTGAAACCGGGAAAGCGGTGTAGCTTACCGAGTTCAATCACATCAGGTGGTTCCAGTCCGGTAGCTTGGATTGCAGAACGGAATTGAGAGATTGCGTCAATCATCGCGCGTCTCTCTATGGTTGTTAATCCATGTAGCCAACCACATGGGGAGCCATCCCCATAACGCCAGAGTGGCAATTACTGCTTTTATGCGAGTATAAAAGGCGGTAGAATGTATAGCGTGTTTAGAGGTCTTTGGGGTCGCCAGATGCCAGTCTGTGCGGCCCTTCACTTTTCTGGTCATTACACACTCCTCCGGGCATATGCCTTCCGAGCAGCAACTAGTTTCACTACCAGAGCGCGTATTTCGTCTTCGGTTTTCCCTGCGATTCGAGCATCATTGATGGCATAGACCTCATCCTCAGGCCAGCCAACTGACCTTGGGCCTATCTTGACTGACGGAACGAAGGTGCCTTTGCCAATCTTGTCATAAAGGGTAGAGTTAGGGTCACCGGTGATATCCGTGACTTTAGGTCGTCGTAATAACTTTGTAGCCATGTTTTACACCCCCTGGGGCTTTAGTGAACATGGCTAGACCATAGCGGAGTAAATCTAATCTGTGACTTTGCAATCCCTATAAAAAAATATGCAAGATTGCAAGGGTAGGCGGTTTAGCGATTTAGAAAATTACTAATATCGCTTTCTTCATAAGAAGTACCAAAGATGGCATTTGCGGCGGCGGCGGTTACAGCAAGTAAGGGGCTGCCGTATATCTTTTTGTTTCTGTTAGAAATTATTCTAATGAAGCGAATTGCATGTGCATTTTCGCCAGATTTACCAGGTAGCGGTTCATCTTTAATTTTTTGTGCAGCACGTTCCGCAATTTTATTCATAAATGATGACACTTTGAGTTTTTTGGCATTATCTTCATCAACACTTTGTTGAAATGTATCGCTGAAATCCTCATAAATGTAAAACCCATTGTAATTGAGGCCATTTTCAAAGATGAGGTGACAATCCAGGTCATTTCTTTCCAACTCTTTTGCTAATTTAGATGCCAAAGAGGTAACTTTTTCCGATAATTTTCGTTTATCTTCGGCCTTCATGTTGTGAAATTTTGGCAAAGAGTTGGCATCAGCAGCAGCATGAAGGAACATATAGATCCAGCGAGTATCATCACAGATACTCCTTTTTTTTAAGGCTATCCACATTTTTACGAGGTCTGACTTCTCTCCTTGATTTAGTTCATCTGGGATTAGTTTTTCCGCTATCTTGTTTAATTCATCCAGCGGATCACGCGACAGGATTTCTTTCACAGAAAGTACATCTTTTGGCAGTTTTGGCAGTTTTGGCATGGCATTACTCACTAAAATTGACCCAGTGGTCAGAAATAGGTGTCTAGTCTCTAAGTCTTTGTGTGAATACCTGCCAGGCAGGTTGGGGAGGTCTTGGACAGCAGTCCAATAAGGGCTATTGTATTCTAAAAGTGTCCACATGTGTATATGTTCAGTACAATTGAATTACATACACTGAGAGAGGGGTAGTTATGGTGGCGATAAATACTTAGAACCTCACTCTAGAAATATGCTGGCAGGCAGGTGATGCCAGAAGTAGAGTAATTTAAGGAGGAGAATGTGGCTTATTGGTGGGTATCACAGAACAAAACATACCAGCAGGAACGGGAAGGTGGATACCTTTAGGCGCCTATTTAAAATGAAGCTGGTAGGTCATTTTACTATTGGGAGACAATGAGGCAGTTATCAGCCGGTGATATAGTTTTTTCATATGTTGGACAGAAGATAGTGGCTGTTTCGCTTGTCAGAAGTTCTGCCTATGAAAGGCAACGTCCCCATGAGTTTGGGGATCTCACTGCATGCGTATATCCGGTAGGCGAAGATTTATTGCTATCTGAAATATTACTTCATTAGATATTCAACAGAAGCAACTATTTTTGACGGTTTTACGTTAAGTACAGATGACAGAATAAAGATAGTCTTCAGGCTGGGTTGACGTAAGCCCCGTTCTAGGAGAGATATATATGTTCGGTCAAGATTGGCTTCTAAGGCGAGTTTTTCCTGAGAAAGACCGGTCTTAGATCGTAATTCACGTAGTACTTGGCCAAATATAGCCTCAATCGCTGTCTTTTCTTTTCCCATACAGAATCATTGTCTACTTGAAGACTGTTAGTCGACGGACTATAGTCGTCATATAGGGTAGGTTGTCTGGGAGAGGTGGTGAGTATGTTTGGTTTATTTAAGAAGCCAATTGATCGAAGCGTAGCCATAAAAGAATTTGCAGATGTACTTGAACGTATAATGAAAAGACTTGATGAAATTTCCCGAAATGGTGGTATAGAAATATCACCTTTGTACCTGAAAGAGACAAATGCGTTTGCTTATATTATAGGGTGGATTTCTATTCAGACGAGCAAGCTGTCAGCAGCAAACAGACACATATTTTCAGCCGAATTAACCGGTGAGTGGGCGGAGCGTATGAGTCAAGCTAATAAAGCTATTGAAGGCACTGCATTTATTCAAAGTCGAATTAATACATATAGGGAGGCAATGGGAGAAGGGGGTGGGCTTGGTTGGCATTCATCAATCGTATTCCAATACATGAAATACATAGGCGTAGAATCATCAGAAGAAGTCGCTTTATTAGGAGCGTATTCTTCATCAATCCCAATAATTATCGAAGGTTTAACCAGTTTCTTGAATGATATAAACAAGGAATATAAGTTCGTGTGATGCGTTTAGTAAAAACAATAAGAACTATACATCTGTTTTCTTGAGTATGAAACTGCAAGGAATTATCTAATGGAAAAATTCAGCCTTACAGATGATGATGTATATGCAATTAGTATAGCCACGAGCGTTGCACGGAGGTTATTAAAAGAGTGTAAGCTGGCGCCACTTGACGTGATTGGGATAGGAAATGCTTTGTTTGCTTTACAGAGGTTGCCAGAAATTACTGAAGGTGCTAGTTGTGAGTTCGGCATAAATATCTCTGGGGGCGATGATGAGTTTAGAGAGAGGCGATATATTGATTTCTCAATTTCATCCTCAATGTTTGGGATATCAGTTGGCGGTAGCGTATATTCCAAAGAGACTGGCTCAGACAGTATTTCTGAGCCGGGTTGGGAAGTGTTGGTTGATGGGGATCGAGAAACAGGGTGCGATATTTATTCTCTAGATGACAGAATTGATGAATTATTCAATCTTGGGGTAGAGTGTACCGTAGATGATCAATCTGATATTGATTATGAGAGTTGTGAATAATTACCTTAATTTGATTATTGTCGATTGGGCAATAAAAAGGAACTATTATAGTGATTGCTAAAGTAAGCAGTAATCCTATTGAGTATTTAATAGAGCCAGATTTAATAAATTTAATAGGTACGGCTGAAGTGAGAGGCGTAAAGTACTGCGCCAATTTACTGACTTGTAATGATGATGACACAAGTCTATTAAGCATTATTGAAGAAGATATTGTCTCGGGTGAGTCGAAATCTATATTACTAGATCAATCGATAATCGTGTCCAATGTCACCGATCTGGAAAAAATGTCACCCTATATCGAGTTTTCCACCAATGAAGATGTACCATGGTATCTTGTAAAGATGGTGAAAAATGATGCCCTTGATGTAAAGCTATCAAATGGTCATTTAATTCATGCGTGTATTGTTAATGAAAAATGTGCTGAATACAGTATGCGAATTTGTCTAAATAAAGCCGGGTTAGAATTATTTGAGAAGGTTGATTACAAGCGACATGTGTAAGTCAATATAATGCCATAAGGAAATCGAAAAGGATAACGTAAAGTTATGGCTATCTATCAGGTTAACAATAACCAGATACAAGCAATACAGGAAACCTCGTTTGCTGAGCGTGGATTAAGAGAGCGGACTGATTTGCAGCGCCTGTTAAAAAATCAGGTCGAAATTATTTCACCTGACACGCTGGTTATCGCGGAAGAGTTTGGTGAGTGGCAAGAGAGTAGGCGGCGTATAGACCTGCTCGGTATCGATAAATCTGCAAATATTATCGTTATTGAGTTAAAGCGATCAGATGATGGAGGCCATATGGAACTTCAGGCCATCCGCTACGCTGCCATGGTGTCAGCAATGACTTTCGAGCGTGTTATTGAGATTTATAGTAAATACCTGAGAGATAATAGCTGCGATGATAATGCCAGAGAGAAAATGCTGGACTTTCTCGAATGGGACGAAGCGGACGAAGATCAATTCGGGCAGGATGTTAGAATCGTTCTGGCATCAGCAGAGTTCTCGAAAGAGTTAACTACTGCTGTGATGTGGCTTAATGAAAGAGGGCTTGATATACACTGCGTTAGGCTTAAACCATATAAATATGGTGATCGCACTCTTATTGATGTGCAGACGGTCATACCATTACCTGAGGCCGAAGCGTATCAGGTACAAATTAGAGATAAGCAAATAAAGGAAAGGCAATCTCGGCGGATTAGCAAAGACTTTACGCGCTATGATGTAACCGTAAATGGCAAAACTACTGAGAACCTGCCTAAGCGGGGCGTTATGTTCCATGTTATCAAGCCAATTATCGATTCTGGTGTCACACCTGAGCAGATAGCTGAAGTCATTTCATGGCGGAAAAATACGCTATTCCACAGCTTTGATGAGAATCTGGATGAGGAGCAGGTCATCTCTAGGTTGATGGAGGAAGGTGGCGGTGGTGTTATAGAAAAACACCGACGCTATTTCAGTAAGGAAGATGAACTATTTCATGTTGGTGGTAAAACTTACATGCTGACAAATCAATGGGGGCATCGAACCCTTGAAGCGGTCGATTTACTGAAAGCTAAATTTACTGATATGGGGATAAATGTTACCCCCGTAGATACATAATATAAGTCTATTGTAATGACAATAACCGAAGCATTTCGGCAGTACTCTGCAAAGCTAGTCAATAATCAATGGGCGGTTTCTGCAATATCTGACAATAATGAATTGGTAGTTAGCTGTTGGCATCATTACCTCAGCAATCCCGATAATAAGACTATACGATATGAAGACACACTATCAAGGAGGGCTGTTAATAAAGCAGGGAACAACCTTCTTCGTGAACATATTGCCTTGGCAAAAGATAAATTATTAAATATCAGGTTGGTAATTGTTCGGACAGATGATACAGATGTTGTTGATTGTGGAGAAGAAGCATCCTCCGTTAAAAAGCGTTTTTTCACAAAAATTGAAATTATTGGTAAATTCACTAGTTTTGATGGTGACAGGTATGTTATTGATTTCAAAAAGGCCAACTAATAATGCTTGTCGAGTAAAATTCACGCCAATTGAGTGGCAAACAGTAAATACTATAAGGGTAATAATGGGTAAATATGGTCAAGCTGCTATTTAGGCAGTAGAAATCTATAATAATGGTCATGCTGTCACTCCCAGGTCAGCTTGAGAGCAAGCTGTATCACACGTATTTCCAGATAGTGAATCATCTAGAGATAAGGGATGTCCACGTGATACGTTTCTTGGGCTATGTCAAAGTGGTTTGGTGGCTAGTATACCGGCGGGCGATTATACCCGGTCGTTGAAAAATAAGGCGTATGGTATTAAGGCTGTGGCTGCTCTTACAGAAAATCCAGCGCTCGTAGATGACGAGGAGCATCTTTGGAAAATAGCGGTCGCCAATGAGGATAAGACACCAAATTATCAGATGGACGTAGTCACGTCGCTTTGGCGCTCAAACCTGATCTGTAAATAAGTATTGGGACATTTCAAGCGTGGAGTGCCTTTCTCATTTAATTGGTGGGTGGGACATTACTTTATTAGGACCTCTACAGACGCAATCATTTTTGACGGTTTAATTCCAAGAATAGACGCCAGTACAAAAATAGTCTTTAGGCTGGGTTGACGCAGTCCTCGTTCCAGAAGAGAAATGTACGTTCGGTCAAGGTTTGCCTCCAAAGCGAGTTTTTCCTGTGAAATACCGGCATTGGAGCGTACTTCGCGTAGTACTTGCCCAAAAATAGCCTCAATCGTTGTCTTTTCTTTCCCCATGCAGAATCATTGTCTGCTTGCAGACTATTAGTCGACGGACTATAGTCGTCAAATGGGTCATGTTATTTGGAGTGTTTCGTGTATAGGGTAAGGGGATGAATAAGAATCAAAAGATGGTTCTTGGCGTTATGGCAATAATTATCCTGTTGATGCTGATATTTCCGCCATTTCATTTGGAAATCAGAAGCATGACTACGAATATGGGCTATGGATTTATTCTTGACCCCCCGAAACGTGCTTCTCTTTATGCCACAGTAAATATCGGGATATTATTAGTAGAATGGGCTGCAGTGCTACTTCTTGGTGGTGTCGTATTCATTTTCTTGAAGGAATCTGATTCATCAATAAAAAATAAATCAAACGACACTCGCACATCGCCAAGTCAAGGCAATACAAAAACCTCAGTGGTAGGTCAGACTGAAACGGCTAGGTCTGAGATTGCTAGTAATAATATTAATTCAATTGAAAAAGATCCTTGGCTTCGTGCCGAACTGGTCAGTTCTGATGGAAATACTAAGAATTTTGATTATTTAGAAGCGCGACCTTGGGATCGATTATGGGCGAGGTCTATAGATTACGCACTATTTTTAATTGCCTTTAACATACTCTTCATTGTCTTATCTATAGAAGGGATTCCATTAGCTTTTTCCCAGAATCTGTTCATTGAAATTCTAATTTGGTTTGTTATTTCAGATACATTATTGGTATTTTATGAGGCCATTTGGTTATGTTCCGTGACAACAACCCCAGGAAAAGCATTATTTGGCATTAATGTTTTGACAAAAGATGGAGGTAGACTTTCATTTAGGCAAGCTATAAGGCGTACTTTTTCTGTACTTGCATCTGGCTTTGCATTTTTGATATTTTTCCCTATTATACCTGCGTTTACAATGTGGGGTTCCTATAAGGAAATAAAAAACACAGGGCAGGCTTCGTGGGATAAAAAAGAAGGCTATCAAGTTGTTCATAAGCCTATTAATACAATAAGGCTTGGCTTTGGAATTTCTTTAGGCCTCGTGGCGATTATTGCTATAGGCGTGGTACAAATCGTAATGAAGCAGATCAACAAAGAAATTGTTAAGGAGCAAGTATACCAAGAGTATGGTTTTGGAAGGAAATAAGAAGGCGGAGTCTAATGTTTTAGATTTAATACAAACCCTTCTATACCAATTTACTTGGTAGGCCTAATTGCTGCAACAAAGACTGAATGATGTTGTATACAATTTCTACGAATAATGTATGGGGTGGCCTCACGGCTTCGCATTAATTTGCGGACATGAGAACGTGACGTGATCGTGCCTGGTCGTGACGTTGACCACCCGTGTGTAAAAACCACATAGTCGAGTTTATTCAACTGCGCATTTTTTAGTGCCTCAAGCGCATCTGAATAGACAGCCGCCATCAGTTACCAATGGGGTGGTTTAGCGACATCGTCGTTGATGCGATGGAAATCAAATGTAAGTGAACTGGGAAGATTTCGATACTCAGTCCAGTCGCCAGCCGCTTTCTTAAACATTACCAAACTCCAGGCAGGTAACCCATCTTCTAAAATTATCACATTACGGGTTTACAGCAGCCTATACTTTCCCTAAAATGACCATTATTCGGAAAGACTAGGATGCCGCCATGAGCAAGATCAGTTATTTACCCACCGCCAATGAACCCGCCCCAGCCATCGTAAATGGGAAAGTTCTCCCGCCACGCCGGAAAAAGAACGCGGATGTGCGTAGCCGGGAGTACCTGACCTCGGATGAGGTCGACCGGCTGGCCAAGGCCGCCAAGAATGTGGGTCGTCATGGCCTCCGGGACACGACGATGATCCTGCTGGCCTTCCGCCATGCCCTGCGGGTCTCGGAAATGATTGCCCTGCGTTGGGATCAGGTCGACTTAAAGCAGGGCCTGCTGCACGTCAACCGACTCAAGAATGGGGTGACCAGTACCCATCCGCTCAGAGGGCCTGAGATACGGAGTCTGAGGCAGCTACAGCGGGATTATCCGGAGACTCCCTATCTCTTCGTCACCGAGCGCAAGGGGCCGCTAACAGCCAGCACGGTCGGCAAGATGGTGGTCAGAGCCGGGCAGGAGGCTGAAATCGGCTTTCCTGTCCACCCGCATATGTTGCGCCATGCTTGCGGCTACAAGCTGGCGAACGATGGCCATGACACTCGGGCCATACAGCATTACATGGGGCATCGGAATATCCAGCATACGGTTAGATATACTGAACTTGCTCCGCAGCGGTTTAATGGGTTCTGGAAAGATTGATTGAAGTGAGTATTTTCGATGTAATTCATCTAGTAAATCGTGCTTAAAGCAGCCTAGTCAGTAGGGCAGGACTTGACTTGACAGGCGGGTTTGCAGCGGTAGCTGCCGTTCAATAATCTCATCAATTAGACAGAGATCGGCCAAAAGCGGTCATTAACGTTCACAGTGAAGGACGCACGCAGCTTCACGCACGACCCTCCCGACTGCAGGGTTAGGCCGCATTGTCACTACGCCAATTGCCACCTACCTGAGTACAAAAGCCACGTGGCAATCATCAAGATCGTAATCATGCCGATGGTAAAGAAATCAAGGACCCGACTATGTGTCACGAAAGTTTCGAAGCACGTCTTTGGTCTCAGCCGGATAAAAAATCTTTGATCCGTCGGTATTCCCGCCTCTTCGTGCTGTTCTATTGCTTCACCGGATTCCTTAGACGCCCGTAACGCCGCACGATTTCGATAATCAGCCAGCCACATTAGGACGGTGATAACTACGGCCACCAGGGTAAATAATCCAAGTAAGTTGTGGGGATTTCGTGTGGACCCAGGCAAAGACGGCTGCCAATGCCGCATAGATAGCGCACCAACCCGTGAAAATCTTTACACGAAAGTCCGAAGCGTAATGATGCTCTGCTAAGATCAGTTTGTAGCGCTCTGCGATGTCGATTGTCATATGCGTCCTTTTGCGGCCTTGTATGGTTCAATTTGTGCCATCTTCTAGTTTTTTCGCTAGTTCACTACACACCTCAAAAGTAGCCTCAAGCTCTGACCAAAATGCGTCGCTAAGAATCTTTTGCTGATGTCCGCTAGAGTAATAGCATAATATTACGCCTTGCTTGGAATCGAGTTTCAACTGACCATGCGCAAAAGCATTGCGCCACAGCATAATCTTTTTTAAGCCGCTTTGAAGTTTGGAACGATCTTTTCCGCCTATAACAGAAGTACTATCAGAGATATTTTGTATTATCAGTTTCTTGAAACTAAAGGGAAATGAAGATGATTTAATTACTTCATTTTCAAATAGCTGCCTTTTATGAGATGGCCCTTCAAAAGGACCCATAAAATAATTCACTATGATTCGTTCAAGAGATTGCTCTAGACAGCTCGTTGCCCAAAGAACAGCCCCTCCATTACTACGCGCCGTCTCTAGCTCTTCGTGAGATTTAGCATCAATAGCCCCCATTGATTTATGGATGAGCCCATCAGGCATAATGATGCCGCCAGAGTCTATTTCGTCTTTACTCAACGAGAAAATAATTGTTTTTGTGGCGGGAAGTTTAATATTTCTCATTTTATCGACGAGCCTAACGTTAAAGTTCAGCCGCGCCGCTTTTTTGCGTCGGCTGGGACGCCTTGTATGGTTGCGCTTTCACCAATCGTCTCCCTCATCTCCTTCGCGCCGTGCCGCGTAGCCTAGCCGCTGTAGGGGTTACGCCAGCTCTCCGATCGGCCGGAAAGGAAATTGTCGCCTATGTGCCTCACTCGTTCCAGTACTTCTTCGCCGCAGCGAGGTACGCGTCGAAATTAGCCGTCGACCAGCAGACGTTTAAGTTGTCACGCACGAGCCAGTGCAGCTCGTTTGCGCAGGTAAGCTTCATCTTGTCCGCGTTTAGCACCCAATTGAAAGTGTTGACAAACGAATCCTCATAGCTCTGGACGAAATTGTTCGCTGGGACGTTCCAGAGCATCCCCTCAAGAAAGTATGAGGGCGCCACACCGTCCGCAATGTACTCGTCGTCGATCATGCGGTTCCGCACGTTCTTGTATACGCGGACCATGCGTTTGAAACGCTGGTTAGTGTTCTGGTGCTTTGTCGTGCAGTTCTTCGAGTGCTGCTTCGGAAAGTTGACGATCTCAGTGCCGTTACTTGTCCAGAAGACAATGCCCTCTTCATACTGAGTATCCACACCAGTGCTCGCAGCTCGGTAGCGCCGATGTTGCGCGCAAATAAGCACATCCACATCACGACGATTGCCGCTCCCCATGACGAAGATCGCCTTCTTCCCTGGCATCACATCTGCGCCAAACTTCTGTTTCAACCAGGTGAGAACATCTGTCTTGAAGTCTGCATACGCATACGTCGCGAGACAGAATGCTTTGTCGTAGCTTGCCTTCGCGTCGGGTTTCAGAGAACTGGTGTCCGCATAGTAGGTTTGATTGAGGCAGATGACGATATCGACATCGCTGTCCCTGTACACGTTCGTGTCGTTGCCGTATGACCCTTGTAGAAAGATCGAGAAGTCCTTTGCGTAATAGGGTGAGGAGGTGTCCTCCAAAACTTTCTTGATCGTGTCGTACGTTTGGGCGGACTGCGTGACCGATCCTTGATGGGACCAGGTTTCGAGCTGTGATTCCGGAATTGCCATCTAGCCCCCCTTCATATAAGAAAAGCCTGGAGCGTCTGCTCATGCTCGGCGAATGACTGCACTCCCCGTTGCGTCAGAATGTTGAGTTTCTTCAGGTCGTGCTCGAAGAGGTCGGTCGCCATCGCGGGCTCCGAGAACGACTGGCTGATGCGAATCGTCTGGATGTGCTTGTATAGGATCACCCGAAGCTGATCCATTGACTGCGTGTTGATCTCTAGCGTCTTCTGCAGCAACTGAACGCCGGGGGTCTTCTGCTTCCAGTAGTCCAGCGTCCACCAGTTCACCGGCGGAGGCGGATAGTTGCCGCAGCCAAGACTGACCACTCGGATGTCTACGGGCGGCATTCCCAACGCGACTGTCGCGTCTGCGATGGCATACAGCGTCGGATTGTTTGCGCAGAATCCTCCATCGATCAGCTCTATGCTGTCGCCGCTCGACGTAACGACGGTCTTGCGATTGAAGTACGGATACGCCGAGCAGGACGCTTGAACCGCGTCCGCGACCTTCACTCCGAATCCAGGCACGAATGAACCTTTCATGCCGTGTGCCTGCCCAACATGCGCTTTAAAGATCATCGGTTTCTCAAGGACCCACTTTGTCGTCACGATGCCGACGCTTGTCTTCACGTCCGTGAACATGGCATCGCCGAAGATGGTCGTCGCTAGTTCGGCGAGCTCCCCGGACCTTCCGTCTGGATCCTTGTTCTGCATTACCGTGGGCACGTGGTCCTGGTAAAGCGCGATGATCTCCGGAACGCTCTTACCCAGGGCGAGCATGGCCGTGATGATCGATCCGGTGCTCGTTCCGAAGATCATGTCAAAGCGTTCGTGGAGGCGACACCCGATCATCGCCTCAATCTCACGCAGGATTCCGAGAGTGTAGAACCCTTTGGCCCCTCCGCCGTCGAGACTGAGTACACGAAATAGTTTTTCGGGCATATGAGAAGCCTCGTGCAACCTAATAGTATATTAGGCCGCGCCGGTACTATTGGTAATAGTAACGCGTCGGCCTATTACGCGATTTCTAACGATATACGTAATTTAATCATAAATATATCTTTATGTCCGCTTTGAATCGACTTCTACCTATCACTAGTTATGCCTCAATGACCGCTGTCAGTATTTATCATCCATTACTTGGTGTTGAGTGACCGACGCCTTATTATTAACTGAAACCTTCGCATTGATTTTTGTGATGAAATCGATCAAAGCGATCCTGTTTCATTAGAGGTATATTTGTTATCAATATCATCAGATTAAGGCTAATAATAATGAATTTGGTATGTTATCTCTGATGCAGGTACTAGTACTAGTTAAATTGGGGTATTTTGGGTAGATTTGTTCATTATTTGTAAGTTAATACAGCGATGTTCACTGTAGTTTATCTAGACTATAATCGATGTCTGGAGCAAATGGATTTATGGATGAATTCTGTGATTAGATTATTATTGGAAATATGGTATGCAGCGTAAAATAATATTTTTAAAATTAGGTTATTCTGAAGAGGTAATTAGAAAGTCACTTTATTGGCTTCCAGAGGGATGCCACTGGGAGTTTTCTGACACATCAGATGAATGGTGTGTAACCATGTGTTCAGGTGATAGGGTAGAGTCCTATGTTTCAGACCTTAATCGGAGGATTAATGATTTTAAGCTTAGAGAAATTCTAGATAAAAAAACGAAAAATCTCCGTGTTAGGTTGATACAGTCTGCACTCTCAAGGGTTGCGGATGGAAGCTGAATCGTCGCTATCCCCACTACCATTCTTCTTTCGTAAGATTGAGCCTTTAGGTCGTGTTGTAATAACGAATCTATGCGGCTCACATGCATTCGTCAATAGTATTGATGATGTAGATAATATAATAAATGGGAATTGTGACATTATTAAGTCCGAGCTCAAAGAAGAGCTTCGGGCAAAAAGCATCGTGGCTAGTGAGGATGAGTACTCTATGCGGGCCGCTATGGTTGGCTCTAAGTTCGCCTCCATTCTAAACAGTAATATAGTTGCCCCTAGCCTGTTTTTGGTTGTTCCAACCCTCCGATGTGACCATAATTGCCATTACTGCCAAGTAAGCCGTGCTCCGATCTCAAAGAAAGGTGTTGATTTACAAACAGAGTCTATAAGCAAGATTATTGATATAATCCACGCTATACCAAATACCGATATAAAAATAGAATTTCAAGGTGGTGAACCTCTTCTTGCCTTTTCCTATATTAAGGAATTTATCATTAAGGCGGAAGAAAGATTATCAGATCGCAGGGTGGAGTTTGTTATCTGTTCAGCGCTTGGGCCAATAAGTAATAAGATTATCGAATGGATAAGTGAGCATAATATAATTATTTCGACATCGCTAGATGGGCCCGCCGAAGTCCATGTAGAAAACAGACCGGCCATAGACTTTGGGTCGTATGAGAACACTGTAAATCAGATTGCCAATATTCAGTCCACCTTGGGTAAAGATAAAATTGGCTGCTTAACTACCATTACAAAAAAAAGCCTCAGTTACCCTCGAGAGATTGTAAAAGAATATTTCCAGATTGGCTTGGAGGGTGTGTTTATTCGCCCGCTTAGCCCTTTTGGTTTTGCCAGTCAAACATGGACAAACATTGGTTATAGTTCCGAGGAGTATTTTAAATTTTATAAATCCGCGTTGGATTTTATAATCGATCTTAATGATGAGAGGTTGTTTGTTGAAGAGTCTGCTCTCATCCATTTGAGGAAAATATTCCGCGCCACAGAAATAGGGTTTATGGACCTAAAAAGCCCATCAGGTTATTTAATGGGCGCAATGGTCTTTAATTATGATGGCAATGTATTTGGATCTGATGAGGCAAGGATGCTCTGGGAGTCAACAAAAGCCGAAGAGCTAGTGTTAGGTAGTATTGATAGTGATGTTATTGATCTGCTTACTAACAATAATGCTATAGAATTGCTGTCAGATACCATTATATGCACATCGCCGGGGTGTGATGAGTGTGCATACCAGCCATTTTGTGGTGCAGACCCACTGTATCACTTAGCTACACAAGGGGATCATATCGGAGATAAGTCTAAATCATTTTTTTGCCAACTTGAGCAACTAACATTTGACCATTTGTTCACCCTCTATCAGTCATCAGATAGGGCAAAAAAGGTATTCGATAAATGGTTATCCCGTTAAGATCTAATAATATCGTATGTGAAACCGATGGGTCGGAGGACGGTTTGTATATTGTGGGCCAGTCAAATGCAGAAGGTTATAACATACCTCATTTGCCTCGCATTATACGCTCAGATACTAGTATTAATGGTATGTCCCTGGCGGTGGCTGGAATGGGTGATAAGCTGCCGTTTAATCTTAAGTGCGATGAACTGTTTGATAATTATTCAGATGGAGATATTGTATGGGTTAACAGTCGTTTTAACCAAGTACGTAGTGTTATTTCGTCGCGATCAACTGCCAACTCATTGTTACTAACAGAACGTTGCGAAAATCGATGCCTATTCTGCTCACAGCCACCCAATTATTTCAATGATGTTCATTTGTATCACCAGGCAGCGTTAGCGCTTCTAAATTATAACACAAGTGATTACGTGGGCCTCACTGGTGGGGAGCCCACCTATAATGAACACGCATTTATCACTCTTCTTTCAACATTGAATATATTCAATAACAGAACTAAGCTCCATATATTAAGTAATGGTAGGCGGTTTAGCGATATGGATTTTACTAAACGTGTTACGGATCATCTGGAAGGACGTGATGTTCTATGGGGTATCCCCCTGTATGGGCATTATGCTGGCCTACATGATCATCTTGTAGGGGGTAAAGGTGCGTTTATAGATACGGCTCGTGGTTTATCTAATCTTCTAAACCAGGGTCAGAATATTGAGCTCCGAATTGTCCCTGTGGCAAATAATCTCTCATATCTTAATAATATAATTGAATTTATAACGTCAAATTATTTGAACATTCGAATAATATCAATAATGAATGTTGAGCCTAAAGGTTATGCTCGTAAGAACTTTGATTCTCTTTATGTCAGTGTTCATAAGCAGTTACATTATTTAGAACAGGCAATTGATTTGGCCGAGCGATATGGGCTTCAAATTAGACTGTTCAATTATCCTTTGTGCTTGATAAACGAATATCTACGCAACAGAGCGGTTCAATCTATATCGGATTGGAAAAATTATTATGCAGATGAATGTAGTGGGTGCAGACTTAAACCACAATGTGGTGGGCTTTTTGTTTCATCAGCGG
>Ga0055479_10000068_pt1 | contig 15166 bp, 11 predicted proteins | sample Muzzi_PWC_D1_FD_57941 | JGI IMG/M metagenome (GOLD analysis project Ga0055479, IMG submission 57941) | Wetland microbial communities from San Francisco Bay, California, USA, that impact long-term carbon sequestration - Muzzi_PWC_D1 | ecosystem: Environmental > Aquatic > Marine > Wetlands ...
GACATTTACATAATCAGCGGTCTGCAAACCCACCGTGCCGAGTGCACAAGGGTGTTTGAAAGGAATTACACCCTTGGCCATGAAGGTATTGGCGAGAGGGATGTTAAGCTGTTCGGCAAAAAGAGCCAGCTGATTACATGCACCTGAGCGAATTACACCATTGCCTGCCAGGATGATGGGAAGGCGTGCAGCAGAAATCAGTGCTGCCGCATGGCTAATACTTTCAAGGGCGGCCTCAGGTGTATGGTGCGGGAATATCCGTAGTGGTTCATCAGTGACCGGCATAGAGGCGATATTTTCTGGAAACTCGATAAAACAGGCCCCCGTCTTTTCCATCTGTGCATTCTTGAAGGCCTTGCGCACGACTTCAGGTATGATGTTGGGCGTTAATAATTGGGAAGAATATTTGGTTATCGGGGTATACAGGGCCTGAAGATCCAGTACCTGGTGTGATTCCTTGTGCAGTCGGTCGGTCCCAGCCTGTCCGGCAATGGCGACCAGAGGGGCATGGTCCATATTGGCATCGGCAACCGGGGTTAACAGATTGGTGGCACCCGGACCCAGGGTTGACATGCAAACTCCGGCTCGACCGGTAAGGCGGCCATAGACATCGGCCATAAAGGCGGCGCCCTGCTCGTGGCGGGTGATAATAAAACGGATCGAAGACTCTTCCAGCGCATCCATCAAGGCGAGGTTTTCCTCGCCTGGTATGCCAAAGATATACTCTACACCTTCGTTCTCGATACAGCGGGTGAATAGCTGAGAGGCATTCATTGTTGCTGATGCTGTCATGGCCGACTGGCGATTTTATACCGATTATCCGGCATGTGTTTCTTTATCAACCAGATAATCAATAACCTTGATCAGATTTTCAAATCCCTTGGCCATAACCGGGCCTGTTACATACTTGCCATTAATGACAACAGACGGAGTGCCGTTTATCCGGTACCGGCGTGTCATAAGCCGCGCCCGGCGGACTTTACTATCAACCGCGAATGAGTGAAAGGTGTTACGGAATTCATCATTGCTAACACCATGTTCCTTGAAAAAATCCATCAGTGCGCCCTCGCTGAAAAGACGGCGTTTTTCAACATGGATGGCATCGAAGAGCGGGGTATGGATACGGTCCAGTATACCGAGAATTTCTGCCGTGTAGTAAGCCCGGGCATGCAGGCTCCAGTCTTCACGCAGGATTGCGGGCATGCGGATGTAGTCGACATTATCGGGCTTGGTTTTCAGCCATTTTTCTATGTACGGCTGAAATTTGTGGCAATGTGGACAGCCGTACCAGAAAACTTCAACAACCTCGATCTTGTCGGGGTTGGCAGTAGGCTGGGGATTAGACAGTACTTTGTAATTAATCCCTTCTATAAAGGGCGCCGCTTCCACAACCGCAGAAAACGGCAACATTAACAGAATCAATAAACAGATACGTTTCATCATCAGGATTCCCAAATATTCGCAAAAAATCGACTGTTGCATATTATCGCATATAAAGGCCTGTATGCCCCCCTTGAGGCATGAAATTGTAACCTGGCTGGTCAGACCCTATGGCGTTGTATAGAATAATCTGATATTAATGCATTCAGTCGAGGAGAATGTAGATGCCTGATACCGATCTTAATCTGACCCAATTCCTGAGTCAGCAGTACCTGTGTGAATCATTAACCATTGCCGAGGTTCAGAAGCTGCTGGAGTATACCGAGCTGGTGACCTACAAGAAAAATGATGTTATTTCGGATATCGGGGAGGTCGGCGAGGCGCTGTACTTTGTCGTTGCTGGTGAGGCAGCCCTGCTGTATGAGGAAAACGGCCAGGAAACCGAAATCGGCCTGATGGCCGTCGGTGAGCTGATGGGCGAGATGTCTTTTTTTGACCGCCAGCCACGCCTGCTGAGAATGCGGGCCAAGCGCGAGGCTACCCAGTTGCTGAAATTACCACGCATCATGTATGAACGTCTGCGAGTCGAACATCCTTATATTGCTGTTAATTTACTCGAACATGCAATTATCAGCCTCGATCATCTTGTTCGTCGTGTCAGCCAGGATGAAATGAGCCTGGCCAGATACATGTTCGGTAAGGGTAAACGTTAACCGAACTTTGTCCGTTCCATAGTTTATATCAGGCCTTGATTTCATCATGACGATTCTCTATCGCCAGGCTCGATTCCTTCTCGGGGCGGCGAGCCTGGCACAATTGCCGCCCGATACCGGTCGTGAAGTCGCTTTTGCCGGTCGTTCCAATGCCGGTAAATCCAGTGCCCTGAATACCATTACTGATCAACGTTCGCTGGCCCGGATCAGTAAGACGCCAGGTCGAACCCAGCAGATTAATTATTTTTCTCTGATGGATGATCTGTATCTTGTTGATTTACCGGGTTATGGCTATGCCAGGGTTCCGTCAAGGGTGAGCATGCGCTGGCAGCGGGAGATTAGTCGTTATCTCCATAGCCGACAGAGCCTGCAGGCTCTGGTTGTTGTTATGGATTGCCGTCATCCGCTTAAGGACTATGATCTCCAGTTGCTGGGCTGGTGTTTCGAGGTCCGGCTTCCGGCACATGTATTGTTGTCCAAGGCGGATAAAGTTAGTCGAGGCGCTGCTGCCAGTATCCTGCAGCAGGTTTCCAGTGAATTAGCACTTTCGTTTCCTGGTGAACTGTCACCCTCAGCACAGCTTTTTTCCTCTTTAAAAAAGACCGGGCTAGATGAGATTCGTACACGCCTGGACAGCTGGCTGAATGTTTGAATCCGTGCGGATTTTCCTGATTATTATCGAGTGAACATCCAATATAGAGAGCAAAAAAGAAGCCCCGGCCAGAGAAGGTGGGTGACCGGAGCTATAAGTACTGTCCGACTTGGGGTTGCCGGGCAGTCATTCCTGGCTCTGAAGAGCGCAGCAATAGGAGTCAACTAACCCTGTTTAATTATATGACATTCTGCCTGTCAGAAAGTTCAGCAATTTGGGGTGAGCCTTGCAGCGTCCTGCTGGTTTAAAAAGCGAAAGGCCCCGGTCTTTTCCGTGACCGGGGCCTGTATCTGGAAACGGTTAAGGGTTTACCGTTTTATTACTCTGGCCTTGTAGGGGCAAGGCCTTACGTTAGCGACTACATACAATATGACTTCACTATCCCAAAAAAGTTCCATGATGTCTCTAGAATTATTTATTCATAATATATTCAGATAGTTATAGGATTTTCTGCTTTAATATATGAGCGCGCTTGTAAACTAGTAAGCTACGGTGAGTTAGTGTTGTTGCAGGAGTACCCTAATGTGCCTGGTCCCAGTTACTGCCTGTGCCGATGTCGACGAGCAAAGGTACTGCCAGTTCCGCCGCGGATGTCATACAGTTTCGTAATTGGTCGGTGAACTCGCTGGTGATATCACTATGGACTTCGAAGACCAGTTCATCGTGGACCTGCATGATCATGCGGGCATCAATGGCCGACTGTTGTAACCAGTTGAAAGCGTTGAGCATGGCTATCTTGATAATATCAGCTGCAGTACCTTGCATGGGTGCGTTGATCGCCGCACGCTCAGCATACTGACGACGTTGCCCATTGCGGCTATTGATTTCGGGTAGATACAGGCGGCGTCCAAAGACAGTTTCAACATATCCCTGTTGACGCGCGGTCTCGCGTGTGTGTTCCATAAAATGTTCTACCTGTGGAAAGCGCTGGAAATACCTTTTCATATACTCCTGCGCGGCGCCACGCTCGATGCCCAATTGTCGTGCCAGGCCATAGGCCGACATGCCATAGATGAGGCCAAAATTGATTGCCTTTGCCCTGCGGCGTTGTTCGGCATCGACATCATCTGCTGAGATCGCGAATATTTCTGCCGCAGTGGCAGCATGAATATCCTGCCCTTGGTGGAAAGCAGAGATGAGGGCAGAATCGCGACAGAGATGGGCCAGTATACGCAGTTCTATTTGCGAATAATCTGCAGCCACAATATGGTAACCAGGCGGTGCGATAAAGGCCTGACGAATACGCCGGCCTTCTGGGCTGCGAATAGGGATGTTTTGCAGATTAGGATTGCTGGAAGACAGGCGGCCGGTAGCAGCGACAGCCTGGTGGTAAGAGGTATGGACGCGACCGCTATGGGGGTTAATCTGTTCCGGTAATCGATCTGTGTAGGTCGACTTGAGCTTGCTCAAACTACGGTAATCAAGGATCAGTCGTGGTAGTGGGTAATTCAGTGCAAGCTCCTGTAATACCGATTCAGCTGTTGATGGTTGTCCCTTGGGCGTTTTCGTTGTTACCGGGAGACTTAGTCGTTCGAACAGGATCTCCTGAATTTGCTTAGGGGAGTTGAGGTTGAAGTCAACACCGGCTAGAGAGTATGCCTGTTGTTCGATAGCCTCCAAACTTTTGCTTAACTCTATGCTCTGTTGCCTTAGCATTTCGGCATCGACCAGGACTCCGTCGCGTTCGATAGTGGATAAAACTGTTACCAAAGGTATTTCTATATCATCGAGAACCCTTTGCAGGCCGCTGTGTTCCTGAATCATTGGCCAAAGTTTCTGATGCAGCTGTAGTGTGATATCGGCATCTTCTGCAGCATAAGGTGCAGCCTGTTCAACGGGTATCTGATTGAATAGCAGTTGTTTGGATCCCTTGCCTGCAATGTCTTCAAAATGGATTGTGGTACGACCCAGATATTTTAGGGCCAGGCTGTCCATGTCATGTCGAGAGGCGGTACTATTGAGTATATAGGACTCAAGCATCGTGTCATGGCGAATACCATTGAGCGCTATGTCATGATTGAGGAGTACGTTACGGTCGTATTTGAGATTCTGTCCGATCTTGAGTTGCTTCGGATCTTCAAGCAGAGGCTTCATCATCGTGAGTACAATGTCACGGGATAGTTGTGGTGGTGCGTCAGCGTAGTCGTGGGCTAAAGGTACATAGGCGGCCTCACCTGGAAAAATGGCAAAGGACAGGCCGACAATCCTGGCCTCCATGTAATCAAGGCTGGTGGTCTCTGTATCAAATGCAAATAAATCGGCTTCACGGAGTCGTTTTAACCATTTTTCAAGTGACGCATCATCGACGATTGTTTGATAATCAGTTACATCGGTGGCTGAGCTATGGGTATATGAATCAGGTGATAAGGATTGAGCGCTGCTGTGGACAGATGGTGGTGATTCGGATTCCAATACCTCGGCCAGCCAGCGTTTGAATTCAAGCTGTTGGTACAATTCTATCAGCCTGGGACGATCCGGAGACTGTCGCCGTAATTGTTGTGGTGAAAGCTGAAGTTCGACATCACATTTGATAGTGGCCAATTGTCGGCTTAACGGTAGCTGGTCAATATGATTACGAAATTTTTCACCAATTTTCCCTTTAATCTGATCTGCATTGGCAATGATTTTGTCGAGGTCATCATAGTCGTTAAGCCATTTTGCTGCGGTCTTGGGACCAACACCGGGGATACCCGGTATGTTGTCAGAGCTGTCTCCGATCAGTGCCAGATAGTCGATAATCTGCTCAGGTGTCACGCCGAATTTCTCGTGGACACCATTTTTGTTCAGGCGGACATTGCTCATGGTATTGATCAGCGTAACCGAGTCGTTTACCAACTGCGCCATGTCCTTATCGCCAGTCGAGATCAAGGTCGTCATACCGGCATGACACGCCTGGGTGGCCAGAGTGCCAATCACATCATCGGCCTCGACACCTGGAACGACTAGACAGGGTATACCCAGAGCGCGTACCAGTTCGTGCAGGGGCTCTATCTGCTGGCGCAACTCATCAGGCATAGGTGGCCTGTGGGCCTTGTATTTGTCGAATAGCTCATCACGAAACGTTTTTCCCTTGGCATCAAAAACTACGGCGATATGATCAGGCTGGATTTCATTAAGAAGTGATTTCAGCATATTGATGACACCATAGACTGCACCTGTCTGTTCATCGCGCGAATTGGTCAGTGCCGGCATGGCATGATAGGCGCGATATAGATAAGATGAGCCATCAATTAGTACCAGTTGCTCAGGTAGTTTATCCACAGCTGATTGTGTCATAAGTCAGGGTGATTCAAGCCTGATTTCAACATAGGCTTCAGAGCGTAATCGTTGCAGCCAGGTGTTATAGGCCTCGTCGGATTTGCGCAAAAAAATCTGTTGCCTTACCTTGTTGCGATTGAAATCATCGGTATCATCATACTGGCGTCTGGCAAGTACCTGAATCAAATGCCAGCCAAAACGGGTTTTGACCGGCTTGCTGATTTCCCCTGGTTTTAAAGCCTGCATGGCTTGTTCAAAATCCGGTACCATGGTGCCGGGATTAACCCAGCCCAGATCTCCGCCCGCAGAGGCAGTAGCTTTGTCATCGGAGTATTCGCGGGCCAGTTCGGAGAAATCAGCTTTATCCCGCTGTAGTTTCGATTTTAATCGCAATAGCTGTTGCCGGGCGTCTTCATCACTGGTTAGCGCATCAGGAGTTATGAGGATATGACGTGCTTGGGTTTGGGTTATCATATGGCGGTCGCCCGAGCGCTGTGCCAATAACTTGATAATATGGAAGCCGCTAGGGCTGCGGATAACTTCACTGACATGATTACCCGAATTATTCTTACTCATTTCCAATACGGTATCAATAAACAGGGACGGTACTTCCACGCCCCGCCGCCAACCAAGATCGCCACCCTGAAGGGCCTGCTGGCCATCTGAGTGGTCAATAGCCAGTTGCTGAAAATCCGCACCATTACGCAGTTGATCGAGTAATTCTTCTGCCTGACCCTGTGCCTGACGGATTTGTTGCGCTGATGCCGCTTCAGGTACTGCAATTAAAATATGGGCGAGATGATATTCTGTATCTGATTTGCCCTGGGTTCGCTGACTTTCGATATAATTATCTATTTCCTGATCAGATACTGTAATGCGACTGTCAACATTGCGCTGGCGTAATTGCCTGATGGTGATTTCGTCGCGAACATTGCTGCGAAAATGCTCAAAATCAAGACCGTCACGCTGTAAGGCATCGTGAAACTGACTTAGAGTCATATTGTTTTGACTGGCAATATTAAGGAGTGTCTGATTGAGTAAAACATCATCCACGTGTATTCCGCTGCTGACCGCCAGCTGTTGTTGAAGGCGCGTGAGAATCAGTCGTTCAAGGACCTTTTGTTCAAGGATATTGGCTGGCGGCAATGGAAGCTTCTGCAGTTGCTGCTGCTGGGTGATAGCCTCAGTTTCCCGTTTTAGCTCCTGCTGGGTTATGACATCGTCATTGACGATAGCCACGATCCGGTCAAGTTCGATTAGGCTGGCATGGCAATTACCAGAGAATAATACCAGTGATGTTAAAATCGACCCGATTATAAATTGAGTACGGAAAATATTTGGAAACAAGTTGAACTCCTTGACTGTAGGCTTTTAGGTTATTTCTGGTAGCCTAGAATACCATCTTCCAGCATTTTTTCGATGGGGTCACCTATATTAGTCAGGCTCTTCAGCTCGAGCTGTAGATATACCGCGTTCTGGTAGTCTCCGGAACCATCACTTAGATAGCGCCGCGAGGCGAGTCGAAGCGCCCAGCAACAGCTTTGATATTCTATGCCAGTTACGGCTTCCAGGGTCTGGCGCTGTAGATATGAGTAATTCCATCGTCCAACCATATGCCACTGACGATGCAGGGGCCACAGAAATGACAAATCAGATTGTTTTAATTGTGATTCAGAGTAACGATAGGATAAATTTAAAGCCTGGCGATGCTGTTGCGGGTGATATCGAAGCTGGATATTACCACGATCTACCTTTCGTTGCTGGTCATCCCAGCGTAAATCGGTGCTGAAGTTGAGGCTACTAGTGATTGCGGCCTGGACCATGGCTAGTAGTGAGGATGTCGGTTGATTATCAACTGGACCACCAGTAAGAGTCACTCGCCGATCCTGGGCGTAAAATATACGGCCTAAGCTGGCGCTGAGTAGTTCGTGCCCATTATTGGGGTTTAATAGCCGAGTAGTTAGGGCAAGAGACAATTGATTGGTATCGCCAATTCTGTCAATCCCATTAAACCGATTATCTGTGAACAGACGATAAAATGTAAAATCGGGTAAACCAGTATCAAAGAGAGGTAATGCAGATTGTTCCCGGTAGGGGATTCGCAGGTAATATAGACGTGGCTCGAGTGTTTGTAACCAGTGTAGATGTTCTATCCTCCGCTCGAGGACCAGCCCGCTATCGATGCTCATAACCGGAAGTCCGCGACTGAGCTCATTTCCGTACCCGGGGATGGGCTCATCCATTCGGTAATGAGTCTGATACCAGCTTAATCGCGGGATCAGGTAATATCCGGGAGAGGCCAGAGGATATGATAGCCCGGGACGTAAGTCCAGACGTTTCCCTGATGGTCTGCCACTACGGCTAAAGTGAGTATACTCGGTACTGAATAGCAGGTTGATTCGGTTCGGTTGAGGTGGCGCACTACGCGATAGCGAAAATTGCGGTAAACGACGATAGGGCAGGTCACTGTCAGGGATTGCGCTATCAATAGTCTGGTAGCCCTGTATTATGGCGCTGCTATCCCATGTTCTTCCGTTATAGCGGATACCAATCTGCTGCTGTAAATGGGTGGTACTACTGCTACTAAGGCTGTTACCCAATTGCTCGAAATACTGGTTATCTGAAACTATATTAAAGTCTATATCGCTGTATAAATTAGAATTTGTCCAGCCATGGTGGTTATAACTTAGCATGCCACGTTGATCTTTATACAGTTGATCGTCCGGCAGATATTCAAAATCAAGTTGACCGTGGCTGTAGGATCTTAAATAGCGTAGTTCACCACCAAGCTGGGCGCCCCGCCTTGAAAGATAGCGCGGTGTAAAGGTTGCATCCGTGCTGGGTGATAGATTGATGTAATACGGCATTTCTAATTCATTGCCTGAAGTCGTACTACGACTGAATGACGGTGTAAGAAAACCACTCTTACGTTCATCATTTATTGGAAAACTGATGTACGGGAGATAGAAAAAAGGTACATGCATGAATGACAGAACAACATTATAGGCACCACCGATACCGCTGTCCTGATTTAACTCCACAGAGGAAGATTTTAACATCCAGTCACTATTGCCAGGACTACAACTGGTGTAGTCTACATTATATAGAGTAGTCAGTGATGAGCCCTGAAGCTCGGCATGAGAAGCAGTGCCTCGAGTATGTCGATCTGTAAGCAGGAAATCCACTTCATCTATTTTGCCCTCACTACGAAGCAAATTTATCTGTGCATCACTACCTTGTAATTCCAGGGCACTTTTTCGGTAATATATATTTCCTTTCGCGACCAAATCGCCAGTGCCTTCATTATAATTAGCTTCGTCAGTTAGCAAGGATTGATGCTGAGCATGCAAGTACACCTGCCCCTTGAACAAATATGTATTTTGGCCTATGCGCTGGGCCTCAGCGGCAGATATAGTGGTTTTCGTATCTTCATCGCTTGGCATCGGAATGGGAGAAGGGGGTAATGGCGGGCAATGTTGCCAGTCGGTGGCCAGGACTGAATTTATTGGAGCCGATAGTAGAAAAATGATAATAAAGTTTGATATAAATCGACCCATAATTAATCTCCGGGCAGCAGCATGAGTAGCTGTCCTGGCCTAATGGGTTGATTCCTGACGATTATCATGTGAACGTCTTTACTTGTTATTCTGGGGACCACAACTGGCATGGTGGAGGATATTTATGGCTATTCTTTATGATTTATGCAAGTCCTGTCAATGAAGTTGGTACTGGTCTCGTTTTTATACCGAGACTGGAATATCATGAATCATTAAATTTAAATGGTTGCAAGAGGTAATGTATGGATGAGCGCCGTCACCTGTTGGAGCGCTGGTTGGCTCAAAATCTCAGGAAAAATGGTGATACCCCGGAATATAGCCTGGAAACAGCATCGAGCGATGCCAGCTTCAGGCGGTATTTCAGGGCGAAGGTCGATGGTGATAGCTATATCATCATGGATGCCCCGCCAAAGCAAGAGGATTGCAGGCCATTTATTGCAATATCCAAAACCCTGAGTGATGCGGGATTGAATGTGCCGCAAGTGTTGAAAATGGACCTAGAGCAAGGGTTTTTACTATTAACGGATCTTGGAGAAAAACAGTATCTGGAAGTATTAACTCGACAGTCAGTTGAGACGCTGTACTCTGATGCTATGCGGGCTCTCAAACTCATGCAGACAATACAGTTGCCAGATAATTTTCTGCCTGACTATAGTTATGATCTCATGATGAATGAAATGGTACTGTTCCGGGATTGGTTTTTGAGTAGAAATCTTGAGTTAATCCTGACCTCAGAAGACGAGTCAATTCTTGAAAATGCATTCGAAATATTGGCGCTGAAGGCATTGGCGCAGCCTCAGGTATGGGTGCATCGGGATTTTCATTCGCGGAATCTTATGTTGATCGATTCCGAAACCGTCGGTGATAAAGGTAAAGAAGCTGAACTGCATAATCCAGGTATTCTGGATTTTCAGGATGCGGTAGTCGGTCCGATCAGTTATGACCTGGTCTCATTATTACGGGATTGTTATATCAGCTGGCCACAACATCAGGTGCAAACATGGGTAAAGCGTTATCATAGCGTATTAATTAATTCCGGTTTAGTTTCAGAGGCAGTTAGTTTTGTAGAATTTCAGAGGTGGTTTGACTTGATGGGAGTACAGAGGCACTTGAAGGCCATAGGTATATTTTCGCGGTTGGATATTCGCGACAACAAGCCGGAATATAAGCAGGATATTCCTCGTACGATTCAATACATACTACAGGTTTGTAAGGATTACAAGGAATTGAATCCTTTGAATGAATGGCTGCAGAAAAATGTTGTGCCACGCGTAACAGAGCTTAAGAACAAGAAAGCGGATAGTTATTAACGCAGGCAATGTAAAGTTATTTCATAGGTACCGCATACGTGTCCCATGGGTGAGCGATAAATTGATTTCCTCGGCGCTAAGCTCCGATGGGAAGTGGGCCCCGGAAATCCTGGCTGCATGTATGCTGGCTCCCTCGAGGCGGGCATTACTGAAATCAATTCCACGTAAATCACATGAGCGGAAATAACAATTCGACAAATCCAGGCCTTCTGCGTTCAGTTCCCGAAGATCAATGCCACGGAAATTGCTTTGAGTTAAATCAGTATTTTCACCACGCTCGCGTGCCTCATTGAAACTGTTAATATGTCCATCCCTTAATAGGCAGTAGAGATAATCATCGGATTTGATGATTGGTTTGCAAATCATGGCCGGATCCTCGCATGGTTTATGAGTTTATAAAGCTTGTATGATTCAGGCTCCTATCCTGAAAATAATATATATATAAAAAATAAGGTCTTAAGTAAACTCATTTTTTTACTGGAAATCCTTCTGTATTAACGCGTAGTTCACAAAAATCCATCATTGATAGCGATAAACTATCCGATTGATGCTGATGTTGGGTGTAGGTAGTCTGCACGAACTTGATAGTATTTACTCTGCCTGTTTTAAGTAGCATATGCAGGATGCAATTATAATTAACCTGCCCTGTTTTCCGGGCCGGATCGAATCTATCAGGATAATCCGGGTTATATCAGCATATTATCTTGTTTTTATTAAAAATGTGATGGATTTAACATTTCAGGTGGTACTGGGTCAAGGAATTGAAAGTAGTTATTAATTTAAAGTTCATGGTGTACCGATAACCTGCGTATGACAAGCTGGTCAGGCTGAATTGGCCAGCATTGCAGATTTCCTAACTAAGGATGATACAATTATGGCTAATGCGGCATTTAATACAACTGCCCAGCAACCGAATAAGCCACTGCTGGATATAAAGTCACGTATAGCACGACTTAAAAGACTACCACCGATGCCAGAAATGGCGCAGCGTATTGTGCAATTGAATTCCAATCCAGATGCTAAAGTAAAGGATCTGGTCTCCATTGTAGAACTTGATCCCAGTTTGACAGCGCAGGTAATGCGTTATTCATCTTCTCCATTTTTTGGTTACCGAGGCAAGGTGGATTCTGTACATACGGCCATATCCCGCGTTCTGGGATACAATATGGTGATGAATCTTGCGCTGGGTGTAACCGCAGCACGATCTTTCAAGATTCCCAAAAATGTTCCATTGGGGTTGGATTATTTCTGGCATCATGCGGTTTATAGTGCTGCAATGGTCCAGGCATTAAGTAGCGCGTTACCGGCAGAGATACGACCACCTGCAGGTTTGGCATATCTTGCGGGGCTGCTACATAATTTTGGGCATTTGCTCCTCGGACATTTATTCAAGCAGGAATTTTTGTTGCTGAACAAGTGTATATCGCGGGAGCCAAAACGTGCCGTAGTAGATATTGAAAAAGAAGTTTTGGGCGTCGATCATACGCGGATTGGTGCCTGGTTATTGAAAGCCTGGCGAATGCCTGATGAGATTGTAGTGGCTACACGGGAACATCACAATGAATACTATCAGGGACCGCACGCTGTATACTCGCAATTAGTCATGCTGTCTGACTTGTTACTGAAGCAATATGATATCAGTAACGATGGTCCGGCGGAGATCCCTGATTCGATTATGCAAATGCTGGAGTTAGGTGAATATCAGGTGGCTGCGATTTCAAGGCAAGTGCTCGGAGACAGTACCGGGTTGAATAGTATGGCAATGCAACTATCAGCTTAAACAAGAATAGCCGCCACTTTTTCATGGCAGCGCTTTTAGAGATATTTTGACAAACAATAAAAAGCCCGCAATGAAGCGGGCTTTTTATTGTGAGTTAATATTTATTTTCCAGGGGGTGTGGAAGAGCATACCTCGGCGACTTCTTCAAAGCCGGGGAATACGGCTCCTTCGCTGCACCATCTGCATTCTGGATTCGGGCGTATTTTCATCATGTAAAAATCCCCACTCAGGGCATCATATGTTAGTTGTCTGCCGACAAGCGGATCGCCGATGTCCAGAAGGATTTTCAATGTTTCCACTGCCTGCAGTAAGCCAAAGACACCTGGCATAACACCGAGTACACCTGCTTCAGCGCATGATGGTGCTAATTCCGGAGGCGGTGGTTCGGGGAACATGCAGCGATAACATCCACCATGGTCTTTACTGTAGCCAGGCCAGAAAACGGTGATTTGACCATCGAAGCGATAAACTGCGGCATGCACATTGGGCAGCCCCATTTTTACACAGGCGTCGTTGATCAGGTAGCGGGCCGTCAGGTTATCTGTACCATCAACAATAACATCGTAATCGGAGAATATCTCTTCTACGTTGTCAGGGTTGAGTAATGTCTGATAAGTCCTGACATCAACATTCGGGTTCAGTGCTGTTAAAGCCTGCTCTGCCGATTCAACCTTTGGTACACCTACCCGGTCTTCTGTATGTAGAATCTGTCGTTGCAGGTTGCTTCGATCGACCACATCGTGATCTACAAGGCCGATTGTACCAACTCCAGCCGCCGCTAGATAATAAGCAGATGGAGAGCCTAGACCTCCCGCGCCGATTAACAACACCTTGCTATCCATTAATTTCAACTGTCCTTCTTCACCAACTTCCTTGATTGTCAGGTGACGGGCATAGCGCTCTTTTGCATCGGCATCCAGCTGACGGGGCATCTCGAAAGGCATGCCATCGTTTTTCCAGCGATTGAATCCGCCCGATAATGAATAGATTTTCTCGTAACCCAGGTATTGCAGGGCCTCGGCAGCGAATAATGAACGTACACCACCGGCGCACATGACCATTAATGGTGTGTTGAGATCCGGAACCGCATCTTCGATTCGTAATTCCAGAAAACTTCTACCCAGGCGATGTGCTCCCCTGGGGCTACCTTGGGTGACTTCGTCAGGATCGCGTACATCGATCAACGCCGCGCCCTGTTGTTGCATCTCTACGGCTTCAGCCGGTGTAATTTCCGGTATTGCATCACGCAATTCAGCCAGTCGGCGGTCTTTGGCCTTCATTCTTCAACCTCCAGCCATGTTTGTTGAGTTGTGGGCCAGGATGACCCAGGGTACCTTAGGATTATAACGGCAATAAAAGCGCATATTATAGCACGGATTTTACCAGAGTGTTCGTTGCGCAGACCGGACAGTACGGATCGGGGGGCAGACGAAGAGATCGCCAGTCCATGGTTTCAGCATCCAGCAGTAATAAACGCCCATCCAGGCTTTTCCCTACACTCATAATCAGTTTTATTGCTTCAACAGCCATGGTTGAACCAATAATTCCTACGAGCGGAGCCAGCACCCCATAGTCGCTGCAGGAATCAGCTACAAGGGACGACGCTTCTGAATACAGGCAATGGTAACAAGGGCCTGTACCGATGTTCCTGAAGACTGCAACTTGTCCCTGGAAACGAATTGCAGAACCGGATATCAGCGGGGTTGCCGACTTTACGCAGGCATCATTGATGGCAAAGCGAGTCTCAAAATTGTCGCTGGCATCGATCACAATATCTGCCATCTTGACTTGCTGTGCAAGTGTGCTGTCTTGAATTGTACTGTCTATGGTATTAATACGGACATCCGGATTCAGCGCAAGTAATGTTGTCTGTGCAGATTTTACCTTGGTCTTGCCTAGATCGGAGGAACGATGGATTATTTGTCGTTGGAGATTGCTCAATTCCACACGATCATAATCACATAGGGTTAGCTGCCCGACACCGCTCGCTGCCAAATACATAGCTGCCGGGGAACCCAATCCACCAAGACCTATGACTAAAATATGAGCGTTAAGAAGTCGCTGTTGTCCCTCTACATTGATCTGCGGCAATAGAATATGGCGGCTATAACGCTCCAGCTGTTCATCAGTAAGATGGGTGGCCATCAGTACTGGTAACGGAAAAGAAAATCCTGCGGTTCACGCCTGTCATCAGCCCATCCACCTAATAGGTAGATGCTGTGGTTAAGGCTGCAGACGCCCATAGCTGCCAGCGTGTTCGGCATCGGTGGCAGGATATTCCAATTTTTTTCCCGGATATCATAGCAGGCAGCATGGTCGCTGATGCCATCGCCGCTGTATCCGCCAAAAATAAATAACTGGTTGTCAATTATGCACGAGCCTTGCCCGGCAGAAGTCCAGGGCAATTGAATTTCACCATGTTCCCAGGTGTTTGTAGTGGGGTCAAAAACCTCGGTATGGTCGAAGTTATTGAATCCTTCGGGACGGAAAGCAACACCACCCATCGTGACGATCTT
>Ga0055479_10000070_pt1 | contig 15125 bp, 12 predicted proteins | sample Muzzi_PWC_D1_FD_57941 | JGI IMG/M metagenome (GOLD analysis project Ga0055479, IMG submission 57941) | Wetland microbial communities from San Francisco Bay, California, USA, that impact long-term carbon sequestration - Muzzi_PWC_D1 | ecosystem: Environmental > Aquatic > Marine > Wetlands ...
GGTAGAGTGCAACCTTGCCAAGGTTGAAGTCGCGGGTTCGAATCCCGTTTCCCGCTCCAAGAAAAAACAGGGGCCAGGTCAACAACCTGGCCCTTTTCTTTTACGGTAACCGGGCTACCATTCTCAACATCAGCTTTCAATGACTGCCCTCAAAATGGCCCTGAATAAATAACCTTTATGGAACGTTTCCATGCTAATGCATGGATTGCATTTCTGCTCCTGTCGGTATGGGCGGCTTGTGCTCCGGTCAAGACAATTGACGTTTGGAAAACGAGGGATATAAACAGAAAAGCCAGGTCGACGACCTGGCTTTTTTTCATTCAACCGCTCTAAAGAAACATTCACCCTTCTTCTTTGCCGGGCTCCAATTCCGATGGCTCCCCAAGGACCGCATTTGTCTTCTCGGAAACTTTTTCAGGCGGGACCGGTTCCATCATGCGCAACGGCAGGGGTTCCGAACTGTCGAGGTGCACGTCCATCTGGGGGAAGGCGATGGTGATGCCGGCCTCCCGAAACCGGCGGTCGAGCATGTGGCGGAAGTCGCTTGCGATGATCCGATAGTCCGTTTTCGGATTTTGCTCGACCCAGAAATAAACGGAAAAAGCCAGAGCGCTGTCGCCGAAATCCTCGAACAGGATGACCGGCTCCGGGTGATTGAGGATCTTGCCATGCTCTTCCAGGGCCACCGACATGATTTTCGCGACATCCCTGGTCGGCGACCCATAGGCGACCCCGACATTCACGTTTAATCGCAGCAATTCATCTGAGTGGGTCAGATTGACGACGCTTTTCTGAAGGAACTCGCTGTTGGGGACGAGGATGTCCACGCCGTCGAATCGTTTAACCTGGGAGCATCGGCCGCCGATACTGATGACTCGGCCGCGGGTCCCTTCAATCTCCACTACGTCCCCGACCTTGATCGGTTGTTCCAGCAGCAGAATGATCCCGCTGATGAAATTATTGATGATGTTCTGGGCTCCAAATCCGACCCCGATGGCCAATGCACCGCCGAGGAAGGCAAAAACTGTCAGAGGAATTTTCACCGTGGCCATTGCGAAGACGAAAACGAAAATGACAACCAGGATGACAATGGTTTTTTCGAGCAGAACCGCCGTTCCATGCTTGATTTTGAAGAGTCGCTCCGTCAGTCGATTGATCCGGCCGCTGAGAAGGGTTGCTCCCCAGATCCCCAGCGCCAATATCAAAAGAGCACGAACCACCTTGCTGACGGTAACCGGGCGTTGTTGAGTCACCGTCTGCCCTTCGACGATCAGGGTGTCTTCCACCGAAAATATTTCAAAATTCCAGGCTCCCACAAGAAAATTACCGAATCGGCCGGCCAGAGACCTCAGGCGTTCTTCCATCGTGGCCCGGCCCCGAAGTTCGGTGACTTCGTCCCTGAACCTCCTGACCTGGCGTTCGAGATCATCCACCCTTGGCTGGAAGTCCAGCAGAAAATCAACCCGCTCTTGAAGAACCTCCTGTTTTCGGGCGATCCGCCCTCTCTCCAATTCGGAAATCTCCTCCGAAGCTATCCTGCTGCGTTGGGCCATGGCCAGGTTCTGGGCCAGTTTGAGCTGGGTAGACAAATAGGAGTGAAATTCCTTGATTCTTTCCAGGCGCTGGCCAATGGTATCGGCGATTCCTCTGAAGTCGGTATCACTATCGCCATTCGAAACCCTGAAACGCTCTTCCCATAAAAGTTTTTCCATGGCCAGAGAATAGTTCCAGATCTTCAACATCTCAGTTTTGAGATCGATCGTTTCAGCTCTGGTTTTCAGGAGATCTAGGCGGTTCTCAAGTTCATTCGCCTGGTCTTTGAGAGCCTTGTCATTGGGTTTTTTTGCCAGAGTCTCACGGTTCCGGTCAATTTCGTCCCGGACGGTATTCAGTGCTTTCCGGATATTTTCCTGAACCTCGACTGCACGGGCCTGTTCGCGACCCGTATTTTTTTTCTGACCGGAAATGGCTGCCAGGTGAGCATCCAATTCCTCCTGGGTGAAGACAGTTCCCCCTGATAGCGCCACGTGAAGCTTGCGCTCGAGGAAATCCTGGCGGGAAAGATGAATCTGCCGAACCAGTTCAACATTCCGGAGCTGGGCGCTGAGGGAGAGGACCCGGGTTTCGGCGGTCCCGCTTTTCACCGCCGCCAGGTCCAGGAGCCAGGAACTTCGAAGTTTTTTGTTTTCTTCACTTTCCGCTTCAGCCTTTTCGCCGACCTGTCGAAGGTCCTTGTCCGCAATTTTGAGGGCGTCCCGGGATCTCTCCAGTTCCTCACGGAAAAGGGAGGCCTCGACCTCGGTTTTTTCCACCGCCACTTTTTCGGTGTCGATGGTGTCGCGAAGTTCATCCAGGAGGCTCAAAGGGTAGGGAGGAGCTTGTGAAAAGCCCTTCCATTCCTTGACCTGGTCATCGAGTTCCCGCTTAACTTTATTGTTTTCTTCGATGGACCGCAGGGCATCCAGGTGGCGGTTGAGATTGAGAATTTTTTGATTGAGCAGTTGGAGTTTTTCGGCGACTTCGTCGACTGTCGCCCCCAGTTGCTCCGGCGGGGTGGAATGCTGAAGATTTTCCAGACCCTGCAGTTGCTGCACGGTCGATTCAATCTCCTTTTGGAGTTGGGCCGGAGAAATTTCCTTTTCATTGGAAAACTGCCTGGCAGTTTCCTGGCGTTCCGAGGCTGGAAGCAGCTTGGAAAATTGAGCCGTGGAGAGAGTTGGAAAAATTAAAATGGCTGCGGATAGAATCGCTGCAGTCAACGATCGTTTCCATAAACCGTGAAAAAAAACGAGAAACGACATGAAAATTTTTCTCGACGGGCTGGTGAAGTATTCCAAAGCAAATCCGGCCATTGTTATATTCCGACAAGAGGGTATATTTTATAGCAATTTCTTAATAATGCCATTGTGCAATCAATTCCAAACTCAAAATCTACCCTGTTAACCAAGAATGAAAGGGGAAATTTCAAACCCCGAAATCCCTGTTTCATTTCTCTCTTTGCGTTTTTCCCCCGTTGAAAGGAGGCGACAGCCTTGCCAAGATCCGAACCGGATTCTCAATTCATTCGCAATGCTCTGGAATCTGCCATCCGGATAGGCTTGGTGGCCGGTCTTGTGCTGTGGTGTTTCGACATCGTTAAGCCCTTCTTTTCCATCGTTCTTTGGGGAGGGATTATCGCCATTTCCGTTTATCCGGCCTACGACAAGCTTCAGGGACGAATGGGCGGTCGCCGGAAGCAGGCAGCTGTCCTGTTCACGTTGTTCATGTTCCTGGTTCTGATCATTCCCGCCGGTCTTTTGACCGGCACGATCGTTGACGGAGCACGTAGTGTGGCGGGTCATCTGCAGGGAGGGAACATTGAAATCCCCCCGCCACCGGAAAGCGTCGTCGGCTGGCCCCTGATCGGCAAGAAAGTCCATTATTTCTGGGACCTGGCGTCCACGAATTTCGGAGAATTACTGGAAAGGCTCGGACCGCAGGTCAAAGCCGCTGGGCGCTGGTTGCTGACCGCCGGCGCCGGAGCAGGAATCGGCCTGTTGAAATTCATCGCGTCCGTCATTATTGCCGGCGTCATGCTCCCCCGAGGAGCGACCGCCAGCAAGACCGCTGAAAAGGTGTTTCACCGGATGGCTGGGGTCAACGGACCGGAATACGCCAAGCTCACGACCTCCACCATCCGGAGCGTTGCCCGGGGCATACTGGGCGTTGCTCTGGTCCAGGCGACCCTTGCCGGCATCGGCCTGGCTGTAGCGGGAGTTCCCGCTGCCGGATTCCTGACGATGGTCTGCCTGGTTCTCTGTATCGCCCAACTCGGCCCGGGGTTGGTCCTGTTTCCGGCGGTGGTCTGGCTGTTCTTGTCGGGCGACAGCAATCTGCCCGCAATCCTGCTCCTTGTTTACACCGTCCCGGTGCTGCTGCTGGACAATCTTCTTAAACCGATCCTGCTCGGGCGGGGAGTCAAAGTGCCGATGCTGGTAATTTTTCTCGGCGCCATCGGGGGGTTCCTTTCAACGGGAATCCTCGGGCTTTTCCTGGGCGCGATTGTTCTGGTTGTTGGATACACACTGTTAATGGCCTGGCTTGAAATCGATGAGGAGTTGATGGGGCAAGGGGATGAATCGGCGGAGTCGTCTGCCCCTGACTGAGGGCTTGTTTACTTTCCGAATCTTTTAGGTAATGCCTAACGAATCTGGACTAGACGTGGATTTTTGTGTGTGACCCCTGTTCTCTTAACCATATGGAAGATTATAGGGAATAAGTCTTCTTACCGGTGATTAAAACGGTAGCAAATTTCATTCAGAGAAAGATGGAAGTTTTTTCGAAGCACACCACGGTACGGATAGCGCCAATGTTTGGCATAATTTCAGAACCCTTCAATGCCATGGATATGAACTCTGCCCTTGGGCCGGCCCAGTGTCTTGCGGATCACAATGTGGTCGCCCCGAACAGCCAAAGAGGCATAGGCATGCTTCAGCCTGTTGACAAAGTCCTCGCCAAATTGGCGGGGATTTTGTTTATTAAACTCACGAAATTTCATATAATGTCGGCATGTTAAGAGAACATGACAACTAACAAATCGGCATGGAATTCGTCTGCATCGAAGAGTTGGTTCCTAAAGATCACCTGCTGCGTAAAATCGAACGAGTCATTGACTTCGAATTTATCCGCGAGAAAGTCAAGGATCTCTATTGCGCCGACAACGGTCGTCCCGCAGTTGATCCTGTGGTGCTGTTCAAGATGCTCTTTCTCGGCAACCTGTTTGGGGTTCGCTCTGAACGCCAACTGGTCCGGGAGATTCAAGTCAATGTGGCCTATCGCTGGTTCATCGGGTTTGGCCTAACCGATAAAATACCCGATGCCTCGACCTTCAGCCAGAACCGGCGCAGGCGTTTTACCGAAAGTACGATCTATCAGGAGATTTTTGACGAGATCGTACTACAGGCGATGCGCAAGAAGTGGATTAACGGCCGGGTTCTTTACACGGATTCCACCCACCTCAAGGCCAGTGCCAACAAACATAAATTCAAAAAGAAGCATGCCGAAGCGTCAGCACGCAGCTATCTTGAGGCGCTTGAGTCGGCCATTGACCATGATCGCAAAGGACACGACAAAAAGCCCCTGAAGTCGAAACAGGACGAACCCAAGACCAAAGAGATCAAGCAGAGCACCACCGACCCAGACAGCGGCTACATGGTTCGCGAAGGCAAGCCCAAAGGCTTCTTCTACCTTGACCACCGCACCACCTGCGGTCAGCACAACCTGATCACCGACACCCATGTGACCCCGGCCAGCATCCATGACAGCATCCCCTATTTGGATCGGCTCGATCGGCAGCGACAGCGATTCGACTTTGAGACCAAGGCGGTTGGACTGGATGCTGGTTACATGAGTGTCCCGCTCTGCAAGGGTCTTGAAGACCGGGAGATCTACGGCGTCATCGGCTATCGCCGTCCGAACCACATCACCGGACGCCTGCCCAAGCGAGCCTACACTTACGATGTCGCGAAAGATGTCTACCGCTGTCCTGGTGGCCAGGAACTCAGCTACCGGACCACCAACCGGGAGGGGTATCGCGAATACCGCTCCCAGCCAAAGTTCTGCCGAATCTGCCCTTACCTGGGGCGATGCACCAGCCACGCGCAACACATCAAGACTGTGACCCGGCATGTCTGGGAGGACTCTCGGGAGAAGATCGATGCCTACCGGTTGACCGCCCGGGGAAAAGCGATCTACAAGCGCCGCAAGGAAACCATCGAACGCAGCTTTGCCGACGCGAAACAACTTCACGGGCATCGCTATGTAAGAATGAGAGGACTGTTGCGTGCTCAGGAACAGTGCTTGCTCTCAGCGGCCTGTCAAAATATGAAGAAGATGGCTCTGCTGGCAGGTAAGGAGGCCAAAAAGGCGGCCGATGGGGCAAAATCTCGATATTATACGACCATCCACCGTCTCAAAGAGGTTCTGCAGTTTGATTTTCTTCAAAATCTCTCTCTGGCGGTGTAATTCAACAATAGCTCAAAATTCACAAAAACAACAAACCCCGCAGCCGAAAATGCGGGGTTTGTCAGTGATCTGAGCCAGGGAGAACCCCTGGCTCTATTTGTCCAAGAGCCTTGAACCGGCATTTTCAACGATTTTCCAGCCCAGACCTTCAAATTTCGTTTTTGCCTCCGAGTCGACCCGCCCTGTCACCCATAACTCCTTCCCCTTGACCGATTGTTCGAGGGCCAGGGCTTTTTCGACGTTGCTTACCTTGACCGCGAGTTTTTCGATCCAGAAGACATAATCGACCTGGGCCAGGATAACCCGGCCGCCATCTCCCGTTTGCAGGTTGAGTACACCTGCGGTTTCAAGGATGGCCTTTGCCGGCTGGATTGTTCGATTATACCCACCCATCATCTGTGCCATTCGCCGGTAGTAGAGGGCGGTCGATTTTTCCGTGGCCAGGTCGGCGCAGGTGAGGAAGACCTCCCGTCCTGGGGCCTTGATCGTTTCCAGATCTCCGACCAGTGGCCACGGGGTGGTCAATGGCCGCCAGGGCCACTTTCGGAGTCAGGCCGCCCGCTACAGCCGCCCGGGCGATTTCCCCGAGTCGGGCGACGGCCGGTTCATAATCGGTATAGGGATTGATGCCGAATTCGTAGGCGAATTGCCGTTTAGCCACGTCGTAGCCGAGAGCGACCTTCAGGGCGTTGTCCTGGCTGGGGTCGTCGCTGACAAAGGCCTGGCCGATGTTGCTGATGAACTGTCCCGTCCCCTTCACCATCTCCTTGGTGGTGTCGATGGGCATGGTCACCAGGTTCTTGACCCCTTCGCCGACGCCCTTGACGCCGGTCACCAGGGATTCCTTGAACACATTCTTGCGATCCATTTCCTCCATGATCGTCAAGGCGTTCAATTCTTCAATGCGGACTTCCAGCTCCGCCGTGCTCTCGGCGCTGAGCCGGCGGTAATTTGTGTCCAGCATGTAAAAGTTGATCAATCCATCATTTCTTACCTCATGATCCACGGAAAAATTTTCGCCCTTCAACGCGCCCGCGGGAAGAACCTGGTCAGCCTTCAGGAAAATAGGCGGGCTGGCGTAATCGTCCGCAATGGCCTGAGAACAGACGAACACCAGTGACAGTGCGATTGGGATGATTCTGCTGACCATGATATCCTCCAATCCCTTTTTATTTTTCAGAATCGGATATTTCCTTATAATGGAAAGGCTACCACAGATACCGCGTATAGGAACGGCTGTGACCATAAACCGTTTTTTCTGACCTCCCACGAAACCGGTGATTTTCTTGACGAAGAATATTGATTTTTTTGCTTCCGCCCCCCGCGGCATCGAGCCGTTCCTGGGCGAGGAACTGAAGGTCCTTGGAGTTAAAGAGGTCCGCCCTGCAAGAGCCGGCGTTTATTTTAAATGCGATCTCGAAACAGCCTATCGGGCCTGCCTCTGGTCCCGCCTGGCCAGCCGGATTCTCATGCCGATAGATTCCTTTTCCGCCGGGAACGCTGAGCAATTGTATCTTGGTTCCCGCGCCATCCCATGGGAGGAACATTTTCCGCTTTCCGGGACCTTTGCCGTCGACGCGGTTGGTTCGACCGCCACGATTCACCATTCAAAATTCGCCGCACTCAAGGTTAAGGACGCTATCGCCGATCGCTTTCGGGACCGGTTCGGAGCCCGGCCTTCGGTCGCTCTGAATCAACCCTCCTTGCGGGTCCATGTCCGACTGTATCGGGAACGTGCAACTCTGAGTCTCGATCTGTCCGGGGAGAGCCTGCACCGCCGCGGGTATCGATCGGAAGGGGGTCTCGCGCCGTTAAAGGAAAACCTGGCGGCGGCGATTTTGCGTTGCGCCGGATGGCCGGAGGCCTTTTCCAGGGATGCGCCGCTGCTCGATCCCATGTGCGGTTCCGGTACGCTGGTGATTGAAGCCGGCCTGATGGCAGGAGACATTGCGCCCGGACTGCTGCGAACCTATTTCGGGTTTCTCGGTTGGGCGGGCCATCAGCCGAGCCTCTGGGAGCGTCTATTAAATGAAGCCAGGGACAGGCGAGACAGCGGCAAGTCGGTTCGCCCCCCCCTGGTCGGCATGGATACCAGCCCCCGGGCGGTGACTGCGGCCAAAATCAATGCAGACCATGCCGGCCTGGGTGAAACGGTCCGCTTCCGACCGGGCGATATTGACCGGATACGTCGGCCTCACCCTCTTGAAAATACCGGCCTGCTGGTGACGAATCCCCCCTACGGGGAACGACTGGGGGACCAGGCGACGCTCCTGCATCTTTACCGAACCTTGGGAGATCGGTTGCAAGCGGAATTCGCCGGCTGGCGTGGGGCGATCTTTATCGGGAACCCGTCTCTGGAAAGCGCTCTTGGATTGGAACCGGACCGGGTTCATGATTTTTACAACGGCGCGCTTCCATGCCGCCTGCTTGAATTCGACCCGATTTTACCACCCTCCACCTCAGCCCCGACCAGGATTCCAGAAGCCAGGGGAGGGGAAATGTTCCACAACCGTCTCAAGAAAAACCTGAAAAAGCTGGGGCGTTGGGCGAGGAAGGAAGATATTTCCTGCTATCGGCTGTACGATGCCGATATTCCTGAATTCGCAGTTGCCATCGACCGCTATGACCGTTGGATTCATGTCCAGGAGTACGCTCCACCATCCGCAATCGACCCGGCCGAAGCCGAAACCCGGCTGAATTACATCCTGTCCGTGCTCCCGGAGTTACTTCAGGTTTCCCCGGAAAATATCTTTTTGAAAGTGCGACAACGGCAAAAAGGAGGGGGTCAATATCAACCATTTTCCGACCGGGGTGTTTTCTACGAGGTGGAAGAAGGTGGGCTGAAATTTCTGGTCAATCTGACCGACTACCTCGACACGGGACTCTTTCTCGACCACCGTCCCACCCGCCGCTGGTTGTCCGAGATGGCGGCCGGAAAACGGTTTCTGAACCTTTATGCCTACACCGGCACGGCGACCGTTTTTGCCGCTGCCGGCGGAGCGACCAAAACCGTCTCGGTGGATCTGTCCGGCACGTACCTCAAGTGGGCCGAGCGGAACCTGGCTCTGAACGGTTTCTCCAGGGACGTCCATCGGTTGGTTCGGGCCGATTGCCGGGAGTGGCTGTCTGAGGCCAAAGAACGCCGAGAAAGGTTCGACCTGGTATTTCTCGACCCGCCGACCTTTTCCCGATCTAAGAACATGGAAGGGACCTTGGACATTCAACGGGACCATGTCGAATTGATCGCTACTGCGGGGGAGCTTCTTGCCCCTGGGGGGCAACTGGTCTTTTCCACCAATTTCCGCCGCTTCAAGCTCGATGAACCCGGGCTGACCGACTTGGGTTTCATGACTGTGGACATGACGGGAAAGACCCTCGATCCCGATTTTCAGAGAAAACCCCCAATTCACCGCTGCTGGCTTATCAAGGCCCTCCGGTGATGAGGATTTGATCCAGATCATTTTCCCGGTCGGCTGCCACAGGTTATTGTCACCGGGAAAGGAACAGGCATGAAATTTTTCCTGATGCTGTTGACGATCTGGCTCACCTTGTTTCTGGTTCCCCTTGATGGCTGGTCCTCCTCCACCGTCAGCTGCCACTGTTTTCAGGACCGGAGGTTTGATCCGGCCCGACCCGACGCGGTGGACCCTTACCTTTTGGCCAATGCCCAGAATTCCCTCCTGGCGGCCGTTTTCAACCTTTCCAAAAAGACCATCGTGAAGGAAAAGATGGGCGGGGCTGATAACGACCAGCTCTGGATCAGCAACGCTTTTTCCCAGACAACCGGGATGCCGGCCGACCAGGCTGTCAAGGCCAGAAACAGGGCCGGTTCATGGAGCAAACTTTTTACGCGGATGGAAAGGGAAGGGCTGACATCAGGGGACGAGGCGAGGCTGTTCCGGGAGCGGATCGACGATCCCAAACTCGCGGCAGCCATCGTTGACGAGGTCCTTCACCAAAAGCTATTAATTGAAAAAGAAGCGGTGGCCGAAATGCGTTCTCGGGGCGCCGGAAACCGGGAGGCGATCCTGGCGACTGTACTGGGCCGGATCGGCGGGGTGCCGCCTGCGGAGTTGCTGATCGGGGTCCGGGAGGGGAGGTTCACCTGGGGTGAACTGGCCCGTCGGTTCGATATTGAACCGACGAGAATTGAAGAGCGCGTGAAAGGACTGGTTCAGTATCCATGAGCGTTCTTCAAAAACAGGAACCGCTTGTCATTTTCCTCCCGTCCGGGTAAGGTTTATTCGTTTGCTCGGCTGGCTTGCAAACAGCAAAAAAACCACCTTCGGGATTTGCCGACAGGCACCCGATCCCAGAAAAAATGTGTCGTGATTTTCAAATTTTTCCGAGGAGATTCCACTATGGGTAAAAAACAATGGGCGGTACCACCCGCCATGCAGATCGATTCAGGGCAGAACTACCGGGTCATACTGGAAACCGACCGGGGGAACATCGAGCTGGAACTTTACCCCGGGCATGCTCCCAAAACCGTCAACAATTTCATCTTCCTGGCCCGGGAAGGGTTTTACGACGGGGTCACTTTTCATCGTGTCATCGCCGACTTCATGATCCAGGGTGGCGATCCAACGGGCAGCGGCCGCGGCGGACCCGGCTACAAATTTGAAGACGAGTTGGCTGGAAACCCTCTCGAGCACGAGACCGGGGTCATCTCCATGGCCAACGCCGGACCTAATACCAACGGCAGTCAATTCTTCATAACCCATTCACCCCAGTCGCACCTGAATGGACGCCATACTGTGTTCGGCAAAGTGGTCACGGGTCAGGATGTGGTGGATAAAATTCGGCAAGGGGATAAAATCCTGCAGGTTTCCGTCGCCGAAAAGACAGATTAAGAGGCCATTGGCATAATTCCTTTCGATCATCTGCCGGGGGTTGCCTAGCCAGCCCCTTCCAGCCACGGTATAGAATGACCGATCCCTTAACCATTCTTCTGGTCGACGAATCGAAATTTTTCCTGGCCATTGAACGCCAGTTTCTGCGAAAAACCCCTGCCGGGGTTCTTGAGGCGGAAAATGGGGAAGATGCCTTGAAAGTTTGCCGGGATCTTCGGCCGACGATGGTTTTTCTGGCCTTTAAGCTTCCGGGCATCCAAGGTCCGGAGGTTTGTCGAAGAATCAAAACAGACCCCGATCTTCAGAACATTTCGATCATCATGATCTGCGAAACCAACCAGGCATGGCAGGTGGATGAAAGCCGGCGGTCGGGGTGTGACGGGGTTCTCGCCAAACCGTTGGATCGACACAAATTTCTCGAAATCGGGAGCCAGTTCGTCAGCACTATTCGGTCACCGCGGCATGCCTGTCTGATTCCGGTGGTTATTCGTTCGAACAGGGGGGAGTTTCGCGGGAAATGCCTGGATATAAGCACCGGCGGACTCTTTTTGCAGTGTTCCGAAGATCTGCACGAAGGTGAACAGTTCGAAATTGAATTGTCAATGCCGGTTCAACCGGCTGAGGTGATCACCTGCAGAGGGGTTATTGCCTGGCTGAACGACAAGGATAATCCTTTTAAACCGCACTTCCCGGTCGGATTCGGAACCCGTTTTCTGAGCATTTCCGAACATGGGAAAACCCTTATTCGCAATTTTGTGGGTGGGGGATTCAAGCCCCGCCAATCCTGAGAGAAGAACCAATCGCCGAGAATTTCGACCATGGCGGAGAAAATTGTCCTGGTGGCCATGACCGCCGATCGGATCATCGGCCTGGGGGCCGGCCTTCCCTGGGCGGTTCCCGAGGAAATGCAACTTTTCCGACGGCTTACCCTGGGGCACGTTGTCGTCATGGGTCGCCGGACTTTTCAGTCAATTGGCGGGCCGCTGGCAGGCCGCTGCAATATTATCGTCAGCCGGTCCATGTCTCCGGGCCCGGGATTTCATGTTTGCCCAAGCTTTGCAGAGGCTCTGGCACTGGGTGAGAAACTGGGGGGGAAGATCTTTTTTATCGGTGGGGTTGACATCTATAGGCTTGCATTGCCGGTGGCGGATGTGCTGGCGGTGTCCTGGATGGAAGGGGAATTTGCCGGAAACGTTAATTTCCCGGACGTCGATTTTTCGGAATGGGAAAAATCGACCGAGACCATTTATCAGGGGTTTCGCCATGCCCGCTACCAACGACGATAAAGAATAAATCAAGGAAAGGGCTCTTTTCCAAAACGATTTTCCAAAATCTCCACCAATGGTTTTTTTATGGTCAGGTTCACCCTGAAAGCCAAAATTTCTCTTGTCCTTTCCCTGCTGCTGGTCGGCTTGCTTTTGGTGACTTCACTGTCTGCCCTGACCTATTTCCAGGAGGAACTCAAGCAATCGATTTCCCAGCAGCAGTTCACACTTCTTAGCGAAATCGCCAATCGTGTCGATGAGGAACTGTTGTCCGCCCACCGGTACATCAACAGCGCCGCACGGCTATTCGATCCCGAGCTTTTGAAAAATGGCGACAAGGCCCAGAGGTTCCTGGATGAACGTCTCGGCCTGGTGCAGAAAAACCTGTTCGACAATGGGATATTTTTGTTCGACGGATCCGGGCGTATGGTGGCGGAAACCCCGTACATTGAAGGCCGTCGCGGGAAAGACTATTCATTCCGTTCTTATTTCCAGCGAACCGTCCGAAGCGGCGGGCCGATCATTTCCCAACCTTACGTCTCGAGCCAGAAACACGCCCACCCTGCCGTCAATTTGACCGCTCCCATCCGAAATGCCGATGGAGAAATCGTCGGCGTTCTCGCTGGCAGCCTCGATCTGACCAAGGACAATCTGCTGGGGGTGATCGGGAAAACGACCATCGGCCGGACCGGCTACCTCTATCTCTTCAACAGCGAGAGACGGATCATTCTCCATCCCGATCCCAAACGAATCATGCAGTTCGACGTGCCGGTCGGCGCCAATCTCCTGTTCGACCGGGCGCTTGAAGGGTTCGAAGGAACGGACGAAACGGTCAACTCCCGTGGTTTGAGAGCTCTGTCTTCCTTCAAGCACCTGGCCTCGACCGATTGGATTCTGGGGGCGAATTATCCTCTCGACGAAGCCTATGCTCCCATTCAAAACGCTCGTTATCTGTTCCTGGGGGCTGTGTCCTTCATCGTCCTCATTTCCCTTTTGGTGGTCTGGCTCTTCGTCAACCGCCTGACGACTCCACTGGTTTCCCTGACTCATCACATCCAACGCCATAAAGAACCAGGCCGGGAATTGTCGCCCATTTCTGTCTCCACCCGGGATGAAATCGGTATCGTGGCCCAGGCCTTCAACGACATGATGGCCGAAATCACTATTCAGCAAAACCGGGTTCGGGATCAGCTGGCCTTCCTGCAGACCGTTATCGATACCATCCCCCATCCGATCTATTTCAAAAACCCCGAAGGGCACTACACGGGGTGCAACCTGGCCTTTGAAAAGATTCATGGGCTGCCCCGGGAGCAGATTGTCGGCCGGCGCCCGGAAGAGATCAGTCCCGGCGATCTTCCGGCCGAATATTTCGCCACTGACCGGGAACTTCTCGAGCAAAAATCGGCAGAGTTCCAGATTTTTGAAGCTCCGCTCCAGTTGACGGAAGGCGGAATTCGCCAGCTCCTTTTTTACAAAACCGTTTTTCACGATGCCGACGGTTCGTTGGGCGGGGTGGTCGGAACCATGATCGACATTACCGATCGGAAACGTTCGGAAGAGGCCTTTGCCGCGGCCAAGGAGTTCTCGGAAGGGTTACTGCAGAACTGTGCCGTTCCCTGTTTCGTGGTGGACCGGCAACACCGGGTATTGATCTGGAACCAGGCCTGCGAAAAACTCACCGACATGGCGGCTGATGGGATGGTCGGGACCAGCGACCACTGGAAACCTTTTTATGCCCAAAAGCGGCCCTGCCTGGCTGATTTGGTCATCGACGAAAGCCTAGCCAAGGTTCGGACCCTGTACCAGACCTTCGCTGCTTCGACAATGATATCGAACGGGCTCCAGGCTGAGGGGTGGTATCCCGACATCGGCGGCAAAAAAAGGTACATTTTCTTCGAAGCTGCTCCGATTCGGGATCGTCACGGCAACATCATCGCGGCCATTGAAACCCTACAGGACATGACAGCCCGGAAACTGGCGGAAGAGTCCCTTCAGGAAAGCGAAAACAATTACCGATCCCTGATTGATCGATCGCCCGACGCGATCCTGGTACATCTCGCCGGAGATATCCTGTTCGGCAATTCAGTAGCCGCCACCCTGTTGCATGCACGAAATTCCGAGGACCTGGTTGGACAAAACATCGATGATCTGATCCATCCCGATTTCCGGGAGGCTGTTCACGGCCAGATCGCCATGGTTTTGACAACCATGAACGCACTTCCTTATGCTGAAATCCAGGGTCTCACCCTCGACGGCAAGGAAATAGATCTTGAAATGGCTTCGGCGCCGGTTACTTTCGGCCGAGGTCTGGCCATTCAATCAGTCATTCACGACATTGCGGAAAGAAAAACTCTTCAAGAAAAAATCTGGGTTCAGGCCAATTTCGACAATCTGACCGGCCTCCCCAACCGGCGGCTGTTTCGGGATCGATTGGAGCGGGCGATTGCCCGGACCGGACGAGACGAAGACTCCTTTGCGGTCCTGTTCATCGATCTTGATCGCCTGAAGGAAATCAACGACCGGCTCGGTCACGAAGCGGGAGATGAGCTGTTAAAGGAAATGGGGCGTCGCCTGGCGGGAAATATTCGCGAGACCGATACGGCGGCACGGATGGGAGGGGATGAATTTACCGTCCTGTTGCCCAAGGTGAACGGGCATGCCGGAGCAACCGTCGCCGCCAGCCGTTTGCTGCGGCAGTTGTGCCTTCCGATGAATTTTGGCGGCCGGGAAGAACCTGCCGGAGCCTCCTTGGGGATTGCCTTTTATCCCGAGGACGGGCGGGATTTCGACAGCCTGCTGCAACATGCCGATGAGGCCATGTACCGGGCCAAGAAGGCCGGGGGCGGGCAGTTCCGGTTTTTTCGGGAATAGGACCGCTTCCTAGGGCTGGATCGAAGCAAGCTTCCCCAGCACGTTGTGATCGATCCAGGAGGCATCCCACCATTCGGCCGGATTCACCGGCAGGCCGCCGACCAGGACCGCGAAATGCAGGTGGTCCCCTCCG
>Ga0055479_10000075_pt1 | contig 14893 bp, 14 predicted proteins | sample Muzzi_PWC_D1_FD_57941 | JGI IMG/M metagenome (GOLD analysis project Ga0055479, IMG submission 57941) | Wetland microbial communities from San Francisco Bay, California, USA, that impact long-term carbon sequestration - Muzzi_PWC_D1 | ecosystem: Environmental > Aquatic > Marine > Wetlands ...
GTTCAAAACCTTCGATTTTCACGAATAATGGGCGACTCGTGATCTTCGAAACCCGTCGCCGTTCCGTCCTGAAGGCTGTCTCCTGGAGAGTCTGGGCAACCCTGACCACCGCGGTGATTGTTTTTGCCTTTACCGGTCGTCTGACTCTGGCCATCACCATCGGTCTTTTTGAAGTTTTTGCCAAGATGGGACTGTTCTTCATTCACGAACGGTTTTGGCATCGCATCCATTATGGCAGGAAGGAGATTCCGGCTTTTGTTTTGTGGTTCACCGGCCTGCCGGCATCAGGGAAAAAGGCTCTTGCGGATGCCGTTTATGACGAATTGAAACGCCAAAAGTTCAAGGTCGAGCGTATCGACGGGATGGATGTCCGCCCCCTTTTCCCTGAAACCGGCTTCACTCCCGAGGAGGTTAACAGGCACGTTAAACGCTTCGCCCATCTCGCGGCCATGTTGGAAAAGAACGGGGTTATCGTGGTAGCATCTCTCGTTTCCCCCTTTCGGGAAAGTCGCAAATTCGCTCGCAATCTGGCGGGAAACTTTGTCGAGGTCTATCTCAAAACCACTCCCGAAGCCTGCGAGAAGAGGGATTCAAAAGGGCATTACCGAAAGGCTCGCAAGGGCGAGTACCAAAACTTTCCCGGCATACACGTGCCTTACGAAGAATCGCCGGAGCCTGAAATCTGCGTTGAAGTCGATCGGGTTGACATGCCTCGCGCCCGGAAACAAATCGTCACATATTTAAGGAAGAACATTCTCCATGTCGGCAGATAAACGAAACATCGTCTGGCACCAGGGCGCGATCTCCAAGCCCGATTACCATCGCCGCAATGGCCACGGTTCCCTGGTCCTCTGGTTTACCGGGTTGTCCGGCGCGGGAAAATCGACCCTGGCCCACGCGGTTCATGAACTCCTGTTCCGGCAGGGCTGGCATACCTATGTTCTGGACGGCGACAACGTGCGCCACGGCCTCAACGGAGATCTCGGGTTTTCCGATCGAGACCGACAGGAGAATATCCGACGCATCGGTGAAGTGGGAAAACTCTTTGTCGATGCAGGCGTGGTGGTGCTGGCGGCATTCATTTCACCCTTTCGGGAGGACCGGGACCGGGTAAGGAGCCTGATCGAACCAGGGGAGTTTATCGAAATCTACGTCAAGTGCGACCTCGACGTTTGTGAAAAACGGGATACCAAAGGCCTCTATCAGAAAGCTCGTTCCGGTGAAATTCCCCAGTTTACCGGGATTTCAAGCCCTTACGAAGCTCCCGAAACGCCTGAGCTGGTCATCGACACGGGAAAATTGACCATAGAAGAATCGGTGGCCAAAGTCCTTCAATACCTGGAACATGTCACGCACAAAGACGACCTGAGCGCCCTGATGATTTGACGGGGACGAAACCTTCCGAGGTAATCCGTTTATGACACGGCCCGAAGCCCACCTCCAGCGACTGGAAAACAATTCGATATATATTCTGCGGGAAGCCTTTGCCAGCTTCAAGGACCTGTGCATGCTCTGGTCCATCGGCAAAGACAGTACCGTACTGCTATGGCTGGCGCGAAAGGCGTTCTACGGACACGTTCCCTTTCCCCTGGTTCATATCGACACGCATTTTAAAATTCCCGAGATGATCGAGTACCGGGACCGGTTGACCCGCCAATGGGGTCTGACCATGATCTACGGCGAAAATCGCGACGCCCTGGACAATAAGGAGACCTTTCCCGACGGCACGGTCGACCGAATCACCTGCTGCCGGAATCTGAAAACCAATGCCTTGAAATATACCCTGGACGGGACCTGGCCCCGCTATCGGTTCAACCACGAAGCGGGAGCCTACGAGCGGGACACCTTTACCGAACCCTTTGCCGGTGTGATCGTCGGGGTGCGCAGTGACGAGGAGGGCTCCCGCTCTAAGGAGCGCTATTTCTCCCCCCGGGGCCGGACTTCCCAATGGGATATCGGTGATCAGCCTCCGGAGTTCTGGAACTATTACAAGACCGATTTCGCTCCCGGAACACATGTGCGGATCCATCCGCTGCTGGACTGGACCGAACTGAATATCTGGGAATACATCCGGCAGGAGGAGATCCCCACCGTGTCGCTCTACTACAACCAGGGGGAGGGGAAGCGATACCGGTCTCTGGGTTGCTGGCCATGTACCGAGCCGATTGAGTCGGACTCCCGAAACGTCGGCGACATTATCGAAGAGCTTAAAAGCGGAGCTTTAAGCAATATCGCCGAAAGGTCCGGAAGAGCTCAGGACAAAGATGATGATGGCGGGCTCGAAACGCTACGCCGGGATGGTTATATGTAGAGCCCTTGACCTTTCCTCCTCACAGAGATCAGGAACCGTTGCCATCCCTCTATCCGGCCGTGGGCCGGGTTCAAGTTGCGGATTTTTTATGAATGAACAGATGAACATTGTGATTGTCGGTCACGTCGATCACGGCAAGTCGACCGTTATCGGTCGACTGTTGGCCGACACCGACAGCCTCCCTCATGGGAAACTGCAGCAGATCAGGGAGTTATGCGAACGGACTTCCAAACCGTTTGAATATGCTTTTCTGCTCGATGCTCTGAAGGATGAGAAGGCTCAGGGGATCACCATCGATTCGGCACGGGTCTTTTTCAAGAGCGCAAATCGTCATTACATCATCATCGACGCGCCGGGGCATATCGAGTTTTTGAAAAACATGATTACCGGCGCCTCCCGGGCCGATGCCGCGTTGCTGGTGATTGACGCCCGGGAAGGGGTCCAGGAAAATTCCCGACGTCATGGCTACATGCTCTCGATGCTCGGCATTGACCGGGTCGCGGTGCTGGTCAACAAGATGGATCTGGTCGATTATTCCCGGGAGGTTTTCGAGTCGATCCGCCGTGAATATCTGGACTTCCTCAACAGCATCGGCATGGAAGCCGACTCTTTTGTCCCGGTCAGTGGGATCAAAGGCGACAATATTGCAGTTTCTAGTCCGCAGATGCCGTGGTTTGCAGGGGAAACGGTCCTGGGCACTCTGGACGCTTTTTCTGCCAAGGAGAAGGACACTGCCCTGCCGGCCCGCATGCCGGTTCAGGATGTTTACAAATTCACCCGCTTCGGGGATGATCGACGCATTGTCGCCGGTAATCTGACCACCGGCCGGCTGGGGGTGGGGGACAGGGTCATTTTCTATCCGTCCGGCAAGAGTACGACCATCAAAACCATCGAAACCTTTCCGCCGCCCGCAGAGGGGGAGCAAAAGGGCACGCCCGCGGCTGGGGATGCTGTCGGTTTTACCCTGGATGAGCAGTTGTATGTGGCCCGTGGCGATCTGATGGCCAAGGCCGGCGAGGTTCAGCCCAAGGTCGCCACCCGCCTGAAAGTCTGTCTTTTCTGGCTCGGGCGTAAATCGATGGTGAAAAAAAAGGAATATGCGCTTCGAATCGGCACCTCCAAGGTCAAGGTGAATCTGGAGCAGATCGATCGGCTGATCGATGCGGCAACCCTCGATTCAAACGAAGAGGCCGGTCAAATTGGACGCCATGATGTCGCCGAATGCATTCTCCGGTGTGAACAGCCGCTGGCTTTCGACTTGAATTGCGACCTGCCGGAGACCGGCCGGTTCGTCATCATCGATGATTATGAAATCCGGGGCGGCGGCATAATCCTGGAAGGCCTTGCCGACGACCAATCCTGGCTGCGAAACAAGGTCCTGATTCGGAACATAAAGTGGGAAAAGAGCTCACTGCTGCGGGAGGAACGCGCCGAACACTACAGTCAAAAGGCCTCCCTGGTTCTGGTGACCGGAACCAAGGATTCGAGCAAAAAAGAACTGGCCAAAAAGGTCGAAGCCCATCTTTTTAACCAGGGACGGTTCGTATACTACCTGGGGATCGGCAGTGTCCTGTACGGAGTGGATGCCGATCTTAAGACGATTGACTCCGATAGCCGTGCGCAAAACCGGAAAGAGCACCTGCGCCGTTTTGCCGAGGTCGCCCACCTTTTTCTGGACGCGGGGATGATTCTCGTGGCAACGGCTATCGAACTGACGCAGCAGGACCTCGACCTGATTCAAACCATTTTGCCCAATCAAAAAATCCTGGTGATCTGGACGGGTGATGAGATTACCAGCGACATCGCCGCGGATGCCAGGATTCGGTCCGGTCTCCCCCTGGATAACGGCCTGGCGAAAGTCAAGGCCCTGCTTCAGGAAAACGGGATTGTCTTCAAGGGTTAAGCAGGGACGAGGGGAAGGTCCTGGCAACGGTGTTAAAGGAACCGAAGATGCAGTTGGGAGCGAATATTTTTGTCGCGGGAAGTAATGGCTTGGTCGGCTCGGCCCTGGTGCGGAATCTGCGCCGGCAGGGATACGGTCACCTCCTTACACCCCGCCGGCGCGAACTCGACCTGACCCGTCAGGAGCTGACCCTGGAATTTTTCCGCAAGGAACGGCCCGAATACGTGTTCCTGGCCGCCGCCAAGGTCGGCGGGATTCTGGCCAACAGCCGATATCCCGCAGATTTCATTTACGAAAATCTGAACATTCAGTGTAATGTCATCAGGGCCGCTCATGAAGTCGGAGTTGAGCGGCTGCTGTTCCTCGGCAGTTCCTGCATTTATCCCAAGCATGCTCCCCAACCCCTTCGCGAAGACTCCCTGCTAACGGGTGAACTTGAGCCGACCAATGAACCGTACGCGGTCGCCAAAATCGCCGGTATAAAAATGTGTCAGGCCTTCAACCGCCAGCACGGCACCAGCTTTCTTTCGGTAATGCCGACAAATTTATACGGTCCCGGCGACAATTTTGATCTGGAATCCTCCCATGTGCTGCCGGCTCTGCTCAGAAAATTCCATGAGGCCAAAGAAAACGGGGATCCCGAGGTGGTGGTCTGGGGGACGGGTGTTCCCCGGCGGGAATTTCTGCATGTCAACGACCTGGCGGATGCCTGCATTTTTATTATGAACTTGAAAAATGACGAGGTTGCCGCGACCTTTCTTGATCCGTTGCAGCCCTCTTTTGTCAATGTGGGGTGGGGCAGCGACATTTCAATCCGGGACCTGGCCGAAATGATCCGGGAAATTGTCGGTTTCAACGGCAGGCTGAAATTCGATACGACCAAACCCGACGGCACCCCTCGAAAAATTCTCGACGTGACCCGCATGCGAGGCCTGGGATGGAAGGCGTCCATCGAGCTAAAGGCCGGCATCGAGGCGACTTATCGCTGGTTTCTGGATCAGCGGAAAGGAGCGTGAGTGCGGCGTGGTCAGGTTGGGCCGCACAATTTCGGGGAGGAACTGAATTCCGTTTGAAGAAGTACACCCTTTACGAGGCATTCCCATGATCATTCCCGTCGTTCTTTCCGGCGGCGCCGGCACCCGGCTGTGGCCCCTTTCGCGGGAACTTCATCCCAAGCAGCTTTTGCCCCTGGTCGGCAGCCACACCATGCTGCAGAATACTTTGCTGCGTCTCGATGGCTTGGTGGAGGTCGGGCCACCGGTTGTCGTCTGCAACGAAAGTCATCGATTCATGGTTGCCGAACAGCTACAGTCGATAGGCTGCCGACCCACCATAATTCTTGAGCCCGTGGGGCGCAACACAGCCCCCGCGGCGGCCGTCGCAGCTCTGACCGCCATGGAGGAGGGAGGTGACGACCCGATTCTTCTGGTCCTCCCTGCCGACCACGACATCCACGACCCGGACCGTTTGCGGCGGACCATAACCGCTGCTTCCGCATGGGCGGCGGCCGGCTCCCTGGTGATCTTCGGGGTCGTTCCTTTAGCCCCCGAAACGGGCTACGGTTACATCAAGGCCGGACCGAGGAAGCAGCCATTGGAATACGGTCCTCCAGGGGAGGACTGCCCCTGCTTTTCGGTGGAGGCCTTTGTCGAGAAGCCGAGCCGGTCCAAGGCCGTCCGGTTCCTCGAATCGGGGGGCTACTTCTGGAACAGCGGGATGTTTATGTTCCGTGCTTCCCGCTTCATCCAGGAACTGGAGCGATTCCAACCGGACATGGTGGCGGCCTGCCGAAATGCCGTCCTCGGCCAGGAGAAAGACGTCGATTTTCTGCGTCTGGACAGGGATGCCTTCCAGTTGTCGCCCGCCGATTCCATCGATTATGCGGTCATGGAAAAGACTTCCGATGCCGTCATGGTCCCCCTGGATGTCGGTTGGAACGACGTTGGCTCCTGGTCGGCGATGCTTGAAGTGGTGGAGCCCGACGGGAACGGCAACTGTCTTTTGGGGGACGTCCTGGCCCGCTCTACTCGTGACTGCTATCTGCGTTCGGAAAGCCGCCTGGTGGCGGCCGTCGGTGTGCACGACCTCATCGTGGTGGAAACCGCCGATGCGGTACTGGTCGCGTCCAAGGAAGAGGGACAGAATGTCAAAGCCATCGTTCAGGATTTGAAGGAAAGCCGGCGGGAGGAAGCCGTCGTGCATCGTCGGGTGAGCCGCCCCTGGGGCGCTTATGAAACGATCGATCGGGCCGACCGTTTTCAGGTGAAGCGGATTACCGTCAACCCGGGAGCCGGCCTTTCCCTGCAGAAACACCATCACCGGGCGGAACATTGGGTGGTCGTCCGGGGAACGGCACGCATCACCAGGGGGGATGAAGTTATCGCCCTGACGGAAAACCAATCGATCTACATCCCCATCGGGACCGTCCACCGGCTGGAAAATCCGGGCAGAATTCCCCTGGAACTCATCGAGGTCCAATCGGGCAGTTATCTCGGGGAGGACGATATCGTGCGGCTGGAGGATGATTTCGGCCGGAGTTGAAACGGCAGAAGGCGGCGGGAAAAAAGGACTAAATGGATCTAAGCTGTTTTAAAGCCTACGATATTCGCGGCCGGGTCCCCGATCAATTGGACGCGGAAACCGCCTACCGTATCGGCCGGGCATTCGCGGAATTTCTGCGACCCCGGAACGTGGTTGTCGGCCGGGACATTCGCCCCAGCAGCCCATTGCTGTGTGACGCCGTCGGAGCCGGATTGCGAGACAGCGGCGTTGCTGTCCATGATATCGGCTTATGCGGGACGGAAGAGGTTTACTTCGCCACCTTTCACGAAGGGATGGACGGCGGTATCATGGTGACCGCCAGCCACAACCCCGCTGATTTTAACGGCATGAAACTGGTCCGGGAAAAAGCCATGCCGATCAGCGGCGACAGCGGGCTGGGAAAAATCAGGGAACTGGCAGCCGCAAACCGGTTTTCCAGGCCCGGAAAGATTGGAAACAAAGGAACCCTTGCGTCGAAAGACGCCTATATTAACCACCTGCTGACCTTCTTCGACCGGGCTCAAAGTCGTCCCCGGCGCATCGTCGTCAACCCGGGCAACGGCTGCGCCGGACCGATTCTGGACGCCTTGGAAAGACACCTCCCCTGGGAATTCGTCCGGATCTGTTTCGAACCGGACGGAACCTTTCCCCATGGCGTTCCCAACCCGCTACTGCCCGAAAACCGTGCTTTAACCCAAAAGGCCGTGGTCGCCGAAAAGGCTGACCTCGGCATCGCCTGGGACGGTGATTTCGACCGCTGCTTTTTTTTCGACGAGCGGGGTGAATTTATCGAAGGGTATTATCTGGTCGGTCTGCTGGCGGACTATTTTCTCGAACGGTATCCGGGCGGGAAAATCATTCACGATCCGCGGCTTACCTGGAACACAATCGACATCGTCAACGCCCGTGGCGGAATACCGGTCTGCAGCAAAACCGGACATGCGTTCATCAAGGAGCGGATGCGATTGGAAAATGCCGTTTATGGCGGGGAAATGAGCGCTCACCACTATTTTCGGGAGTTCGGTTTTTGCGACAGCGGCATGATCCCCTGGTTGCTGGTCCTTGCCCTGATGCAGCGGCGGAACCGACCGCTGTCGGCCCTGGTCGAGGAGCGAATCAGGCTCTATCCGGCGAGTGGGGAAATCAACCGGCGGGTCGGGTCTCCCGGTGAGGTGCTCCGTGACCTGGAGGAAACCTACCGAACCCAGGCGGTGGCGATGGACCATATTGACGGACTCAGCATGGAAATGAAGCGGTGGCGATTTAATCTACGCAGTTCCAATACCGAACCGGTGATTCGCCTGAATGTCGAAACCCGTGGCGACGCTGCCTTGATGAGGGAAAAAACCGAGGAGATTCTTGCCCGGCTGGACCCATTTCAATAACCGGACCGGCCACCGCAGGGCATTTCGGCTTGGTCCGTCGGCGGGGTCGGCCGGAATGGTTCGCCGACAATCGTAACCCGCGGCCGGTAAAATTCCGGTCCTGCCTCGATGGGTTTCGGGGGAGGGCTGACAACGGATTCTTCATGAAACAGTCATTTTTCCGGGAATTTTTCTGGAAGCATCTGCAGGGCAACCGTATGGCATTGGCCGGGGCCCTGATCGTCGGTATCATGTTTGTGACGGCCCTGGCGGCACCTTATATATCCCAGGATCCCGGTGCCATCGACATCAGCCAGCGGCTGGAGGCGCCCAACTGGCACCATCCCATGGGAACCGACGATCTCGGGCGGGATGTGTGGTCCCGCATTGTTTTCGGCGCGCGTATCTCCCTGCTGGTCGGCTTCGTGGCCGTCGGCATTGCTTCCCTCATCGGCGTGATCATCGGCGCCCTGGCCGGTTATTACGGCGGCTGGATCGACTCCCTGATGATGCGCTTCGTCGACATCATGCTCTGCTTCCCCTCCTTTTTCCTGATTCTGGCGGTCATTTCCTTTCTCGAACCGAGCATCTGGAACATTATGATCATTATCGGGCTGACCAGCTGGATGGGGATCGCCCGCCTGGTCCGGGCGGAATTCCTATCCCTGCGAGAACGGGACTTCGTCCTGGCCGCGCGGTCCCTGGGGGGACGTGACACCCGGATCATTTTCCGCCATGTCCTGCCCAACGCAATCAGTCCGGTACTGGTCTCGGCCACCCTCGGCGTGGCCGGCGCCATTCTGACCGAAAGCGCCCTGTCCTTCCTGGGAATCGGCGTCCAGCCGCCGACCCCCTCCTGGGGAAACATGCTGATCGCCGGCAAGCAGACCCTGGGAACCGCCTGGTGGCTGTCGGCCTTTCCGGGGCTGGCCATCCTGACCACGGTCCTCGGCTACAACCTGCTGGGGGAGGGAATCCGGGATGCCCTCGATCCCCGGCTCAAAGACTGAAAAATGGAGGGTTGTTTGGGCTTGAAGGCGCTTACCGGCGATATGCTCGATCGGTTGACCCACGACGCGGCAAGGAATGCGCGACTGCGGGTGAATCTCAACCTCCACGACAATTTCCAGGATCCCTGCCAAAGGCTCTTCAACGCCATTGAGCCAGGCAGCTATATCCGGCCTCATCGCCACTCGACCCCACCCAGGCCGGAAACCTTCCTCGCGGTCCGGGGGCGGCTGGCAGTGATCCTCTTCACTCCAGCCGGGAAACTTTCGGAGGTTATTGAAATTTCGCCCGGGTCCACGCAGGTCGGCGTGGAAATAGCGGTCGGGGAATGGCACTCGATCCTCTCCCTGGAAACAGGCTCCATCGTTTTCGAGACCAAGCCAGGCCCTTACGAGCCGATTTCCGACAAGGATTCGGCCGCCTGGTCCCCTGAAGAAAACAGCCCCGATGCAGCCGCTTACCTGGTTGATCTCGAACATCGGGTCGGCATGACCCTGGCCCGGAGCTGAACCCCGAACTGAACGTTGTAAGACCCCCCCGCCCGGAGGATAGCCTTGGCTCAACCCTCTCCACAACGCTCCCACTGGACCGGACGCCTGGGGTTTGTCCTGGCGGCCGCCGGGAGCGCCATCGGGCTCGGCAATATCTGGAAATTTCCCTACATCACCGGCAAAAACGGCGGCGGCGCGTTCGTTCTCGTTTATCTCGGATGCATTGCCCTGGTCGGCCTGCCGATCATGATGGCGGAATTCCTGGTGGGGCGCCACGGTCAGCGGGATGCCGTCGGATCGTTCGAGTCCCTGGCAGGGAGAGGAAGCGCCTGGCGGATGGCCGGATGGAGCGGAGTCGCCGCGTCCTTCATTCTCCTCTCCTTTTATTCCGTGGTCGCCGGCTGGGCATTCGATTACGTCTTCAAGTCGGCCGCAGGCCTTCTGGTCGGTAAGTCCCCCGAGGGAATCCAGGTGCTGTTCGGGGAGATGGTCGCGTCGCCGGCCCAGGTGGTTTTCTGGCAGGGGCTGTTCATGGCTGCCACCATCGCTATCGTCCTTGGCGGCATCCGCGGCGGTATCGAGCGGTGGAGCAAGATCCTGATGCCCCTCCTGTTCCTCCTCCTTTTCCTCCTTTTTGTCCGTGGGATGACCTCCCCCGGCGCCCGCGCCGGCCTGGAATTCATGTTTCGGCCCGATTTCAGCAAGCTGACGCCTCATGCCCTGCTGGACGCCCTGGGACATGCCTTTTTCACCCTCTCCCTCGGTGCTGGTACCATGATTACCTACGGCTCCTACCTCCCTCCCGACACGGACCTTTTCAACCTTTCCCTGCGGATCACCTTGCTCGATACCCTGGTCGCGCTCATGGCCGGGCTGGCCATTTTTCCGGTGGTCTTTGCCGCCGGCCTGGAACCCGGTGCGGGGCCGGGGCTGGTCTTTCAGACCATCCCCATCGTTTTTTCCGGCCTGCCCTGGGGATCGTTCCTGGCCTGCGTTTTTTTTCTGCTTTTTTCTTTTGCCGCACTGTCGTCCTCCATTTCCATGCTCGAGGTGCCGGTGGCCTACCTGATCGACGAAAAAGGGTGGAACCGGCACCGGGCGACCCTCCTGGTCGGTCTCGGGGCGTTCCTGCTCGGGCTGCCTTCGGCTTTTTCCTTCAACCTCTGGAGTGATGTGCAACCCTTTTTCGGCAGGAATTTTTTTGATTTTTTCGACCTGCTGGTCTCTTCCTACATGCTGCCTATCGGCGGACTGCTGGTTGCCCTCTACACCGGCTGGTTCTGGCCCGCGGCAGGTGAAGAGAGGGAATTGTCGGGCAATGTGGATCGTCCCTGGCTCTTTCCGGCCTGGCATTTCCTGGTGCGGTTCGTGGCACCGGCCGCCGTAACGATCATCCTGCTTAACCAGATCGGTCTGTTTGGATAAACAAGATGCCTGAACTTCCCGAAGTTGAAACCACCCGGCGCGGCATTCTGCCGGCCGTCGGGCGTACCGTCCGGAAGGTCGTGTTACGTGTCCCCGCCTTGCGCTGGCCGGTTCCGGCCGACCTCGAGTCGGCCCTGGTCGGCCAATCGTTGCGCGGGGTGGAACGGCGCGCCAAGTATCTGCTCCTTCGATTCGACACCGGAACGGTGATCCTCCACCTGGGGATGTCCGGGTATCTGCGCCTGGTCCGGGGCGAATCCCCCCTGAAAAAGCACGATCATATCGACCTTCTCTTCACCGACGGCAGCGCGCTGCGCCTCAACGATTCACGGCGGTTCGGCGCTTTTCTCTGGACCGGGGATGCCCCCATGGACCATCCGTTGCTGGTGGAAATGGGTCCCGAACCGGTCGCCGGGTCCCTGGACGGGGACTACCTTTTTCAGAAAGCCCGGGGGCGCAGGGTCGCGGTCAAGCCCTTCATCATGGACCAGAAGATCGTGGTCGGGGTGGGCAACATCTACGCCAGCGAGGCCCTGCACCGCGCCGGTATTCATCCTCTCCGCGAAGCTGGGAGGATCAGCCGAAATCGGTATGAAAAATTGGTCCTGGCCATCGGAGAGGTCATTCAGGAAGCGATCGCCGCCGGGGGGACAACCATTCGCGACTTCCAGGTGGGGGAGGGAAAGCCGGGATATTTCCGGCAACAGCTCAGGGTTTACGGCCGGGATGGGAAACCCTGTCTGGGCTGCGGACGGGCGATCCGGCAGATGCGCCAGGGGCAGCGCTCTACCTATTATTGCAGCGCGTGCCAGCGCTGATTCACCGTGGGCATCCCCTTCGGCTTAAATCCAAAAAATCTTTGTACCACGGAGACACCGAGACACTGAGGAAGGCACAGAGACTTTATTTAAATGATTAAGTTAATGGGAGTTTAGGAAGGGTGAAAACTGTTCATTAGGGACCTTGTTTCAGTCTTGAGGCGGAGGAGTGAACTATGGAAGGTTTCTCTTTTTCAATCCCCTACACCGTCCGTATTGCCGACATCAACTACGGCGGACATGTCTCCAACGCGGCCGTCCTCAGTTTTTTCCAGGACGCCCGGATCGCTTACCTGCAGAATGTCGGCTACTCGGAACTCGATATCGGCGGGGGGTGCGGCATTATACTCCCCGAGGCCCGCGTCCGCTACCTTGCGGAAATGTTCCTGGGGGACGTGCTGGAAATCGGGGTCCGGGTCGCGGCCATGAAGCGTTCGTCCTTCGATATGGAGTATCGCATCGAACGGGATGGGGCGGCGACCGTGGAGGGGACGACGGCGCTGGTCGGGTTCGACTACCAGCGGCGGAAGCCGTCCCGGCTTTCGGAGGACTTTCGGGAACGGGTGACGGTTCTTGAGGGCGGGAACCTCATCGGGTCAGGTCCGGCATAGATGGATCTTTCGGAGAAATTCGTTTGCCACGGAAACACAGAGACACGGAGGGTTGTTTTTTAAAAGATGTTCCAGCGGAAAAACATTCTCGGGTTTTGCCCTGCGGCTCCCTGGAAAACAGCGCTTCCCGGGGACTTTCTCTGTGACTCGGTGTCTCATTGGTGAAGAACTGTGCAGCTTGGTTCAGAAGAGTTTTTGCAACTGGTCGAGGAGGATCGGACATGCGTTTTATCAACCCCGATAAGATATTGGCGGCTCAGCTGACCTCGCCGGCCGACAATCCGCTGGTGACCGACGAGAGCCGGATGATCGAGGTCTGGTTCAAGGGCGCCGCGGTGATGCGGCAGATGTTCAAGAAAGTCAGGAAGGCCGAACAGGAAGCTTTCGTGGAGATTCTCCTGAAGAGAGGGTTCGCGCGGTCGGGACGAATCCTCATCGATCCCGCGGAAATCCTCTTCGCGGAAATGGAAAACCAGCTTCTCGGCGGGGTGGTGACTGCCGGATTCCAGGCGGACGGCAAGCCGGTGGAATTCAAACTTTCCGGTCCGGATTTCGAGCAGCTCTGCGCCGGGCCGGCCGGCTCCGCCACCTGAATCAGCAATCCCCCGACGGGGGCGCCGGGGGCATGCAGAAGCTCCAGATTTTTTTGGTCACAGGGGATACAAGGTCTCATCATGAGCCGGCGGCAGATGCCGTCGCCGGAAAGACATGGCCTTTTCCTTGCCGAAGGGGTTGTCACCCTCGAACAGGTCGCCCATGTCCGCTTCGATCGCCTCCGGGTCCTCGCCGGCCTCCAGCCTGCTGATGGCCTCTTCCATGCCGCCGCCGAGGTCCATTCCCGAAACTTCCGAGAACCGGCGCATGAAACGGGCCATCGCTTTCGGATCATCCTCGTCCATTCCCCCCATCTCACCGGCGAGGGTCGCCATGGCCTGTTCCATGCGACTGTCATCCAGGTCCGGGAAATCGTCGTTCGGTTTTTCTTCCAACCCCCGGGAGATGGCGAATGGGGATACCTGTTTTTCCAGCTCGGGTCGGTTGCAGCGGGGGCAGGGAGGGATTTTTTCGGTGTTTATCCGGCGGGAGATAAAATTGAAAATCGTGTGGCAGTCCCGGCAGTAAAATTCGTAAATTGGCATGACCCTTGCTCCGAAACCTTGGATAAAGAAAAATCTTCCGGGAGGTGGCCCGGCGGTGGAAAATGACCCGTACGCGGGAAAATAAATACTTCGCAGGGATTTGTCAATGCGGGAAGGGAAAGTACAAACCCCAGGGTAAACCGAGGCCCGGACTTCCACTGACGGTCCGGGCCCCGGACGGAAGGGATTTTCTTCCCGGGCCTTTAATGGGGCGGGAGGATCTCCAGCAATTCCAGTTCGAATGTCAGGTCTTTGCCGGCAAGGGGATGGTTGGCATCGAGGGTGACCGTTTTTTCGTCGACGGCGGTAATCCAAACCGGGAAAGCTTCGCCGCTTTCGTCGGTCATTTCGAGGACCTGGCCTTCTTCCGGGACAAGATCCTCGGGAAGAAGCGATCTGTCGACTTCGACGACCATCTCTTCGTTATGCTCGCCGTAACCGTCGATCGCTTCGATTTGTACGATCCGGCTTTCGCCGACCCGCATGCCGATAACCTCTTCTTCCAGTGCCGGGAAGGTTTCCCCGCCGCCGATGGTAAATTCCATCGGCCCTTCCTGGCAGTCGCATTCGTCATCGAGGCAGTCGTCCGAAGAATCGAAAATGGTGCCGTCTTCCAGCTTGCCGATGAAGTTCAATTTTACTTTGTCGCCTGTTTTGGCCTGGGACATGGTCGGTCCTTTCCCGAAAATATTTGATATGATTTGGCGCACACTATACCAGGTCAGGATTCGGGTCAAGGATGTCCTGACTCAAACCCCTTGCCAATAATCGGCGAAGATGGTATGACGCTTTGGCCAATTTTTCCTGGGAGTCCGGGTTGAAAACATCTTTTTTGAGACGTCTCTGGGTCACTATCGCGGCATATAGTATCGGTTCTTATGCATCGGTTCTAAACCGGTTCCGCGTCGTGGGGGGAGACCATATTCCGTCCAGTGGCGGAATTATGCTGGCCTCCAATCATATTTCGGGTTACGAAACGGTCTTTCTCCCCTGGGCCGTTCTGAAGCACCACCCGCTCCAGATGGTCTGGGCGCCGGCCAAGGAAGAACTCTTTCGAAGTCGGCTGCTCGGCTGGCTCTTCCGGTCCTGGGGAGCCTTCCCCGTCAAACGGGGCCGGGATGTTCGTTCCGGGAAGGTTCTTCATGAACTCCTGGAAACCGAAAAAGTCATGCTTTTCCCGGAGGGGACCAGGCACAAGGACGGGACCCTTGGCAAAGGAAACCGGGCCGTGGGGAAGCTGATCTACGATGTCCGGCCGGTGGTCATCCCTACGGCCCTGTCC